>Ga0209476_10000031_pt1 | contig 103907 bp, 87 predicted proteins | sample KloWWTrecipitate_FD_187179 | JGI IMG/M metagenome (GOLD analysis project Ga0209476, IMG submission 187179) | Active sludge microbial communities from Klosterneuburg, Austria, studying microevolution and ecology of nitrifiers - Klosterneuburg... | ecosystem: Engineered > WWTP > Aerobic digester... | reverse complement strand
TACTTCATCACTCATGTGAAGGAGCGGTTCAACATTGTCCAAATCTAATTCATTGAGTTTTTCAACAAAAGCGATCATCCGTTGCAAATCATTTTTGATTTCAGCCTTTTCTTTTTCATTAAACTGTAATCGGGAAAGATGAGCCAGTTTTTCTACCATTGCATCGTTCACTTCCATTTTGTAAAGATAGTCAGAAGACGGAAGACGGAAGTCGGAAGTATGACATCAGAGGTCAGAAGTAAGAAGACTCGCCAAGGTCAAGAATATCTTCTGACTTCCGTCTTCCGGCCTCCTTTCATATCTTCGCCGCCTGATGGAAACGAATAAAAAAAACTTGCCTGACGGCAGTCAGGTAGTAATGAGTGGCATCCGGCCTACCGGATTTTTGCATCTTGGAAATTATTTTGGTGCCGTTAAAAATTATGTGCGGTTGCAAAATGAGTTTGAATGCTATTTTATGGTGGCAGATCTACATTCATTAACCACACATCCTGATACAAAAGAGTTGAAGACGAACGTACATAGGGTTTTATCAGAAAATATTGCCTGTGGATTAGATCCAGATAAGGCAGCATTGTATTGCCAAAGCCATGTTTACGAAACATCAGAGCTTTATCTCTACCTGAATATGCTAGCTTATAAAGGTGAGCTTGAAAAAACAGTTACGTTTAAAGACAAAGTACGGCAGCATGAAAATAATGTGAATGCAGGTTTATTAACTTATCCTGTATTACAAACAGCAGATATTATTTTACACAGAGCATCTTATGTACCTGTAGGAAAAGATCAGGAACAGCATCTGGAAATGGCTCGTCAATTTGCCAATCGCTTTAACCATCGCTATGGTGATGTGTTTCCCGAGCCACATGCATTTAATTATGGTGATGAATTGGTAAAAGTTCCAAGCCTAGATGGAGCAGGAAAAATGAGTAAGAGTGAAAATCAATATGCAACGCTTTATTTATCTGATGATGATGAGCTGATCAGAAAAAAAGTGATGAAGGCAAAAACAGATAGCGGTCCTACAGAACCCAATACTCCAAAGCCGGATTACATAGAAAATATTTTTGCTCTCATGAAACTGGTAAGCGCAGATGATGTAATTAAAAAATTTGAAGAAGATTACAATAATTGCAACATACGCTATGGAGACTTGAAAAAACAGTTGGGAGAAGATATGGTCAGTTTTATTGCACCTATTCGAGAAAAAGCAGACGCCATCCGTAATAATGAACAATACCTGAAAGAAGTGATGGAAAAGGGTGCTGAAAAGGCACGGAAAAGTGCTAAAGCCACAATGGAACTGGTTCGTGAAGCAATGGGTTTAAATTATTATTAATTAGCATATTCAGATAACAGAAATTACATTACTTTTAAAAGCTAAGCATAAATAATCTTTATTATTTAATTATGAAAAAGAAAGCATTTTTTTTGGTTGTCGCTTTACTTGCAGTAATAGCTGCAATTGTAATGTACGTTGTTGGAAAAGACTCATCACATTTGTCTGAATTGAAAGACTTTTGGTGGTATCCTTTGCCATTAGCAGCACTTTGTTTATTAGCGGCAATGGCTGGAAAAAAAGAGAATTAATTATCAGGAAATAACAGATAAGAAACAATGGCAAAATCAAAAAAACCAAAACACATTGCAATTGCCGGAAACATTGGTGCCGGGAAGACTACTTTAACTGAAATGCTGAGTAAGCATTACAAATGGATTCCCAACTTCGAGGATGTAGATCATAATCCTTACTTGATGGATTTTTATGAGGATATGCCCCGCTGGAGTTTTAACCTACAGGTTTTCTTTTTAAACAGCCGCCTTCGCCAGTTGGTGGAAATACAAAAAGGAACGGAAACAGTTATACAGGACAGAACGATTTATGAAGATGCCAACATTTTTGCGCCCAACCTGCATGAAATGGGCTTGATGAGTAAAAGAGATTTTGATAATTACTACCAGTTTTTTCAGACATTAAAAACATTGGTACAACCTCCCGATTTATTAATATACTTGAATGCTTCTGTACCAACATTGGTTGGGCAAATTCAAAAAAGGGGAAGAGAGTATGAAGAAAATATCCGTCTGGACTATCTTAAAAAGCTAAACGAGTATTACAACAAATGGATTGGTAGCTACAAAGAAGGTAAACTGCTGATTATTGATGTAGATAAAAACAAGTTTGGAGAGAAAGATGAAGATTTTGGTGAAATTATTCAGAAAGTAGATGCTGAGTTGTACGGGTTGTTTTAAGGCTAATGAAATTTCTCATAATAATATTATTCCTATTTTTTTCTAAACCTTTGTTTAGTCAGTCTCTCAAAGACTCGCTTTTTGGAGGAAAATTGAAGGTTGACACTGGCGTTGTAGTTTCAAGTCAGAAAGAAGAAAAAAGGGTTAATGTTAAATCAGAATTTGAAAGTGTATTTCCAGCGGGTGAGCAAGCTTGGAGAGAGTTTCTTTCTTTAAATATGGATAAGATAGTTGAGCTTGCCTTAAAAAACCAAGTCCCCAAAGGTAAATACGAATTACTAGTTTCTTTTATCACCAATATAGATAGCACACTTTCAATTTATGAGTTAAAATGTATTCCATATAACTCCTATATTGAAAAAGAAGTAATTAAAGTTTTTGAAAAATCACCAAACTGGTATCCTGCTTCTCAAAATGGCAAGTATGTTAAGTATTTCCATAAGCAACCTCTAACTTTTAATGTTCAATAGTTGCTATAATCTTCATATTCTTCTAACAGTTTTTCAATTTTCTTAATCCATTGTGCTTGTTTCTCTTTGTTGATGCTATGTCTTGTTTCCCGGTCATAGTCATTCTGCATTTCCGTTTTCTCTTCTACAACTTCATCGTATATTTTGGCTAAATTTTTCTGATAAGTTCGTTTATCAAACTTGAACTCACTCATTTTTTTATGCAGTTTACGGGCAAAAACTTCTGCTATATCAAAATGACCTTGTTCATGACTGAGAATGTAATCTGTCTTATGCAACCCCCATGATCTGGTTCGGGAAAACATTGACTGAATTTTGTATGTCATTTTGTTTTGCGAAATATTATAATCAATTACAAGGTAAGTGGATGTAGAAGCTGCTGCATCGCTACTTGGATCAGGCTTGCCTTTATAATCAGACCAGTTAAGTCTTTTGGCATCATCCCACCTTATCAATTCCTCATTATCTCTTTGTGCAAACAGAGAGCATGAAAGCAATAGCAAGCAAATTGAAAAATAGATGTTTCTGTATTTCATGACTGAATAATGAACGTAAAGTCGGTTTAAAAATTTTATTCGCTGCATTACAATCAGTTAAAAAAAAGAAAAACCCCATTCTGCGCATGCAAAATGGGGTGTCTTTAAAAACCGTCCTGGGTTTGTATCTTATGCTTTTGGCGCCGCTGCTAATACTTCTTCAGTTACACCATCAGCGTATTTATCAAAATTCTTTACAAATAGGCCAGCCAGATATTTTGATTTCTCTTTGAAGGCTGTTTTATCTGTCCATGTATTAATTGGGTTCAATACTTCTGTTGGCACATTCGGACATTCTTTTGGAATACCGAACCCAAATATCGGATCTGCTTCAAATTCCACATCATTTAACTTTCCTTCCAGCGCAGCAGTTATCATTGCTCTGGTGTATTTCAGCTTCATTCTGCTGCCAGTACCATAAGCCCCGCCTGTCCAGCCTGTATTGATCATCCACACATTTACTTTATGTGCCTGCATCTTTTCGCCCAACATCTTGGCATATTTACCTGGATGTAATGGAAGAAATGGAGCCCCGAAACATGCACTGAAAGTTGGTTTGGGTTCTGTAACGCCAAGCTCGGTACCTGCAACTTTTGCGGTGTAGCCAGAAATGAATTGATACATTGCTTGACCCGGTGTTAACCTAGAAATTGGAGGCAATACACCAAACGCATCACAAGTAAGGAAGAAAATATTTTTAGGTAAACCTCCAATCGAAGGCTCTTGTGCATTACTGATAAAATCTAAAGGATAAGATACCCTTGTGTTCTCCGTAATAGAAGCGTCGTCAAAGTTTATCTTGTTAGTGCCTTCAAAAAAAGTAACATTCTCCACTAATGCCCCCGGTCTGATAGCATTAAAAATTTCAGGCTCTTTCTCTTCTGTCAGGTTGATTGTTTTTGCATAACAGCCGCCTTCAAAGTTGAAAATATTATCCGATGTCCATGCATGTTCATCATCACCAATCAGTTTACGATTAGGGTCTGCACTCAATGTTGTTTTACCAGTTCCACTCAATCCAAAGAAAATAGCTGTATCGCCATCATCTCCCATATTGGCGCTGCAATGCATACTCAGCACATCTTTTTCATGCGGAAGAATATAATTGAGTATTGTAAAAATTCCTTTTTTAATCTCACCGGTATAACCTGTACCAGCTATTAATATCATTTTATGTTTGAAAGAAACAACCGCAGCATTGGATTGGCGGGTGCCACATTCATTTGGATCTAACTGTAATCCCGGCAATGAAAACACATGCCAGTCAGGTTTAAAATTTTCAAGTTCCTCTTCTTTCGGACGAAGAAACATATTATAAGCAAAAAGATTGTTCCAAGGTTTCTCATTGATAACTCGAACATTTAACTTATACCTTGGATCAGCACAAGCAAAACAATCTCTCACCCAGAATTCGTTTACATTTTCCAGGTAGTCCAAACTCTTTTTGTAGATAATATCGAAATATTTTTCTTCTATCGGAATATTAAATTCGTTCCAATGAACAGAATCAGTAGTTATTTCATCCTTTACAAAAAATTTGTCTTTTGGTGAGCGGCCAGTAAACTCTCCGGTTTTAATTACCAACGCACCTGTATCATTTAATACACCTTCGCCAATTCTTAAAGCATCTTGAACAAGCTCTTCAGGAGTTGACTGATAATGTATTGATTCTGTGTTTTTTAATCCTAAATTCAGGAGTGTCTTCACAGGAATAGCAAAAATTGGAGCAGACATATTGGCAATCGCAATTTGATGATAACACAAAGGTAAGTGAGTAAAATCTTTTTAAACAAACAAGTGTTAGTAGTACACATTAGTTTTATGCAAAATTTTCAAATATTTCTTAACATCCTGTTCATTCTATATTTAAATTTTTAAAAGCTATTAAAAGAAGGATTATAATCTTTAATAATTTATCAATAATTGATTATTTGTCCTGCTTTGTGATGAAAGATAATTGGAAGTTTTATGTGCTTGTTATACCACATATTAATTATACATTGTTTTAATAGTAAATGGTATAATGCCGATCTAGCAGTCGTTTAGACCAATGAAATTGGGCTATTACGAATGCACAATCGGTATTATCTTTAGCTGTATTAACCAAATCAAGACCAACCATATTCTTCATTATTAAAAACCTTGTAATTATGAAATATTTGCCATTGAATCCTGAAATTTTCATTAAAAACCGGGAGCGGTTTGTCAGTAAAATGCAAAAAAACTCCATTGCCATTTTTGTGAGCAATGATGAAGTATCGAGCAACGGTGATGCAATTTATAATTTCAAACAAAACAGTGATCTGTTCTGGCTTAGCGGTGTTTCGCAAGAAGACAGCATGGTAATTCTGTTTCCGGATAATCCTGATCCAAAATTCAGAGAAGTATTAGTATTGGTTCGCCCCAATGAATTAATGGAAAAGTGGAATGGCAAAAGGCTGCGAATAAAAGAAGCACAAGCAATAAGCGGCATAAAAACGATTGTGTGGTTAGATAGTCTGGAAGGATTGTTGCAACCATGGGTGCATCTGGCAGATAATATTTATCTGGATAGTAATGAAAACGATCGCAAAGCAAGCCTTTTACGAACAAGAGAATATCGTTTTATTGATGAAATGAGAAGCCGATATCCGCTACACAATTATGTAAGGGCTGCAAAAATCCTAAAAGAAATGAGGGCTATAAAAACAGCCCAGGAAGTGGAAGTGATGCAGCAAGCTATTGACATTACAGATAATACATTCCGGAGAATATTACAATTCGTTAAGCCAGGTGTAATGGAGTATGAAATAGAAGCAGAAATATTTCATTCATTTCTTAGTCAAAGAGCAACTGGCCCAGCTTACGGAAGCATTATTGCAAGTGGCGACAATGCAAGAATATTACACTATGTAAGTAATAATGCAGAATGTAAAGATGGAGATATGATATTGATGGATTTTGGTGCTGAATACGGTGGCTACTGCGCCGATCTTTCAAGAACAATTCCGGTAAGTGGAAAATTTGGCAGAAGACAAAAGACAGTTTATAATGCTTGCCTGCATTTACATGATTATGCTAAAAGCATTTTAAAACCCGGAATCAGCATTGTTGATTATACAAATAAAGTAGGGGAAGAAGCGACACAGCAATTTTTAAAAATTGGCCTGTTGAGAAAATCTGAGGTGAAAAACGAAGATTCAGAAAACAGAGCTTACAGAAAGTATTTATACCACGGCATTTCGCATCATTTGGGTGTTGATGTGCATGATCTTGGAACAAGAACAGAACCAATAAAAGCCGGAATGGTTTTTACGGTAGAACCAGGAATTTATATAGAAGAAGAGCAAATGGGTGTGCGGATTGAAAATAATCTTTGGATTACAAAAACTGGGAATAAAGACCTGATGAAAAATATTCCGATTACGGTAGAAGAGATAGAAGCCTTAATGAAGAAATGAGGTAGTCAATAGTCAATGGTCGATAGTCCATAGCATATTTCTAAAAGGGGGCAATATTTTTAGATGATGGAGAGTAATGGGAATTATTTATCAACAGTTCATTTATGGCATTTAAGTTTGAGAATTTAAAAATTTGGCAATTATCTCTTGAACTATGCGATGAGATTGATGCTCTTGCAAACTCCTTTCCAAAACATGAGCTTTACTCGTTGTCAAGTCAGATTCGAAGAGCTGCCAATTCAGTTTCTTTAAATATTGTAGAAGGTTCTACTGGATTAACAAATGCTGAATTCAGAAGATTTCTTGTTATTGCTAATCGTTCAGCACTTGAAGTAGTAGGATGCTTATATTTGGCAAAAAGAAGGAATTATCTTGCTGATGAAAAGTTCTCATTACTTTATAACCAAATTGAGATATTAGTAAAAATGATTCAAGCACTGATTAATACTTTGAAAGATAAATAACTATAAACGACCGACCGTGGACCATCGACTGTCGGCTATGGACTAAATATGAAAAACATTCCCAACCTCTTTACACTGCTCAATCTTTTTTTTGGCTGTATTGCTATTGTATATACGCTTCAAAATGGAATTGTAATAACAGCCGATGCTGAAGGTGCATTACTACTTGATATTCCTGAAAAAATATGGATGGCATCTCTTTTCATTGGATTGGCAGCTGTTGTAGATTTCTTAGATGGATTTGTGGCAAGGCTTTTCAATGCAAGCTCAGAAATGGGAAAGCAATTGGATTCGCTGGCAGATGTGGTGAGTTTTGGTGTAGCTCCCGGAATGATCATATATCAGTTTTTGCGTTTAAGTTTTGCGCAAGGAGAAGGTGGAATTGATACATCTATTCTTTGGTTGGCGCCAGCATTTATTTTACCATGTGCTGCTGCATGGCGTTTGGCAAGATTTAATTTAGACAACTCTCAATCTTTTTCATTTAAAGGAATGCCTGTTCCTGCTGTGGGGATTTTTGTTGCATCGCTGCCATTAATTTATTGGAATGTAAATGAGGCATGGATTCAGGAACTGTTGTTGAACAAATGGTTCTTGTTCGCATTGGTGGCTGTGCTTTCCTGGTTAATGGTTTCCAATCTGCCATTAATGGCATTGAAATTTAAGGACTATAGTATAAAGAATAATCTTCCAAAATTGTTGCTATTGATAATTGCAGTTGTCGCATTTGTTCTAGTTAAATGGTTGGCAATTCCAATAACGGTGCTTGCATATGTTCTTTTATCTTTGCTCTTCAAAAACAAAACAACATGACCTATACAGTTCAAATAAAAGTGATGCCATTGAAAGAATTGCTTGATCCGCAGGGAAAAGCAGTAATGGGTGGTTTAGAAAACCTTGGCCTTAATGGTGTAGAAGATGTAAGAGTTGGAAAAAACATAACACTTCAGGTAAATGCAGATTCGCCTGATAAAGCTAAAGCCATTGCAGAAGAAGCAAGTAAGAAGTTACTGGCAAATCCAGTGATGGAGTATTTCGAGGTTTCGGTTAATTAGTTAATCAGTAAATTGGTTAATTAGGGGTTTTGTAAAGCGATAAGATTTTTTGAATGTAAAGCCCAATTAACTATTAAACCAATTAACTAATAAACCATGCTTTTCCTCGTCCCCACACCAATCGGAAATTTAAAGGACATTACACTTCGTGCAATAGAAGTTTTGAAAGAAGTTGATTTAATTCTTGCAGAAGATACGAGGACATCTTCAAAACTTCTGAATCATTATCAAATTACTAAACCGCTTTCTCCTTATCATCAGCATAACGAGCATAAAGTTTTGCATCATCTGGTCAGCCAACTATTAGAAGGAAAAAAAATTGCCGTAATAACAGATGCCGGCACACCTGGTATTTCTGATCCTGCTTTTTTATTAGTAAGAGAATGTATTAAAGTTGGAATAAAAGTAGAATGCCTACCCGGCGCTACAGCATTTGTTCCGGCATTAGTCAATAGTGGCATTCCTACCAACCGATTTTGCTTTGAAGGATTTTTACCAATAAAAAAAGGACGACAAACACTACTGAAGCAATTGGTAGAAGAAGAAAGGACCATGGTCTTTTACGAATCTCCGGTAAGATTAGTTAAAACTTTAACCGAATTCGCTACCTACTTTGGAGAGGAAAGACAATGCTCCGTAAGCAGAGAACTTACAAAGATGTTTGAAGAAAATAAGCAAGGCACTTTGAAAGAAGTAGCTGCTCATTTTACTGAAAAAACAGTGAAGGGTGAAATTGTGATTGTCGTTGCAGGTAAGAATTAATACCAAACAGCAACCTCATCAATCGGCTTTCTATTCAAATCAGGCACCCAACATTCATCCGCCGGATAACCAACGGGAACTAATAGAAATGGCTTTTCGTTTTCCGGTCTTTTTAAAACTTTGCACAAAAAATTCATTGGCGAAGGAGTATGCGTTAAAGCTCCTAACCCAGCATTATGAATAGCAGTTAATAAAAATCCACAGGCTAATCCGCAGCTTTCAGAGGCATAATAAACAGTTCCTTTTGTTCCATCTTGTTTTAACTCATAACTTTTTTTGAAAATAATGATAAGGTAAGGGGCGGTTTCTAAAAATTCTTTATGCCAATCAGTTTGTAAGGGTCGCAGATCTTTTAGCCATTCTTCTGGCATTCGGCCGTTATAACTATCAAATTCTTCATTTTCTGCTTCAATACGTATTTGCTTTTTAATGCCTGGGTCACTCACTACGCAAAATGTCCAGGGTTGTTTATGTGCCCCGCTGGGTGCTGACGAGGCGCTTAGAATAATATTCTCGATTACTTCTTTGGGCACAGGTTTATCAGAAAAATCTCTTATTGTTCTCCGCTTATCCAACCATTTATAAAATTCATCACTCTTTTGTATCATTGCCGGAGAAGAAAAGGTTTCTTTGGCGTAAGAAACAAACGGATATCCGTCAATTTTTTTTGTTTTAACCATAACATCAGTTTAACGTAATTTGTCAACTCAAATTAAAATTAATGCGTAAGATTTTCTATTTAGTAATTATTTTCTGTTGTATTTCTTTATTTAGTAATGCACAACCTGATCGTTGGCAGCAAAAAGTGAAATATGTAATGAACGTTGATATGAATGTACAAACGAATCAATTCACGGGAAAGCAAAAGTTGGAATACTGGAATAATTCGCCTGATACATTAACAAAGGTTTTTTATCATTTATATTTTAATGCTTTTCAGCCTGGAAGTATGATGGATGTAAGAAGTAGAAGACAAGGTGCTGTAAATGGTGCTGGCGGAAGGCCTGACTGGGATGGAAGAGTAAAAGACAGGATTTTAAATTTGAAACCAGACGAGATTGGCTATCAGAAAATTCTTTCTTTGAAGATGAATGGTAAGCTTCAGTCATTCAAAATGCTGGAAACAATTCTGGAAGTGAAATTGGATAAGCCGATTCTTCCAAAATCTAAAGTTGTTTTCGATATGGAGTTTGAAGCACAGGTGCCATTACAAGTTCGCAGAAGTGGAAGAGATAATCCATCTACTAAAGTTCGTTACTCAATGAGCCAGTGGTATCCAAAACTTTGTGAGTATGATTATGAAGGTTGGCATCCTACACCATATGTTGGTCGTGAGTTTTATGGTGTGTGGGGAGAATATGATGTAAGTATAAAAATTGACAGTAAGTATATTCTTGGCGGAACAGGTTACTTACAAAATCCTAATCAGATCGGTTATGGATACGAAACGGCAGGGGCAAAAGTTAACAGACCCTCCGGCAATAAATTGACATGGAGATTTGTAGCGCCAAATGTGCATGATTTTATGTGGGCTGCAGATCCTGAGTTTATACATAAAACAAGAAAAGCAAACGACAGTGTTACATTTCATTTATTATATAAGCCAACCAACGTAGCAGCTGCATCATGGGAAAAAATTCTTGATGATGCGGAAAGAGCATTGCCTTTTATCGAAAAAACATTCGGTGTTTATCCCTACAAGCAATATTCTTTTATTCATGGTGGTGATGGTGGTATGGAATATCCGATGGCTACTTTATTGGCCGATCCCGGGGCATGGTTACATGAATGGATGCACAACTGGTATCATGGATTGTTAGGAACAAATGAATCACTCAACGGTTGGATGGATGAAGGATTTGCTTCGTACGCAGATGATAGAGTATTAGCATTTTTAAATAATGATACTGGTTTTGCATCTGGAGGTGCCTATAGAAGTTACTTCTCTTTAGTAAAAAGTGGAAAAGAAGAACCTTTAACCACTCATGCAGATCATTACAACTTAAATGCAGCATATAGTCCCGCCGTATATTCAAAAGGCGAAGTGTTTATGGAGCAACTCGGCTACATTGTTGGCGCACCGGTAAGGGATAATATTTTACTGGAATATTATAAGCAATGGAGATTCAAGCATCCGAATACAACTGACTTTATACGTATTGCAGAAAAGGTAAGTGATATGAAACTGGATTGGTATAAAGAATATTGGATCAATTCAACTAAGACAATTGATTACAGTATTGATAGTTTATGGGAAGAGAATGGTATGACGAATGTGAGAATAAAGAGAAACGGATTAATGCCAATGCCGATTGATGTACAATTAACATTTAAAGATGGCAGTAAAGAAATGCATTATGTTCCGTTGGACCTGATGTATGGATTAAAGCCAATAGAAGATAAAACTTTTGCCAGAAAAGTTTATGAGCCCTGGCATTGGACCAGTGAGACATTTATTATTTCTACTCAGAAAAAATTATTTGATTTTACTGCAGTTGAAATAGATCCTTCGCAACGGATGGCTGATGTGGAAAGAAAAAATAATAAGTTGGAACCGAAGTGGTAATTGAATATAGGCATCAATAAAAAAAGTAAACCCTCTACGACAATTGTAGAGGGTTTTTTGACGGTTTTTTAATCAAGACCCCAAAGTATAAATACAAATAGGAAAAGGCTCAAGGTTAATGGTTGGGTTGTCAAATTCTTGCTTGCTCAAAAATAGGAGGTCTATCTATTTGCAGCAATACCACTTTTGTGGTATATTTTGAAAAAAAGAGGCGAAACGGCTGCAAAAAGCCGCAGTTTTTTAATAAAAATCAAACTTTAGCATTACCTGCCATAAAATTTGTTCACTGCTGCCACACGGTTAGTTACATGTAATTTTTCATAAATATGGTAAACATGCTTACGAACTGTTTCGGGGCTAAGTATTAACTGCGAAGCAATTTCTTTATACATTAATCCTTTGGAAAGATATTCCAGTATTTCATTTTCTCTAGGTGAAAGCACATCCAGGCTAGTTCCATCTGTATTGATATGTGCTTGTTGTTGAAATGCGACAACTACCTTTCGGGCAATTTGGCTACTCATTGGAGCGCCGCCTTCATATAGTTCTCTTATTGAATCCAGCATTTTGCTAGGGCTGGTTTTTTTTAAAATATATCCGCTTGCTCCGGCACTCAGCGCTTCAAATATTTTTTCATCCTCTTCATAAACTGTACACATCATAAAGTTTGTATCAGGAATTCTGGGTTTCAACACTCTTACTACATCTATACCTGTTTCATCAGTTCCCAAATTTATGTCCATCAACACCACTTCAGGCTTTAGTATCGGAATCTGGTTTACAGCATCTTCTGCTGAGCTCATAATACCAATACATTTAAATCCATCAGACATGGTTATGATTTCTTCTAAGGCTATTCTTAGGTCTCTATTGTCATCGACAACGCATACTGATATTTCTTTCATACTATAAAGGTCAACATTACTTTAAAAACAAACAATACCACAAACTGGTATTTTTTTTTATTTTGAAACGTAAACTTGATATTTTCCTTTAAAGAATTCTTCCTCAAAAATGGAAGAAATGTCCATTATTTTAGGTCTTGTGTTGCTTTCTTGAACTTCTAACGCTAAATCACCGCCTTTTAGGCATATTAAGCCTGGAGTAAATTCGGTCTGAGTTTTTATTTTTAAAAGCGGTTTGCTCCACCTCCATAAATCTTTAAGTGGCGCTACTGCACGGGATACTACAAAGTCAAATTTCCTGTTCTTAATGTCTTCTATTCTGCTATGCTGTGTTGTTATGTTTTTTATACCTGCGCCTTGAGCCACAGCTTCTATTACTTTTAATTTTTTTGCAATACTATCTACTAAATGAAATTTTACTTCCGGAAAAAAAATAGCAAGTGGCACACCCGGAAAACCACCGCCGGTTCCTAAATCAATTATTTCCATACCATCTACAAATTCAAAACTGGCAGCAATGCTTAATGAATGCAGTACATGTTTCTCATACAGGCTGTCAATATCTTTTCTGGAAACAACGTTTATTTTTTCATTCCATTCTTTGTAGAGTGATTCAAGTAGCCGGAATTGTTCCAGTTGTATTGCAGTGAAATCAGCAAAATATTTAAGAATAATTTCCATAATAAAGCTTTAAATATTTTTTTTAGGCTTCGAAGCTTACCAGCCTTTAATTGGCTTTCTCCACAATGCTGGTGCAAATATGAGGTAATAAAAAAACATCCATATATCAAAGAAAATAAACCAAGGCCAAAGATCACTTTCACCCATTTTTTTCATTGACTTGTAAAGTACGATAGCTTGTATAATAAGACGTAACCCAAAAACAGGCAATGCAAAACGCCAATCATAGAAAATAATGGAAGCCGCCAGCAAAGGATAGAAAATAAATTGTGTTGCAAAATATAAGCCCAGTAAAAACTTATGTTTTGGTTTGTAAAACTTTGCTGTGGTATAATGCCTCGATTTTTGACGAAGCCATGCTTTCCATGTTGTTTTAGGAATAGAACGGGTAATAGCATCCGGGTCTATTACTACAGCAGTATTGTTTTTTGTGGCAGCTTTATTAATAAACAGGTCATCATCGCCACTTGGTATATTATTGATAGAAGAAAAGCCTTTATTCTTAAAGAACAAGCTTTTCTTATACGATAAATTTCTGCCCACACCCATATATGGCATTCCGGCCAATGCATAGGAGAGATATTGTAAAGCAGTATGAAAGGTTTCAAACCGGATTAACTTATTCAATAAACCTTTCTTTTTATGATAAGCTCCGTAGCCCAATACAATTTCAATGTTATCATCATATCCATCCTGCATTTTCGTAATCCAATGTTCGCTGGCAGGTACACAGTCGGCATCGGTGAGCAATAGTACTTCATGCTTTGCTTCTCTTATTCCAATTGATAAAGGATATTTTTTTCCGGAAATATGTACCGCTTCCTGAGTAAGCTCCACCACATGCAGCGACTTAAATGTTTTTTTTAATTCCTGTAAAATATATTTGGAATCGTCTAACGAATTATCATTTATCGCTACTACTTCATAGGTGCTAGGATAGGATTGGACTAGGACACCCGGCAGGTTACGGGCAAGATTTTCATCCTCATCTCTTGCACAAATAATTACAGAAACGGGATGATTTTGTGACTTTGATTTTACCTTAGGTTTATAAAAAGCAATCCTGCCGAAAAAGCCGGTGTAATAAAATAATTGTATAGCGGTTACGGTGGTGAAAGAATAAAAAATAACTTCTCCCCAGTTAATTGGTGGCATAGCGGCGAAGGTAGATTTCAGCAAGCAATGGGCAATAAATTAAGGATAAAAGATTTTCCACAACAGCATTCGCCTTTTGTCAATTGCTTATTGTTTAAATTGCGCCGATGGCAGCATTACAATTTGAATTACAAGCGAAGGATTCCGGCTCAAAAGCCCGGGCTGGAAAGATAACTACCGATCATGGCGAAATACTGACACCAATTTTTATGCCTGTAGGCACCGTTGGTAGTGTAAAGGCTGTAACACAACAACAGTTACTATCCGATGTAAAGGCGCAAATTATTCTGGGCAATACCTATCATTTATATTTACGTCCGGGATTAGATGTGCTGGAAAAAGCCGGCGGCTTGCACAAATTTAATAGCTGGCCCAAACCTATTTTAACCGATAGCGGTGGCTACCAAGTTTTTTCATTAGCAGGCACTAGAAAGATAAAAGAAGAAGGTGTTACTTTTCAGTCGCATATTGATGGTAGTAAACATCTATTTGCGCCGGAAAGGGTAATGGACATTCAACGTTCCATTGGTGGCGATATTATCATGGCATTTGATGAATGCCCTCCAGGAGGAAGCGATTTTAACTATGCAAAAAAATCGATGGAGATGACACATCGGTGGCTGGACAGATGTTTTACACAATTCAATAGTACAGAACCAAAATACGGTTACACACAAAATTTATTTCCCATTGTACAAGGTGGCACATTTAAAGACTTGCGAAAGCAATCCTGCGAATATATTGCCTCAAAACAGGCAACGGGAAATGCAATTGGTGGGCTTAGCGTAGGTGAGCCTGAAGATGTGATGTATGAAATATGTGATTGGTGTTGCGATTATTTACCAGCAGATAAACCAAGATACCTGATGGGAGTGGGCACACCATGGAATATTCTTGAATGTATCAGTATGGGTATTGACATGTTCGATTGTGTAATGCCAACGAGGAATGGAAGGAACGCCATGCTGTTTACAACAAAAGGTGTTATTAATATTGATAATAAGAAATGGGAAAACGATTTTTCGCCTATAGATGATGGGATTGATTGTGAAGTCAGTAATTATTATAGTAAAGCTTACCTCCGTCATCTAATGAAAGCAAAAGAATTTCTCGGTTATACAATAGCCAGTGTGCACAATCTTGCTTTTTATTTGTGGTTGGTAGCCGAAGCAAGAAAGCATATTCAACAGGGAGATTTTGCCAGTTGGAAAAAAGATATGCTTGGAATTGTGAAAACTAAACTGTAACAATATCTTTCACAACCTAACAACGTTTTTTCTTCTACTTTTGTTTAGCCGCCATAACTTTCCCCTTCGTTACAACTTCGGAGAATAAATAAGCGAAGGCGGCAAGTTTTTATTTTACTTTTCCATTGTATGAAGAAGATTGACTGGTACATATTTAAAAAACTCATAATCACTTTTATCTTTTGCCTGTTATTATTCACTATTGTGGCAGTGGCAGTAGATACTAGTGAAAAAACAGATAATTTTGTACAATCAGGATTATCTACCAGCAAGATCATCACCGATTATTTCTTTGGCTTTGTACCTTTTATCTGGAGTTTACTTTTCCCTCTCTTTGTTTTTATTGCTGTTATCTTCTTTACCAGCCAAATGGCAACCCGTTCAGAAGTGATTGCAATTCTTGCCAGTGGAACCAGCTATAGGCGGTTTCTTCGTCCTTATATTGTAGGAGGTATAATGCTATCTGCCGTTTTATGGGTTGGTAGCCGTTATTGGATTCCAAAAGCAAATGTTATCAGAAGCGATTTTCAGCAGAAATATATTGATAACAAAGACCCTTCCAAGAACGGCGGCTTTGGAAATTCTTATTATAAAAGAATAGATAGTAATACCTACATCGGCATCCGTGATTTCGATACATTAAGCAAATCTTCCAGCGGTTTTTTTTTGGAAAAGGTTCAGGATAATAAAGTTGTATATAATCTTAGAGCAGATAGGATGAGATGGGATACAGCTATAAAAAAATGGCAACTTCTAAATGCTGGCGAACGATTTATTGATAGCATGGGAGAAAGGCTTTCATTTCACGACACTATGATTATTAATCTTAGTGTAAAGCCATCTGAATTAAGAAAGGATTATTATCTAAAAGATAAATTAACTACTCCCGAATTGGTGGCTTTTATTAAGCAGGAAGAATTGCGGGGCACAGAAGGGCTAAGTATTTTTAAAGTGGAAAGATATAGGCGGACAGCCACACCTACTTCCGTATTCCTGCTTACATTAATAGGGGTAGTAATTGCTAGCCGTAAAACTAGAGGCGGCAGCGGTATGCATCTTGCCTTGGGAATTGCGATAGCTGCATTATTTATTATTGCCGACAGATTTTCTACAGTATTTGCAACTAAGAGCAATTTTCCGCCTTTGTTAGCAGCATGGGTGCCTAATATAGCATTCACATTCGTTCTGATATGGCTATATCGTCGTACACCAAAATAGCTTCTCTTTATTTATTACTTTTTTTGATTTTATCTGTTATCGTAACCAACTTTCCGCCTTGTTTTTTGTTGAGGCAAGGGGCTTTACATACCTTTACGTATTGGGTATTATAGAGAATAATTACAAAAAATTAAGTCATCATGGGAATAATAAAAGACCGGTTCAGAGCAAAGGCAGATGTGGTTGCCGCAGACATTAAAGAGCTATTAAAAGAGCATGGTAACAAAGTTATCGGTGAAGTACAATTATCGCAGATATATCAAGGTATGCGGGGTATTACCGGCCTAGTTTCCGAAACGTCATTGCTAGATGCGCAAGATGGTATCCGTTTTCGTGGCTACTCCATTCCCGAGCTCAGAAATAAGTTAGCAAAAGCTCCTGATGGTGCAGAGCCACTACCAGAAGGTTTATTCTACCTCATGCTTTGTGGTGAATTGCCAGAAGATGATGATGTACATCATATAAGTTCTGTGTTGCAAAGAAGAAGCCATGTGCCTAATCATGTATTCGATACGATTGAGGCATTACCCATAAATACACATCCGATGACACAGTTTGTAGTGGGAGTGATGGCATTGCAAACAGAAAGTCAGTTTGCAAAAAAATATGCAGCCGGCTTGAGTAAGAAAGACTATTGGGAATCGGTGTTTGATGATTCAATGGATTTGATTGCAAGGTTGCCAAGAATAGCCGCTTATATCTACAGAAGAAAATACAAAGGTGGCGATCATATTCAGCCAAACGGTTTGTTAGACTGGGCAGGAAATTTTGCTCACATGATGGGCTATGAAGATGAAAGTTTTAAAGAGTTGATGAGATTATACATGACTATTCATGCCGATCATGAAGGTGGTAACGTATCTGCACATGCTACACACCTTGTTGGCTCTGCATTAAGTGATCCTTATTTAAGTTATGCTGCCGGAATGAACGGCCTTGCTGGTCCTTTGCATGGATTAGCAAATCAGGAAGTGATCAAGTGGATATTTGAAATGCAAAAAGAATTAGATACTGATGCTCCTACAAAAGAACAGATAGCAGAATACGTAAAGAAAACATTGAGTGAAGGAAAAGTGGTGCCAGGTTATGGTCATGCGGTGCTTCGCAAAACTGATCCACGGTTTGATGCACAGATGGAGTTTGGTAAAAAGCATATGCCAGATGATCCGTTGGTAAACACTGTTTGGAATATTTATGAAGTAGTACCACCAATTTTGGAATCATTAGGTAAAGTAAAAAATCCATGGCCGAATGTGGATGCACATAGTGGTGCCTTGCTGGTGCATTATGGAATGAAGGAATATGAGTTCTATACTGTATTGTTTGCCGTTAGCCGTGCATTAGGTGTATTAGCAAGTCTTTGTTGGGACAGAGCATTAAACTTCCCACTGGAGAGGCCAAAATCTGTTTCTACAAGAGTGGTGAAATTGTGGCTTGAAGGAAAAGAGACTATTTGGGGAGATTAAAAACTTATAAATTTTCTAAAGCCTTGTCGTTAGACAAGGCTTTTTTATTTTCTAAACGAAAATCTTTCGATCTTCCATTATTCTCGGCTATCACTTTGTCTTTCCTTTAAACGTAGCATAAATAGCCATAGCATAACCATGCCCTAAATCAAAATCTTCTTTCAGCCAGTTTACTATTTCTCCTGCCTTTATTCCTTCTTTTAGCAAACCCTTTTTAATGGCAAGTTTTTTAAAGTCTGCAGGAGTCTTGCCTTTTTTTGCTTTGATATTATCAATATAGGCTTGAAACGACATGATAGTTATTTTTAGTTAGTGTAAACTGCTTTATCAAAATGCAATAACCAACTAAAGCCATATTTATCCGTTAATCCGCCAAACAATGCACCCCAGTGTGAAATGGCAAGTGGATGTGTGGCTTCACCGCCCGATGCAAGTTTAGCATAGCGATCATTCACTTCTTCTTCACTACTGCAATTCAACATCAGTGAAACAGCATTCCCTTTTACCAGTCCGTTATCATTCACCATGTCTGAAGCTATTAGCACAAACGCTTCATTCTTTAATGAGCTGTGTACAATACATTCTTTCATTTTTACTGGCATAGTTGAAGATAGTGGTGATTCACCAACTGTTTGAAAATGCAGTTCTCCACCAAGACATTCTTTATAAAATTGCATCGCCTGTCGACAGTTGCCATTAAAAGTTAAGTACGCATTTATTTTAGTTTCCATTTTTGAAATTTCAACACTAACAACTTCCATTTATTTTAGATGTTACTTTAGTCTTTCTAATTTTCCTTTTCGTTTCACTATGTTCTTATAATCCCACTGTATTTCTTTTGACTTTTTAAGCCATCGTCTCAAATCCTTTTTAATTATTTGTCTTGCTGATATATATCGTATCTCTGCAGCTTTGAAGCTTCCTTCATTTTGTAACCCGGGTTCATCAAACGATTGTCCGCTCCAGAAAAGCAGGCGGATGCCATTTTTTAATTTACTATAACCAACAACAGGATTGCCATCTAAAAACCAAACAGGATGGGCATGCCAGATCTTATTTTCTGCTTTAGTAAGATGCTTATTAATCTCAACAGCAAGCAGATTGCAAATCTCTTTTTCTTCATCTGTTTGAACATTATTGTATGCCTGTATATCCGGGTTCATATTTTTATTAAATTGATTTCAACGTTTTTATTACAGCTTAGTTTATTGTATCGGAAATTTGGAAATGTCCATAAAAAATACTTCCCAAAGATGACCGTCTAAATCTTCAAAGCTTCGTTGCAACATAAAGCCATAGTCTTTTGCTTCAACGGGTTCTTTACCACCTGCTGCAATGGCTTTGTCCATAAAGCCGTTTACTTCATCATTGCTTTGCAGGGAGAGAGCATTAATGACTGCAGCGGTTGCTTTCGTATCTGCAATTTCCTTTTTTATAAAGCCACTGAATTTTTCATGGGTTAACAGCATAACATAAATTTCTTCACTTATAACCATACAGGCGGCTGTGTCATCGGTAAATTGCGGATTATTCTGAAATCCAAGTGCTGTGTAAAATTCCATTGACCTTTTAAGGTCGGCAACCGGAAGGTTGATAAAAACTTGCTTTTTCATTATTGTTTCTTTTAAGTTGATTAATTATTTTTCAGAAATTGTTTTTAATATAGCTAATGCTTTAGGCCATGTCTCACTAAAGTAAGCTTTGAAATCTTCGTTCGAATCCATATCTATCGATAGCAATGTGTTACCATTTATAGATTTGAAAGTATAATTTTCTAAAGCACCTGCCCATCCTTTTACTTCAACACCGCTGGTTATCTCTTTATCACCTTTCACAAATCCCAGGTGTTCAATACTGATGAATTTATTTGACATATTTTCTTTTATCCGGCTCACCATACCACCGGCTACACCATCTTTATCTATACCAATAAAAAGGATCTTCGCATTCTTATCCCAACTGCCTTTGTAGGTGGAAGTAGGATTAAAAGCAGCCGTCCATTCGTTGTATGATTTTTCATCAATCATAGTAGCGTACACTTTTTCTATTGGTGCATTAATGGTTATTTCAAAATGCAGGGGTGTGGTAGTACTTGCTTTCTCTGCATGAGTTTTAAAATTGTCTAAAATGGCTTGCCAACCTGTTTTTTGCATTTCCACAGGGTTGTCAGTTTCTGCTTCAAATACAGTCGTCACAGTTGTGCTGCCATCAGCGACGGTAAAGCTGGTATTTGCTTTTCTGCCATCGCCCATGGTATATGCTATTTGTTCGTGTAGTTTCACTTTATCATAGACACCCCAAAAATCAAAACCAACACTTCCGTCCTTTGCTTCCATGTAGCTGCTAAATCTTCCGCCTTTTTGCAAATCATTTTCTGCAAATGTAGTTTGCCAGTCGGGTGAGGCATTGTTCCAGTGCATGATGTGAACTGGATTACTCCAAACTTCCCACACTTTTTCTATTGATGCATTTACAGTTGTTGTTACAGTTATAAGTTCCATGATTAATTTAATTTGTTGGTTGATGATTGAATGACAACACAAAGATGCTGTTCCTAAATCAAATTCGAGCTGTGTAATAACGGCTATTTAGGGGGTTGATTGCGACAGGCTGTTTCCCTACCTTTATCATATGAAAAAAGTATCCATTTTGGTGCCAGAGTATTCCGTGATGCAGGCGATCGCCGATCCACAATATTTATTTACGGCTGTAAATAATTTTTTACTCGTAGCAGGTAAACAACCTTTGTTTGATGTGGAGCTTGTGGGTGCGAAGAAAGAAGTGATACTGAATAACGGTTTGTATGTTGTAAGTACAAGCAGGCAATTAAAAGAAATAAAGAAAACAGACCTTGTAATCATTCCTGCATTGTTTGGCGATATGGCAACTGCTATTGAAATGAATAAAGCATTGCTACCGTGGATAGAAGAGCAATACGATAATGGGGCAGAAGTAGCTTCACTTTGTGTAGGGGCATTCTTGTTAGCTGCTACTGGATTACTCAACGGCAAAAAATGTTCTACGCATTGGGGTTTTATCAATGAGTTCAGAGAAATGTATCCCGAAGTGGAAGTGGTAGATGGAAGTATTGTTACAGAGGAAAAAAGACTTTACTCCAGTGGCGGTGCTAACTCGTACTGGAATTTATTATTATACTTAGTGGAGAAATATACCAACCGGGAAACAGCCATTCTTGCTTCCAAGTATTTTGCTATTGATATTGATCGTGACAGCCAGGCGGCTTTTGCCATGTTCAAAGGACAAAAAAATCATAATGATGTAGATATAAAAAAAGTGCAGGAGTATATTGAAAAGAATATTGTAGAAAAGATGACGGTGGACGAACTCGCAGCCATTGCCGCCACTGGTCGGCGTAGTTTTGAAAGGCGATTTCGAGTTGCTACCAATAACTCTGTATTGGAATATATACAAAGGATAAAGATAGAAGCTGCCAAGAGACATTTTGAAAGCAGCCGTAAGAATATTAATGAAGTAATGTACAATGTTGGCTACACCGATGCTAAAGCCTTCCGAGATCTGTTTAAAAAAATTACTGGACTTACGCCGATTGAATACAGGAATAAATTTAATAAGATGGCGATGGCGTAATGCTGGAATTTTTTTATGTTATATTACTTGCATTACTTTTTATAAAGTTTAATCAATGTGATTTCTGGACGCATGCCCAACCTACCTGGAAACCCAAGCCAACCAAGCCCTCTGTTTACATATAGATATTGATTATCCTGTTCATAAAGACCTGCCCAATGTTTATATTTATATTTTATTGGGCTCCAGCTTTTATTCATAAGCTTAATGCCGGCCTGCATACCATGTGTATGGCCAGAAAGAGTGAGAGCTATATTGGTTTGTTTAATTACTTCCTGCGGCCAATGACTTGGATCATGCGATAGCAATATATTAAAAGAAGTATCCTTAACTTCTTGCAGAGCTTTAGTAAGATCGCCATATTGTTTAAATGGTGGATGCCCCCAGTTTTCAACTCCGGTTATAGCAATCTTGTCATTTTTATTTGTAATTATTGTTCCTTCGTTCATTAAAAGTTGAAATCCAATTTTCGAATAAAAATTTTTAATGGCTTCGAAGTTTTCCTTTTTTTCTTCCACTGATTTCCATTCTGAATAGTCACCATAATCATGATTGCCAAGAACGGCGTATTTTCCTATCGAGGCTTTTAATTGTAGGAAAGTTTCTTTCCATCCTTCTAATTCTGAAGCGAAATTATTTACGAGGTCGCCAGTAAATAAGATCAGATCGGGATTCGTTTCGTTTATCATATCTATGGCCCTGTCAAAGATGTGATAGCGGTAATTGAAGCTTCCTAAATGGGCATCGGAAATATGAATAATCCGAATGCCATCGAAATTTTGGGGAAGATGATTAAATGATAAGTTAATTACATTTACTTTAAAACGATATAGGGATCTGAAAATGGCATAGGAAATAATAAAAAATGGGAAAAACCCAGCTACCAAGCCGATTACCAAAATGAGAATGGCTGGTTCATTTATGGAGAACACATAATTGCTGAAATAAAGAACAGAAATAACGATTACAAAAATCAGTTTGGGAATAAAAGATGAAACTGCTAATCCATAAAGTGACGTAATCAGTAAATGTTTTCTTTGTCTTGAAATATGGTCGAGCCGGTATTTTAAGATAAGGATTGACGTTACAAGACCGATAGTAAAAAACCAAAATGCAAAATTGATTATTTTTTTTAAAAGGTCAGCTTCAAGAAAGGTGGTTATAGATTGTAGCCAGTAAAAGGCGAAAACATCTACTACTACAATCGCTATACATAGAAGAAAAATAGTGAAAAATGAATAGCTACGCATTATGCATAAAGTTTTACCCTTTTTTTATTTCTTTCAATCTTCTTTTATCTTGCAATGCCCAATATATTCCTTTTACACCATCTACCCAGTTATCATACATAAATATTAATGTAATTTCTTCTATGGTTTCAAGTATTCCAATAATGATCATTGTATAAAATATCCAGTACACTGGACCGAAGAATAATAACCAAAGGATAAAAATGCTTTGAATGATAGCAGAAAGCTTTGCCATATAAGTGTGAAAAGCAGTGGCTTTACCATACTTCATAAATGCAATAACCATTTGTATGAGATATGGTGAGAATGCAATGATTATTAAAGTCAGATTTTCCTTTATAAAGGCGGGTTCAAAAATATAGCAACCAATAAGTCCAATAGTAAAAGTAATTTGGTCGCCAACAGAATCTAGCTGAGAGCCGCGGCTGCTTGTTATTTTTAAGCCTCTGGCAATCATTCCATCCATTGCATCTGTAGAGTAGCTAATTAATAGCATCCAACTAAAAGCCTGTCGTTCATCCATCCATAACAGTAAAAGCAATAAAGGGGCAGCCGCTATCCTGTAAAAGGAAAACCAATCAGCAATGTTGAATTTTTTGAATATTGACATGGGTTATCATTTTGAGAAATTTATTTAAATGAGTAAAACCTCTTTTTATATTTTTAATTTTAATAAGATGATTGTGGAACTCAAATAGATTATAACACAACTTTCTAGGTTGAATATACCTTGAATTTATCTGTTCGTATTTGACGAAAATCATGTAAAAGAATGATTTGCATAAATAATCTGTGAGTTTTAGAAAAACTTACCATGGCTTTATTTATTTACAAAGTCATGATATTTGCTGATTGACATCATATAAGTTAGGTTCTTTATTTTATATCATTAATTATGAAAGTAAAGCTTACAAAAAATCAATTAAAGGAATCGTATGACAAACTGGTGATTCGCACACAATTTGATTTGGATTTTATTCTATTAACTATTGCAGCTGCTGCAATATGTTCTTTTGGGTTTAGAATGAATAGTTCTTCTGTTATTATTGGAGCAATGGTTTTATCACCGATATTATTAACGGTAGTTGCTATTGGTGCTTCAATATCCAGGAACAGATGGAAGAATGTAGTAAAGAATTTTACTACACTTTTCCTCAGCATTATCATTGGCATTGCCACTAGTTTTATTATTAATAATTTTTTTCCGGTTACCAGTGGTTCTGAAATAACGGAAAGAATTCTGGCTAATCAGGCAGATTACTTCGCTGTTGCATTTTTTTCTGGTTTGGCGGGCACCTTTGCTTATTTCTGGCCGGGTATTATTGAGGCCATAGCTGGTATTGCTATTTCTGTTGCCCTTATTCCACCGGTTGTAATGGTAGGAATAGGTTTTGCAAGATGGGATATGCCCTTATTGACTTCCAGCCTAGAAATTGTGCTGATAAATGTAAGCGGAATTACAGTTGGGTCTTTTTTATTGGTAATGGCATTAAATGTAAGATCGGTGAAAGAATAATTACCAACAACACTTTGCATGATGAGAAGATTTGACCTGAAAAATGATTTCTTTTTGTTAGGGCAGCTGTTATGTTGTATTTAAATATTGTAAAAAAGATGACAAAGACTTAAAGTTTTTTAAAGTATCTGCAAGTCAGAATATTTATGTAATACAGGTTATAATTTTTGATGAATATTGGGATGCCGTGAATTATCGAATAGCATACAGCGCATAAAAGAGAACAAAACAGAGATTGCAACAGACGATGATAATAGTAATGCTGTTGGGCTAATAATAAAAAACTCCCCGACAAGCGGGGAGTGTATAGAGTAGGGGTTAGTAAATTTATTTATAGGTCTGTAATCGGTTTGTACTTTGGTACGAGTGCCTTCATGACTGCCCATGCTATAAGATAAGCTACTGCACAAAAGGCAAACATAATGGTGTAACCCGTTTCTATATGGCCGAGTGCTTTGTAATGATCGAATAGTGCACCACCAACTTTGGTAACGATTACTCCACCGATACCACCAGCCATACCACCGATACCAACAACAGACGCTGTTGCTTTTTTAGGAAACATATCTGATACGGTTGTAAATAAATTAGCACTCCATGCCTGGTGTGCAGATGCGCCAATACCAATTAAAATAACTGGCATCCAGTAACTGATTTCTCCCAGCCATTGTGCAGCTAATACTACCAAAGGAATAAAGGCGATCATTAACATTGCTCTCATTCTTCCATCGTAAGGTTTGTAACCTCTCTTTATAAAATACATCGGGAACCATCCACCACCGATACTGCCGAACATGGTTAAACTATATAAAACTGCAAGCGGCAACATGATTTCTGTACCTGTAATATTGTACTGATCTTTTAAATAAGCCGGTAACCAGAAAAGAAAGAACCACCACACACCATCAGTCATAAACTTGCCAAACGCAAATGCCCATGTTTGTTTGTATTGTAATAATTTTCCCCAAGAAACTTTTTCTTTAGTTTCTACAATATTATCTTCTACATCATCGCTGTTGATATAATCCAACTCAGCTTTCGAAAGTCTTTTTTGTTCTTCAGGTTTTTCATAATAATATAACCAGAAGAAGAGCCATAAGAAACCAATGGCTCCAATTATTACAAAAGCAGATTCCCAGCCCCAGTTGGTGGCAATCCATGGAACAGTTAATGGTGCAAGGATGGCACCTACATTGGCACCGGAGTTAAAAATGCCGGTGGCAAAAGATCTTTCTTTCTTGGGAAAATATTCCGCTGTGGCTTTAATAGCTCCGGGAAAGTTTCCTGCTTCACCAAAGGCTAAAACTGCACGGCTTACCATAAATCCTAATATAGAAACAGGAACAGTTACTATACCAACCCAACCTAAAGCGGTTGTAAACGCTGAACCAATTGGAATTGCCAATGCATGCATTACAGCTCCAATCGACCAGATACTGATTGCCCAGGCAAAACCTTTTTTGGTGCCAAGTTTATCAATAATACGGCCAGCAAAAAGCATGGAAATGGCATAGGTAAATTGGAATATTGCAGCAATGTCTGCATAGTCACTATTACTCCAGCCAAACTTTTCTTCAAGCATTGGCTTCAGTAAACTCAATACCTGTCTGTCGAGATAGTTAACGGTAGTGGCAAAAAATAACAGGGCACAGATAGTCCACCTGTACTTTCCGATTTTTTCTTTTAGCATTTGGCAAGTTTAGAGAACCCCTAAATCCCCTAAAGAGGACTTTGAAGTCTTTAATTTTTAATAGACATTATTGTTTCAAGCACTTTTTTTGTTTCGCTTTCAATGGTAGCATAATCTTTTGCTTCCATTAATTTTTTACTTATAAGTTTGCTTCCCATACCTACTGCACATACACCGGCTTTGTACCAGCCTTCAATATTTTCTTTGGTAGTATCTACACCACCTGTTGGCATAAATAAAAGTTTAGGGAAGATATCTTTTATACCACTGAGAAAATCTGGTCCAAGCATATTGCCGGGGAATAACTTAATAAATCCAATTCCTGCATTTTCTGCAGCGATGATTTCAGTCGGTGTCATACAACCAGGGCCGTAAAAAATATCATTGGCTACGCAATGCACTGCTACATCGGGAACAAATCCGGGACTTACTAAAAAGTCTGCACCGGCAGCGAGGTAATCTTTTGCATGCTGCATATTTTTAATAGTGCCTACACCTAATACGATACCGGGCATTTCTGCATTACGTACGTCCACCATCTTTTTAAAGTTGCTGAGTGCAGCTTCGCCACGGTTGGTGTATTCCACTGCTTTGATGCCTGCTTTGTAAATGGCTCTTAATACTTCTACACTTACTGTTTCATCAGGATTGAAATATAAGGGAAGTATGCCTTGTGCTACGATGGCGTCTGTTATTTTTTTTGTGTTACTCATACTGCTTTTTGTTTCTCGCAAAGGCGCAAAGAACGCCAAGGGAATTTATTAAATAAATATTTTCGTCTTTTATTATATAAAGTGATAGTTACAATAAAGCCCCATTCACTATTGCCTATTCACTATTGCCTATTCTTACTTTTATCACTAATTTTTTTATTTCTCCCTCTCCAATCATTGGGGCATGCACATCTTCCGGAAAGAAAATAGCAAATTGCCCGTTGGTTAACTGGAAATACATATCTGGTTGTTCGTAGTACAGCTGCACATCTTTTTCGGGATTGTATCTGCCATTTTCACTTACACATTTCTCTCTCGGCTTCCATCCAATGGTTTCTACTCCATTAATACAAAGCTGAATATCAATATTGTTATTATGACATTCAAATTTTGATACAGAGGCTGCTGCGGCAACGCCGGGCTTATTGGAAAAAATAGCTTTCAACCCTTCCGCAATATCTGATTTGCCATCGGCCGCATTTACAAGGTCTGTTGCATTGATGAACTCAAATGCTTTTGCAAATGAAGGATGGAGAGAGAAGTATTTTGATGCGTTATTTAATGTGTCAATTATCATGATTAATTTTTTTTGACCCACCCCTTCCGAGGTTTTTTTTATTATTAAAGTCTGCTGCCCCTCCACGGAGGGGATGAAAACTCTGTATTTGTTAAATAGTGAACAAAAAGCAGAAGAGTGCGACGCAACAGACGATGCCATGAAAAACAAATGCTGGTAACATAATCATTCAACTCACTTCTTTAAAGAACTACAAAATATAAAAAGACTAACTGATCTAAGTACTCCCTTTAGGGAGACAGAGGGCTTTATCTCTGCACCCTTCCACTACCATCACCTTTCATCAAATCTTTTACATCACTTAATGTAGCATGATTCAAATCTCCCGGTATTGTATGCTTGATTGCAGATGCAGCAACGCCAAATTCGGCGGCTTCATTCATCGGCATTCCAGTAACCAATCCATAAATCAATCCGCTTGCAAATGAATCGCCACTACCTACACGGTCAACAATACGTACACTGTATTCTTTGGTGTGATAAAAATCGTTTCCATCATAAACCAATGCACTCCATCCGTTGTCACTGGCACTATGACTTTCTCTTAATGAAGAAGCAATGAACTTGAAGCCGAATCTTTCTTTCATTTGTTTGAATACATCTTTAAAACCATCGAGGTTCAGTTCGCCTTTAGTTACATCCGTGTTGGCTGCTTTGAAACCTAAGCAGAGGTCTGCATCTTCTTCATTGCCGATACATACGTCTACATTTTCGCAAAGCTTTGTCATTACTTCTCTTGCTTTTTCTTTTGTCCATAACTTCTTACGGAAGTTCAGATCAATACTGGTGGTAATGCCTCTTGCTTTGGCAGCTTTCAATGCAGCATCAGTTAATGCAGCAGCTTTATCGCTCAATGCAGGAGTGATACCTGTTGTATGGAACCAACTGGCTCCTTCAAATATTTTATCAAAGTCAAATTCAGAAGCATCCACATCGGCAATAGAAGCACCGGCACGGTCGTATATAACCTGTGATGCCCGCATAGAAGCACCTGTTTCTAAAAAGTAAATTCCCAAACGATCGCCACCTCTTGCTACAAACTGTGTATCTACACCATAGCGACGCAAATGATTGATGGCTGATTGACCAATTGCATTGTTCGGCACTTTGGAAACAAAGGTTCCGTTCAATCCATAATTACACAATGCGGCAGAAACGTTGGCTTCGCCACCACCATAGGTGATGTCGAATGTATCGGCTTGCACAAACCTTTTAAAATCTGGAGTTGATAAGCGTAACATTATTTCTCCGAGGGTTACTACTTTCTTTGACATGTTCTTTTATTTTTTATTTATTGTTGAAGATTTGAAAGATACACCATGCAATTATAAAGAAGTCAATTAGTGACCAGTTTTGTTTCCGGCATCGTTACCGAAACGCCATTACAACGTTGTAACTGAATAAAATTTATGAAACTGTTGCGTTTGACCCAACAGCTTCCTTATCTAATTGCCAGTTAAAATAATTTTTAGCATTATTGAAACAGATATCCTGAATTACTTTTCCTGTCCACTCAATATCATTTGGTAATTCGCCATTCTCTATCTCTTCACCAAATAGGTTACATAATATTCTTCTGAAATATTCATGACGAGGGAATGAGAGGAATGAACGGCTATCTGTCAGCATTCCAATAAAGCGACTGAGCAATCCCATATTACTGAGTGCATTGATTTGTTTCGTCATTCCATCCTTCTGATCCAGAAACCACCAGGATGAACCCCATTGCACTTTACCTGCGGCGGTACCATCATTAAAGTTGCCAATCATGGTAGCAAACAATTCATTATCGGCAGGATTTAAATTATAAATAATTGTTTTCGCCAACGTATCATTTTTATCCAAACGGTTTAAAAATTTAGACAAGGTTCTTGCCTGAGAAAAATCACCAATGCTGTCCCAACCGGTATCTGGTCCCAGTTTGCCTAGCATACGGCTGTTGTTATTTCTTAATGCGCCAAGGTGATATTGCTGTACAAAACCTTTTTCCCAATCCCACTCAGCAAAATTCACCAGCATAGCAGATTTGAATTTTCTGTTATCTAGCAAAGTCAATTCTCCGCCCGAACGGATATTGGCAAAGATGCCAGCTATCTCCGTAGTGGTATAATCCTCTGCATAAATTTCTTCCAGGCCGTGGTCGCTGATATTGCAATTGTTTTCAACAAAATAAGTATGACGCTTTTTTAATGCCGATAAATAATCATTGTAAGTACTGATGGAAACATCGGCTGCTTTTTCTAAACCAGAGAGGTAATTATTAAAGCCAGTCCTATCATCCACATTCATCGCCTTATCGGGACGGAATGCTGGTAATACTTTTACTGACCAATCGTTTTTACTTATTTTCTGGTGATGCTCCAGTGAATCCAATGGGTCATCCGTTGTGCAAACAACTTTTACATTCATCTTCTCCAGCAATCCACGAACACTGTATTCTTTTGATTGTAGTTTTTCATTGCACTCATCATAAATACTTTTGGCAGTGTCAGCATTCAATATGGTATTGATATCAAAGTAGCGTTGAAGTTCCAAATGCGTCCAATGATACAATGGGTTTCTTAAAGTATAGGGAACCGTTGCTGCCCATGCACGGAATTTTTCCCAATCTGTTTTTTCTCCAGTGATGTATTCCTCTTCCACACCATTGGTACGCATAGCTCTCCATTTGTAATGGTCGCCATTCAACCAAACTTTGGTTATGTTTTCAAAACTCTTATCCTCTGCCATTTCATTTGGCGACAAGTGATTATGATAATCAATGATGGGCATGTTTTTAGCATACTCATGATACAATTTTTGTGCTGTTGCATTGCTCAGCAAGAAATTTTCGTCGAGAAACTTTTTCATATAACTTCTTTATTATGTTTTCACGCAAAGTCGCAAAGTGAATAAGATGCAAAGTTTACAAGTCGCAACGTATTCTTTGCTCCTTGGCGTCTTTGTGTTACACTTTCTATAAACTCACACCTCTCTTCCACGGAATAAAATCATCCTGGTTCAACTGCACCGCTTTCGGAATTACTTCTCCGCTGGCAGCTTTAATGCAATATTCCAGAATAGCTTCACCCATTTGTTCAATTGTTTTATCTCCTTCAATCACTGGTCCGCAATCAATATCAATAATATCATTCATTCTCTTTGTCAGATTGCTGTTCGTTGAAACTTTAATGGTAGGACAAACAGGATTACCGGTTGGTGTTCCTAATCCGGTTGTAAACAAGATTAATGTTGCACCTGAAGCTGCTTTACCGGTTGTGGCTTCTACATCATTGCCGGGAGTACAAACTAAATTCAATCCTGCCTTGGTTGCGGTTTCAGTATAGTCCAACACATCAACAACAGGAGAAGTACCACCTTTTTTTGCAGCACCAGCACTTTTTATCGCATCAGTTATTAAGCCGTCTTTAATATTTCCGGGGGATGGGTTCATGGAGAAACTTGAACCGGCATTGGTTACCATTTCATCATAACGTCCCATCAGTTGTATGAACTTTTTTGCAGCGGATTCTTCAACTGTCCTATCAATCAATTCTTGTTCTACGCCACAGAGTTCAGGGAATTCTGCTAATAAAATTTTACCGCCTAATGCTACAACTAAATCAGAGCAATAACCAACAGAAGGATTGGCAGATATACCACTGAAGCCATCGCTGCCGCCGCACTTTACACCGATGCATAATTTATCAAGGGAAGCCGGTTGCCTTTCCAGTTTATTTATTTCAATCAATCCTTCAAATGTTTGTTTGATGGCTTCAGTAATCAGTTGCTCTTCGCTTTGTGATTGCTGCTGCTCAAATATGAAAATGGGTTTATCGAAGTTTGGATTTTGCTTTTTAAGGTCATCTTTAAAATCCTGCACCTGTAAGTTTTGGCAACCGAGACTTAAAACTGTTACACCGCCAACATTCGGATGGTCGGCATAAGCTGCTAATAGTTTACTTAATACAGCAGCATCCTGTCTGATGCCACCGCAACCACCCTGGTGGTTTAAGAATTTAATTCCATCCACATTTTTAAACGGACGGTTTTGAATGTTGGCAGAAGGAGAGAGGTCAATCGTTTCAAATCCTTCACCACTTTTATAAGCATTGACTAACTGATGAGTGTATTGTTTGTATTTGTCAGTAACGGCATAGCCCAGTTCATTATGCATGGCTTCACGGATCACATCAAGATTTCTGTTTTCACAAAAAACAGTTGGGATAAATAACCAGTAATTTGCTGTTCCAACTCTTCCATCGTTACGATGATAGCCATTGAATGTTTTGTCTTTGAATTTAGAAATATCAGGAGCTTGCCAATGAAAATCAGTTTTGCGGTAAGCATATTTTTCAGCGGCATGTTTAATGTTCTCTGTTGTCATGCGACTACCTTTTGTAATTGGTAGTTGTGCTTTACCAACCAACACACCGTACATTGTTACCTCTCCACCGGCAGATAAGTCCTCTATAAAAAATTTATGTTTCGCCGGAATGTCTTCCTGTAAAACATATTCACTTCCTTCAAAGGAAATGGTTTCGCCTTTTGAAAGATTGGATAATGCAACAATCACATTATCGGTTGGATGTACTTTTAAAACTTTATGTTTCATCTAAGCCGTTACTTTATTTGTTTCTAATTGTGCAATAGTATTCAATACCCCGTTGGCCATCATATCCTGCAATTGTTCCTGCACAGCAGATAGAAATCCAGAAAATGCTGTTAAGTCAGTTGCCCAAAGTTCTTCATCCTGCATAACTTCTTTTGCAACATCAGCACCTGCTTTATCTTTCCAGGTATTGTAAAAATATTCAGCCGACTCATCTTTTATTTCATACGGTGTTTCGTTAAGCTCTCCGAAGTATTTATTGCCTTCTTTCTTAGTAGCTTTCATAAACAACAGGAACCCGGCAAAACCTGTTGCCATATACATTGGCGGATTTTCAGCCAGCTCATAATGCCTGACGATTAAAGGTACATTTCTCATTTTCATTTTCGAAGTGTACTGTACGGTAATGCTGATCCACTGGTGATCTATAAACGGATTGCAGAAACGTTCGAAAACATTATTGGCAAAATCGGCCTTTACTTTTTTATCTATTTCAAAAGGAATAGCATTAGCGATTTCTTGATGCATTAGGTTCTTTGCAAAGACGGAAAAGATTTTATCCGTTACAGCTTCTCTCGTAATATTAAATCCTGATAAGAAGGCAAGACCACAGTTGAAACTATGTGTACCGTTTAGTAAACGCAGTTTCAATTCCTTGAACAAGGTAATATCTGGCGTTATCACCACTGCATCGTCTGCTTTATAAAATGATAATACTTCTTTTGTCTTTTCATTTCCTTCAATGGCCCAAAGTCTGAATACTTCACTATTGGTCAGTAATTCATCCGTATAACCTAATGTTTCCTCTGTTCTTTTCAATTCTTCAGCATTTGGTTTTCCAGGAACAATACGGTCAACGAGTGAGTTGCAAAATGTATTATGTGTTTCGAGCCACTCAATAAATTTGAAGTCAAGATTATTGAGATGTGCTAGTTCCAGTACAATACTTTCTAACTTAGAACCATTATCAGTTATGAGTTCAGTTGGAACAATCACCATTCCGCTTTCAGCACTTCCGTTAAATGCTTTGAATCTTTCTTGTAAGAATGCTAACAGTTTTCCAGGAAAAGAAGAAGGTGGTTCATCATTAATATTATCATCTGTTAATTGAATGCCTACTTCAGTTGTATTAGAAAGAATGATCTTCATTTCTAGATTGTGTGCACATTCCAATATTCTTTTCCATTCAGTATTAGCACTAAGTACTCTGCTTACAGACGCATTGATTATATTTTCTTCAACAGTTTTTCCATTTTCCACACCACGAACACAGATAGTATATAAACCATCCTGTTTGTCAAATGCACTGCTATCGCTGTCGGTTGATTTTACAATCACTACTCTTCCGTTGAAGATACCCTGCTTATTAGCTTTGTCAATAAAATAATCGGGTAATCCTCTCAGCAAAACACCGGTTCCGAATTGCAAAACCTTTTCCGGCAACCCTAATAGTTTTGCTGACGGTATTTCTAATCTTGGTTGTGCAGCAATTTGCCCTAAAGCATTTTTTGATAATTGCATATTTAATTTATTGTTGGGTTCCAGCGATCGCCAAAAACCCAGTTAACAGTTATTTCTTTTGCATTTACACCTTCGGGAAGATTGTTGCTGTGCCAGCTAAAATCTTTTCCTCCTACCCGGTGACAGTTATAATAATATATTCTTTCTCCCCATTTGATCGTATTGTTTGTTGGCACCCGATAAATAGGAGTGTCTTTCATATTCTTTGCAAACTCACAATTCAACAAATAGAATTGTGCTTCACGATGGTAACGGCCTAATAGAAAACCATCATAGCCTTTGAATTTGCAATTCACCAGTACAGTTTTAAAATCTTTGTTGTTAGAACCATCATGCCAGATACTTGCAGGACCTGTGTTTGCATAGAAAGTGCAATTCTCTGCCCAAGCCCAGCCACGGGGACAATAAAAATCTACACCGCCTTCCATGCTGCAGTCTTTGAAATAAAACATACCGTCTGTAGTGTTCCAGGGACTAACAGTATCACCTGCATAAGCCCTGAAATGACAATTAACTGCTTTCAGTCTGGTTGCCATCATTGTCCTTAAGGCCATCTGGTGACCGCCATTGGTAATTGTTTTTTTACCGGTAACAGTATCGGCTTTACAATCAATAACCTTACTCTCTTTTACGTTGAAACCATAATCATTGGCAATGGTGAGATTTTTCAATGTAATATCATTTCCATTGACGTTCATAGTAGCAACACCCCAGTCATCCGGATGATCACATCTCCATTCATCTCTTGCAATATCCTGTGTGATGGTAGTCTTGGCTTTGTCCTCGCCTTCAAAAATGATATTATGCTTTTCTATAAATAATTTTTCACTGTACGTTCCTTTCTTAATAAAAATGGTTCTTGGTGTTGCGGATGAATCAGGTAAACTGTTGATAGCAGCTTGTATCGTTTTATAATCACCACTTCCATCAGCAGCTACAATAATTTTATTGGGTACGGATTGTACTGGTTGAGCAATTGCGCATGACTGCAACAGCAAAACGCTGGTTAAATACAATAACGATATGGTGGTTTTTCTTTTTACCATTTTGTTTGTTTGATCAACCATTTTACCCACTCTTCAGCAGCGGCATAATTATCAAAGCCAGGTGAAAGTCTTCTGCCATCCAGGTATTCATTATATATCCAGGGATCGCCAAAGGCAAATACTGTTCCTTTGCCATATTTAGCAACAGCCATTACATTATCTTCTCCATTTTTTAAAACTGTAACCGCAAGGCTATTCACCTGTAAGCTGCTATACTCTTTTATAAATAATTTTCTATTTGCAGAAAAGATAGGATTGCCAGTAGTTGTTAAGACTGCGCCTTGTTCGTACTGATCGTTTTGCACACGGTTCTTACTGTCTTCGTTGAACTGAATTCCAAATTTGGCGGCCAGTTGATTGAAGTTTTTGAATTCAGCATTACCTGCATCATTACTCAGCATTACCAGTACACCGCCATTTTTTACCCAATTGCTGATTGCTATTGCTTCTTTCGGTCCGACGTACTTTGGCTTCTCTGTTTCTTTTTCTGTATCGGGATCAATCATAATGTAGATTGATGCATTTTTTAAAGTAGCTGAGGTTGGTAAATTTTCCAGTGATTTTATTTGTACACCATACCTGTTAAAAATATCGCCAAGCATTGCATAACCGCTGTTACTTTTATCTTCCCATGTATAATGCCAGCGAACAGGTGTGCCGGTTGCATCTTTCTTCCATTCATTGTTAAAATAATAATCAAGTAAAACTGTTTTGCCTTTGCCGACTGATTGTGTTTCGTTTAATTCCATTTCTGCAGCACAAAGAATAAATGCTCCCAATCCTTTGGAATCATTTGTGATTACCGGCTCACTCATATAGTATTCAAAACTGCCATCACGGTAAGGTTTACCGCCAAGGCCGGAAACAGCAACAGTGCCTTTCAGGTTCACTTGCCCGTTAGGTTCTATTTCTATGAATTCTTTTAATATGCCACGATATGCTTTTCTTGCTGCATCAAAATGTCCTTGTGGTATATAACCTTTCCTTGCAGCTTTTGCTAATGTGTAAGCCAGCATACAGGATGCAGATGCTTCCGGATAGTTTTTTTCTTTACCAATCATATTGGGTACATCATACCACAATCCTGTTTCTTGATCCTGTACTTTTTTTGCCGCATTTGCAAAGCGATGGAGAATAGTAATTAACTCAGCCCTTTTTGGATGATTAGCAGGAAAGTGGTCCAATACATCAACCAATGCCATTCCAAACCATCCTAAACTTCTTGCCCAGAAATTTGGCGACTGACCTGTTGTTTTATTGGCCCATTGCTGTTCTTTACTTTCATCCCAGCCATGATAGAGCAATCCTGTTTTTATATCCATAGCATGTTTCTCCATCAGGATAAATTGCTTTGCTATATCATTAAAGGCAGTATCATCATGAAAAATTTTTGCGTACTCTGCATAAAAAGGCTGACCCATATACAAACCATCGAGCCACATTTGCGAAGGGTAAATTTTCTTATGCCAGAAACCGCCTTCACTTGTTCTTGGGTGAGTTCTCAATTGATTTCGTAAAAGATCTGCTGCCTTTTTATATTTCTCTTTCCCGGTTACCTGATAAAGCAGCAATACTAATTTTCCATTGTTTATATGGTCAATATTGTATTCATCAGGGCGGTAACCTTTAATAGTTCCGTCATTCTGTACATAAAAATCCATGCTCTCCTGGATATATTTAAACCAGTTGCCATCACCACTTTCATTCCAAACTGATTCCATTCCTTTTAAAATAACTCCCTGGTCGTAACGCCACTTGGCCACTTTATCTCCTTCGAGAGTAAATGAATCGGGCCAGAGACGCATTGCCGTTTCAGACAACTTTTCACTCCATTTATAATCGGAAGGGCTGATACTGAGAAATGAAGTGCTGTTTTCCGACGCACCTAATTCGTATTTTATTTTCTCTTTAGCATTTGAGGCATTTGTATTTTTTATGCTGATGCTATTACTTCTATCGCCATTTATTCTGAATAACAGTTCAGCACCTTTTTTATAAGTGATATTGTCGAATAATAATTTATCGCTTTGTACAATATCAATTACCGGGTTTGTTTCCTCACTGGTGACAGCAATATTTCTAAAAGTAATATTACTGGCTTCTTGCACATCAATTCCCTTTTGGGATTGAAAGACCATATTCTCCAGCACAATATCTTTCACATGCATCTCCGGTATGCCACGAATGAAGATGGCTTTCTCCGCACCATTTACATATACATTGCTGATATGAAAATTTTTGAACACTGGGGTGGTTTCATCTACCGGTAAAAATTCAACTTTTGGTAATTCTCTTTTTTCTCCGGCTAAAGGAATCGGATCCTTTGCTGCATAATACATATCAAACAAAATCGCCTCACCGGGAATATCCTTCATATAAATATCCTTGATGAAAATATCCTCTACCACACCACCACGACCTCTTGTAGTTTTAAAGCGAAGTCCGATATCAGTTCCGATGAATGTGCAATTGCTTACATGAATATTTTTTGCACCCCCACTCATTTCACTACCAATTACAAAACCTCCATGAGATGCATACACGGTACAACCACGGATGATAACATTCTCCGTTGGCATTCCTCTTTTTCTTCCTTCTGCATCTCTTCCGCTTTTCATACACAAGGCATCATCACCTACATCGAAGATTGAATTTTCAATCAACACATTTTTACAACTCTCTACATCAATACCATCACCGTTTTGTGCATACCATGGATTTTTAACCGTAATATTTCTTACAGTGATATTCTCACTCATCAGCGGATGCAAACACCAAGCAGCAGAGTTCTGAAATGTAACACCTTCGAGCAAAATATTTTTGCAGCTGGTCAGTAATAAAAGATTGGGTCTTAAAAAATCTTTAATGCTTGCATAGAAGGCATCATCTTTTTCAGGAGAAATTGTTCCGGGGTTTGAAAGTTTTGATCCTTTCAGCGACTGCTGAGATGGATACCATATTTTTTTGTCATCACTCAGCACACCACCACTTGCCACCAATTTTTTCCATTGTGTTTCGCTCAGCTTATCTTTTTTTACCATTCGCCAGGCATCGCCATTGCCATCAATAATTCCTTTACCGGTAATTGCAATATTAATTGCATCCGTTGCAGAAATGGGAGACTGGTTACGCATTTGCGGCAAACCTTCCCAGTTAGCTTTCACCAATGGGTATTGATCAAAGTCTTTTGTAAATAATAAAGTAGCACCAATTGCAAGGTGAAGGTTGATATTATTCTTTAATACAATCGGACCCGTCAGCCACAAACCATTTGGAACTAAAACAACACCGCCGCCTTTTTTTGATAGTGCATCAATTGTTGCATTAATCGCTTTTGTATTTAATGTATTGCCATCTTCAACTGCACCAAATGAAGTAATGGATAAAGTGTCTTTTTTAAATTCCGGAGCTGTAACAATGGGAAGTTTATGCTGCTGTGCAAGGCAGGAAATAAACATCGTAACGGCAATTACTGTACTTAGTGTTTTTTTCATCGGCAAGTGGTTGCTTTTTAAGCGTTTCGTTATACAAGTCTAACGAGATATTGGCTGTTAATCAACGAATTGCATTAGTTTATTTACGCAATCGTTACCGGGAACGGTACCAATTCCCGGTTGCATTTTTTTGCTGCCGATCAGGCTATTTTAACAGCCTGGCGAGCCAGTAATTTCCAGCTTCCGCCATCTTTTTGAAAGATTAGTAAAATTCTTAAATGTACTTGGCCGGGTTTGCCATTATCATTTGTTTTAGCTGTTAAAATATGTCTTACAATAGCTGTTTTTCCGCTTATGTTTATGGTTTGTTCCGTTAAATCAATAGAAACGAAATCAGACTTTCCGCTTACAATTTTTTCTACAAATTCTACTTTTCCTTCTATGTGCCCGCCGGAATGACCATAACTTAATTTGTCAGCAACAACAGCTTCCAATTTTTCTTTCACTCCATCGACCATAGCAATGCGAAGTTTTTCAATTGCATTGGCCACCGCTGTTTCCTTTTTACTTTGTGCATTTGTTATCACTCCGAAGGAAAAAATGAGTAAGAATAAGAATGTTTTTTTCATGTGTATATTTTTATGTTATCATCGTCTGTACTACTATCGTCTTCGTTGCAATCTTTGATTTGTTCTATTTTATTCTTCCAGTGAAAGAATAAAACAGAATCACACTTCTGCTGCATGAATTCTATTCAGCATTTTGTAGCATCCCGATATTTATCGGGAATTCGGTAATTCTACTGAGCTTGTAGGAGTATTCGTAACCCACCTCATTACAAATCTCTTTATATCGGTTATTCTCTGCCCCTCCCAGGAGGGGATGGATACCCAATTATTTTAAAGGTTCTATCCTGAACCAGTCAACATCTGCATATCCCGCATCATTCGTCACATTATTTCTCAAACAAAACAAACCGAGTTTTGCCCCAACCCATCTTCCGGGTTTTGCAACAAATGTTTTTTCAATGGTAGTAAATTTTTCTCCATTATCGCTAAATGAGTAACGACAAACGCCTCCTTTCTCTACTTGTATTCTTAAGTAAAAAGTATTTCCTTTTACAGCGAATGAACCTATTTCTTTTTCTTTACTATTTTTATCGGCCTTGATATTTTCATTACAAATTATATTGATGGCATCATCTTTTTTTTCGACTGCGATATACGCATAATCACTTCCAAGCATCACTAAGCCAAATTTTTCGTTTTCAAACTTTGGCTTGAAGCTGAATTTTACAGTGGCTGTAAATTCATCTGCTGGTGTTTTTTGTCCGAGTATATTCGGTGTATTCCATATGTTATTTATTGAATCAGGTTGATAAGCAGAAAATAGTCGAAGTGAACCTGATGCTGTAGGAAAAGCCCATCCTTCTTTCGGATTGGCCTGCCATTGCCATTGAAAACCCAATTTTGATGAATTAAATTCATCACTATCGGCAACAGTTTTTATCGGGTATGTTTTTCCAACGTTTGGTTTTTTATAAAGCATAACTGGTTCGCCTTTCCCATCGCCATCTTTATCTTCTCCAATCACCGGCCAATCGTTTATCCATTTCATTGGCTGTAGATGCACCACTCTTCCATAAGCATCTTTGTCCTGAAAATGCAGGAACCAATGCTCACCAGTTTTTGTATCTACCCATGCACCCTGGTGTGGTCCATTGATTGTTGTGCTGCCTTGGTCTAACACCACTTTTCTTTCATAAGGGCCATATACATTTTTGCTTCTTAATATGGTTTGCCAACCAGTGCTTACCCCACCTGCAGGAGCAAATATGTAATAGTAGCTATTGCGTTTATAAAATTTCGGGCCTTCAATGGTGGCATCTAATTCATGTCCATCGTAAACCATTACAGCATCACTAATGACTTTTGTTCCTGCTGCATTTAATTCTTTTACAACAATGATTGATTTAAGACCGGCACGGCTGCCTGCATAAGCATGAACGAGATAAACTTTACCATCGTTATCCCAAAGAGGGCAGGGGTCAATCAAACCTTTGCCTGCTTCTATCATTACTGGTTCAGTCCATGGACCTGTAATATTTTTTGCTTTGGTTAAATAGATTCCAAAATCAGGGTCAGGATAATAAATGTAAAATTCATTATTGTGATAACGAATACTCGGTGCCCACACACCGCCACCATGCTGCACTTTACTAAAATGTTCAACAGGCAATTGTGTTTTTAATCCATGACCGATGAGTGACCAGTTTACCAAATCTTTTGAATGAAGTATTGGTAATCCGGGTGCATGATTGAAAGATGAAGAGATCATATAATAATCATCACCAACTCTTACAGCATCGGGGTCGCTGTAGTCTGCATCAATTACAGGGTTCTTATAAGTGCCGTTGCCATTATCAGAAACCCAGACTTTAGAAATGTTTTGTGCTGCGGCACAAAATGCAGAAACAATAAATACAATTGTCGTCAGCTTTATTTTCATTGTAAGGGATTCCATCCGTTGAATATATTTTTCGGTGTATAATTCTTTGCTTCAACTTCTGTTAATTGTTTTGACCAGTTTATTCTTGTTTTTGGATTAGATGAAGGCCCGTAATTTTTATACTCTGCATACCGTGTGGTTTTATCATTATCCGTATTGTTCCAGTTGCTCCAACCTTCTGCTTTTATATGCGGGCCGATATATGTATTCATATATACTGTATGTGCATAAGTTCTCCATGGGCGGCCTAAAGAAACACTGTGCAGTGAAGTATCTCCGGTAAGTTTGCAATTATTGAAGATATAGCCGAACTCTTTTTCTTTTGGTGTGGAAGCTGCTGTGATGTGTGAATTCTTCTTGCTATGGATATGCGTTTTTTCAAACCAAACTGTAGCAGAGCCAAAAATAAAATCGGTAGTACCTTCTATGTAGCAATTCTCATAATACTGACGGCTCTTTTCATTATTAGTAAACAACACATCTTGGAAACCGATAAAGCGGCAATTTTTAAAAACAGCTTTGTCACCATCTGATTCAACTGCAACTGCTTGTCCCGCAGTAAAACCCGCATCATTTTGAAAAGTGATATCGGTTGCAGTAAAATTATCAGCCTTTATTAAAAAACTCCAGGAGGTTTGGGTATTGATAGTGTCTCCTTTTGGAGAAATTTTTCCGGTGTGATCATTATAAGTAAGAACGGTGTTGAATTTATCTTCACCAACCAATGAGACAAATTGTTTCGATGAATCGAGATATAACTTCTCTTTATAAATACCCTTCTTAATAAAAATAGTTACCGGTTTTTTATTATTGACAGGAACTGCATTTAAAGCCTCTTGTACAGTTCTAAAATCTCCTGATCCACCTTGTGCAACAGTAATTTCTTTTTCAGCTTTTTTCTGAACATGGAATATTTTTCTGATAAACTGATCCATGTAAGCTACCGTCGTATCAAACCAGGGATTGAACAATAGAAAAGTATGTGGAGAACCTTTTAAAGTTTTTACTTCTGAATAAATATTATGCTGGTTGAGAATGGCAATAAAATCTTCTCTTCCTGCATGCATGCGGTCAACAGCACTGTTGATAAAAAGAGTGGGAGGGTTATGCTTTCCAACATGTGTTAATGGAGCCGCCTGTTTCCATATATCAGGATTTTCTGTTTTGGAATAACCAAACCAATAAGTGCCGGCGGATATTCTTTTGCTGTCATCGCCTTCACCTGATTCAGGATGTATAAAAGCTAATGTGCCATCGAGATCAATGACTGCATTGGCTTTACTTGAAAATTTTTGATAGCAACCTTCTCCTTCAAATTGCTTCATGCCATTGGTAGCACCCATAAATGCAGCCAGTTCGCCACCAGCAGAATGACCAGCCACTACAATTTTATTTACATCAATATTATATTGCTTTGCATGTTGCCGTATCCAACGGATAGAAGTTTTTATATCATGTACACCTGCAGGATATAATGCTTCTGTAGAAAGACGATACTCAGGAGTAATACAAACATAACCGAGTGAAGCCAGTTCTTGTAACAAAGGATAATGCATGGATTTATTGCCACTCCTCCATCCGCCGCCATGAATAAACAGTATAGCAGTTCTTTTTATTTTACTTTTTTCTTTGGGATAAAATACATCCAGCTTTAATTCCCGTTGTGGAGTTTTGCAATAAGCAATATTTTTTTCTTCCTTAACATAGGGGTATGAAGTTTCTTTCGCAATTTGAATGCCGGGGTAATTTTTTAGGTGCTTGTTATATTCGTTCAGAATATTGTAAGAAGTATCTCTTATACCAGTTATTCCAACTGTTGACTGTGCAATTGTAATAATGCTGCTAATTGCGCAAACGATAAAGAAAATAATACTTTTCATTTATTTTTTTATAGCCGGGACTGTAACTCTATCCGTCATTTCAATATTTAATCCTTTCAATTCTTTTAAAATTAATTGCGCAATTAGTCTTGCACCCAGTTCATTAAAATGTGTATTGTCAACTTTCCCATCAGGATAATTTGGGTGTTCTCCTGGCTCTAATTGTAAAAACAGCAATTTTGATTTTTCTTCACCAAACTGTTGGTATAAGGCCCTGCTTTTCTCATCCAAATCAAAAAATAACACCTTTTGTGCTGCGGCAACTTCTTTTGTTAACGCTGCGTATTCCTTATGTGTTTCAACAGCATTTCCTTCTTTATCAAATTTTCTTCTTGAAACCGGAGTAAATAAAATGGGGGTTGCCTTTTTTTCTCTCGTTTCTTTTATAAAGCGATTCAGATTCATTTTAAAAGTATCCGGTGTGGCATATCTTTCCCCTTTATCTTTTGATGCATCATTATGGCCAAATTGAATAATTACATAATCACCTTCTTTGGTTTCATCCATTATTGATTTCCACAAACCTTCACTGATGAATGTTTTGGTGCTACGGCCATTTTTTGCACGGTTAACAACTGTAACGGTAGAATCCCAAAAAGAAACAAAGGGCATTCCCCAGCCTGTTTCGGGATAAGCTTTTGTTTCCTTATTAGCACAGGTAGAATCTCCCGCAAGAAATATTTTTATTTTCTTTTTTGCAGGAAAAGAAAAAGCTAAGCCAATCAATACAATTGGGAATAAAAGGAGTTTTTTCATCTTGTTTTTTATTTAACAATTTATCAGATGGAATTCTCCATAAAAATTTTCATCGCAATTTATGAAAGATGCTCGCAAATTTTTATGGTTCATTTCATTTTACAATACTGTTTATATACACTTCAACATTTGTGTAATGTTTATCTAATTTATTTTGTGACGCATCTGATGGGTCAATGGGATTCAATCCATTTTTCTTTTCCCAGTCATCCGGCATTCCGTCTTTATCTGTATCAGCATGTGCAGGCAAAGATTTTAATACAGGCCATGCGTTCATGGTGAGTTCATATGCTGTTCCATGCGGGAAGCCACCTTGCACATCAATAAATCTACCTGTTCTGTTTTTTACATCGCTAATAATTCTTTCATCCAAAGTATCTCTTTTGTAACTGGCACCCACAAATTTTAAAACCTCTTCATATGCTTTAACAGCAGATTGCTCAGTAATTTGTTCAGTAGAAAATGGGTTATCTATTACCGCTTCTTTTTTATCAGCTTCTGTTCCACCATTTCCCATCTGTATGCCCAGCCAGTTGTTTTTAGTAACATCTTTTGCTCCATCCACATAATTTCCATTTACATAAAATTTTCCAAAATCCAACGCATCTGTTTTGGTAGGGTTTACAATCCTGAATTTTACATTTTTATTGGTAGAGGGGCCGTATTTATAATAGTTGTTGATCATATTATAGTTGCCTGCTTCTCCTCCATATGAGCTGTTGCCGCCCCAGTTATAGATTACATTGTTTCTAAAGTCAACAAATTCCTTTGTGGCGCCAAGTCTTGTGCCATTAAATCTCGGATTGCGGCTTACACAATGAGCAAATAAATTATGATGAGCTGATAAATGGCTACCACCCCAAATACCGCCATAGCCATGGTTTTCAAAATCTTTATCACCTTCTTCAAAATGATAAGAATAATTAAGAGGTTCGGAAATTAAATTCCATTGCAGTGTTGTGCTATCGCCACCATACACAGAAAAACATTCGTCTGTACTCCAGCTAATGCTGCAATGGTCAATTATTATGTTACTTCTTCTTGAAGCACTCAATGCATCATCATGCCCGCTGCCGGGCACCATTCCTTTGTTTTGATTTTTATCACCCATACGGAAACGCAGGTAACGGATGATTATATTATTCCCACTTAAACCAACGGGATAGTCAGCAATACAAATGCCATCACCGGGGGCTGTTTGTCCTGCAATTGTTATGTCGCCTTTAATAGAAAGGGGAGAGTTGAGATGAATGGTTCCTGAAATGGCGAATACAATTATTCTTTTACCATTTGCGATAGCGGCCTTTCTAAAACTGCCTTCCCCTGCATCATTCAGGTTTGATACGATTAGTATTTTCCCTCCTCTACCTCCAGTTGCGTATTTGCCAAAACCTTCGGCACCGGGAAAGGCTATTGCTGTTTCATTTGTGTTTGTAACAGCAATTTTATTTTGCTGTGCACAGGAAACAAGCATAAACAATAGTATTGTATTTAAAAATAGAAAAACTTTTTTCATAAAACTACTATTACTGACGAGTGTAATTTAATAAGGCTGCAATTATGCAGCCTTATTATTAAAACTACTATAAGAAAAAACTTAATAGTTCGGATTTTGTTTTAAGTTGGTGTTAGCAGTTCTTGCCGCATTTGGAAATGGCAGTAATTCACCTTTGCCCGTAACAAAACCTGTTGCAAAACGGTCAGCAGCTGTTGTTCCTACTGAATTTCGTGGGGCAGCACCTGTTGGTAAAGCTATCCATGTAAGTTTAGTAGTTCCTGCTGGAGTAGCTGCTGGGGCTGGTTTGTAATATGAGTTTGACCATATTGTATAATTATCCGCCGTGCTGCCAGTTATTAAATACATAGATGATGGTAGTGTATTTGATAATGAATAGGAAGGATAACCAGCCATGTAAGTTGATTGAATCATAGCTGTTGCAATAGCCATACGATTTAAGTTATTTCTTGTTTCGTTTATTGCTGTTTCCAATAAATTCCATCTTATCAAATCATATTTACGAATGCCTTCGCCTCCTAACTCTAAAGCTCTTTCTCTAACCAGGTATTTGAAAAATTCTGTTTTTGAAAGACCTAAAGGAATATCTACGGTGACATCCGGTGTAGAGATAGGTTTTCCAAATCCTCTTCTTCTTACCATATTAATTGCATTGTAGGCAGCAGCATTTGGACTACTGATCTCATTTTCTGCTTCTGCTAACATTAATAACACATCAGCGTAACGGATGATTTGCCATTTAAGGCTGAAATATTGAACTGAACTTGCAGGATCAATAGTTGGGTTTGATATCCAATCTCTTCTGTATTTACCGTCTGTTATTGAAACTAATGCCTGGCTGCCCGGAGTTATTTTTGTTACGCCATTTGCTGCTACAAAGTATGGCGTTATTGTTACGTCTCTTCTTGTGTCGGTAGAGTCAAATAAATAAAAATAGCTTGGTAAAGGATTCACACTGCTGTTCCCTTTATTGTTTATTCTCGGTCCATTGTAATAGCCAAGTTTAGAATCTTCAGCACCAGTTAATCCAGTTGCACTTGCCTGAAACATTAATTCTCCATTTGGATCGTTAAGTACATGTCCACAAACCTGATCTTTCCATAATCCTTTATAACTTGGATTTAAGCTATGCTGACCAGAAGTAATAATGTCATTACAGTCATCTTTTGCCATTTGATAATAAGTAAGATAATCTGCTGATCGTTTCATTTGGCCATCGCTTCTTAATGAATAACCTCCTCTTGCTAATGCGATTCTTGCTCTTAGTGCTTTAACTGTTCCTTTGGTAATTCTTTCATCTGAAGGATCACCAATAGCTGCTAATTCATTTCGCCATGGAACTAATGTAGCTGCGGTATTCAAATCTGATAAAAGCCTGTTGTACAAAGTATCTCTGTCAACTTGAGAAGGAAAAGGATTTCCAGCAGCCAAGATATAAGCTGGTTCAAAATGGGCAGGTAAATCGCCCCAGTTACGGATGGCTTCAAAATAGAACTGTGCCCTTAACGTTAAAGCTTCTCCGTGCATTCTTTGAAGTTGCTTTTTTTCGTTATCAGAACCGTTTGAATACAAATTCATTTTTGGAATATTGTCAATACAAATATTTGCATATTCAATACCTTGAAAAAGTTGATTAAAGGGTTTTTCTAACTGTGCATTTCCTGGTGTTGCAGTATAACGGGCAATATCTCTGCGGTCATTATCACCAGCACCAGTAGGTCCCTGCATTTCATCATTGTCTAAAGGATAATATAAACTTAAACGTATTCCATAACCTTGGTCGCCAATTAAACGGCTATAAACGCCAGCTAATGCTTTATAGGTACTAGACACATCACTAAAAACTGCTTCAGGGCCAAGTTCGGTAATTGGTTGTTGATCCAGATATTTCTTGCAACCGCCAATTACAAAAAGAATTGATAGCAAAAGCAAAGTGCTTATCGGGCTTAAAAATTTATTTTTCATATAACTTCTTTTTAAATTTTATTTAGAATGATGCATTTACACCAAATACAAAGCTGTGGCTTCTGGGGTAGGCAGAATAGTCAAGTCCTGGTGTTAAAGGACTATTTCTAACACTAACCTCCGGATCGTAACCTGTATACTTTGTAAATATTGCCAGATTATTAGCTGTTGCATAAAACCGTAACTGCGACATTTTAAGTTTGGCAATACTCTTTGCAGGTAAACTATATCCTATGCTCACATTATTAATTCTTAAGAAAGAGCCATCTTCAATTGCCCATGAGTGTGGATAGAATGCACCTGAACTTTTTATAGGCTGCCAAATTGTGGCACCAGCATTTAAGACAGATAACTGATCCGGAGCGATGCCATATACATTTCCACCATTAACCCATTGAGCAGTTTCACCAGTTGGTGTAACAATCCGCCATCTATTACTCATTACGTCCAGCATATTTGAGTTGTTAGAATATCCATTAGTAAATTCTATCTTATTTGCATTATAAATATCATTGCCATAAGAGAAATTTAGGAATATGCTTGCATCCCAACGCTTGTAACTGAATTGCTGTAAAAAACCTCCTGTGAATTTTGGAGTTGGGTTGCCAATGATTTTGCTGTCGTTTGTAATATCTACAGAACCATTACCATCTAGATCTTTAAACTTAATGGAACCAGGTTGTACTGTTCCAATAATACCTGCATCTGTTACAACGCCAGCTTTTAATGTGTATATTCCTGTAACTGTATTATAATCAAAATCGTTAACTGTATAGAAGCCATCTGTTACAAGACCCCACATAGATCCAACTGGCGAGCCAATTTTCTGTATATAATCATTTGGCTGACCGGAAACTCCCCAACTAGGATCAGCAAAGAAGAAGTCTTGATTTTGTCCTAAAGCAAGAATTTTATTTTTATTAAAAGCGATATTAAAATTTGCATTCCAATTGAAGCCGTTAGCTTTCCGCATTATGGCTGTATTCAATTGTATTTCTACACCCTTGTTAGATGTTTTTCCGATATTTTGAAATTGGGTTGAATAACCAAAAGTAGAAGCAACAGGAACCTTTATCAAAAGGTCTTTTGACGTGTTATCATACACATCTACAGTAAGGTCAACTCTTCTGTCAAACATGGTAAGATCCATTCCGTAGTTTCTATTTACCGTTGATTCCCATTTAAGTTCTTTATTAACCAATGATGTTGAATAATAGGCAATAACATCTTCATTATTTATGCTATAAAAATAAGTACCATTATTACTAAATGTAGTAAGATACAGATAGTCATCAATTCTATTGTTTCCAATAGAACCAAATCCAACTCTGAATTTTAGATCATTAATAAATCCAGCATTCTGCATAAATTTTTCTTTTGATACTCTCCATGCAAAGGATGCAGCTGGAAAAGTACCCCATTTATTACCAGGTCCAAATTTTGAAGCACCATCCTGACGAACATTTGCAGAGAAAAGATACTTATCCATGAAGGAGTAATTAATCCTGCCAAAGAAAGAAATATTGGTATATCTGGTTTCGCCAAACTTAGGGTATCCTGTAAATTGAGTTGCCTGACTTGCTTGCTTAAAGGCCTCGCTAAATGTAATACCCGGTTGATAATCTCTGTAAAGATTTGCATGGCTTTTTCCTCTTAAGTCATACGTTTCTTCTCCCACCAAAAAATCAAAATCATGTTTGCCCTTGTAGTTTTTTACTGAGTATGTAAGTACGTTAGAATTAGTAAAGGTTGTTGCTTCAGAAGTATCCAAACGGGCAATTGGTTTTGCACCTCCCTGAATAATTGCATAAGGAGCAATAGTATCATAAAACTGTCTGTCTTTTCTATCATTTTTAATATATCCAAACGTTGATTTGAATGACAGGTTCTTTAAAATGTTATATGAAATATAGGCTGTAAGATTCAGCGTATTGGTGGTTTTTCTCCTGTATTCAGAATTGGCTAATTGAATAGGGTTTGTAAGATTTAAGCCATTGCCTACATTGGGGTCAGAAATTGGATCGGCATCATCAATGTTCTGATCATCGGATAAGAAAGGCCTATACTTTACGGCATTTCTTAAGCGGTTGTAGGCAGACCCTTTGTCGTCAGAAACACCTGCACCTACTACATTTTGCGTTGTATATCTTATTGAGCCGCCTAATTTCAAAGAATTGGTAATCTTATATTCTCCCTTGAAGTTTAATAAATGTCTTTTATAGTTAGAATTCAGCACAATTGCTTTTTCACTATTATAGGTGTAGCCAAAATTATAAGTAAATAATTTACTTCCTCCCGATACTCCAATATTATGTGTAGTGTTAATACCGGTTCTGCCAAATGCTTCTTCTTGCCAGTCTATTTCATCAATACTTTTGTAAACATCAAGTGTGTCCCACGTATGACCAAAGTTGTTTGTAAAATTAGTGCTGTCTGTATTACTTCCTCTTGAACGTTCAGATTGATAAAATACAAAATCATATGGGTCTAGTAAGTCTAACTTTTTGGATAGTGTTTTCACCCCTACAAATCCGTTGTAAGTCACTTTTGCTTTTCCTTTTCTCCCACTCTTTGTGGTAATAACAATAACGCCGTTAGCACCTCTTGCCCCATAAATGGCAGTGGCAGAAGCATCTTTTAAAACATCAATTGATTGAATGTCCTGTGGAGAAAGAAAGGAAAGTGCATTTTCCATTTGTACTCCATCGATAATATACAGTGGTGAATTGTCTCCAGTAATTGACATGCCACCTCTTACTCGGATTCTTATATCCGCATCCGGCGAACCTTCAGCAGAAGTAGCGGTAACTCCTGCGAGTCTTCCATTTAATGCTTCTGCAGCTGAATTAATCGGAATATCTTTTAATTCCTTTGCCCCAACTGAAGAAACAGAAGCCAAAAGATCTTTTCTTCTTACCGTTTGATATCCGATTACCACTACATCTTCTAACGCAGCTACATTCGTTTTTAATTCAACATCTACTGTTGTTTTACCTGCTACTGAAATTTCATAGCTAAGAAAGGAAGCACTAGAAAATACTAATGTAGCATTATCTGCCACTGTTATTTTGTAGTTTCCTTGCGCATCGGTTGTTGTTGAATTTTTCTTACCCTTTTCTGTTACAGTAATTCCGCCGGCACCCTGGCTGTTTTCGGATGAAGTAACTGTTCCGCTGATTTGCTTTCCCTGTGCTAAAAGCTCTGTGGGAAAGAGAAAAGAAAGAATCAGGATGCAGACTCCTGTTAGTTTAAGCATTTTTGTCATAGTTGTAATTTTGATAAAAATCTTTATTAATGTTTTTTTATTTCCCGGTAATCGGAAAATTGAACTAATTGAATTGATAGGAGGTTAAATTTTTTCTTGAAAATAGCAAGAGGGGAATTGGGGTAATTGACTGTTTTTTTGCAATGTGCAAAACAGAGAGAACCTTCTGACAGTAGATTAGACTTTTTCATTCCGCAAGCAATTTTCGTTATTCGACTTGTCTTTGAATCCGGCATTTTACTACCTGTATCACCAACTAAGCCTCAACAATTCTACACAATACTTCATTGTAACAGAGCTATTTAGAGAAGTTTTTTTACGCAATCGTTCCCGGTAACGATGCCTTATGAAGACAAGATTTGAATTTAAAATCAAAATGCAAATTCTGAAAGAATTCTCTGAATTTTTTGTAGGCAGAGACGCAATCTGATATTTTTTTTGTCTCGATAGAGCAATTAATAGTTTAAGGAGCCATCTATTAAACCGCTAAAAAAAGTTAACTTTAAAGGCTGTCAGGATTTTTGTTTAATAACCGGAAAAGATTGCTTGAAATGAAGTTTGAAGCCATAACAATTAAAGATATTGCCAAAGCTCTGGGATTGTCGACATCCACAGTATCAAGAGCATTGAGAGACAGTCATGAAATTAGTCCTGAGACTAAAAGAATTGTTCTTGAATATGCAGAAAAGAACAATTACAAACCCAATCCAATTGCTTTAAGCCTGAAAGAAAGAAGAAGCAGGTCTATTGGTGTTATAGTTTGCGAAATTGCCAACAGCTATTTTTCGCAGGTTATTAATGGAATTGAATCTATTGCTTATGACAACGGTTACAACGTAATTATTGCGCAAAGCCGGGAATCGTTTGAAAAGGAAATTCTAAACCTGCAATACCTTACTTCCCGTTCAATTGATGGATTGATTATTTCTGTTTCTACAGAATCTAAAGATTTCAACTACTTAAAAGAATTGCATCAAAAAAAAATGCCGATTGTTTTTGTTGACAGAATTGTGGATGAAATAGAAACACATAAAGTAATTGCAGATAATTATACCGGAGCTTATAATGCCACCCTTCATCTGATAGAATGTGGGTATAAAAGAATTGCAGCCATTACAAATCCATTTACTTTATCTATCTCCAGAGAAAGGTTGGCAGGGTATAAATCAGCTCTAACAGATAATGGAATAGAAATAGATGATGAGTTGATCAAATATTGTCAGCATGGTGGTATGGTTTTTTCCGAAGTGCAGACTGTGGTTGACGAATTGTTGGCGAATAAAAACAGGCCTGATGCCATTTTTGCTGCCGCAGATAAATTAACAACAAACTGTTTAAGGATATTCAAAACAAAGAAAATGAGTGTTCCGGATGATATCGGAATAATCGGGTTTTCAAATATTGATCTGGCAGAATTGCTGAATCCTCCAATGTCAGTAATCAGACAGCCGGCATTTGAAATGGGGGAAGTAGCGATGAAGCTTTTATTACAGGTAATAGAAAGTAAAAGACCTGTTACAGATTTTGAAACAAAAATACTGTCGACAGAAATGCTAATAAGAGGGTCTACGAAAAAGCTTTTTGCGAAAGCAAAAGAGACAGTATAATTGATGTTTTAGTTTTGGAACACAGTTGCCCAGCAGCTATATTTGCAATCCCAATTTAGGGGGTTTAGCTCAGCTGGCTAGAGCGTTTGCATGGCATGCAAAAGGTCACCGGTTCGACTCCGGTAACCTCCACAAAGAAAAGTCTGGTTTTGCCAGACTTTTTTTATTTTTTCAAACTTTATGTAGTGTAATTTTGTTTTACTTGATATTGATCTTATGGGAATCTGGAATCAAATAGCCGAATATTTATATCTGAAAAAGAAAGACCCAGACAGGCCAAAGGATAAATGGATAGGGTACATGCACGGCATTAATCGTATCAGCATTTTTATTTTTCTGCTTTGCCTGCTTATTCTTGCAATTAAATTACTTACTTAGAAAATTGATAATAGAAAAAGCTGCTTTTTGCGAAGCATTGCCGCCTTGGCTTAACAGTTGATGTAGCCCAGTATAATCTTTTTGAATTTGTTGTTTTTTGTTTTCATCTGTTAATAAATTCTGTAATTCATTCCTTAGAGCATCAACAGTAAAATCTGTTTGTATCAATTCGGTTACTACCAGTTTATCCAAAATCAGGTTAACCAACGAAATATATTTTATACTTATCAGTCGTTTGCCGATCTGGTAGGAGAGGTATGAACCTTTATAACAAACTACTTCTGGTACACCAAACAAGGCAGTTTCCAAAGTTGCTGTACCGGATGTAACCAGTGCGGCTTTTGCCTGCATCAGCAAATCATATGTTTTATTAGTTACGTATGAAACATTGGAATAATCTTTCAGCAGTTCATCATAAAATTGTTCATCAACTCCTGGAGCTTTCGCTACAATAAACTGATGATCTGTGAATGACCTACTTACTTCCAGCATTACCGGAAGTTTTTTTAATATTTCTTGTTTTCTGCTTCCGGGAAGTAATGCAATGATTGGCTTTTCAGAAAGTGGAGCTGCTTTACTTTCTGCTTTATGTTTTTCAATTACTTCTATCAGCGGATGTCCGACATATTCAACATCCCAATTCCATTTGTTTTTAAAAAAATCTTTTTCAAAAGGAAGAATGACCAGCATTTTATCAATGCATTGTTTCATACTCTTCACTCTGTTCTCCTTCCATGCCCACACTTGTGGCGAGATGTAATAAATAATTTTTAAGCCTTGTTGCTTTGCCCATTTGGCTATGCGGAGATTAAATCCTGGATAATCAATTAGTATTAAAGCATTTGGTTTGTATTGCAGAATATCTTCTTTGCAAAAAGCAAGGTTGCGAAAAATTGTTCGCAGATTCATGAGTACTTCAGAAAAACCCATAAATGCTAATTCACTATAATGCTTTACAAGTTCTCCTCCTGCTTCCTGCATTTTATCTCCACCCCAGCAGCGAATATCAATTGAAGTATTTTGTTTTTTTAATTCTTTGATAAGATTGGAACCATGTAAGTCGCCGGAAGCTTCGCCTGCTATTATGTAATACTTCATCGGCTGACATTTAATAAATGATGAAATAGCTGAAAGTCTATTTGCAAATGCTCAGTAGAATTACCAACAGTACAAGAGTGCGACGCAACAGACGATGATAGCAGTAATGTCGCTGGGTACATCATTTTTATTTAATTAAAAAGCTTCAACAATAAAATGCCAACGCCATAAACCATAGTGATGATAAATATGCCTTTGAATGTTTGCACTTTGTCGAAATGAACATAGATGGCGAATAGCAATGCATTGGCCAACAAAGAAAAAGTGCCAACATTGGTGATAATATTGTTATTGTGTATAAAGTAATCCAGAAAGTTTGTAAAACTTAATGAAGGAAACTTTACCCGGTACACTACAATAAGACCTACTAACGGTCCTATGAAACCTAGAATGAGGCCAAGCCGGAGACTATCTTTGGTAAGAAACATTGATGTGAAATTTATTGGTGGTTAAGTTATTTCCAGCTTTTTTCCAGTTTGGCTTTTAAAACGTAATTGGTGAGATCAAATTGTACTGGTACTATACTTACGTAATTATTATTCAAAGCCCACACATCGGTATCTTTTGCTTTGTCAAAGTTTACAAACTCACCGGTGAGCCAATAGTAGTGACGACCATGCGGATCATCTCTCTCTATAAAATCTTCCACATATTTGGCGTAGGCTTGCTTGCAGATCTTAAATCCTTTAAGAAGTTCCGGTGCCACAGCAGGAATATTTACATTGAGCACCGTATGTTTTTCGAGTTTGGTACGCAACATTTTTTCAGTTATCAGTCGTACATATTTTTTGGCTCCGGTAAAGTCGGCATCAATACTATAATCTAATAAGGAAAAGCCGGCAGAGGGAATACTTTCGATTGCAGCTTCAACGGCGGCAGACATGGTGCCGGAATAAATTACATTAATACTATGATTAGCACCATGATTAATGCCACTGAGGCATAGATCAGGTTTGCGGTGTAATACTTTATCTACAGCCAGCTTAACACAATCAACCGGAGTTCCGGTGCATGACCATGTTTCTACATCATCAAACAATGGATCGATCTTATGCAAACGTAATGGCTGACCGATAGTTATGGCATGGCCCATTCCTGATTGTGGTTTGTCTGGTGCCACTACAACGATTTTGCCAAGGTCTCTTACAGCTTCAACAAGATTTTTAATTCCCGGAGCAGTTACGCCGTCATCGTTTGTAATTAGTATTACCGGTTTTTCTTTTACGCTAGCTTTAGCTGATGATGCTTTTTTCTTAGGACTTGATTTTTTTGTCATACGGGTACAAAAATCTTCTTTTTTCCGGTTTATTCAAAATAGGTTAGCAAACTATTTTGTAATTCTAAAATAATTAGTATTTTGCAGCTAATTAAATTAGTGATTATGGCAGTTTCCAATCAAAATCTGAAATACCTGAGAAAACTTCGTGGGTGGACACAGGAAGAATTTGCAAACAAACTACGCATCAAACGATCATTACTGGGAGCATATGAAGAAGAAAGAGCAGAGCCGAGAATTGATGTGCTTGAAGTGGTATGTGACATTTTTAAATTGACATTGGATGATATTCTTCGTAAAGATTTAAGTGATAATAAAGGTAACTATCTCGCCAAGCGAAGAGCAATGAAGCTGGCACAGGGAAGGCCAGATATTCCTTTTGTACCCATAAAAGCAGCAGCAGGTTACCTGGCTGGGTTCGAAGACCCGGAGTTTATCGATGAATTGAATACGTTTACCCTGCCGATGCTTAGCGGTGGCAATTACAGGGCATTTGAAATTGTGGGAGATTCTATGTTGCCCACACCTAGCGGCTCTGTAATAGTGGGAGAAAAACTTGAAAATTTTGACGATGTAAAAAACAATGTTGCCTGTATAGTTGTGTCCCGCAACGAGGGAATTGTTTATAAAAGGGTACAAAAAAATGGTAGGCAGAAAAATAAACTGACCTTGGTTAGTGACAACCCGGTTTTTCATCCTTACACGGTAAACGCAGAAGAAGTATTGGAAATGTGGCAGGCACAAGTTGTTATTTCTCGCACAAATTCTCAAAATCGATGGGATATGAGCCAGTTGGCCACCGTAGTTTCTGATCTTCAGCAGCAGGTAACTTCGCTTAAAAAACGGATGAATTAGTTTAAAACTACGGCTGAATTTACTTTTTTTGCTAGTTTTTGCAAGCAGTCTTAGTTCCCTTGCTGTCTAAGTTTTATATTTGGCTACTCTAAAGGACTGCATGAGATTTAAAATATATTTCTGTTTACCCTTCTTGCTGTTTTGTGGAACTATTTTCTCACAAACAAAAACAGTACTAGCTGTAAAAATTGCCCAAGCCCCGAAAATAGACGGGAACTTGAATGATGAGGCATGGGTGAATATTACACCGGCTACAGACTTTATTCAAAATTATCCATCTGCAGGTACAGCAGCTTCTCAGCAAACCAAGGTAAAGGTGGTGTATGATGACGAGGCTATATACATTGGCGCAAATCTTTATGATAATCCTGATTTGATTAGAAAGCAGCTAACAGCAAGAGATGCAGAATTACAAAAAGATGTAGATTTTTTTTCCATCTTTCTTGATACATATAACGACAAGCAAAATGGTTTTCATTTTGTAGTTACTTCTGCCAACGTACAATCTGATGCAAGGCTTGGTCCAAATTTGGGGAATGGCGGCAGCGGATTTGGTGATTACGGGGATAAAAGCTGGGATGCAGTTTGGGAAAGTAAAGTGCAGATTCAAAGTGATGGTTGGTCGGTGGAAATGAAGATTCCATATATCTCATTACGGTTTGCAAAAATGGAATTACAAAACTGGGGCATTCAGTTTCAACGACAAATAAGAAGAACAAATGAAAATTGTTTTTGGAATACTGTTGATCCGAATGTAAATGGCTTTGTAAACCAGTTTGGCCAGTTTGTTGGTTTAAAAAATTTACAGCCTCCATTACGACTTAGTTTTGCTCCTTACGTTTCTACAGGCTACAGAAGTTCTCCTGAAGTAAACGGTTATTCGAATACCTGGTTGCGCAGCGGTGGAATGGATGTAAAGTATGGTATCAACGAAAGTTTTACATTAGATGCAACGCTGATTCCTGATTTCGGTCAGGTAATTTCTGATAATGTTATTAATAACCTTTCACCTTTCGAAGTGCAGTTTCAGGATAATCGTCAGTTTTTTTCTGAAGGAACAGAAATATTTAAAAAAGCTGGTTTGTTTTATTCGAGAAGAGTTGGAGATATTCCTTCGAAGTACAATAGTGTTAGAAATTTTGTTGGCTCCAATACTGATTGGGAAATAAAAAAGAATCCTTCTGCAACACAACTGTATAATGCTACAAAATTTTCTGGTCGTACAGATGGTAAACTTGGTATTGGTATTTTCAATGCGATAACCGCACCAATGGAAGCGAGGTTGCACAATACAATTTCTGGAAAAGATTCTACCATACAAACAGAACCTTTAGCAAACTATAATATTGTTGTATTAGATCAGGCATTAAAAGGCCGTTCCTTTCTTACGCTTACCAATACAAATGTAATTCGCAATGGCGATGCAAGGGATGCAAACGTTACTGCATTTGATTTCAGCCTTTATGATAAAAAGAATTTATTCAATGTAAAAGGTACGGCCAGGTATAGCAAAATATTTGGAAACAATCCTTATGATGGATATAATTCCACATTAAGGATGGGGAAAGTAAGTGGTAAATGGCAATATTATTTGCTGGGTAATGTAGAATCTGCTAAATATGATCCAAGAGATCTTGGATTTTTACAAGCACCTAATGAAGTATCATTAACAAAATCAATTACCTATTCCCAGTTTACGCCAACTAAAAATTTGTTGTCTTATAATTATAGAATTACAGCGAAGTACACTAAGCTTTATGCTCCATCTGCTTTTTCAGATTTTCAAGTCAATGCAAATGGGTTTTGGTTGCTGAAAAATTTCTGGGATATTTCTTTGAATGCAAGGTATATAACAGATCAGCATGATTATTTTGTGCTGGGAGATCCTTCTACGTATAAACGTTTTGTAAAACGTCCCCGTTATGGTTCGCTTACTTTAAGTGGAAGTACCGATAGCAGAAAAAGATTGTATATAAGCTACTCTGCGTTGTTTGCTGATTTCTTTAATTCAGCTCCTAATAAATATTATCATATACTAACTGGTGGCATACGGTATCGCTTTAGTAATAAATTTACACTTGATCTGTCGCACACCCATGAAACGGAAACAGATTATATTATTGCTGCCGGTAGAGAAATAAATAATGAACCAAGAATTGCATTTGTGGATTTTACGGATGTTACCACGGTGCTGTCCGGCATTTATAATTTTACCTCTCGTTTCAATCTTACGTTGCGGGCAAGGCATTACTTAAGCCGGTTGAATTTTAATCGCTTCGCCAATGTAGATAATAAGGGCAATCCAATCCCAAGAACTGGAACGACCAGTTTCGACAATGTAAATATTTTTAACCTCGATGCTTTTCTTACTTGGGACTTTCGCCTTGGCAGCCGCTTAATTGTTGGATATAAAAACTGGTTGGGCGATAATGAAGTGGTAAGCCTTACCGGAAAGAATAATTATCTAAGAAACCTTGGAGAAATATTTGACTTGCGACATGGCAATGAATTAACAGTGCGATTTATTTATTTCATAGACTATAACAAACTGCGTAAGAAAAAAGCTAATTAACCTGCATCAATTCATCTCCGCTAATTGCAAAAACAGGTTCTCCTTTTTCTGGCTGCACTTTAAATGTTCCGGTAAACCGACTGAAGGCGGGTAGAATACAATGTTCCTTTGCAAAATAAAAGCAAGGAAATTTAAGCGATTGTCTTCCTTTTCCTTTTAGTGTAATAGAAGGATGAACATGCCCTGTAAATGTATATTTAATATCCGCCGATTCGTTTTTCTTGTAACGTTTGTCTTCGTGTCTGAAACAAAAGCCATCAATCAACAGCTCCCATTCATGCAATTTTATATTGGCTTCATGATACCAGCTGTCGGCTAAAATATCATGATTACCTTTTACCAAATCAATATGTAATAAGGAAAAATCATTTCGCCATTTTAGAAAAAGCTCCAATTCTTTATTAACGGTGCTATGTGTAAAATCGCCTACAATGATGAGTCGCTCTGCTTTAAAAAGATATAGCTGTGCCATTAATCGCTGAAGATCCGCCTTGAAAACAGATTGTGGAACAGCGATGCCTGATTTACGAAAATGACCGGTTTTGCCAAGATGCATGTCTGCAACAATCAAACTATTTTGCTCTTCCCAAAACAAGCATCTTTCTGGGGATATCCAGAAAGTGTTATTGGCTATAATATGGGGAACTGGGTTTTTCATTCAGCAGTGTTCAAATTTAGTGTAAACAATTCAGCCTGCAGTTGCTGTTGCATTTTTTTTACACGGTCTTCCAGCTTTTCAGAAGAAAGGTCTTCCCGCATACTATCTACTTTAATCGGAAAACAAAATGGAGTAAGCTGTTGCGGAAACGTAATTACAATAGTTGATTGCTGAATTCGCTCCAGCATATCTCTTAAACGTACTTCCTCCATTTGCTGATCCAGCACTTCCTGATACGCCTGGCGAAGTAATAAGTTATTTGCATCATACTCACTGAACACATTGAAGAGGAGTGAGGCAGAAGATTGTAAATGCCTTGCTTTCTTTTTTTCTCCGGGCATTCCTTGAAAAACAAGTCCGCCGATTACTGCCACATCTCTGAATTTTCGCTTTGCCATTTCTGTACTGTTTACACTGCGTTGTATGTCATTCAATAAATCAGATGGTGAAAATAATTCATATACATTTCTATCATCCACAGGTATTGGTTGATCACTCAGCAATTCAAAACCATAGTCATTCATGGCAAAGGAAAAACTAATAGGTGTGATGCGGCTGATGCGGTACGCCAAAATAGCCGCCATTGCTTCATGCACCAGTCTGCCTTCAAATGGATATACAAATAAATGAAAGCCATCTTTTGTTTCAATCTGTTCTATCAACAACTCATTTTCTTTTGGAAGTTGTGATAATGTTTTTTGCAGATCAAAAATTGGTAGCAGTGCTTTCAATTCTTTACTACCCGAAACAACACTGACTGCCGCCTGATTTAATGTTTCTCTCAACTTCTTTCCCAAATTAGCACTCAATGGCATTCTTCCTCCATTCCAACTTGGCACTTTTGATTTCTTGGCTGCCGATTTTTTGACCAACGCTGTCATATCTTTTATCAATACAAATTCCAGATTCTTTCCGGCTAGTGTAAACACATCACCCGGTTCGAGGCGAGAGATAAAATATTCTTCAATAACACCGATATAAGCTCCGCTGATGAACTTTACTTTTAGCATAGAGTCGCTAACAATAGTGCCAATGTGCAGGCGATGCCGCATGGCTACTTTTCGGCTTAGTATTTTATAAACACCATCTTCTATCTCTACTTTTTTAAAATCATCGTATTGGCCCAATGCTTCGCCACCTTTGGTGATAAAGAAAAGTAACTTGTTCCATTCTTCTTTGGTCAGTTCCTTATAACAGAATGTTGCTTTTACTTCTTTATATATTACTTCGGGAATAAATCCATCGGAGATGGCCAATGTGTTCAGGTATTGAAGTAATACATCATAACAGAGCAACATGGGATGACGACTTTCAATCAGCTTTTCTTGCATTGCAGCTTTTAATGCAGCCGCTTCCATCAGCTCTAAAGAATGTGTGGGTAGAAAATATATTTTACTTACCGCATCGGGACTATGCCCACTACGGCCAGCCCGTTGTAAGAACCGGGCAACACCTTTTGGCGAGCCAACCTGTATAACTGATTCAACGGGGCGAAAGTCTACACCAAGATCAAGGCTTGCAGTACATACCACTGCTTTCAGGTTGCCCGTATGCAGGTTGTCTTCAATCCATGTACGCAGCTCCCGGTCGATAGAGCCATGATGCAAGGCGATGGAACCTGCTAGTTCCGGACATACATTTAATAAAGCCTGGTACCATAGTTCACTCATACCTCTGGTATTAATAAAGATGAGTGTGGTTTTGCTTTGCTGAATGATAGGAATTAATTTATGCGCCAGCTTAATACCCAGGTGTCCTGCCCAAGGATATTTTTCTATCTCATCCGGAAAGATAGATTCAACCTTAATTTTTTTATTGATATCAGCCGTTATAGTAATTCCTTTTTGTTTAATTGAAGAAAGTAAAACCTCTTTCGCCTCCTCTAAATTTCCAATCGTTGCAGAAATCCCCCAAACCAAAACCTGTCTTTTCTCCACTCCCCACTCCCCACTAACTACTTCCTTCTCTCCATTCACCATTGACCATTCACAATTCACCACTCTACTAATCGCCAGCTCCACCTGCACACCTCTTTTACTACCCAATAGTTCATGCCACTCATCTACTGCAATAATTTTTAAGGACGAAAAGATGGAGGGATAATTTTTTTGTGCCAGCAGCAGATGCAAACTTTCGGGAGTAATAATGAGCACTTCCGGCATTTGTGCTTTTTGCTTAGTTCTGTCGGCAGTGGAGGTATCGCCATTGCGGATGGCCACTTTCCATTGCATGCCCAGTTCATCAATTACTTCTTCCATAGCCCTGCCAATATCTTTGGCCAATGCTCTTAGTGGTGTTATCCATAATAGGTGCAGACCGCTATTTTTTTTATTTTTATAAGTAATCGGATGCCGGTTTATGAATTCAATTATTGAACCGAGAAAAATAGAGTAGGTTTTTCCACAACCGGTAGGGGCATTAACCAGACCCGATTCGCCATTAACGATATGTTGCCATGCAGCAAGCTGAAACGAAAATGGCTTGAAGTTTTTAGCTTCAAGCCATTTCTTAATTATTAAATAGCCAATTTCTTTTTTTAGTTCCACTAAAAATATATGAAAAATAAAGTTACGCTTATCTTGAATTAATACACTCCTTTCAATATACCATCCTGCCATTTTAAGAAATACAACTTCTTGTTTTCAAAATAATCAAGCATCATTGTTTCTCTATCGAGCACTGGTTGTATGTCATATTCTCTGAATACATCAAAATCTTGATACGATATATTAGATGCGATATCAGCTTTATACTTTAATAATAACTTACCAAACTTCCACATCGTTTCATATCCTCTCATCACCATATCGCTTGGTCTTGCATACATTATTTTATTGAAGTACTCAATAATCTGCTGGCTAAGTTTATCTGTTCTTGGGTTATAAAAAGGAGTGCTATAAATTATATCAATGCCCTTGTATTCAGGTTTCTTAAAATCACTAATTCCATCCCAGGTTGGCATACCCATTACACTGGCAACATATTTTTGTTTTTTAAGGGTGGCAAGTTTTTGTGCAAGTTTTTTACCAAAATTCTCATCAAGGCTTCCGGCAATACACAAAGTGTGTTTAATTGTATCAAGATGTTTAGACAAGTCTGCCTCAGTAAAATTTTCAGTCAGGTCTACGTATTTTAATTTCAAAGGAGCATCAGTAGTATTTTTAGCAAAGTCATCAAAATAAGTTTTCAATCTATCTTCTAATGTACCTTTTTTACGAAAAACAACTAATTGATCAAGCGAATAATATTTTTGAATATGATTATAAATTCCTTCACATTGTGTTCTCAGCGTAGGATTTAATAAAACAAAATAAGGATTGCCAGAAGTGCCTCCTTCGTTTGGAATGTTTACATTGATAACCGGAATATTTCTTTTAAGACCTGCATCTGCAAATGTCCTTACTTCATTACCACTACAATAAGCAAGAATCATTTCTATGCTATCTTTTTCGGTTTTAGTTAACTGTTCTGTTAAAGAACTATTAGCGGCTCTTGTGTCATAAATATAAATTTCTAGCGGTGCTTTTTCTTTATTTAAAGAGTCTAATGCAAGTTGTACTCCTTCAAAAAATTCAAGACCTGGGTTTATGTACTTAGGAAATTCTGTATTTGCATATTTGTATTTACCCGATGAAGTAAAAGCAGAATCAAGATAAAGTGGAGCAAAGACAGCAACTTTATGTTTGCGAATATTTGATTGTGCACCTGCATTTATAACCTGAAAGAGGCTGCATAAAAACAGAAGCAGAAAAAAGTAATGTTGTTTCCTCATATTTCGTATTAAACGTTTATAATTTATTATTCCCATTCAATCGTTGCAGGAGGTTTACTACTGATGTCATAAACCACTCTGTTAATACCTCTTACATTATTGATGATCTCGTTGGAAATATTTGCAAGAAAATCATATGGCAAATGTGCCCAGTCGGCTGTCATCCCATCCACACTGGTAACAGCTCTTAATGCAACAGTGAATTCGTATGTTCTTTCATCACCCATTACACCTACACTTTTTACCGGCAGTAAGATAGCACCTGCCTGCCAAACAGTTGCATATAAATTGTTATCCTTTAATGCTTTAATGTATAAATAATCAGCCTGCTGCAATAACTGTACCTTTTCCTCTGTAATTTCTCCTAAAATTCTGATGGCTAAACCGGGGCCAGGAAAAGGATGTCGATCAATCATTTCAGCCGGAATGCCTAACTCTCTCCCTACTTTTCTTACTTCGTCTTTAAATAATGAACGTAGTGGCTCCACTAATTCAAGATGAAGATGCTCTGGCAATCCACCAACGTTGTGATGTGATTTTATCATAACAGAAGGGCCATGTACCGATACACTTTCAATTACATCGGGATATATTGTACCCTGCCCTAATAACTCAACACCTTCTATTTTTTTTGATTCTTCCTGAAAAATATCAATGAATAAACTACCGATTACTTTTCTTTTCTCCTCCGGGTCAGATTTACCAGCAAGTCCATTATAGAATCTTTCTTTTGCATCAATACCAGTAACGTTTAGTCCTAATTGGTCATACATTTTCAAAACAGCTTCAAACTCATCTTTTCGTAACACTCCGTTGTCAACAAAAATGCCATATAGATTTTTCCCAATAGCTCTGTGAATTAGTGTGGCCGCCACTGTTGAATCAACACCGCCGCTTAATGCCATGATGACTTTTCGATCACCAATTTGTTTTTTTAATGCTTCAATAGAATCGGTAACAAAATGAGCCGGCGTCCAGTTTTGTGTACAGCCGCATATATTTACTAAGAAGTTGGTTATTATTTTTTTCCCTTCTTTAGAATGATATACTTCCGGATGAAATTGGACACCATAAAGTGGATTAGTATCCGATCCATTTTTCTTAAACGCTGCCACAGGAATGCTTTCTGTTGTTGCTAACAGCTCAAATCCTTCAGGTAATTCTTTAATGGTATCGCTATGGCTCATCCATACTTGGCTTTCTTTTGCCACACCGCTTAATAAAGCATCATCCATTGTTTTTTGTAAAATTGCACGACCATATTCCCTTTTATTACTTTTTGCAACAATACCTCCAAAGCGTTTGGCTGTTAATTGAGCTCCATAACAAACTCCAAGCACTGGCACTTTGGAAATAAACTCCTGCACATTTACATCAGGTGCATTTTCCTCGTTCACCGAAAAAGGTGAGCCTGATAGAATGATGCCTTTCAGGCCGAGATCAAATTCAAAAGCATTGTGATAAGGAATGATTTCACAATACACATTTGCTTCTCTTACTGTACGGGCAATTAACTGGGTATATTGGGAGCCAAAATCAAGAATAAGTATCTTTTCAGTCATAGTGCTGCGAAGGTAAAAAATCTGTTTGAGCTTTACATTTAAGCTTTAGAATCCTTTACTGTGGCGGATTATACCGTGTTTGAGGTAATGATTTTTTGGGTGTAACCTTGAATAGCCTTTAAACGTCTTAGAAACCGTGTGATTATTTTTAAAGTTATTATTTTTACTACAAACCATCTGTTATGAAGCAAATGCTATTTCCTGTTGTTACGTTAGCTGTTATTATTTCATCCTGTAATCTTGTTGGTGGCGAAAGAATCCGTGGCAACGGGAATATGAAAGTGGAGAACCGGAATATCAGCCCTTTTGATGCTGTTTCTGTCAGTGGCAACACTGACCTTTATGTAAAACAGGACTCTGTTTTTTCAGTTAGGGTTGAAGCTGATGAAAACTTGATGGAGTATATCATAACAGAGTTGGATGGCAGTACTTTAAAAATCCGTTCAAAAGATGGAGCTAATCTTAAATCTTCCCGTTCGATTAAAGTATATGTGAGTGCTCCGTCCTTCAATTATTTCAAAGCAACAGAAGCTTGTGATATTTTCAGCGAGAATAAAATTACAAGCTCAGCAGCAATAGCTATTGACATAAGCGGTGCCAGTGATGTGAAAATGGAGCTAATGGCCCCGAAAGTAGAAGCTGATTTGTCAGGTGCTGGCTCCCTAACTCTTTCTGGTCAAACAAAAGATTTTAATGTTGACGGTGCTGGCAGCACAGATATCAAGTGTTTTGATCTGCAGTCAGAAAACACAGATATAAAACTATCAGGCGCAGGCGATGCAAATGTTTTTGCAAGTGTAAAATTAGATGTCCGGGTTTCCGGGGCTGCCGATGTAAAATATAAAGGCAATGCAACAGTTAGCCAGGAAATAAGCGGAGCCGGAAGTGTAAAAAAGGTTGATTGATTTAATGTTTCCAAAAGAAATAGATAAATATCCCCGTAATATGTGGGGATATTTTTTGCTTCATTGTTTTTTGTAGTGAATGATAAAAGTCAGAACTTACGGGCAACCAAAACCTAACTTATGAGTTCTCGCAGAAAATTCATCCAAGAAACTGCCATTACAACCGGTGGTTTATTTTTAGCTTCCTCTGCCTTTAGCAGCTTTTTTATTGCGAAGAAACCTAAAGTAATTATTATAGGTGCTGGATTCGCCGGACTGGCGGCAGCAAAGTATTTACATAAAAAGGGTATTGACTTTGTAATTCTCGAAGCCAGAAACAGAATAAGTGGCCGGGTGTTTTCTCACACTATTGATGAAAAAGAAAATCTGATTATTGAGCTTGGTGCGGAATGGGTAGGTAACTCACATGAGCGGATACAAAATTTATGTAACGAATTTGGTTTGGAATTGCAGAATAATCAGTTTGACACACATCTTATTTACAAAGGAAATTATTACAAGAAGAACGAATGGGATTATAGCGAAGACTGGAATAAAAAATTCAAAGCCATAATTGATCATTATCCAAAACTGACACAGGCTGAGAAACTGAAGATTGATAAAATGGATTGGTGGCGATTCCTCGTAAACAATGGTTGCGAAGGAAGAGATCTTGATATTCGGGAATTACTTGACAGTACTGATTTTGGAGAAACCATCCGAAGTGTTTCTGCCTTTGCAGCTTTGGCTGAATATGCTGAAAGCAGTGAGAAAAATGAAATGGACCTGAAAATAAAAGGCGGCAACAGTATGCTTGCAAAGAAGATTGCTGATAAGATCGGGAATGATAAAATTAAGTTACAACATGCTGTTAGTCGTGTGGTGCAAAATAGTAAAGGTGGCGTAACTGTTTATTGCAACAACGGACAAAAGTTTACGGCTGATAAAATAATTTGCACAGCACCAACTTTTGCTGTTAAAAAAATTAAATGGGAGCCAGGATTACCTGTTGACCAAGTAAATGCAATGAATGAATTACAATATGCAAGAATTAATAAGAACCCGATAGTTTTTAAGAAACGTTTTTGGAACGATGAAAGTTTTGATATGATAACGGATCAATCGCCACATTATTTTTATCATGCTACCAAGAATCAGGATTCAAAAAAAGGAGTTTTGATTTCTTATACCATTGGAGAAAAAGCCGCAGTAGTTGCTAATCAAACTGACGAATGGAGAGAGAATATGGTGTTGCAAACACTGAAGCCTCATTTTAATGATGTGAAAGACTTATTTGAAAAACAAACCAATTATTATTGGGGAACTGATGAATTTTCGCATGGAGCCTATGCCATGTATGGAAGGGGGCAATGGTTCAGGGTAATGCCGATTTTGAAACGGTCGCATATTCATACTCATTTTGCCGGGGAACATTTGGCGGATTGGCAAGGATTTATGGAAGGAGCTATTAATACTGGTGAAGAAGCGGCTGCTAAGATTTAAAGTTTAACATACTTTACGGTAATCTTAATATCCCTGTTTCTTCCTTTATCATCGGTACAGGAAATTTTTACAATGCCTTCAGATGGCACAAAAAATTGTGATTCACCAGCATTGCAGCTCTTGTAAAATTTGTTGTTGATGTACCAGTATACTTTCGTTACATCATTAGCTGTTTTACAGATTAGTTGTAAAGGTTCTGGATTTTTTAGATTGATGATATATTCAGTACCATTCACAGGAAAGGATATTGTTGGTGCTGCTCCTTTAAATATGACTTCGCAGTCAGGATTATGAGGCGGAATTTTTTGATAAGTAATTCTGTTGTCTTCATACCATGCTTGCATCTCAGGTTCTACAATTTTGAACCATTTCTTTTTATAGCCGGTTTGCGGTGCACAACTTTTGCAGAAAGATATTTTCTCGTTAGCACTCAACATAATCTCCTGCCAGTTATTACAAACTTTAGTGGAAGAAATCAAAGGAATAAAATAATCAGTAACAAGACTTGTGCAATGTTCTGAAGGAATTAAGCCTGTTTCGCTGCAAACCTGCCTGATGTCACAATCTTTAGGTTGGGTAAACCATTCTTCATCACTATCGTAATCAATTGTATTAAATATTTTAAACAACAACGGTGTAGCAATATTTGCACCACTCAAATCTGCAGCACCTACTCCAGAAAAATTGCCTGTCCATACACCAACTGTATAGTTTTTATTATAGCCGATACTCCAGGCATCTTTTCTGCCATAGCTGGTGCCAGTCTTCCAGGCAATTTTTGGCATTCGTTCAGTAGCAGTCCAGTTCAAAGGAAAATCAGGCCGGTTAATCTTTGATAGAATTTCATTGATCATATAATTGGAAGCCGGGCTGATAACTTTTGATGTATTGAAAATAGTATCTGATTGAATAAATGATGGTGCAAAATAATTTCCGTCATTGGCAAAAGAAGAAAATAATCCCGTCAACTCATCTAAAGTCGTTCCGCATCCTCCAAGGATTAAGGACAAGCCAAGTTTTCTTCTGTCTTTTTGTATTTGCCTGAAATTGATATTCGACATTTTCTGAATCATCTGTTCATGCCCCAGCATTTGCAAGCTTTTTACTGCGGGAATGTTTAACGAATGTTCCAATGCAGATTCAACAGTTACATAGCCGTTGAATTTTTTGTCATAGTTCTCTGGGGCATATCCGTTGTAATTTACCATCACATCGGTCATAATAGTTTTAGGAGTCAATAAGCCTTCATCAAAGCACATAGCATAGAGTAAAGGCTTTAATGTGCTTCCCGGTTGACGAACTGCATCTGCGCCATTTACTTGACCGCCATCAGTTGTGTCATAGAAATTGGCTGACCCTACATAGGTTATTATTTTATGTGTTTTGTTATCAATAATAACAACAGCAGCATTTTTAATATTCTTCAGTTTTTGAATGCGGATATAATCTTCCACTAATTTCTCCGTTTTCAATTGAGTATTCAGGTCAATATTTGTTTTGATAATGTTGCCGCCTTGTTTTTTGAGCTTATAAGCAAGATGCGGAATATAATGTGGTACTGATCGACGGGTTGCATCCAGCGGTTCGGCCAATGCATCTTCAATTTCTTTTTGAGTAAATATTTTTTCATTCGCAAATCGTTGCAACCATTTGTTTCTTTCTTTTATAATCAAATCATTATTTCTGCCAATTACTAATGCACCGGGCTTATTAGGAATGATACTTAGTGCAGTTATTTCCGCCAGCGATAAGTGATCGGGATTTTTATTAAAGTATAAAAGCGAGGCTGACTTTACACCTTCGATATTACCGCCATAGGGAACAAGATTTAGGTATAGCTGTAAGATTTCCTTCTTGCTATATTTTAGTTCCAGTTGAAAGGCCCGGAACATTTCTCTGATCTTACTCCAGATATTTCTTTTGCCTGGTTGTAATGCTTTTGCTACCTGCATTGTAATAGTGCTGGCGCCGGATGTTCTTCGCATCTTAAATACATTGTTAAACAAGGCTCTCACCACAGCAAAAGGATTTACTCCCGGGTGGGAATAGAAGTGTTTATCTTCTTTGGCAATAATCGTTTTCTGAAGTATTGGAGAAATCTCCTCCAGCTCAGTTTTCATCCGCCATTTCTGATCTTTTGTGAGATAAGCATTGACTACTTCGCCTTTATTATCGGTAATAATAGTTGAGTATTCCACTTTATCAGGTAAAGGGAAAATAAGGTGTAGAATAAAGAACAAAGCAATCAATCCAAGCAAAGCAATGCCAAGTTTTTTAAAGAATCGTAAAACACTCCGGCGAGTGATATGCATTTTGAAACGTTTGCTCATCAGATAGTATCAATTGTTTATTCAGTTGCTGCTTAACAAATATTTATCGTTCGAAATTTGCAACTCATATTATATGTACTGTATCTTTCCTGTCAAATACACAAATTCCTTTATGGAATCTCCTGAACTTACACATCCAATTAGCGATGTTCCTCCTTAGTTATTCAATAGCTTATTTCTGTTTTTAACATGTGAACCTGCCTGCCGGTAGGCAGGGAAGAAATGTACAGCTAATTTTTTTACTCAACATAAATTCTTTAACTTCTCTTTTATAACTGAACCTTTAACCTACACCACTATGCGTATCAAAGCTATTCTAGTTCCGCTAATTGCTTTCGGAGCTATTTTTTTATCCTCCTGTAAAAAAAATGCAGTTTCTCTTTCTTTTACCAATGCAAAAGGTGAAGTAGAGCAATTGGGAAATCTCGTTTTCAGGTTTAATTATTCTCTGGCAAAAGATTCCATGCTGAATGCATGGGATTCGACAGAATATATTTCATTTTCACCCGATATACCGGGCAAGTTTCGCTGGGCGGGGCCTGATGAATTAGTTTTTTCACCTTCTCAACCGTTGACTCCGGCAACGAAGTATACTGCTTCAATTAAGAGTGCTGTGTTACGATTCAGTGAGTATAACAGTGTTAAGAATGGAGACAAGATAAGTTTTAATACATCTGCTCTGGAAATGGGGAATGCACAAGTAATCTGGATTGGCGAAAGCAGTACATCGGCTGTTCCGCAGGTTGATTTGTTTTTTAATTATAAAGTGAACCCTGAGGATTTGAAAAATAAACTGAAGGTTGAAGTGGAAGGAAAGAAAACAGAATTCAACTTAATAACAATTTCACCTGACAATAAAGTTTCGTTACGGCTAAATGGATTAAAGGCAGAGGATAAAGACCTGGATGCAGTTGTTACAATTGAAAGCGGATTGAAACCAGAGAAAGGCAATATGACTGCTGATGCATTTAAAATGCCGGTCACCATTTCTTCACCATATGTGTTGTCAGTCCAAAATCTGGAAGCCGAACATGATGGAACGGAAGGGATTGTAAAGGTTACAACAAATCAACAACTGACAGGTGAGAGTTTGAAATCATTTGTAAAATTTGATCCTGAACTTGCTTATACGGTAGAAGCAAATGATTATGGTTTCACCTTACGTAGTGATAAGTTTGATACGGAGAAAAGTTATGTACTTGCTATTATGAAAGGTTTACGGGGAAAGATTGGAGGTGTGATGACTGAAGAATATAATGGAAGTGTTGCTTTTGGTGAATTAGAATCAGGTATAAACTTTACGAATAGCAAAGCAGTTTATCTATCGAAGAAAGGAGGGAAGAATATCGAAGTAAAAATTACCAATACGCCGAAGATTAAAATTATCATTTCAAAAATCTATGAGAATAATTTAATGATGGCACAGCGGTATGGTTATTATCCGCAGGAAACTAGCAGTGGACCTGATTATGCTAGCTACGAAGGAGAGTATGAAAATTACGATAGTTATGGCGGTGGAGATGGAATGTTAGGAGATGTTATTTATGAAAAAGAAATTGATACCCGTTCATTACCAAAAAGCGGTGCAGGCAGATTATTGAACTTCTCCCAGTTTGAAGACAGGCTACCGGATTTCAAAGGCGTTTATCATGTAGTTATACGTTCTGCTGAAGATTATTGGGTAAAAGATAGTCGTTATATTTCTTTATCGGATTTAGGATTGATTGCTAAAGAAGGACAGGATAAGATTTATGTATTCACCAATTCTATAAAATCAGCAGATGCTGTTGATGGGGTGAATATTTCTGTTTACGGTACCAACAACCAGTTGATCGGAACAGGTGCTACCAATAAAGATGGCGTTGCAGAAATTTCTTATAGCAAAAAAGAGTTTAGTGGCTTTAAGCCTGCTATGGTGATTGCAAAAACGGCTGATGATTTTAATTATTTGCCTTTTAGTAATACAAGAGTTAATACATCGAGATTTGAAGTAGGTGGTAAACGAAATAACCCTTCCGGCTTTGATGCTTTTGTGTATGCTGAAAGGGATGTGTACAGACCGGGAGAGCAAATTAATTTCTCTGTCATCTTACGGGATGCACAATGGAAAAACCCTGGTGATATTCCATTAAAAATGAAATTCCTGATGCCGAACGGTAAAGAGATGAAGGCGTTTAGAAAGTCTTTAAATGAAGAAGGTGCTGTGGAAGGCAATATAGAAATCCCGACTGCCGCCATAACTGGTAGTTATACATTGGAAGTTTATACAACAACGGATATTCTGTTGTCTTCAAAAAACTTCTCAGTAGAAGAATTCGTTCCTGATCGTATTAAAGTAAGTTCAAAACTGAATAAGGAATTTTTACGGTCAGGAGATGTGGCTACACTTTCTATTAATGCTACAAACTTTTTTGGACCACCAGCTGCAAACAGAAAATATGAAACTGAAATACAGGTAAAGCAAAAGAATTTCACCGCTAAGAAATTTGAAGATTACAATTTTAGTCTGGCGAATCAAAATTCATTTTTTGATAAAGTGGTGAAGGAAGGGACCACTGATGAAGCAGGAAACGCAGTTGTAGAATATGCCGTTCCGGAAACCTATGCGAATATGGGAGTATTGCAAACCAATTTTTATACAACGGTGTTTGATGAAACCGGAAGGCCGGTGAGTAGAGCAACAGCGGTTGATATTTTTACACAGGATGTTTTCTTTGGTATCAAACAGGATTGGTTTTATTATTATCCGTTAAATCAACAAGTCAAATTTAATTTGGCTGCTGTAAATAAAGATGGTAATGGAGTAAGTGCAACGGCGAAAGTGCAGGTAATTAAGCATGAGTACAGAACGGTACTTACAAAAAGTGGAGACTATTTCCGCTACGTTTCGCAGAAGGAAGATAAAATGATGATTGAGCAAGATCTTACTGTTGGAAGTAACACGGTTTACAGTTTTGTGCCAAGAAGCCCTGGTGATTATGAAGTTCGTATTTATCGCCCCGGAGCAAATAATTATGTGAGCCGTAGTTTTTATAGTTATGGAAGTTGGGGCGCAGATAACTCTTCTTTTGAAGTAAGCAAAGAAGGGAATATTGATATAGAGATTGATAAAAAATCATATCTGTCAGGAGAAAAAGTTACTGCTCTATTTAAAACACCTTTCAGCGGAAAGATGTTGGTAACAATGGAAACAGACCATGTAGTTTCTTATCAGTATGTAGATGTAAGTAACAGAACGGCTAGTGTTGATTTGAAATTAACAGCTGATCATGTGCCAAATGTTTACATTACGGCAACGTTAATTAAACCACATGAAGTTTCAAATATTCCATTAACTGTTGCACATGGTTTTCAGAATGTAACAGTTGAAGACAAGAATAGAAAAATAAATGTAGAAGTAGTAGCACAGAAAACTGTTCGTTCCAAAACGCATCAAAAAGTAACAGTAAAAGCAGCGCCAGGTAGTTTTGTTACTCTATCCGCTGTTGATAATGGTGTATTGCAAATCAGTGACTTTAAAACACCGGACCCTTACGATTATTTCTATCAGAAAAAAGCATTGCAGGTAACAGCATTTGATCTGTATCCTTTGTTGTTCGAAGAAGTAAGAGCAAGGTTAAGTAGCACCGGTGGTGATGGAGATTTTGAAAAAGATATGGCTGGCAGAATAAATCCGTTAGCTGCTAAAAGAGTGAAAGTAGTTAGCTATTGGGGTGGAATTAAAAAAGCAAATGGAAGTGGGTTGGCAGAATTTGAATTTGATGTGCCGCAATTTAGTGGTGAGCTAAGATTAATGGCGGTTTCTTACAAAGGTCAAAGTTTTGGTGCGGCTGATAATACAATGACAGTTGCAGATCCAATTGTCATCAGTACGGCGTTGCCAAGATTTTTAAGTCCGGGTGATACGGTAAGTGTACCGGTTACGTTGACCAATACAACTAGCAAAGCAGCTAATGTAACTGCTTCAATAGGTGTGGAAGGGCCAATGAAAATTTATGGCGGAAATAGTCAAACAGTCACACTTGCCGCTAATGCAGAAGGTCGGGCAACATTTAAAGTGGTTGCTGATCCAACTGTCAATGTTGGAAAAATAATGATTACAGTAAATGGAATGGGAGAGAAGTTTACAGATGCAACAGAGATTTCAGTTCGTCCGCCGTCCACTTTGCAAAAAGTTACCGGAAGTGGTTCTATAACTGGTGGAAGTTCACAAAAGATAAATATAGGCCTGAGTGATTTTATGCCGGGCAGTATGAATTATAGTTTGGTGGTCAGCCGTTCTCCTGCATTAGAGTTGGGTGAGCAATTACGATACCTTGTGCAATATCCATACGGCTGCACAGAACAAACAGTGTCAGCTGCATTTCCACAAATTTATTACAGCGATTTGTCTGACCTGATGACTCAGGCTAATAAAGATGCAAGCAAGAAAAATGCAAATACAAATATTTTGGAAGCAATCAGAAAAATAAAAATGCGACAGTTGTACAATGGTGCTGTTACGCTTTGGGATGGTGAAGGAAAAGAAGATTGGTGGACAACTATTTATTCCGCTCATTTTTTACTGGAAGCAAAGAAAGCTGGTTTTGATGTAGACAATAGTTTATTGAATACGATGCTGAATTATATCAACAACAAGTTGAAGAATAAAGAAACCATAACTTATTACTACAACCGTGACCAGAATAAAAAGATTGCTCCGAAAGAAGTAGCCTATGGATTATATGTACTGGCATTGGCAGGAAGAACAAATGTGCCTGCGATGAATTATTACAAAGCCAATCCTGTTATTCTTGCATTAGACAGTCGTTATTTGTTAGCGGCAGCTTATGCAACAGCCGGCGATAAAAAATCCTTTGCTGCAATACTCCCAGGTTCTTTCAGTGGTGAACAATCAGTACCGCAAACTGGCGGAAGCTATTATTCTGATGTTAGAGATGAAGCGATTGCATTAAATGCATTGATAGATGTTGACCCCGGAAATGCACAGATCGGTACGATGGTAAAACATGTAGCTGATAAACTAAAAGCAAGAAAATACCTTAGTACACAGGAACGATCATTTGCTTTCCTTGCATTGGGAAAACATGCAAGAGCTGCAAACAACTCTACCGCTACTGCTGAGATAAAAGTAAATGGAAAAATTATCGCTAAAGTAGATGGCGGCCAATGGACCGGCAGTCGAAACTCTGTTCCGGCCTTTGCCGAAAATGGAAACACGGTTCCTGCTATTGAAATAACCACAAAAGGGAACGGCCGTTTATATTATTTCTGGCAAGCAGAAGGCATTAGTGCCAGCGGCGCTTACAAGGAAGAAGATAGTTATTTGAAAGTCAGAAAGTATTTTTATGATAGAAATGGTAAAGCCATTACTTCGAATACATTTAAGCAAAATGATTTGATTATTATCGGTGTTACACTGGAACGATCATTCAATACACCAATAGAAAATGTAGTGATAACAGATCTGTTACCAGCCGGTTTCGAAATTGAAAATCCAAGAACAAAAGAGATACCGGGTATGGACTGGATAAAAGATGCGATGACACCGACAGCATTGGATGTGCGGGACGACCGTATTCACTTCTTTGTGGATGCGAATAGTAATAAGCAAACTTATTATTATGCAGTCCGTGCCGTGTCACCTGGCAATTATAAAATGGGACCGGTAAGTGCCGATGCGATGTATAATGGAGAATACCATTCTTATCATGGTGCTGGTGTGGTGAGAGTTGTGCAATAAAGTGTAATAATGTAGATTTAGCGTCCCGTTACTTAGATAAATCTAAGTGCGGGACTTTTTTATTTAATGCCAGCTAACTCAAAACATATTGCTATACTCTGTAATCAACTTGCCGGTTCGGGGAGAGCAGTACTACTAACTGAAAGAATTTCAAGTGAATTAGTAAATAGAAAAATTTCTTTTACTGTTCACACAGATGAATGGCCGGATGATTTTGAAGGTTATGCGGATGTTTGGATCATAGGCGGCGATGGCACACTTAATTATTTTATCAATAAGTATAAGGAATTGAAATTGCCATTAGTCATTTTCAATGGAGGCACAGGTAACGATTTTCATTGGTTTCTTTATGGAGAGATAAATTTTGAAAAGCAAATCGAAACTGTGTTAGCAGTTGTGCCAAGGCCGATTGATATTGGAAAGTGTAATGATAGATTATTTATAAATGGAGTAGGAATTGGTTTTGAAGGCGAAGTGGCAAGAGAGCTTACCGGGAAAAAGAAACGAGCTGGCAAAACTTCATTTATGATAACGGTGCTGAAAAAAATATTTTCTTACCAGTCGAAAACTTATCAGATTACCACAGATGGAAAATCTTTTGCAAGAAAAAAATATTTAATAATAGATATAAACAATGGGAGCAGGGCTGGTGGTGGTTTTCATGTTGCTCCTTTGGCAAGTGTAAGTGATGGTCTCTTTGATCTTGTTGTAATAGAAACTTTGCGACCAATTAAGAGATTACGTTGGTTGCCGGTTATTGAAAATGGAAAACATCTGAAGCTTCCTTTCGTTAATTATTCTACGGTCAAAAAAATTCTAATAGAAAGTGATGATCTTATTCAGTTTCATTTGGACGGAGAATATTATTCGACTGATAAAATGGAGATTGAAATAATTTCAAATAAATTTTTATTCAGGTACTAATCGAGTACTCCTTATATTATTTTCGAAGTATAAAAAAAGTCCGGTTCTTACGAACCAGACTTATTAAAGCTTCTTCAATATCGTTATTGATTAATAATCGTTATTGTATCCGCCGCTGCCGCCACGATCACGGTTGTAACCGCCACCGCCGCCACCGCCGCTTTTACCTTTGTAGCCGCCGCCACCGCCGCCACCTTTGTAGCCGCCGCCACCGCCGCCGCCACCAAAGCTTCTTTTCTTAAAGCCTTCACCTTCTGGTTTAGGACGACTTTCGTTAACAACGATGCCACGACCGTCAACTTCTGTACCATTCAAAGCAGTGATTGCTGCTAATGCCTGTTCGTCGTTGCTCATTTCTACAAAACCAAAGCCTTTGCTACGGTTAGTAAATTTGTCTGTAACAATTTTTGCTGATACTACTTCGCCATGTGAAGCGAAAAGGTTAGAAAGATCCTGATCTTTCAGATTCCAACTGAGGTTTCCTACGTAAATGTTCATTTTTGTGAGTTTATAAAAAAAAATAAAAGTGTCGCCAGTAAACAATAACCAATGAACAGTCTACGGTTTTTTCGAAACGTTCAGGACATGTGAAACTGATAGAGCACCAAATGCGTAACAAAATAACGGATTTTTTTTCGAGAATTCACCAAATTATACGTAAACAAAGATTTTGGAGTTGCAATCTGTTGATTATTAGGAATAAATATGAGTTTTTCGCATAAAAAAATCCCTCATTTGAGGGATTTTTTAGAAATGTTGTACACTTTTTATTCAGCTATTACTTCAAATTCAACTTCGGTAGACTTGCCGTTACCAAAATCGATTGTTGCTTTATAAGTTCCTACTTCTTTCAAATCTTCAGGAAGAGTGATTTTCTTACGATCAATCTCATATCCTTTTTGTTCACGGATTGCACGGCTAATTTGTAAAGTGGTAATGCTACCAAAAATTTTACCGCTAGTTCCTGTTTTTGCACCCAATTTTAAAGGAGCTTCATTCAGTTTTGCGATAACACTATTGATCTCAGCAAGCATGATTGCTTCTTTCTTCACCACTTGCTTCATTCTCTCTTCTAATTGCTTTTTGTTAGAAGAGCTGTTTTCTACAGCAAGCTGCCGAGGTAATAAATAATTACGGGCATAACCGTTCTTTACATTTACTACTTCATTCTTTCCACCAAGATTATCTACATCTTGAATTAATATTACTTCCATTGTTGTTCTTTTGTTCACCAACCCAGTTTCATTTTTGATGAGACTGTCTTTCCCGATAAAATCGGGAAGTTAGGGTGAGGTTATTTTAAAAGGTCTGTTACGTAAGGTAATAATGCCATCTGACGGGCTTTTTTCACCGCATCAGAAACTTTGCGCTGATACTTCAGGCTGTTTCCAGAAAGACGGCGAGGTAATAATTTACCTTGCTCATTCAGAAATTTTTTCAGGAATTCTACATCTTTATAATCGATGTAACGGATGCCATACTTTTTAAAACGACAGAATTTCTTCTCTCTTTTATCAGCTTTAATGGCGGTTAGGTATTTTATTTCGTTTTTTGCCATGACTTAAGCCTCCGTTAATTTTTCAGTTCCTGTTTTAGCGCCACTTTTCTTTCTAGCATTATACACGACGGCGTATTTATCGAGTTTAGTGCAAAGGTGGCGAAGTACTGCTTCGTCACGCAACATTTGGATCTTTAGCGTTTCAATAAAGTCGGGAGCTGCTGTAAACTCCATTACCCAATACAAACCTGTGGTTTTTTTGTCGATTGGGTAAGCTAATGATTTTAAACCCCATGGATTTTCAGCAACGATAGAACCACCTGCGTCGGTAACAAGCTTTGCATATTTTTTTAGCCCAGCTTTGAATTCATCATCACTTAAAACCGGAGTAAAAATCACCATCAATTCGTAATTGTTCATTTTACTTTTTTAAGTTAAAAAATTCGATTTATCCCATTGGACAGTTCCGATACATCGGAAAAGAATCTGCGAACACAGATTTGGGGCGGCAAAGATAGGGGTTTGAATGCAGAAAATAGGGTGATTTTTAAGAATTTTGCACTCTGAATATTAAAAGCCAAAATATTGTATAATGGTATGAAAATTAAGTCATTGGCTCTTGTTTTATCTTAATAAAAAACCACCCAAATGAATTGAGTGGTTTAATTAAAGGGATTATTGAATCCAGCTTATTTAACTACAATTACCCGTTTACCAGCGATTTTCAAACCAAGACTGTTTACAACTTCTACTATATAAATGCCAGTTGCATGAGGTTGTCTGATTTGAATATCAATAATTGCATATGGCATATTCCCAGTTACACTGCGTGTTAATATTTTAGAACCCTTGGGGTCATAAACATTTATTGTCAATAACTCATTGACTGAATTATTGTAACGAACCGAGAATCTTCCATTATTAGGGTTAGGATAAACAAACAGATTATTTGAATTGCCCGGCACAATACTTACACTGTTTGAAGTTGTTATACATCCATTTGCATCAGTATAAATTAACCTATAAGTACCTTGATTGCTGACGGTAAGATTTAATAATTGATTTGATGAAGCTCCGGTAATAGTACTACCATTAAACTGCCAGTTATAATTACCGCCGGCAGGATTGACCTGTGACAATATTGAAGTAGATTGCCCTGGGATTAATAATGCTAAGGGAGATGCAACTATACTAACTGAAGGAAGTGCATTTACATTTATGGTGGCATGAGTTGAAATAACAGATGAACAAAGACCTGAAATCAATACCCGATAAGTGTTGGTGTTCATTCCTAAGGTGGCATTGGCAACAGTAAAAGTTGCTGCTGTAGCACCCGAAATATTAACCCAGATATTACCATTCCAGTTTTGCCATTGATAACTTACTGCGTTGGTTGCTGATACACTAAATACAGCTGATCCTCCTGCACACACGGTGCGGTTTATTGGTTGTGTATTTATAAATGGTAGCTGACCATCCAGTACCGTAACGGTAAATGAGCAGTTTGCCGACACATTACCAGCAGCATCAACAGCTCTCAAGGTAATAGTTGTAGTGCCTAATGGAAATGCGGAACCACTTGCTGGACCGGATACTAATTGGACAAAAGATCCTGCACAATTATCGTTTGCAGTACCTGTATAATTTACGACTCTGGTACAAGACCCAACAAGTGATGTTACAGTAATATTTGTAGGGCAACTTATAGTTGGTACTTGTGTATCATTAACAAGTACAGTGAAGCTACAGCTAGCTGTACCACAAAGGTTTGTTGCTGTAACGTTTACTGTCGTCAACCCTACCGGGAATAAACTTCCTGATGAAACAGAATAAGTAACTGTTGGAGCAGGTATACCTGTAAAGATTGCAGCAGGATAATTAACAATTGCGCCACATATGCCAGCACCATTATTTACTATAATATTTGCCGGACATGTTATTGTTGGCATTTGATTAATGGTAACGGAAGTTGTCGCATTAACTGCGGGACAGCCTCCCGAAGCAGGAATATTATATGTTACAATATATGTACCAGCTGTTGAAGAATTTAAATTGATAGTCCCGTTGTTCATATCAATAATTAATCCCGTTGTAGAGGAGTATGTTCCCCCCGCCGTGCCGACCCTTGTAACATTGGCTGTGCCAGTATTGTTACAGTAAGGGGTGCCTGCATAATTGATAGTTGCAGCTGGTGCCTGATCGAAAGAGAATCTCGTAAATACCGGGTAATGATCACTGGTAGAAGACCCATAATTTGAAACCAATGTAGTTACATCTGTCAGAATATTTGCGGTATTGGCCATATAGTAACAACTCATTTCATTTGAGATTACAGTATGATCTATTACGTCATTATAACTAACAGTAGATTTCTTTCCAGCTAAACTTAGCGGCAAAGTAGAGGTAACAAAATTTAAATTATCGTTGATGAACGCCGAATAGGAAGATATTCTTGGATTAATACCTGCGGTAATCGTAGAATCCAAATCATCATTAAAGTCCCCCAGTACTACTATCTTTTCATTTGCATACATGGAGTTCAATGTAAAATTCAGTGTATCTGATCCTGATTTTCTTCTATTATAAGATGTAGTTGTAGGTGAAGTATTAGCTTTTCCGTGTAGCAATACGAATTTTATATTTTGTGTTATTCCATTCAAAGTTGCATCTGCAGATAACATATACGGGAAACGGCCACTGGCAAAATAATTATATGCAGGGTTACTGATGTCAGCAGCAGTATTAATTCCTTCAGAAACTAAGGGCTGTGTCGTCACATTGCTGAAAACGGATGTTTTATAGACATAAGCTAGTTTTTGAGCTTCTGCCAGATTTGATGGCGGGTTAACACTTGTATTTGTATGCGATCCATAATTTGATATTACATAAGTATAGCCAGGCATATTCGCAACAACTGCAGCAAGCCTAGACTCATCTACCACTTCAATCAGTCCATATATATCCGCACCTATATTTTGAAGAATTGTTTGCACATTGGCTTGTTGTTGAGTATCGTTAGTAGGGCCGTTTGCAGCACTTCCAAACCACTCAATATTCCAATTCACAACTTCTAATGTATTGACAGGATCTATACTTGTTCCATGCAGTGTAACTGTAGTTGTTGCAACGGATGGAGTGTTGATCATTATTGTACCGGTAAAGTTTGCTCCATTTGACGTTGGGGAAAAACGGGCAAATACTGTTCGGGTAATATTATTAGAAGAGGCTTGCAGTAAAGTAAGAGTCGATGCAAATGGACCTCCGGGATTGTCCGCAATTGTAAAGCCTGAGGATGCAACAAGAGAAATATCACCCGTAATATCATTACCACTTACACTTAAGGTTCTATCGACACTATTTCCCATTGCTGCAAAGCCAAATTGAATATCTAATGAACTTACGGTTATGGTTGGAGGGGGAGGGGTTGGAGAATTTCCTAAACTGATATCATCAATCGTCCATCTGGCGCCATCAACATCTGTCGATGTATAAACAAATGCAAAATGAACATTAGGCTGCTTAAATGCAGAAAGATTAATGTTTTCTGAAAGAGTCCAGACATTAGAAGCCTGCTCAGGAAAACGTCCATTAATATTTGTCCAGGTAGCAAGTGCTGGATTACCACTAACATAATCTGTTGACACTTTTAAGTGTAATGGCAAGCCATTAAATGCGGCTCTGCTCCAAAATGATAATAAAGGAAAGTTCGTTCCTGTTAAATTAAATGATGGAGAAATTAACCAATCTACATTGGGCACATTAGTACCACCAGAAAATCCGTTTATTTGAACAGCACTTGGATAAGCAGCTGTACCAGCAGGTGCTAATGGGTCTCTTCCAAATGTAGTACAAGCCCATACAATGGCACCTGTTTCACTAAATTGGGTAAATCCATCACTAATACCCGAAGTGCAAGTTTGAAAATCTCCAACGAAAATATTGATACCAGTAGTGAATGACCAGGTGGTATTGCCTGCGATGCCAGCAAAATTATTGCCTTCTAAATCCCGAATAGCGCCGGAATTAATCTCAATATAATATCCTGTATTTGCATCCAGCGTATTTATGGCTACATTCATTGTAGCACCAGCAACTGTTACTGAAGGAGTTGAAACATCGATTGTTTGAAAAATGCTATTGTCAGAATTTCTTCTAATCAAAATATTGCCTGTTCCTTTTTGGATATCTTCATTAAATACTGCAGATGCAGTAGTAGTTAATGAAATATTGGTGGATCCATTTGAAGGGTTAACAGAAACCAACGTTGGAGGAATAATATCTATTGGGTTTGCTTCAATAAAAAAGTCGTCAAAGGCTAATCCATCATCAGAACCCGAAGCATTAAAATCTTGCCAACGAATTAAAAATACAGCACCATTTGGAATGGATAGATTTCTTATTGTATAAAGTAATGAAGACCGATTGGCAGGGTCATTTCCATTTTTTGCACCTGTTGTTGTTGTGTTAGGAGTAATAATATCTAGGTTGGTGACATTTGTCCAAGTGCCATTATTAAGCGATGTGGCATCTAAGCTATATTGAAAAGATAATTTATCAGTTCTGCTTGCAGATCCTAAACGCCATTCTTCACCTATGTATGAAATTTTAAGTTTTGTTATAGTTGTACCGGAGTTATTTTGAATTTGTGCTCCGATAGTTGAGGTTAAGCTTCCGGAAAGTAAAGTGCCAAAAGCTCTATCAGTATTGGAAGTTTCTCCAAAGCTATAAGTGTCGCCTGAAGTACTGGAACCGTTTCCAGCAGTATATAAAGTATTGGCATTTGTACCTGATTCTGAAAATAACCATCCATTAGGAACAGACGAGGAAGTTCCTGTATTTGAGAAGCTATTAAAATCCTGGGTATAGGTTGTTACTAAAGAAATATTCGGATTTACAGGAAAATCATTGTCTATTAAATTAATACTGGCTGTTGCAGTGTTAATTGTTGCTGGGCTTGTTGCTGTTTGTAGAGTGATGTCAATCGTTTCGGTTCCTTCAATATCTGTATCATCTGCTACATTTAAAGTTACAGTTGCTGAAGTATTCCCGGCAGCAATTGTAATACTTCCCGATTGAGGATCTGTGTAGTCTGTAATAATTGTTGCTGTTCCAGCCAAATTGTAAGTAACAGTAATACCACCAGCAGGGGCAACAGCAGATAGAGTAATTGTAAAGGTTCCGTTTGTGGCTGGTTCAGCGCCATTCGTACCTGTCGCAACTGAAACAGAAAGTCCTGGAGGGCCTGAACAAGGGTTTAAAGGGCTTGCACTATTTCTGGGAGTAGGGGCACCTGTTGTAAAGTCGGAATTGTTATTACCTCCATCAGCACATCCGTTACTATTTCTGATAGCAGCTGTTGTATTTGACAATACAGGAGTAGCCCCGGTTCCTTCAAAACAATTTGCAGAACCAAAACCGACTATGTCTTCAACTATAACGCCCGATGGGCATGATGTACCAGCAGTAATCAGAGTATTTACATTTAGCAAAACAACTTTGCCATTTGTACCACTCATGGCGATAGTACCTGTTACGTCTGGTGTTGGAAGTGCAGTAGTGCCTCCAGCTCCTTGTGCTTGCTGGATCAGGTAGTACTGTCCAGGTAGTAGTGTGCCAGATAAATCTGTTTTTTGCCAGGTAGTACCAGCACTTGATGTATACTGAATAGACCAGCCGGCAATACTTACAGCGGAAGTGCCTCTGTTAAAGAGCTCAATATAATCATGTGTATATGTGGCACCACTATTTCCGCCGCCGCCATATACCTGACTTATGACTATTTGTGAATTCGAATAATTACTTAAGCTTATGAAAACACAAAGGGTCAATAAAAATTTTCTCATTGTAGCAGTTTTTGCTTTTTGAATAAGTTAGTTTGAAATTTAAATTGCGGTAGTCAAGGATAAAACGGGGCGTAAATGTATCCTATTCCTTTCATAGAAAATAAATCCTGTATTAATTTATTTTTATTGATTCAGAACTTCTGATATCGATCATTTTTAGTTGGATATTCTTATTGCCATTCCATTCATTCTCATCAATCGTATAAACAATATCTATAGGCTGTTTGTTAGTCATCAAATGAAATCTATCAGCCATCCGAAAACCAATACCGGTAATTGTAGTATTATCCTGAACTAATGAAAAACGGATATGGTCTTCTTTTGCAATTTTTGACCAGCCATTATCTTTTACATTTCTTGTAATGAAAATGGGCCGCAGATTTTCTGGACCAAAGGGCTCCATCTGGGAAATAATATCAAAAAAAGATTGTTTGATGTCTTTTAATTCTATTTCTGCATCAATGCAAATTTCCGGTATCAATAACTCAGGAGTTATAACTGAGGAAACTACTGCTTCAAATTTTTCTCTAAATGCATCCACCTGTTCAAGTTCTAATGTCATTCCTGCCGCAGCAAAATGGCCTCCATATCCAAGCAAATGTTCTCTGCATGCATGAATTGCTTCATACAGATTGAACCCCGGAACACTTCTTGCACTTCCAGCTGCAACATCACCGGATTTTGTTAGCACAATAGTTGGCTTGTAATGATGTTCAATTATTCTTGATGCTACAATACCTACAACTCCTTTATGCCAGTGCGGCATATAAACTAGAGTGGAGCAGCGATTGATCCATTCTTTATTTTCATTGATTATGGCAAGAGCTTCTTCAGTAATCGCCTTGTCAGCTTCTTTTCTGTCGGTATTATCACTGTGTAATTGTTCTGCAAAATGTAAAGCTTCTTCTTCGGTATCAGCTACAAACATCTGCACAGCTTTTGTTGCATCATCCATTCTACCGGCTGCATTCACACGGGGGGCAATCATAAAAACCAAATTGGTAATATGAAACTCTTTTACAAGTCCGCTTAATTTACAAAGTGCTTTTATTCCGTAATTGGGATTTTTATTTGCTTTAATAAGTCCATGAAAAGCAAGAACCCTATTTTCTCCTGTCATTGGAACGATATCTGCAGCAATTGCAGTAGCTAATAAGTCAAGATATTCAAATGCTGATTCTGCAGGAAGATTTAATTTTTCTGCTAATGCTGATATTAGTTTAAAACCAACTCCACAACCACACAATTCTTTATATGGATAATTACAATCAATTTGTTTTGGATTTAAAATAGCAATAGCTGGCGGAAGTATTTCATCTGGCAAATGATGATCACACACTATAAATTCTATGCCGATTTCTTTTGCATAATTAATAAGGTCAACCGATTTGATGCCACAATCCAATGCAATAATTAAAGTAAAGCCATTTTCTTTTGCATAATCAATACCTGCTTTGCTTACACCGTATCCTTCTCTATAACGGTGAGGAATATAAAATTCAAGATTCGAATGATTTTTTTTTAGGAACTGATACATGCATGCCACGGATGTTGTTCCATCTACATCATAATCGCCAAATACAAGTATTTTTTCATTTTTATTAAATGCTGAAATAATTCTGTCAACTGCTTTATCCATGTCTTTCATCAGCCAAGGGCTGTGCAGTTCCGTTAGTTGCGGCCTGAAAAAATCTTTTGCTTTTTCATACGTATCAATTCCCCGCTGCACAAATATTTTGCAAAGCACTTTAGGCACTTTCAATGATTCATATAATGAAGTGACGATTTGCTCATCTGCTTCCAATATGTTCCATTTTTTTTGCATTTTACTTTTTGTAATTAATATTTCCGGTCAGTAACGTATAGTACCATGTCTTCTAATCCTTGCCTCACAGGGCTTTCTGGAAACTGGTGAAGAACTTCCAACGCTTCATTTTTAAATGAATTCATTTTTTCAGTTGCATAAGCAATACCACCTGAAGCTTCAACCTGTTCTATAACCCACTGTACTTTTTTCTTATCCCTGTTATTGTTTTTTACAATGTAAATTATTTTTCTTCTTGTTGATTTATCAATGTTGTTTAAAGTGTAGATAAGCGGCAACGTTAGTTTTTTTTCTTTGATGTCATTGCCTGTTGGTTTGCCCACATTTTCACTTGCATAATCGAACAGGTCGTCTTTAATTTGAAATGCCATGCCCGTTTTTTCTCCAAAGAGTCTCATTTTTTCAGTTATTGCTTCATCCTGGCTTGTGCTCCAGGCACCGGCAGCACAGGCAGAAGCTAAAAGAGAAGCTGTTTTGCTCCTAATAATATCATAGTATATTTCTTCTTCGAGATTCAATGTCCGGGCTTTCTGCATTTGTAATAATTCGCCTTCACTCATTTTACGAACAGCATCGGAAAGGATATGTAATACCCGATAATCGTTGTTGTCAAGAGATAGTAAAAGACCCTTTGCTAACAAGTAATCGCCTAATAAAATGTTGGCTTTGGCCTTCCAAAGGGCAAAAGTTGAGAAAAAACCTCTTCTTTCCAAAGAATCGTCCACAACATCATCATGAACTAACGTTGCTGTATGAAGGAGCTCTACCAATGAGGCTGCCCGGTAGGCGGGTTCGTTCACTTCACCGCAAAGCTTAGCAGAAAGAAGTACAAACATGGGCCTTAATTGCTTCCCTTTTCTTTTTACGATATAGCGTAGAATCCTGTTCAGACGGGAGCCTTGGCCTTGCATAGCCTCTTTGAACCGGGTTTCAAAAACCTTTAGCTCATCGTTTATTAAATTAGTTGGAAGGTTCATTATTCGGAGGGGCAATTTACGGGCAAAAAAATAATTGCAAGTTTATGCAACAAAATGACAGTTAAAATTGACTAAGTAATTGAAAAATAATGGGCAACGGAATAAATAATTAACATAAAAATTTGGTAATTAGTTCTCAAATTCTATTTTTGCACATTATTAGGACATTGTTTCAAATCTTAATCCTTAGTTATGGCAAGTAAAAAATTATTATTATTGACAGGTGTAATCTGTCTGTTAGCGTCTTCTGGCTTCTCTCAACGTGTAGGGGCTAGTTATGATGTAAAAGATTCTTCTGTAGTTCCAGACAAAAGAATGCCTCAGCATAGTGAGTTCTTAAATGGAACTTATAACTTCCCTGCAAAACCCCGCAATCAGTGGGAAATTGGTATAAAGGGTGGTCTTTTTCAAGTAAGTGGTGATATTCCAGCTAAAGTATTTTCTCCAGGCTTCGGTCTGCATGTAAGAAAAGCTTTCGGATATATCTTCTCAATGCGTTTAGAGTATTTGTACGGAATTGGTAAAGGCATGGACTTTACTGAATCTTACAACTTTGGTAAGAATCCAGCTTGGGCAGCGAATGGGTCTGCAGCAACTTCGTATTCTGCACCAATGTTGCAAAGTGCCGGACCTGGTAGTAACGTTCAAATGGTATCTTCTCTTTGGACATATTTTAATGCTCCACAAGCCACCCCAAATGAGTTGATATATTACAACTATAAAACAAAAGTTCAAGATCTTTCTTTACAGGGCGTCGTCACTCTAAACAACGTTCGTTTTCACAAAGCAAAAACCGGTTTTAATTTCTATGGTTTTGCTGGTATAGGCGCAACTGTTTACGATACTAAAGTAAACGCTTTAAATGAAGGTGTAGGTCAAAACCAGAAATATAATTTTGCTACTATTTCTCCATCAAGTCAATATAAAAAGCGTAAGGATACATACGATGCTTTAAAAGCTTTAATGGATGATACCTACGAAACTCCTGCTGAAAACCAGGGAGAACGTCGTCCAAAACTATTTGGAAAGACTTTCAAACCTTCTGGTACAGTTGGTGCTGGTATTGCTTTCAAGTTAAGCAACAGGTTGAACCTTGCCATTGAAGATCGTTGGACTTTCATTAAGGATGATTTATTAGATGGTCAGCGTTGGCAAGAGCATCCAGAAGGATCTGCAGTACTTACCCGTGACTTCGATTCATATAATTATGCAACAATTGGTTTAAACATTAATCTTGGTGCAAAATCAGTTGAACCACTTTGGTGGCTTAACCCATTGGATTATGCATACAGCGAAATTCGCAATCCTCGTTTGATGCGTTTACCAAAGCCAGTATTACCTGATAGCGATGGCGACGGAGTTACTGACCAATTTGACCAAGAGCAAACTCCTGCAGGTTGCCCGGTTGATAGCCATGGTGTAACAAAAGATACTGATGGTGATGGTATTCCTGATTGTAAGGATAAACAATTGATTACTCCTACTTATTGTCAGCCAGTTGATGCTGATGGTGTTGGAACATGTCCTTGTCCTGATGATTGCAAAGGAGTTGCTCCCCCAGAAAAAACTTGTGCTGAAATGATGGGTGCATTACCAAGCATTTCATTCAAAGCAGGTAATAATAAATTAACTGATGATGCTAAAGCGGTTCTTGCAACTGTCGCTTCTAAACTGCGTAACAATCCAGGTTGTAAAGTAGTTGTAGTTGGTTATTGCTCATCTAACAAGAAAGAGCAACAATTAAGCTGGGATCATGTAAATGCAGTTATTAACCATATGGTAGATAAAGAAGGTGTAAGTGCTGATCGCTTTATCTTCAACTATGGCCAGCCTGGTGGAGATTGTAATACAGTTGATCTTCGTGCAGCTTCAGAAGGTGAAGATGGACCAAATAGAGTAGAACCTCCTCACCCAAATCTTCGTAAGAACTAATATTACAAAGTATTTATATTCAGACCCCGTTCTTTTGAACGGGGTCTTTTTTATTAATGGCTGTAACTCTTTTCTAATTCATTACCAATCCTTTATCAAAACCTTAACGGGTCATTTTTGGAGCCTTATTTTTTTTAAGTAAGTTTTGCCTTTAACAGTTAACTTTGCAAACCTTTATGAAATTTACTTGGATATTAGTTATTGGAATTTTCCTGAGTAGTTGTGGAAATAGCATTACCAAGATTCTTAAGAATCCTGATCCTGCTTACAAACTTCGCATGGCTGAGCAATATTTTGTAAAAGAAAAATATGGCCTTGCTCAACAGTTATATGAGGATGTAATGCCTTATTATAAGACTGGAAAAGAGTTTGAGGATATTTATTATAAGTATGCTTATTGTGCTTACAATCAAGCTGATTATATGAATGCAGAGAATTTGTTCAAAAGTTTTTTACAGATTTTCCCTAACAGCACAAAGGCCGAAGAAATTGATTATATGAGGGCATATTGTTTTTATAAACAGTCGCCAAAACCGTTATTAGATCAGACTAATACATTGAAGACAATTGGTATTATGCAAACCTTTATTAATACACATCCTGGATCTGTAAGAAATAAAGAGGCCACAGAAATTATTGCCATTTGCAGAGAGAAACTTGAAATAAAGGACTATAAAAGTGCTCAGCTTTATTTTGATATTGGTCAGTACCGAGCTGCAGGCGTTACTTTTACGGCCTTGTTAGAGTCTTATCCAGAATCTGAAAAGGGGGATGAATACAAATTAATGATTATTAAATCCTATTATAAATTCGCTGAACTGAGTGTAGAAGAAAAGAAAGAAGAGAGATTTACGCAAGTAATAAATGAATGTAATGAGTTTACAGATAGGTTTCCAGAAAGTAAACTTAAAAAAGAAGTAGATCAATTTTATTCGCAATCACAAAACAATATTAAAATTCTTAACTAATGAGTAAATTAAGACGTCAGCTAAGTGCTGGTATAACCAATAACGTTGAGACTCGTAATCTTAATGATATTAAAGGCAAAACAGGTAATCTGTATGAATCTATTGCTATAATCGGTAAAAGGGCTAATCAGATTAATATTTCAATAAAGGAAGAACTTCATAATAAATTAGAAGAGTTTGCAAGCCACACCGATAGCTTGGAAGAAATTCATGAGAACAAGGAGCAGATTGAAATTTCAAAGGCGTATGAAAAAATGCCAAATCCTGCTTTATTAGCTACACAGGAATTTATGGAAGACAAAATATATTTTCGTAAAAGTGAGGACGAGTTATTTAGCTAATGTCTTCAATCTAGTTTAAAATCACTTCAGCGGCAGTAATTTGTCGCTTTTTCTTTTTAACAGGGAATTGCTAAATACGTTATGACCATTTATAAGTAAATGGTATTTTTGAGAAAGCATGATGCAAGGAAAAAAAATATTGTTAGGTATTACAGGAAGCATTGCAGCTTATAAATCTGCTTACCTAATCCGAATGCTTGTAAAAGCAGGGGCTGAAGTAAAAGTTATAATGACTCCCTCAGCTAAAGATTTTGTTTCGCCCCTTACACTTTCCACACTTAGCCGTAATCCTGTTCTTATTGATCTATTTGATGAGCAAAGCTGGGCTAACCATGTAATGCTTGGAAGATGGGCCGATGTAATGCTGATAGCTCCCCTTAGCTGCAATACATTGGCAAAAATGGCCAACGGGCAATGTGATAACCTTTTGTTAGCTGTTTATTTGTCGGCAACTTGTCCTGTGGTTGTAGCTCCAGCCATGGATGAAGATATGTGGCATCATCCGGCTACAAAAATTAACATAGATATATTAGCATCATTTGGTAATCACATCATTCCTGTAGAAAAGGGAGATCTTGCAAGTGGATTGCATGGTGATGGCAGAATGGCCGAACCTGAAACAATTCTAAAATACTTAGAAGCTAATTTTTTTTTGACCAGTAAGTTAAAAGGTAAAAAAGCAATAGTTACTGCTGGCCCAACATACGAACCGCTGGATCCTGTTCGTTTTATTGGCAATCATTCTTCTGGGAAAATGGGACTGGCTATTGCAAAGGAGTTGTATAGTAGGGGAGCAGATGTTACTTTGATAATGGGACCAACCCAATTAGCTTTCTCTGCAAATGGAATTAATCTTGTTAATGTAACCACTGCAGATGAAATGTATAGTGCTTGTATCGATAAATTTAAGGAGGCAGATATTACAATAATGTCAGCGGCAGTTGCAGATTATACACCGATTAATAAGGCTGATGAAAAGATTAAGAAAAAGGAAGGATCATTAAATGTTGAATTGACAAAGACAAAAGATATTTTAAAAGCACTTGGAGAAAAGAAGAAAAAGGGGCAGATTTTGGTAGGATTTGCATTAGAAACAAATAATGAGGAAGCTTATGCAAATCAGAAATTAAAGGAAAAGAATGCTGATTTGATTGTACTTAATTCATTAAACGATACTGGTGCTGGATTTGGGTATGATACAAATAAGATTACTATATTCGAAAGGGGTGGAAAAGTTTATAAGTTTGAGACCAAATCAAAATCGGAAGTCGCAAAAGATATTATTGATACTATAACTCAACTATATTATGCATAGAAAGCATTGGATTTTTTTATTTTTTATTGCATTTTTTATTGATGCACAAGGACAGGAATTGCAAGCCCGATTTTCTATTATTGCGGCTAAAGTAAGTACGACTACTGATAGAAAAGTATTTCAAACTTTGCAAACGGGACTTACCAATTTTTTGAATAATCGACGTTGGACTAATGATGTTTTTCAGCCCAATGAAAAAATACAATGCAGCTTTCTGTTGACGATTGAACAGGACTTGGGTAACAATATTTATAAGGGTAAGCTGACGGTACAAGCTGCAAGGCCCATTTTTAATACTACATACGATTCACCAATTGTTAATTTTCTTGACGATAATATCGTTTTTAAGTATATCGAATTTCAGCCAATTGAGTTTAATGAAAACCGTGTGCAAGGGAATGACCCGATGGCCGCAAACATTACAGCCGTACTTGCTTATTATGCAAATATTATTGTTGGATTGGATTACAATTCATTCTCGCCAAGAGGAGGTGACGCCTACTTTCAAAAAGCATGGAACATTGTAAACAATGCACCTGAAAGCAGAGATATTACGGGATGGAAATCTTTTGAAGGCCTGAGGAACCGTTATTGGCTGGCTGAAAATCTGAATAGCAGCCGTTTTGCATTAATACACGACGCTTTGTATTCTTACTACCGTTCAGGTATGGATGTTTTTTATGAAAATGAAGATATGGGAAGAGCTGGCATTCTTAATTGTCTGAATTTTCTAAATACAGTGAATACAGAGAATCCCAACTCAATGATAATGCAATTCTTTTTTCAAGGAAAAAGCAATGAGCTGATTAAAGTTTTTAGTAAGGCTTCTGCAGAAATGAAAGGAAGGGCAAGAGACCTTTTGACAAAACTTGATATTACACATACGCAGGATTATAAAGAGTTGAAATGACCAGAGTAGTAATTGCCTTTGTTTTATTTTTTGGTGTAATCAGCTGTAACAACGCTGATAAGGTCCCTCGAAATATATTATCGCAAGAAAAAATGGAATCGCTGTTGCAGGATATAATGAAGGCCGATCAGTTTCTTTCAGATTATGTTCTAAACATCGATACTTCTAAGAAGAGGGAAGTAGAAGGTGTTAAAATGTATAATCAGGTATTTGCAATTCATCAGGTAGAACCCGATAAATTTTATAAGAGCTTGGATTATTATCAACAACATCCAGCATTACTGAAGGCCATTTTTGATTCAATAAGCAAAAGGGCTGAACAATTACCCCCTCAAAAAACTCCAATAATTACCGATTCGGTTATCAGAACACCTAAGCTTTCTGTCGGAGAAGATACCACTGCATTTGCGCAATAATGTCTATAGCGGTTTCTTTGACCATGTTATCATTTACATATACAATTAACTTCAGTATTTTTATCACAATCTAAATTTATTGCATGAACAAAATAGTTGACAATGCTGATAGTGCAATCTATGATATAAGCGACGGAGCAGTGCTTATGTTAGGTGGGTTTGGTTTATGCGGTATCCCAGAAAATTGTATTGCAGCATTAGTAAAGAAGGGTGTAAAAGGTCTTACCTGTATTTCCAACAATGCTGGTGTAGATGATTTTGGCATTGGGTTGATGTTACAGCAAAAGCAAGTTAAGAAAATGATTTCCTCTTACGTTGGTGAAAATGCAGAGTTTGAACGACAGTTATTAAGCGGCGAACTGGAAGTTGAACTAATCCCTCAGGGTACATTAGCAACAAGGTGTATGGCCGCAGGATACGGCATGCCAGCAATATTTACTCCTGCAGGCGTTGGCACAGAAGTGGCTGAAGGAAAGGAAGTACGAAATTTTAACGGGAAAGATTATCTTTTAGAATATGCATTCGATGCAGACTATGCTTTGGTAAAGGCCTGGAAAGGAGATGCAGATGGTAATCTTATTTTTAAAGCAACTTCCAGAAATTTTAATCCATTGATGGCAATGGCGGGAAAAATAACGATTGCAGAAGTGGAAGAGTTGGTTCCATCAGGCGAATTAGATCCGAACAATATTCATGTACCAGGAATCTATGTGCATAGGGTTTTTCAAGGAAGCAATTATGAGAAAAGAATTGAGCAACGTACTGTAAGAACGAAAGAATAAATGTAGAAAAATGGCTTTATCTAAAGAACAAATAGCACAACGCATCGCAAAAGAATTAAAGGATGGATATTATGTCAATCTTGGTATTGGTATTCCAACTTTAGTTGCTAATTATATTCCGGCTGGAGTGAATGTAGTGCTACAAAGTGAAAATGGTTTGTTGGGAATGGGACCTTTCCCTTTTGTTGGCGAAGAAGATGCAGACTTGATTAATGCAGGAAAACAAACGATTACAACACTTCCGGGTTCTGCCTTTTTTGACTCTGCTATGAGCTTTGGAATGATAAGGGCCGGAAAAGTGGATTTAACGGTGCTGGGTGCCATGGAAGTAAGTGATCAAGGAGATATTGCCAATTGGAAGATACCGGGCAAAATGGTAAAAGGAATGGGCGGTGCGATGGACTTGGTAGCTAGTGCCCAAAACATAATAGTTGCAATGATGCATACCAACCCAAAAGGAGCATCCAAATTATTATCAGCATGTACGCTTCCGCTAACAGGTGTAAAATGTGTAAAAAAGATAGTAAGTGATTTAGCAGTGCTGGATGTTACCCCACAAGGTTTCAGATTGCTTGAAAGAGCTCCAGGTGTAACGGTAGAAGAAATCAAAGAAAAAACTTCAGGAAAATTAATTGTAGAAGGAGAGATTCCGGAAATGCAATTTGATTAATCAATCAGATTATTTTTTACTGCAAAGAACACCAGACCAGCCGTATTCTTACAGCCAAAGCGTTCCATCAGCCTGTCTTTTATTGCTTCCACAGTTCTTGGGCTTATTTCCATTTTTTGGGCAATTTCCGCAGCGGTAAATTCCATACAGATAAAGCGGAGTACATCTTTTTCTTTATCGCTTAAAGTAATTTCGCTATTCAGAGAAGGTATTACTTTTTGTCTTGCATGAGATTTTTTCAGCAGTATTCGGTTCACAAAATTATTGAGGTAGTATCCTTTTTCAAACACTTCCATAATGGCCCTGCGAATTTCATTCGGCTCAGAGTTTTTAAGCAGGTAACCATTGGCGCCATTCTCCATCAGGTGATAAACAAAACGTTCATCTTCGTACATGCTCAGTACTAATACTTTTATTTGTGGATATTGTTTGCTGATTGTTTTAGTAGCTTCTATTCCGTCTTTACCGGGCATTCTCAGGTCCATCAATACCACATCAGGCTCTGAATCTTTTAATCCATTAAGAAGATCCTCTCCGTTTTCTGCTTCCTGTACAAACTTTATATTGGTAAATGGTCGAAGAGAAAGTATAACCCCTTTTCTGAATATTTTATGATCGTCTGCAATCGCTACCTTGATGGGTTCCATAGTTTATTGATATTGTAACAAAGTTAAATGATTAGAAGGGTTTATTACACTTAAAACCGCTTCATATAATTTATTCATACGGGGCATCCTGTGGCAGCTCTACAGTTACTTTGTAGTACGTTTGAGAAATATCTTTTTCAAAATTTATATTTCCTTGTACCAACCGTAAGCGGCTGGTAATATTTTTAAGGCCAAGGCCTACGTTGCTTTTATTCAGTTTGTCAAAATCTGCCTGTATAATGCCGCGGCCATCATGGTGTATTCTTAAATAGAATTTTTCTGCATGCACATTTTGTGTAAGATGAATAAAGCTGGAATTGCTATGCTTAAGAATATTATTGATGAGTTCCTGTACCACACGGAAAATAATTAGTTCCTTTTCCTCTTTCAACCTGTCCTTATATTCATGAAAACGGCTGCTGGCATTTATACTGCCGGAGCCACTTATTTTCTGGAATAAATCATTAACAGCAGATTCTAATCCAAAATTTTTGAGAGTAGGTGGCATTAAGCTATGACTAATGTTACGAACCAGTTGAATGGTATCATCAATGATCTGTCTTGCCTGGAAGATGGATTGTAACTGTGTAGCCTTATCCTGGTTTACTAAGTTCTCATTCAGGTAAAGACGGGCAGTTGCCAGCAACGGTCCGGCATCATCATGTAGATCGGCGGCAAGACGCTGTCTTTCTTCTTCCTGTAGTTTAATAGAGGCATTCAGCAATATCTTTTGCTGATCGGCTTCCATCTGCTGAATCTTTTTATGAAAACGAAGCACCCGACGCTGGTGCATGATAAGGAAAACAATAAGACCAACCACCAATATAATCATCCCTACTGTTCCGAGAAACAGTACGGTTGAAACGGAGGTTTTGGTGGCTTGCAGGAAGAACATAATGGTTGGTGGTTAAAATTATATCATGTCTAGGTTTGGAATTGAATTATATTTTGTTCCCTTTAGTTGACTTTTATTTTTGGCATAAATAAAAATTCCAACGCCAAATAATATATTCTTTAAAAACTCAGTTAGATATGTAATATTTCCGAAAGTACTAATTTGATCAGGAGGTAAATGGTTAATTAAAATGAAAAAGAAAAATGAGCCTCCCAGATAAACCAAAATGCCAACAGAAAGCCAGAATATATAGTGGTCATAAATGTAGGTACTTCCTGAGGTTTTGGAAAATTGCAAGAAGAAATAAACGATATATACTAGCATTAATATTGTTTCTATTCCGATTGGAACAGAATCTAGCCTAGTATTATTAGTATTTAAATAGTAAAGTATTTGAAATACAAGAAAAAGAATTGATGAAACAACAATAAATTTTTTGAATTGCTTGTCTTTTATAACTGGCCAAATAAGGTAGGTTAAAAAAAGATATTCTATATAAGTATAACAAAAAAGGTATGTTTTTATGTATTCTTTGGGAATGCTTTTGTAGGTATTTAATAGGAAAAAGAAAACTATTCCATATATAGCTATAGACAAAGGTATTTTATCCTTAAACTTATTTTTAGAAAATAATAAAGAAAGAGGTAGAAGAAAGTAGGAGTAATAGACTATATGCAAAAAAAGCTTTTCTATAATTTTGGATTTTAATCAAAACTAGAAAAACTTTTTTAAAGTTTGTAAACAAGTTGAAATATAAATGTGAGGAATTAATCTTCCCAAACAAATATATCAACTTCCATGTTCCAATTCCTTTTCATAACAGTAACGTTTTTAAAGCCTTATTCGAAATATCTCGTAGTGTAAAAATTAGAAACAGTGAGATGTAATACAATCATACCTTTATTAAATAGTTACACCTATAATGACGTAAAAGCTAATACTGGCAAGGGTTTTAACGATATTGGTTCGAAAACATACGTATTAAAAAGGGGTATGTTTACTAAGTAAAGTTAGTAAAATTACGGTAGATAAAGTAGTAAGATTACCCGGTAATTGTCCGGTTGTTAACAGCTGTGGATAATAAAGGTGGCGAATTTGGTCTTTCGGCTTGGAATAATCACCCATCGCTGAAGCTACGGATGACAAGAAAAATAAGTTGATTGATACTGGATTTTGCTTACGGTTTCATTGGTATTGGAAATACTATTCAGGACGGTTTCTAAGGACATTGGACGATTTGAGGGGCTCGATCCTCATCAATCAACTTGCATCAAAAGTATATATACACTACAATGTGTACAAGAGCAAAACTTCCTGTTTCCAAACTTTCGGTAATTACTTATAGCATCGTAATTTTTCATATGCTACATGAAAAATCACGGTAAGGTGAATGAAAAAATACGAGTAATCGGAAATTGAGTTAATTAAGTGCAACCGGAGCATCGTTACTCAGCATTTCATATTGTCATCGCACCAGGCTTGATTGTTGTCACCCCTGATATGATTCGGGTCTTTCTTATATATATTTACCAATTCTATTTTAACCATTCGCTGAAATAGTTTTATTTCTAGCTGTTTTTTATAGCAAACCACATCTTTTTTAAAAAGTAACTACACCATGGCGTATAGCCACCATTGCCAACCCTACTCTGCTCTTTACATCTAGTTTTATAAATAACCCATCTCGTAAAGTATCAACTGACCTTGGGTTTAGGCTCATTTGTTGGGCAATTTCTTTATAGGTAAGATCGGAACAGGCCAATTTTAAAAAATTTAATTCCTGGTCAGATAAAAGAGCCTTTTGCAAACCTGTATTGCCATCAGGGTTGTTTCTGAAAAGATTTACCAGTTTACCGGTGCTGTGGTTAGAGTAATAGAAACCTGATTGCACTACAGAATGAATAGCAAAATTTAATTCGGAAGGATGTACATCTTTTTTCAAAAATCCTTTTACTCCGGTTTGTAGCAATTTTATCATCGAAAGCTCCGAATCGTACATGGTAAGCAATAGTACCGGAATAGCAGGGTGGTTTTTGTGCAGCCACTCTGCCGTTTCAAAGCCATTCATGTTTGGCATATTCAGGTCAAGTATTACCACATCGGGAACTGTACCAGATTCAATGCTTTCTGTAAGCTCTTTGCCTGTGCCTGAATGATGAATAACTTTACAATCGCCAAAATTATCTATAAGCTTAGCCAGTGCATTACGTAGCAAAACATGGTCATCAGCCAGGGCTACTTTTATTTTAATGGAAGCGTTGTTCATATATTAGAATAAGGGATAATAAATGTAATTGATGTGCCTTGCGAAGGAATGCTTTTTAACTCAAATTTACCGCCAACAGTTTTGGTTCTGGATTCTATATTTTTTAGCCCAGCCGCTCCGTTTTTCCCTGCCATATCCTTATCAAACCCAATGCCATTATCGGTAATGTTAATGGTAACTGCGACATCATTGTAATGTAGCTGCAAGGAAACATTTTTGGCATCAGCATGTTTGATAATATTATTGAACGATTCTTGCATAATGCGGAAAATGATCAATTCAGTTTGCGGCTCCATAAAAACGGGATTGCCGGTGCATGTATACTCAACAGTAAATAGCTGCGCCTGCTTTAACTGTGTTACCTCCTCATCAATAGCTTTTAATAATCCATGCTCTGTAATAATATTTGCATTCAGGCTTTTAGAAATATCGCTCAAGTCGCAGATGCTACGGCTTAAAAGAACTACCGAACTTTCTACTTTTTCCTGCATTGTTTCTTTATCTTCCCAGTTAAGTGTATTCAGTTGCAGTTTGGCAAGGGTAAGGGAGAGGCTGATATTATCATGTATTTCACGGGATATATGCTGAAAAGTCTGTTCTTGTATTTCAAGTTGGGTGTTGAGTATAGCTTTTTCATGATCTGATTTTAATTGTTCAAGATTTTGAACAAAAGAGTGCTGCTTTTTTTTATACAGGTACAGGATGCTGATGATGAAGGCTATTAAAAAAAGGATAAGCCCGGACACTACCACCAGAAATATAACTATATCGTAAGAGGTTTTTTGCATAGAAAGGATTTGGAAAGAAAAATAAAATTGATAGAAAAGGGTAAATAGTAAAATAATGCTACTAATATATTCTGATTGGCTATCCTATTTAAAAAGAGATAATTCGAAATAAGATAATAGGGAATGGAGAATATTGAATAGAAGAAAATGCCCGACATAATCCAAAATGAAGGTCTGTTTAAAAGAGGTTCTGAAGATACATTTTGTAATAGCCAAATAAAATAAAATATACAAACAAGTAACAATAAACAAAATTCCAGTGCTCCAATAACCTTGGCAATGTATGGAAGACGGGCAGTTATTGAGATAAAATTAATAAATAGAAAACTGCATACAATTAGGCTATAGAGTATAGAAATTATTATCAGGACTTTCTTTAACCTAGTACTTTTAATAACCTTAGAAAAAAAATAGTAATACACTAGTAGCTCAATTAATGCTATAAGGGTATTTGTAGTGCGTAAAAATAATGATGTAAACTTTATACTAATTTCTGAATTATTCATGATATATAAATCAATCAAAAATATTGATAGGTCAAATGCTATATATATTATAAATAGTTTCCCTGTTTTATAAGTTCTTGCATAAGTTATGGCTAGTATTAAAGCAGTTATCTCAACTATTAATAATATAAATTCTGAGTAATAGTTTTCTTGAAATTTATTAAACAGGTTCTCAAAATCCATCTTTTACAAATTATAAAGCTAAGTTAACCTCCTGTTCCTTCTAAACAGATAAAAAAGCTTCCGAAAAAAACGTTTGAAAATGTTTTTTTCCTCATTGATTTTTAGAAAAACAACAGCAAATTTGATGAATAAAGCTCTTTGAGACGGTGAAAACAACAGTATAAATTGTTGCAATCACCGATAAATTTCAGGAAAGAACATTTTTTTCATGATGATTTCCCATGGCTTTGGTAATTGGTGCAGGTAGGTTTGTTGTATCATTTGATTTTGTAACCGGAACAATATTAAATGCTACGGGAAAGCCGAAAACCGGGTTTTGAAAAGAGTAGGCGAAAAAAATATTATAATGAAAAATAAACTAATGACTTTCACTTTAATTATGCTTTTAGTCGGGAATTTCAGCTTCGGAATGAATTATCCTTCTAATATTAATGTTTATGTTGGAGAAACAAACAAACTAACTCAAAATCAAAGACAAGAACAAAATCTTTTAGATATTTACAAAAATCTTGATAAAGAGATTTTGAATAGTGGTGACGAAAAGCAGATTAAAGACTATTTAATTAATAAAAACAAAGAAATTGCAGAATATCTAATTAATAAATACCCCAAGTTTGGGTCATTTGATGAATTAGAATATGATATAATTGGTGATAATGATTTTTCTACATTTGGTTTAATATATGCGTTAGCAGAACATGCTGGACTTTTAGATAGCAATAAGGAAAGTATTAACACAAATAGAAATGCTTTTTGGGAATGTGTAGGTGGAGTTTTGGGTATAACAGCAATATATGATCTTATCGGTGGCGCATCTGGTGCTACATACGGTTCAACATGGTCAGTTGTAAAAAAATTGGCTAAGCGATACGTTGGTTGGATTGGAGTTGGTTTTGCATTATATGAAATTGCAACTACCTGTTTTTAATATATTATTCAAGTCAATTGTGCCTTTAGATTTCTATTATTTTTAATAAACATTAAAAATCCATTTTATAAATAATACCTGACTTAAAAATGAATAAAATTAGCGATATTATATTTCTTTTTATTTTCAGCATACTTATAATTGTAAATGTGCTGCGGGTAATTAATATTCTTATAAAACCAACGTGGATGAACAAATATCCTTCTTTAAGTTTTCCTTCAGATTCTTCTCGAAAACTGAGCAAGGTACTTTATTGCCTGGAAGCAATACTTTTATTTGCAATACTTCTAGGTTGGAGATTGGAAAGAATAATTAATTTTTAATTTTCGTTTACTTATTGATTTTAGTGTGTTATTAATAAGCAATAGTATTGAAACCTCTTTTGCCAATATTATGTTGGTTATGGTCTAGCCTTGCCATAGCCCAGGAAAAAGAGGTTTCATCTTTCTATTGCAATTCCGAAAAAAACGTTTAAAAATGTTTTTTCCCTCATTGATTTTCAGAAAAACAACAGCAAATTTGAGGAATAAAGCTCTTTGAGACGGTGAAAACAACAGTATAAATTGTTGCAATCACCGATAAATTTCAGGAAAGAACATTTTTTTCATGATGATTTTCCCATGGCTTTGGATATTGGTGCAGGTAGGTTTGTTGTATCATTTGATTTTGTAACCGGAACAGTATTAAATGATACGGGAAAGCCGAAAACCGGATTTTGAAGAGAGTAGGCGGGTTAATTACTTTATTATGAGAAAGATTTTTTTAACTTTTATTATGTTCGGGTTCATTTATTTTTCAAAGGCACAGACTTCTGATACTGATCTCCGAAGTAATCCGTTATTTATTGAGAATGTTAGTAAGCTGAATGAGGTTGCAGAGATAATTTTTAATAATTATGGGAAAAGTAAAAGCAGTATTTTGGAAGTTAAAAGATTAGTTGAGGAAATTGCTAACTCAAAAGGTATTTCAGATAATGAGAAGGCGGATCAAATGAATTCTTTATTAGGATTACCACAAGGGGCGGGAATCGAGTATTATGCTACGCTAGTTAATAACAACTGGAATAGTATTAAACTCCAATATGGCACTTTGTTGACAGACAGTTATATTAAAAATGAAACTGAGGCTTTAATGGAAAGCGATACATATCAAAATACATCAGGACGCCATGCTAATCCATGTCGTAAAAGGGCTTTATATATTCTTTGTTCAGCTGCGGCGACTAGTGCTGCTATTCTATGTCATGCTGCATGTACTTCAACTTTATTTGGCATGTTTGCTTGTTTTGGCTTATGTGCTACCGGCCAAACTTATGCAATAGCAGAATGTTATGATACTTATTGTGCACCATTAGCAGGAAACTAAATAAAATCAATGAAAAAGAAAGTTTCAATAATTGCCCTTTTTTACTATTTAATAACTGTTGCTCTTTTTATTTTATATCCATCACTCATTAAAAGTATTGTTTTTTTGTTTATTTATTTGGTGATAAATATTTCTTTAATCGGAGTTATATACTTTACAAAGAATGACAAGTGATTCTTTTATTTATCATCTATGAACACCTTAGCCTTATAATCTGCACCATAATAATGGTGTATTTAGATTAAAGTGTATTTACTTACTATCTTACTATGTTTCCATGAAACCTCTTTTGCCAATATTATGTTGGTTATGGTCTAGCCTTGCCATAGCCCAGGTAAAAGAGGTTTCATCTTTCTATTGCAATTCAGAAAAAAACGCAAAAAAATGTTTTTTCCACATTGAAATTCAGAAAAACAACAGCAAATTTGGTGAATAAAGCTCTTTGAGACGGTGAAAACAACAGTATAAATTGTTGCAATCACCGATAAATTTCAGGAAAGAACATTTTTTTCATGATGATTTTCCCATGGCTTTGGTAATTAGTGCAGGTAGGTTTGTTGTATCATTTGATTTTGTAACCGGAACAATATTAAATGCTACGGGAAAGCCGAAAACCGGGTTTTGAAGAGAGTAGGCGAAATAATTAATTTGTTATGAAAAGAAATTTTTTAATTGCTGTACTTTTATCTTTGACTTTTAATGCTTTCTCACAAGAAGATTTTCATGCTGGTGGATGTACATATTTAGAGAAAACTAAATTGTTCATTAAGTCTGTTGATAGCTTATCCGACTTCTTCCAAAACATAAAATCTGCTGTCTCTGTAAATGAATGGAATGGATTTATAGCAGATGCGAATGCAGGTTCAGGTTTAAGTTCTTTTAATAATTTTAGCTCAAATAGTTCTCAGTTTCAAAATGAGTATGATGCAATTTGTAAGAGCATGGTAGCAAGATTTGATAATTTGAAAGCTGCTATTGACCCTGGTGGTACTATGGATTCTGAAACTATTAAACAGGTAATTGGTCAAGATATACGTTGTTACTTAAAAGACACTCTTGAAAATACGATGGGAAGCAGATTTAGCTCTTTTGGTTTGGGTTCTAATATTCATACAACACCGATAGCTGGCCCATGTGAAAGAGATTTGAGAACTTGTGGTGATAATGCCCAGAATGCATATACTCAAAATATTATGGCTTGTGGATTTGGAGGAGCTACAGTTGGGGGGCTTGTAAAAGGCGGATGGTGGGGTATTGGTGCTGGCTTTATATGTTTTGTTGTGGCTTCAGCGAGGAAAAATAATGCATTGGGTACATGTATTGAGAATTATGTGGATTGCATGAATTAGAATCTCTATAATAACAATCAATTATAAATAGATATGTATGAAAAAATTGGAGATAATAAAAAATGTATTCGGAGGTATTGGCCTTTTGTTGCTCAGTTTCCATCTATTTACTAGAGATAGTAACGGACAATCTCTTCAATTTAAGAATTGCATAAGGTATTCCTCTTATACATTTATGCTTATCAGTTGTATACTTGCCATTTACATTTGGAGCAAAACAAGAAAGGAAAAAAGTTAAGCAATTCCCTGCTATATCATGAAACCTCTTTTGCCAATATTACTATGGCTTTGGCCATGCCTTGCAATAGCCCAGGTAAAAGAGGTTTCATCTTTTCCAAAAAAAGATTCGATAAAAGCAAATAGTAATCTTTCTTTACCTAAAGACAGTTTTTCAAAAGCTTCCGTTCCCAAACCCGAAATATTTACTTCTGGTTTTATTGATATTATCAATAACGGCCAGGTAAATGCTTCAGCAAGATTTATTCGTTTATTTATTGGCGAACCGGGCAAACTTTCTATCCCCTTATCTTTCTACTCAGGTGTATCAGCCAATAATTTTCAAAACCAAACGGGTGCAAATGGATTGCTTCGCAGCAACGATCATCTGGTAACACAATATATTAATCCGCTCAGCGGTTTAATAAATATATCTAGTGATGGAAATGTCTTTTTCAAAAAAACAGAAAAAGCTACAAAAGCTGGCTGGCTCTATCATTTTGGCGAAAGAGTGATGACAGGCTTTAAAACCGGGCAGGCAAATAATCCGCAAACCGGCAAGCCGGTTAACTTTCTAAATAGTTTTGCAAGTTCCGGCCTTTATTTTCAAACCGGTGCTTGGGAACGTACTAATAGCAAAAATGTTGGTGTTTGTTGGCTGGCTATGCGGTATCATATCTGCTATACCAATCCGCAGCAGATACGGTCTTTTTTGCCAGACATTTCTACGAATGGAGTTTACATGGGTTACTCCATGGCATTTGGTGTGGAAATAAATAACCTGGTCAATTTAAAAGTGATTTATTATAAATACACCAAAGAACCGGAGATTGATTATTCCCTGCCTATCTACCAATTCTCCTTTAACTATTCGTTGAAATAGTTTTCTTCATGGCGTTTCTTATAACAACCTCTTTTCGAGTAGAGGGAAAGATTCCGGATCAAGTCCTGAAAGACATTCAACAATGTCAATTATATCAGCCATTTAAAAAATTTAATAAAAATGCGGAAACTACTAAAATAACGTACTTTTACGCTGGTCCAAAACCTATTAAATAAACTGCAACTCAATAATCTATGTCCACCCAGCAAATAAAAGTGGCTATTGCCGATGATCATAAGATCTTTCGGGATGGTATCAGAATGGCTCTTAAAGACAAAGAATACCTGAAAATTCTTTGGGAAGCTGAAGACGGCAAAGACCTTCAGCATAAACTCCAGCTAAAATTGCCCGATGTAATATTGATGGACATTCGTATGCCAGAAGTAGATGGCATCAATGCTATTAGTCTTATCCGTAAGGAATACGAAGCGTTGAAAATTATCGTACTCACTATGTATGATGATCAGGAAATGATTACCAAGATGATGGAAATGGGCGCCAATGCTTACCTGACAAAGACTACTGACCCAGAAGAAATTTACCAGGCCATCCTCACCTGCATGAATGAGGATTTTTATTTTAATGAACTGGTAAATAAGGCTGTGTTGCTAAAATTGCAGCACAAGAAAACGGTAAGACAATTCTATCCTAATCCAGTAAAATTCTCTGAGAAAGAAATCAAGATATTAAAATTGATTGCGGATGATAAGACAACAGAAGAAATTTCGAAAGAAGTTTTTTTAAGTCCCCGCACCATTGAAACTATTCGGCAGAATATGAAACAGAAAGTTGGTTCTAAAACCATTGCCGGATTAGTAATGTATGCCATGCGAAACAAGTTGCTGGAATAAGCAACAGAATCAACATCTGTATTTTCTTTCTTAAAACTTGAAGATGTCAAATATCAACGATAGTTACTTCGATGGAATTTACAAGGAACTATGGCGAACCATTATACCTGATATACTGACGGTAAAAGAAGTTGACTTTATGATTCCTTACTTTAACCTGCAGCCTGGACAAAAAGTATTGGATTTGATGTGTGGTTATGGCAGACACTCAATCGGTTTGGCAAAAAAAGGAATAAAAGTAACTGCTGTTGATAATCTTGATGCATACATTAATGAGATAAATGACATCGTAGCGAAAGAGCATTTACCAGTCAAAGCAATAAAAACGGATGTTAT
>Ga0209476_10000030_pt1 | contig 103907 bp, 85 predicted proteins | sample KloWWTrecipitate_FD_187179 | JGI IMG/M metagenome (GOLD analysis project Ga0209476, IMG submission 187179) | Active sludge microbial communities from Klosterneuburg, Austria, studying microevolution and ecology of nitrifiers - Klosterneuburg... | ecosystem: Engineered > WWTP > Aerobic digester... | reverse complement strand
GCCCTGAGTCTGGTGCACGGTGAATCTTTATTATCGTGAGAGAACCACCCCGTCAGCGGCCAAAAGACGGCCACTGCCACCCCTCCTTGGTAAGGAGGGGAATCTGATAATTTTGAGCCAAACCCCACGGACGGCGAAGGGCCAAAAGACATCACGCTTTCGCTCGATCGCATTGAAGTAGAAGGTCAATGTCCGGAGAAGTTTAATGAAGAATCATAATAGCGAAGTCGTGCCCCGCATCGCTGCATCGACACGCCGACCCGGATCGGTCAAACGGTCGAGCAGTATGGGTTTGAAAGAGAATCGCAATATCGCATGCCTGACCCCGATTGCTCTTTCAACAAAATGGTTGTTAAGGACCTCGTTGGGTGTTCGGAAGCCGAGGCACTTACGAGGACGGTTATTAAGACGTTGGTTGACGAGAGTGATGTGGTCGTCTGAGAGTAAAGAGAAATCAGTTTTTTTAGAGATGTACTGCCTGACAAGGCCATTTGTGATTTCATTAATGCCTCTTTGCCAGGAGGAGTATGGATCTGCATAGAGAATCGCAATATCGAGTGCCTGAGCCCGACCGCTCCTTCGTCTGAGTTCTAAGTCCATAGATGACCCCCAATTCTTCAGTTAAAGAGCGATCCGATCGCCTCCGGTTTTGTTTGATCTACTTTCAAATATAGGCGACGACTTGTTTAGGCGAATGCTGTTATCTATTCGGGCAAGGTTTTGTTCCGGTTACGCCAGGGCGTGATCGGATCGTTTTCGTGTTGTTGCAGAAAATAGGTGTTGCTTTTTGCGGGAAAGGTGGTCATACTTACTATTGTCATCCTACTCTCGCACCGATTGCGGTGCGCTTCGTCTTTAACGATTTCTGGATAAGTTTGAGAGCGGGCCCTATTAGTTAATCAGAAGTTGCTCTCAGTTTTTTGAGTATCCGAGATCCGTTACCTTCGCACGACAATAGTTTCTATTTGACGCAAGTTCGGTTCGACACTTCTTTAGAAGCCTCGAAAAGAGGCAAGGTAAATATAACAATGTCAATGAAACTATATGTAGGAAACATTTCCTTCAACACATCAAATCAGGATCTTAACGATCTTTTCGGTGCTATCGGTACCGTCGAATCGACCAACATCATCGAGGACCGTGAAACCGGCCGTTCGCGTGGTTTTGGCTTCGTCGAAATGGCTTCGCAGGCCGAAGGCGAAAATGCTATTGCACAGCTCAACGGAAAAGAAGTTGACGGCCGTGCCCTGAAGGTCAACGAAGCTAAACCGCAAGAGAACCGTAGCGGCGGCGGCGGTGGCGGACGTGGCGGATACGGCGGCGGCGGCGGTGGAAACCGCGGCGGCGGTGGCGGATATGGCGGCGGCGACCGCTGGTAGTCAGCTCGTTAATTCCAATTATGAAAAGCTGCCCGGAGACCCGTTCTCACGGGCAGCTTTTTATTTCAACCTAAACACACAGGCGCGTGTTAGAATAGAATACACATATGGCTTACGGACCACTGGCTCTATCTCGCAAGCACGTGCTTGGCGAACATTATTTACGCTGTGATGCTATCGAGAGCGTTCCGGTATACCTGAACGACACGGCCGGCGAGGTGCTCGGGCACGTCGACGAGAGTATGGGCAAATATGCGGACGCATACCTTTTCCACCTATCTGAGGATATGTGTAAAAAGCTGTCCGCGGGACATTTTACATACTCGTTCGAGTTTGAAAATGTCGAGACGGAAGTTCCCGCGGCGGGACGCCGACGGATGCGTCTGGTCGCTGTGATGCTCACAGCCCGAAAAGGCTACGCCAAACCGCTGCCCAAACGCGGCGAAGGCAGCGAAGCAGACCTGGCAGCCAAAGCCGCAAAAGCCGCTGAGATGGTCGAGACCGTCGAGCAGTAATATCAGCGGGATCACCATATATTGACTTTGCGGGTAAGAACGGCAATAATTTGCCACTTGATCTTTTACATTCTATAGCTTTGAGGTGCCGCTTTTTCAAGAAGCGGCCTAAAAGGGAAAGCCGGGTGAGACTCCCGCACGATCGCGTCACTGTAAATCAATAAGTCAGAACGCCTGCCTCAGAAGTTATTGCCAAGTAGATGTTTCGCGTCAAAACATCGCCGGCAGGCATAGTTTTTCAATTTAATTTTTTTGGAACGCCTTGTTTTTCTGGTCGATACACATCGACGTGAGGAAAGCGAGGCGTTTTTTGTTGTGTAGATCTAAGGAATGAAGAAAGTTTTATTTATATCGTTGTTGGGCCTGATGCTCACGTTGGGTGCGTGCCGCGCAGGGTCATCGGGCAACACCGACGGCGGATCGTCGTCGTCCGTTCGGCCGATGAGGGTCGTTACCGATGATCTCGGTCGCCGTGTGTCTGTTCCGGTTAAGGTTAGCCGCGTAGTTTCACTCGCACCGAATCTGACCGAGAATATATTTGCAGTCGGTGCCGGCGACCGTTTGGTCGGCGTGACGACATTCTGCAACTATCCCGAAGCAGCAAAGACAATAGCGAAGATCGGCGACACGATGAATCCTAATATGGAATCGATCGTCGCTCTCAAACCTGACATTGTATTTGTCTCGACCGCGTCGCAGATCGAGGCGTTTACGAAGACGCTTGAGGCGAACGGGATCGCGGTTTATGTGACGAACCCGACCACCTTGAACGGGCTGTATGGAAGCCTGGAGAAATTGGGCACTATTTTTGGAAACTCCGAATCTGCCGCAAATATCATAGTCGACCTCCAGGGCCGCGAAAGTGAGATTCGGACAAAAATGAATTCCTGGCCGGGCGGAGGACTTCCCCCGGGAGGCCGCGTTTTGGTGTTCGTACAGATCTCGAAGGAACCCCTTTTTTCCATTGGAAAAGACTCCTTGTTGACACAGGTCGTCCAGTTGGCGGGAGCGACCGTAACCACGGCAGACATTGCTGAGGCCTATCCGAAGGTAAGCAAAGAGAGCGCCTTGGTGATGAACCCTGAGGCCATCATTCTGTCGGAAAGCCCTGATAATCAGGAGCCGAATGACGTTTTTAAAAATTCGCCGGCGGTAAAGAACGGGCGTGTTTTTAGGATCAACGCCGACATTATCTCGCGGCCTGGGCCGAGGCTGATCGACGCTTTGGAGCAGATCGCACGGAACCTGCATCCGGAGCAATTTCCGGGATGATCAATTAGCTGATAGCTGTTAGCCAAGAGGAAAACAAGACATTTGAAACGCCACTTAAAGATCGCAGTCTTGCTCGCCATCGCACTTGTCGCGGTGCTGATACTGGCTGCGATGTTAGGGGCCGAACGTCTTCCGCTATTTAGCCTAAATGAGCAGCAGATGTCGATACTGTATGACATCCGTTTGCCGCGGATCTTGTTAGGTGCGTGTGTCGGGGCGAGTTTGGCGGTAGCCGGAGCGGGGCTGCAGTCGTTGCTCAGAAATCCGCTCGCAGAGCCTTATTTACTCGGGGTGTCGAATGGTGCGGCGCTCGGGACGATGGTCGCGTTCGTTTTCTTTCAGAGCCTCGAACTGACGCGGCCCATACTGGCATTTGCCGGTGCCGGAATCGCGACGATCGCGGTCTATCGAATGGCGAAAAGCCGAACCGGGATGAATGTCGAGCGACTGGTGCTGTCGGGTGTGATCATAACCACATTTTTGTCATCGGTTATCGTGATGCTGACCACCTTGCTTGATGCGGCCAAGCTGCGGAGCTTTACATTCTGGCTGCTCGGCGACCTTTCGCAGGCGACGCCGAATGGCGTTTACATCAGCCTCGGTGCAGCCATTATCGGCACGGTGGTGCTGATGACACAGGCGAAGGCTCTGAATCTGATGATGGTCGGTGAGCGTGACGCTTTTGATTTCGGGGTCGAGGTGGGGCGAGTCCGGATGCTGGTTTTCGGTGCGTCCAGCCTCGTTGTCGGGGCGGCGGTCGCGGCGAGCGGCTCGGTCGGTTACGTCGGATTGATAGTGCCGCATCTGGTCAGATTGACCATCGGCAGCGATAACCGCCTGGTCGTGCCGTTTTCGGCGGTCGTCGGCGCGATCTTTGTGGTATTTGCCGACACGATCGCCAGGACGGCGATCGCTCCGCGAGAGTTGCCGGTCGGCGCTATCACCGCACTGATCGGTGCGCCGCTGTTTATCTATTTACTTAGGAAGAATTAGCGACTAATGACACGAATAAAATATGTTTCTGAATTCGTGTAATTCGCGGCAAGAAAAATGCTTGAGGTTCGAGAAATAACGGTCAGATACGGAACACGCGAGATCTTGCGTGACGTGTCACTGACGCTTGCGGCCGGTCAGATCATAGCTCTTGCGGGAGCCAATGGTGCCGGCAAGACGACGCTGATCCGGGCGATGAACGGTACGCTGCCGATCGCCTCGGGCGAGATCCGCCTAGATGGCCGATCACTCGCAGAGCTATCGCGGCGTGAGGTCGCTCAAAAGATCGCGGTGGTCGCTCAAGAGACCGAGACGCGATTTCCGGTGACGGTACTTGAGTTTGTGCTTTCGGGGCGGTATGCGTCAGGCCGGGCGTTTGGCTGGGAGACCGAGAATGACTTTGCGTTTGCCGACAGAGCTCTGCAAAGCTGTGATCTCGACCAATACCGTTCCCGCCTGATGGATCACCTCTCGGGCGGCGAACGCCAGCGTGTCGTTTTGGCGCGGGCACTGGCGGCAGGTTCGATGACGCTTTTGCTCGACGAGCCAACGGCGAATCTCGATCTCTCGCATCAGGCGATGATGTTCAGGCTTGTAAAAGAGCGTTGTGTCGAGTGCGGTTGCTCGGCGATCGTCATCACGCACGACCTCAATCTGGCCGCCGAGTTTGCGGACGAGATAATTATGTTAAAGGCGGGGCAGATCGCCGCAAAGGGCGCGCCCGCCGCCGTTTTGACGGTCGAAAACGTGCGAAATGTTTTCGGTGTCGATGTGCTGCTGGATAGGAATCCGGCAAGCGGAAACGTTCGTGTGACGAACGTATTTTAAGAAGGGTTAGCCACGAATTACACGAATAAGATGAAAAAGATCTACTCGTGTAAACCGGCTACAAATTGGCAAGCGACGCAGCGGAAGTTTGGTGGAAAGCCAACACTGCCCACGCAACAGTGAGTCAAATGTCGAAGGATGAATATCGAATGATGAATAGAGAGCGGATCTTAATTCATCATTCTAAGTTCAAAACTTTGCATATGGGCGAGTCTGGAACGCTGCTCGAGTGTCCGGGATCAGAACCATTCTGCGATGGGCAGAAGAGGAAATTATATGAGAGTTTTTGCAGGTTTGGGTTTTAGTCTTTTGTTAACACTTGTAGTATTCGGTCAAAATGGTGCGACAGTCACCGGAAGGGTCGTGATGCCAAACAACGGCGGGGGAGTACACCGTTCAGATGTAACACTAAAATCAAAGAGTGATTCGTCGTTGGTTTATAAAACCGATGCAGATGGAGAAGGGAATTTTACGTTCCGTTCAGTTCAGGCAGGTGAATATGTAATTACTGCTGGCCCGGGCATCAGTTCGGTGGATATGTATGTCGAACAAGCTTTCGCTGTCAAAGAAGGTGACACACTTGATCTGACGCTAACCGTCAAACTTGTGGGAGTAATGATTCGAGAATCCGTAACAATATCCGTTAACTCTAATCAGCCTATTGAGGAAGTCTCAAAGACGGTAAGCGTGATCAGCGGACAGGAGATGCGCGATCGGGCGGATTTTACGCTGATCGACAGCCTTCGGACGATTCCCGGATTTAGCGTCCAGCAACTCGGCGGTTTTGGCAGAACGGCGTCGATCAAATCACGCGGTCTTCGGAGTCAGGACACCGCACTTTTGGTCGACGGCATACGGTTTCGCGATCCTTCGGCGATAACGGGCGACGCTTCGCCGTTTTTGGGCGATATTACTCTGACCAGCGTCAGTCGGGTCGAGGTGCTCAGAGGTCCGGGGTCATCGCTCTACGGTACTAACGCGATCGGTGGCACGGTCGACTTTAGAACTCCGCAAGCAACAAGCGGCACGCACGGCCAGGTTTCCGGAGCATTCGGCGGTATGGGTCTCGGGCGATTTCGCGGGAATATTTCGCACGGCCTCGCAAACGGTAAATTTGGCATCGGTGCCGCACTGTCCCGGACGGCATATACAAAGGGCATTGACGGTCAGGACAATGCCGGCAACACAAATTTTCAAACGCGGGCTGATCTCAGCCCATCCGCTAAAACGAGCATTTCGGGCCGGATATTTTTGTCCGATGCAAAAGTGCGGCTCAACGCGAGCCCGGACACTTTTGGCATAATGCCGGCGACTAATAGCTTGGTAATTCGTGCGTCGCCAAACGTAAATTTTGTCGGCGATGCAAATGATCCGGACAGCTTTCAGGGGTCAAGGGCCTTTACCGGCCAGTTTGTCGTCAATCAGGTAATCAACGACAAATTGTATTTAAGCGGCCATTACCAAGGGCTGGCGACCCGCCGCACGAACGACAACGGGGCACTCGGACCGGGATTTCAGGGTGCATCGACGAGCATTTTTGACGGACAGATCCACACCGGGAACGTCCATCTGAATTGGACGCCGACTAAGCTGAATTCGCTGACCGCCGGTTATGAATTTGAACGAGAGAGCTTTGGCAATGAGGGCCGAACGCCGTCAGGAACCGAAGATTTTTATACAAGCGCGGGGCAGGTAAGTCACACGGCGTACGTTCAGGATATGTTGAGATTGCTGGATGGAACTCTACAGTTTGCCGGCGGTGCGAGGCTGCAAAAATTCGGGCTGTCACGCCCGTCGTTCAGTTTGGCAAATGCCCCGTACAGCGACCCGAACCTTGTTGATCCGCCAAATGCGTTTACGCTTGATGGATCGGCCTCGTATTATGTCAGACGCACCGGAACCAAGATCCGAGCCCATATCGGCAACGGCTATCGAGTCCCATCGCTGTACGAGCGATTTGGAACCTTTTACTCGACGTTCGGGACGCCGAGCTTTATCGCGATCGGCGATCCGTATCTGAAACCGGAAAAGACATTGGCGGTCGATGGCGGCATCGAGCAGGACTTTGCACGGCGAAGAGTTGTGCTTTCCGCGGTATATTTCTACACCACGCTCGACGAGACCATCGGCTACGGCAATGTGGTGCCGAATATCGGGACGACGACGCGGCCATACGGCGGATACCTGAATCAGAAAGGCGGGATCGCACGCGGCGCCGAACTTAGCGGCACTCTTAAGCCCTGGAAAGGAGCCGATATATTCACGTCGTACACGTTTACAAATAGCGATCAGCGAAGCCCTCAAGTCGCCGGAAGTGGTGTTATATCTTCGTTGGGGATTCCGGAGCATCAGTTCACACTCGTGGCAACGCAACGGTATAAAAGGTTCTGGGTCAATTTTGATCTGGTCGCAGGCAGCAGCTATCTGGCTCCGATATTCAGCAACTCAACCTACTCAACGTACGTCTATCGCTTCAGCGGAAATCGAAAAGGCGATCTGACGAGCGGTTATACGATCCGAGCAAGCGGCGAAAAAGTGTCCGTTAGAATTTTCGGGACCATCGAAAACATATTCGGCCGGGAGTATTACGAAAATGGATTTCGAACAGCCTCGCGAACCGCACGGATCGGAACGAGTTTGAGTTTCTAGCCTGAACGGGCGGACGGTTCAAGTCGATTTTTCGTGCTATAATCGGATAAATCGGAGTGGATCGACTTATGAAACAAAGATCGTTGTTAATTTTTTGTCTCATATTTGGACTGTGCGGCTATGCGGTTGCACAGTCCAAAGCTGTTACTAATGCCGATCTTGAAAAATACCGGCAGGAGCGTGTAAGGGCCGAACGGGACTATGCGGAAAATTACGCTAAATTAGGCCTGCCGTCACCGGCAGAACTCGCCGAGCGACGTGAGCGTGATCGGGTCGAGTCGGAGAAACTCGCTGCAGAATTGCGTAATGCTCGCCTTGCGGCAGAGCGAGCCGAGGCCGAGCGGCGTTACGCGGTAAGTTACAGCAACCCCTCTGCCGTTTATTACCCTTCGGACAATTCGGCAGTTATGTATTGGCTAGGCGGACGCGGTTATCAATATCCGCAACTCCGGTTTCGACAAGCCGTCCGCCCCGGATACTTTGCGGGCGGACAATTTTGGCCGACCGGATCGGCGACGAGGCCGCGGCCGATGTGGACGACAAAACGATAAAGTTAGAGCGATCAATATGAAGCAAGGTTGGGAAGCGATAATTGGGATGGAGATCCACGCCCAGTTGGCAACAAATACAAAGATCTTTTGCGGATGCTCGGTCGAGACGGGCGGCGAACCTAATTCGAACACCTGTCCGGTATGTCTCGGATTGCCGGGTGCATTACCGGTGCTTAATCGCCGAGTCATCGAACTAGGCGCTCGTGCGGCACTTTCGCTGGGGCTGGAAATACAGGAAACGTCTATTTTTGCACGCAAAAACTACTTTTACCCCGATCTGCCGAAAGGGTACCAGATATCGCAATACGACAAGCCATTTTCCGCAAACGGCCACTTAACGATAATGACCGCCGAGCGTGATGAGCACGGCCGTGCCGAAGAGTGGCGGCCGATGACGATACACGTCCAGCGAATGCACCTTGAGGAAGATGCCGGAAAGAATGTGCACGAAGGTCTGCCGGAAGTAGATAAGTTTTCGTACATAGATCTCAATCGGGCCGGAACTCCATTGGGCGAGATCGTCACATCACCTGATTTCCGTACGTCCTGGCAGGCGTATGACTATGTCAATCACGTTCGCCGCGTACTGCAATGGGTCGGGGCAAGCGATGCCGATATGGAAAAGGGAAATCTGCGATGTGAGGCCAACGTATCGGTCCGAAAGATAGGCGAGACCGAATTTCGGAATAAGGCCGAGCTCAAAAATCTGAATTCGGTCAGATTTATGCAGCGGGCGATCGAATTTGAGATCGAGCGCCAGATCGAAGCCCACGAAAAAGGCGAGCCAGTAAATCAGGAATCGCGTCTGTGGGACGAGAAGAATAATCAAACGCGGTTTATGCGCAGCAAAGAGGATGCCCACGACTATCGTTATTTTCCCGAACCCGATCTGCAGCCGTTGGTCGTTTCGGCGGAATTTATTGAGCAGGTCAAACGTGAAATGCCTGAGTTGCCGGACGCGATGCGAGATCGATTCATCGAAGTTTACGGACTCAGTTTTGCCGAAGCGTCACAGATCGTTGCTGACAAATATCTGGCTGAGTATTTTGAGACGACCGCCCGGTTTACTGCCAATCCGAAGCTCTCAGCTAATTGGATACTCGGCGAACTGACGCGTGAATTGAACATTTCGGGCAAATCGGCCGCAGAAAGTCTTTTGACCGCCGAGGATCTTGCCGAATTGCTCAAAGCAGTCGAAGCCGGCAAGATCAACAACAATCAGGCCAAGGAAGTTTTGGCCGAGATGTTTGCGACCGGAAAAACTGCCCCCGAGGTGATCGCTGAAAAGGGATTTGAACAGGTCTCTGATACCGGTGCGATCGAAAAGATCGTTGACGAAGTGATAGCCGTCAGTCAGGCAAATGTCGATGCATATCGTGCGGGTAACGATAAACTCTTTGGTTTCTTTGTCGGCCAAGTAATGAAAGCTTCGCAGGGAAAGGCAAATCCAAAAGTGGTCAACGAAATATTGAAGCAGAAATTATGATCAAAAAGGACTCGGTCGCTGTCGTGACCGGCGGTACAAAAGGAATCGGACTGGCGATCGCCGAGTCATTGCTCGGTGCCGGAATGCGTGTGTTTATTTGCGGCCGGAGCAAGAAAGATCTGGCGGCGGCACTCGACCGACTTCGTCCGCTGGGTGACGTCCACGGCGAAATGTGTGACGTTCGCAGCGAGGAGCAGGTCAGGCAGATGCTTGAGGAAGCTGAGCGTGTTTTCGGCGGGGTCGATATTCTGGTTAATAATGCCGGGATGGGGGTATTCGGCAAGACGGTCGAAGAGATCTCGGGAGATGAGTTTCGCCAGATGATCGAGACGAATCTGCTCGGTGTGTTTTACGCGTGCCATCACGCGATACCGATGATCAAACGGCGGAGCGGCGGATATATTTTCAATATCTCAAGTCTCGCGGGACAAAACGCTCATCCGAAAATGGCGGCGTATAACGCTTCAAAATTTGGATTGAACGGATTCTCCGAGGCTTTGATGCAGGAAGTGCGGCAGGACAATATCAAGGTCAGCTATATCTGCCCGGGTAGCGTCAATACGTATTTTGGCGGCGATGTGCCGTCCGACGAAAAGGCGTGGCAATTGCAGCCCGAGGACATTGCCCAAGTTGTTTTGGATCTGCTCGAAATGAACCCGAGGGCACTGCCGAGTAAGGTCGAGATCCGGCCGAGTAAGCCGCCCGTTCGTTAAGAAACGTGCTCGCCGATCTGCGATGCGATCGAGCTTGCGAGCCGTAGCCGATTAACCGGTTTTATTTGATAGTCAGATGCGCCGAGAGCCATTGCCCGATCGCGATGATGTTGTTCGGCAAGTGATGTGATCATAACCACGGGGATCTTGCCGAAGTGCTCGTCGGTTTTGACATACTCCAGCAGTTCCCATCCGTCCATTATCGGCATTTCTACGTCAGAAAGGATCAGGTCGGGATGCCAAACTCCTGAAAGCAGCAGTTCGAGTGCCTCGGCTCCATTTTGGGCGGTGATGACCCGGTGGCCGCATTCTTCGACGACCTTGCAGGTCTGGCTCCGGACACTTGGGCTGTCGTCCACGATTAACACAACCTTTCTTGCAGGTTCGTCAATTTTCGGAATGTTGGCGGGTTCCGGCGTCTTTACGGCAGGTGCCTTGACCCTTGGGATCGTCAGCGGCATTCGAATTGTGAACGTCGTCCCGGCCTGTGTTTCAGAAGCAATATTTAACTGCCCGCCGCACTTTGCGACACTTTCCTTGACGATGCTCATACCGATACCGCGGCCGGCATTGAGGTTTAAGGTGTCGGCCGTGGTCAGACCGCGTTCAAATATTAGTTGGTAGGCGTCATTATCGTTCATTAATTCGGCAGTCTCAGCACAAATCAACTGATTCCGGATCGCCTTTTCTTTCAGTTTGGCTATTGAAATCCCTCGGCCGTCGTCGGCCACTGTCAGGGTGAGTCCGTCGCTATCGGAATCGATACGAATGCGTATCAAGCCCTTTTCCGGCTTACCGATCAAGCGGCGAGTGTCTTCGCGTTCGATGCCGTGGACGACGGCATTCTTCAATAGGTGCAGAAGCGGCTCGATCAGGGCATCGATGATCTGAGTGTCGATCTCGGTATCGCCATTTTCAAGAACAATGCCGACATTCTTTTGCTCTTCTTCACTCGTGACGTGAACGGCACGCGACAAGCGAGTCTCGAGCGTCCCAAATCTTACAAGCCTGATCCCGAACAACTTGTCCTGAAGTTCGGCGGTCAGATGGCGCTGAGCGTCGAGTAGCGCGCCGATCGCGTCAATCACCGTCGCGAGGTCGGCCGAATCGCTCCTTTCGATAAGCTTAGAAAATTCAACCGCCACGGATCGGCGATTGGTCGCCATTTCGCCTGACAGATCGATCAAATTATCCAATCTATCCAGTGAAACTCGCACGATCGGCGATGAAGCCGGCCGGTCGATGATCGGCACCGTTGATTTTGGTTTATCGGCCGGCAGATCTGCCTTTGCCGAATCCGATCCTGTGGGCATCGCCGAAACCCGTGCGATCACGCTATCAAAGTCGGAATAGATCGAATGCGAGCCGCCTGGTGAACTCACGGCTGTTCCGAAGGTCGATCTATCAAGTAGATGATAGGCACGAGATAATAGCTCGAGTATCTCAGTGTCGGGCCGTGTGGTGTTTTCTACCATCAGGTCCAATAGATCTTCGACCCGGTGAGCAAGTTCCGAGGCGTCTTTGACCCCGACGATCCCGGCGGCTCCCTTAAAGGTGTGGGCACAGCGGCGCACTTCCCAGAGTGCCTCGCGGTTATCGGGGTTTGACCTGAGTGATTCGACGCTATGTGAGATGCTGCTGAGCAATTCGGTGGCTTCCGAACGAAAGATCTCTAATGTCTCTTCGTCCACCTCAAATTCTTCGACGCCTGGTTCCACTTCCTGCTTCGGGCTTTCGCCCCATAGCGAACGAAATGAGTCGTCGATAAAATCAGAAACATCCGGTAGAAAGTCGTCTGAACTTAAAGGGATCGTCAGCAAGAATTCTTCGATCTTGGCGATAATATCCAGCGATCGCCCGATCAGTGACGCCGGTGGCGATGGGCCGATAGCTGCTCTGATCGAAGTTTCGCACTCATCGATCAGGCCGACGATCTGCTCGATCTGGTTGTCTGAGGCGTCACGGCGCAATAGTTCGAGGCCACGAAGTGAGACATCGATATCACCATCAGAACTGCGGTTCTGATCGAATATGAGCAGTCCGTTGCGAATGCCGACAAGCCGGCCCGATGCTCGTTCGACAAAAGCATATAGGGCCGACTTATCTTTGTTGGTAAGAGCGGGTTGAGTGGGGGGCATTTTATGAGATGCGGAGCGATCAGTCGTTTTCGGCCATATCAGGCAGGAGGTACGTCTCTAAGGCACGCATTAGAGTCTCGGGACCGAACGGCTTGGTTATATAACCGGTCGTTCCGGCCATTCTGCCGCGGACCTTGTCAAAGAATCCGTCCTTTCCTGAGATCATTACAACCGGCACTTCCTTGGTTGCATCGTTGGACCGGATGAGTTTGCAGACCGCATAACCGTCCATTCGCGGCATCGCTATATCAAGCAGGACAAGGTCGGGGACCGTCGATTCGAGTACCGTCATTGCGTCGACACCGTCCTCAGCACAGACCACGTTGTGACCGGACTTTTCAAGCTTGCTGGAAATGAGCTTTCGTACCGTCGGACTATCGTCAACGACCAGGATCGTCTTGCCCTTTGGCATTGCGTCGTGGACCTCGGTTTGCCGACGGATCTCATCGAGACGGATCGCGAGGGCATTGACCTGACTGGCAAGGATCACGTTATTCGGATTGGTCCGAGCAGCCTCTTGGAGATAGGCAAATCCGGCGTCGTTATTCTTGAGATTCAGTTGTCCGATCCCCAAAACAGTCAGTTCTTGTTCGCTGAACTCGCGGAGATTCCACTCGGATTCCATTTTGGTGACGGACTCCTGGAGGGACTCCTGATCCGCGTTTGAATGTGCCAATAGCCGTTCAAGATCCGACAGAGAAAGGACCGCCTGACACGATGAGCACTCGAACGCGTGCGGTTCGTTGCCCGCATTGCAGTAAGGGCAATGGGCTTGAGGAATATGTTCTTCAACATCGCTGTCGGAGTAAGGCACTTCGGGGGCAGCGGCATAAATGTCCTCTGCAACCGGTTGCTCGGACGGCCATTCGGGCTGTTCCTCGCGTGCCTCAAATACGTGTGGTTCCGCTAATTCATCACTGCATTCCTGTTCGTGACTAACTTCGCTTTGATCATTTCTTTGATCGGCGAACACCAATTCCTCTTCCTCGTCAGTGGTATCGGTTTCTTCAAAACTGTTGTGGAACGAGAGTGTTTCGGTCTCGAGATCGACGCTATCGACTACAGTTTCGTCATCGTCAAATTGCAATTCGCCAACTTCATTTTCCGCTACGGGCTCATAGTAGCTTTCAAGAACCTCATTCATTACGTCCGAGATCTGCTCACTGGCATTGGAGCCTGCGTGCAACTCGTGCGAATCAGTTGTTTCACTCACAACCGGCACGATCGAGTTTTGGTAGTAACCGTTTTGTTGAGATTGGTCTGGGGCGACCATTTCAACGCTTTCGTCTGCGGCGTGCTCGTCCGAGACATTTTCGCTGACCGTTTCGTCAAAAGACTCGGGAGCGACTGCCGGTTCTTCCGTTTTGAAAGAATCGACCATATCGGACAAGTAATCGTGGCCGGCGGTAGCCAGAGCATTTGTCGGATCGAGTTCCAGTATTCGGCGATAGGCGAGCATTTTCTCGCTGAATGGTGCTGCCACCTGTGACATCAGCAACCAAGCATCGGTCGAGTCCGGATCGTTTGCCAATACTTCGTGCAGGATCGATTCGGCTCCGCTGAGGTCACCGCTGACTGCTGCGGCACGGGCTGAATCGAGCTTTTGTTGTTCGCGTCGGCCGGTTATTGCATCGAGAGCCGATCTGGCGTCACTATTATCCGGATTGATAAGCAAAGCACGGACAAGGAGGTCTTCGCGATCTATTTCCGACTCCATCAAAGATGCTTTCCACACCAATGCTGATTCACATCTGTCATCTTGTTCGAGAGCCTTGTCAAAACAATCGACCGCGAACTGAACCTGCCCTTCCTCATTTGCGGAAATTCCGCGCTGTACAAATGTTTTAGCGAGTAGGGACTGTGTTGCAGATTTCCATTGACGTGCCCGAAAATTATCCGGATCGACGCTTAAAACGTTTTCAAGGAATCCCAGAAGCTCTTCGGGGTATTCGCTGATCGAGGCTAGCCAGAGCCACGCATCGGTATTCTTAGGGTCTGCCTCTGTAACTCTCAAGAGAAGCGTTCGGGCGAGCGCTCGCTCACCGCTTTGGGCAGCGGAGACACCTTGCTTTAGCAAACGGGCGACGTCGATGCCGTTCGAAGATGATTCTTCGACAGGCTGACGGAAATAATTTACGGTTGTAGAATCAACGGATTGCTCGATTTCTAATCTCATATTTTACACTGGGTGACTTAGTGAACTTAGACAACTAGAGAGTGGGATTTGGCAGCCCCAAATTAAGGCTCTAGTATCCCGAGCTAAGAACAATGCAAAATCAGTGCCACATCGGCGGCCTTAAGAAACTTTTGTTAATTACCTCAAATACGCCTAAAATAGGGCTTTCGACCGCGATCTGATCCAAATTCTGATTGATCGGGGCGGGCGATGTTAGAATAGATGTGACACAATCTGTCACATTTCGTTGACAAAATGAGGTAATAGACCGATCAAACTCCTATTGTTATGACTAAGCTAAATAACGCATATGACGTAGCTATTGTCGGCGGTGGACCCGGTGGGCTTGCCGCGGCATTGTGGTGCGGTGATCTCGGCCTGCGGTCGATCCTCATTGAACAGGAAACGGAACTTGGCGGCCAACTCCACAAGATCCACAATCCGGTGACCAACTATCCGGGGGTGGAAACTGCAAATGGAACGGAGCTCGCAGATCTCTTTGTCGCCCAAACCGTAAGGTCCGAGCAGTTCGCACACCATCAGGGTGCCGTCGCGAATATCTGTAAGAGTGACGATGGATTTCTACTAAATTTGTCAGATGGAGAAAGCATAGAGTCAAAGTCCGTGGTGATCGCTACGGGTGTCAGACGGCGAACACTCGGTGTGCCCGGCGAGATGGAGTTTGCGGGCCGCGGGATCCTTGATTCGGGTGCAGGGACGGGAGTGTTGGCGGCGGGACTCGTGGTCGCGATCATTGGCGGCGGCGATGCTGCCTTGGAAAATGCGTTAATACTCGGTCGTCACGCGAAACAGATATATGTAATACATCGTGGTGACCAATTTTCTGCCCGCGGCCAATTTATTGACGCCGCGGGAGCGATCGGTAACGTTGAATTTATTTTCGGCGCAATAGTTCGCGGAGTCACGGGCGACGAGGCCGTCCGGGGTGTTGATATCGAGTTGAAAGCATCCGGCGAGAAACGAAGTTTGGCGATCGACAATCTACTGATACGAATCGGCGTTCAACCAAACTCGAAACCATTTGTTGATCTAGCAACGACGTCCAATGGCTATATCATAGCCGACGGATCAGGTCGGTCGTCGGTCTCTCGAATTTTCGCGATCGGTGATGTAGCCAATCCAAGTGCCCCGACCATCGCGGGCGCGGTCGGACAGGCGGCCACGGCGATAAAAACACTCTATAAGGAGTTAGCCGGACAATGATCCGGACATTTATCTGATGCCCTACACTGACGGCTGTCCACGAACACGATCTAGCAACATCAACCCCGAGTTTTAAGGTCTGGTGAAAGGTCCGATTCACCGCGAGCTAACGGAAGATTACAAATGGAGCGTAGCCCAACTTTTTGTCGAAAAAAAATTGAAAAATCACTCCCTCAGCACTTCTATTTTTCATATTTTGTGTTAACTTACCCTCAACTCTTTTGAAACACTGAAATTGGAGACTCTGGTATCGACCAACGAGAATTTGAAGCATATTCATTTTCTCATTGGAAAAGGTGAACTCGGCGGCGTGCCAGAACCTCCAAATAGCTGAATATAAAGGCTTGAAAGAACGCCCCGATTTGCGGCACGAAACGTGCGTCGGAGGAGTTTGCATTAACAATTTTTGACAAAAACGTAGTAACACTCAGGAGGAGCTATGACATTTGCTATTTGCAAGAGCAAGGAAATACTTGCCATTTGTGCGATCGTGATCTCGATCGTATTGGCCGGCTCTGCGACCGCGCAGACGGGTTCGGCAATTATCCAGGGTACCGTAACTGATCAGCAAGGTGCCGTTGTCGCCGGTGCGACAGTTAAATTGAGCAACGAGTCGCGTGGCTATAGCCGAACGGCAGTTACGAGCAGCTCGGGAGCTTACTCATTCTCAAGCGTTCCACCTGATACATATCAGCTATCGATCGAGGCCAATGGCTTTAAGAAACTCGTTCAGTCAAAGGTGTCGGCACTGGTGGATAAAACCTCATCGTTTGACGCCGTGCTTGAGCCCGGTGCGGTTTCGGAAGTCGTAAATGTGTCCGCTGACGGGCTTGAGAGCATTGTTAATACTCAAGATGCCAGCTTGGGCAACAACTTTGTTTCCCGCCAGATCCTGCAGCTTCCGTTGCAGGGCCGTAACGTGGCAAACCTCCTGAGCTTGCAGGCAGCAGTGACGCCGGACGGTTCGGTCGCCGGTGGCCGTGCTGATCAGGCTAACATCACGCTTGACGGCGTCGATGTCAATAATCAACAGAATGCCGGTGCATTTGAGTCGGTCATTCGCGTCAATCCCGATTCGGTCGACGAATTTCGTGTGACGACGCTTAACCCGGACGCCAGCAAGGGACGCTCGTCGGGTGCACAGATCTCGCTGATAACCAAGAGCGGTTCTAATGACTTTCGCGGTGCTCTTTACGAATATCACCGCAATACCGCAACCACGGCCAATGACTGGTTCAATAACCGTGCCGGTGTCGAACGCCCTAAATTGCTCCGCAACCTATTTGGCGGACGACTTGGCGGGCCGATCGTTAAGGATAGATTATTCTTCTTTTACAACTACGAAGGTATGAGAGAAGCCAAGGGCGAATCGGTCGTCCAGGTGGTGCCTACCGCGAGTTTGGGTCAGGGGAACATCCAATTTGTCGACAATACAGGTCAATCGTGGAATGTCACAGCCGCCCAGATCAACACAATGACCGTCAGTGGCCTGCCGGTGGTAGACGTCAATCCGCTGGTAACCACCCTGTTTGCACAAGCTGCAGCCAGATATCCGGTCAACGATGACACACAGGGCGACGGCCGTAACTCGGGCGGTTTTAGATTCAACGCGTCGACACCGGTCAAGCAGAATGCTCATACCGCCCGACTCGACTGGAATGTTACACAGGATCAGAAACACGTCATTTCATTCCGTGGAAATTATCAGCAGGACATAACCGGTTACCCGTCGTTTTTCCCGGACACGCCTTCGACCAATTCCTGGAGTCATCCGCTTGGAATGGCTCTGACCCATACCTGGTTGCTGAACAGCAATATGACCAATCGGCTCAGTTATGGATTGACGCGGATCGCCTTCAGCGATCAGGGCGATTCTGATGCGCCGCAGTTGACGTTTCGATACATCTATCAGCCGTCGGGATTTAATCGTACGTTTAGCCGAACGAATCCGACTCAAAATATTACCGACGATTTCACATGGATCAAGGGAAACCACTCGTTTCAGTTCGGTACCAACATCCGTTTGATCAAGAATACGCGTGAGAATTTTGCTCGTGCTTTTGATTACGGCGTTACAAACCCGAGTGCGTATCCGGCCAATGCGGCCAGAACGGCGATCAATAATTTCATCACTGCTGCTACCGGTTCGCCACGCACGATTTCAGGCACCGCGTGGAGCACTCCGGCACAGGGAGCACTGGTTGCTCTTCTTGGTCGATTGAGCGAGTACGGAGCAAACTTTAATTTTGATACAAAGGGACAACTGATTCCGGCCAATACCGGCATTCGTCGAGAATTTAAGACGCAGGAGTACGATTTCTACTTCCAGGACACCTGGAAACTCAAATCGAATCTTACTCTAACGGCGGGTGTGAGATACGGCCTAAGTATGCCGGTAACTGAAACGCAGGGTTACGAGACAGTACCTAGCATCCCGCTGTCGACATACCTTCAGAACACGGTCAGCGCGATGAACAATGGCCAGAATTACCGAGAGCCGCTGTCGGTGAGACTCGCGGGTAAGGCGAACGGGCTCGATAGTATGTACCCGCTCGACACGAACAATATCCAACCTCGAGTGTCGATCGCATGGTCACCGGAATTTAACAAAGGATTTTTGTCAAAAATGTTTGGCAAGGACTCCGAGTCGGTTTTCAGAGCCGGTTTTGCGATCACCAATGACTATTTCGGACAGCAGCTCGCAACCAACTGGGACGGTTCGAATTCTCTTGGTTTTGCGTCCGAAGCATCGATCAACGTAAATACCTATAACATCACCAACAATCCGGCTCCGCTATATACCGGGCCGAATATGACTATTCGCAATCTGCCGAATTTGACTGTCCCGACCGGATTGTCATTTCCGCAGACGGCCCCATTCAACAACCCGGGACAGGGAAAGATCGAAACCTCTTTGGACCAAAACCTGGTCTCGCCGATCAACTATACCTGGAACATCAGCTATGGACGTAAGTTGCCCGGAAAGATATGGATGGATGTGGCATACATCGGGCGACTTGCACGAAATCTTCTGATCGGCCGTGATGCAATGATGCTTCGTGACATTCGCGATCCTATATCGGGAATGAGCTATAACGAGGCCGGTACGATACTCGACAAATTGCTGCAGGCCGGTGCCCCGCTGAGTTCGGTGCCGAATTTGGCCTTTTACAACAATATGTGGGCTCCGGGCAGCTTGGCGGCGGCCTTCAGTTTACCTGCCGGAACGACCAACACACAAGCTGTATTTCTTGCGCAGCCAGGTGCCGGAGATTGGACGTACTTTATGCAGCAACTTGATTCTTATACCGGCTCGAGATATTTCTTCCAGGGCCAATATGACTCATTGTCCGCATTCAGTACGGTCGGTAAGTCAGACTATCACGGTGCGACGCTATCTTTGCGGCAGCGACTTGCAGGCTTGACTTGGGACTTTAACTACACATACTCGAAATCGTTAGATCAATCATCTGGTTTGCAGACCGGTGGATTGTTCGGTTCGGCGTTTGTCCTGAATGCATTTAATTTGGATGATCAGAAGTCGTTCTCGGATTTCGATCTGCGACATCAGATAAACTTCAACGGCGTCTGGGATGTCCCGGTCGGTAAGGGCCGAAAGCTGTGGGGCGGAATGAATAAGTTCGTCGACGCACTTGTCGGCGGATGGTCATTGGCCGGTGTGTTTCGATGGGATTCGGGCTATCCTTTTGACGGCTATTATGACGCGACCGGTTGGCAGACTAATTGGAACATCCGAAGCTATATGACAAACACCCGCAAGGTCAAATCCGGCACATTCTATAACTCGGCCGCGGCGGGTTGTACCACCGGTTGTGACATCCCGAATATGTTTGCCAACCCGGATGATGCTAATGCGGCTTTCCGTACACCGCATCCGGGTGAGACGGGCAGCCGAAATCCGCTTCGGTTTTCGCCGAAGATCAATCTAGATGCGAGCTTATCAAAATCGTTTGATATGCCGTGGAAAGAAGGTCATAAGATGACGATCCGATGGGATGTATTCAACGTCGCAAACACTCCGTACTTTGCCGGCCAGTCGGTCGGAACACTAGGTTACACGGGGTCAACAGCGGACGAATCGTTTGGTCGGTACACCAATATGGCAAATTCGCCACGTATTATGCAATTTGCTTTCAGGTATGATTTCTAAACTTCAACCTGATCGAAACAAAAGAGCCGGGCAATTTGCCCGGCTCTTTTTTATCAATTGATCTTACTACTTAGGCGGATTTTCTTTGATATAGGTTTCCAAGCGGTTCTTTTCAACGTAATCAGGCTGTTTCTGAAGGAATAATTTGTATTCGGCCGATGCTTTTGTCTTGAGGCCCGCTGCATCGTACAGCGAGGCAAGTCGTAAGTGCACTTCAGCTTTTTCGATCGGAGCCAATTTGAGAGCTTCGTTGTAGTGGTAGACCGCCGAGTTTCCTTTCTTGGTTTGAAGATATGCCTCGGCCAAAAGTATGTGGGCATCAGCCGAGTCGGGGCGTGCCTTTACGGCATTGGTAAGCACTAAAACCGAATCGTCATATTGCTTGCGACCGAAATATAGCTTTCCGAGATTTAATAAAGCGATAAAATAATCGCGTTTCAACTCGATCGCCTTGAAGTAGCAAGCTTCTGCGTTATCGAGTTCATCGTGCTTGAAATATACGGAGCCGAGTTCCGTCCAGGCGAGATAATCCTTTGGGTCGGCAGTCAGTAACTCGTTAAAAAGTGTGACAGCCTGGAGCCTTTCACTACCCTTTGCCGCCTCCAGAGCCTTATTGAATAGTGTCTGGTTATTGGATGTGCGTTCGTATAATTGATCTACAGAAATTACGCCCGGTTTTGCCGGAGCCGCAAGCGATGGCCACGGGATGGATATCTGGAGACTCGCGTTTCCCATAGGTGACGGCGCCACCACTTGTCTCGCCGCCTCATTCCCGTCAACCTCGACGATGACCGTAAGAGTTTCCCTAGGGACGTTGCGGATATTAAAAAAGCCCTTGTCATTAGTCGTTGCACGTTCGAGGACCGCTCCCGAAAGCAGTACAGAGACCGCGATCAAAGGCCTTCGCTTGGGCTGGTCGGTGCCCTGGAGAGTGACGCGGCCGGAAATGTTCATCCGATTGCCACGCTCAGCATTCTCGCCGATCAAAGTCGGAAGTCCGGTGCCCTCACGGGTCTCATCGTCCTGGGCGAATGCGGTAAACGCCGTGGTGAGCACCAACAGTAAAATCGAAATTGAAACGGTAATCTTATTCATACTTGCCTCGTCGAACTCTTGGTTCAATTGCAAGTAGATTTCAATCGGGCGTGAAAGTCAAGATTTTGGCGGGGAAGTCAGCGAGCGGCAAAAGAGTCGTTGCCGGTAATTGCGGCCAAATGGCGGGTGTCGTTGATGGCAAGGACGCGAATATTGCTGCGATTTCGGATCTCAAAGCGATTGATACCGCAGTTTGAAGTTATTAGCCAAGGCGTCTGCCGAGTGCCGCGATGGATCGCACCCAAAAGTTGGAGCGTTAAAAAGCAGATCGCACCAGTGTGTGAATAGATGGCAACTCGCTCGCCCTGGTGGGCACGAATTACCTCATTGACCTTGAGCGTGATCCGCCGGAGCAGATGACGATAACTCTCGCCCTTGGTGATCACGTGATGTATGTTTCGATTGACGAGTGCGTAATAATCCTTAGGATACGCGGCCTTGGACTCGTCAAAGGTCAGGCCCTCAAGCACGCCGACGTGTCTCTCACGAAACGCGGGCGACTGATGTATCGGGAGGTCAAGCAATTTCGCAAGCGGTTCGGCGGTTTCGACAGCCCGCTGCAGATCGCTCGAATAGATCGCCGCAATGCCCTCCTTTGCCAATATGTTTGCAGTCATTTCGGCTTGGCGGCGCCCAAGGTCTGACAACGGCGTCGGTCCGTGACCGCCGAAACGCCCTTCGGCGTTACCGGCCGATTGTCCGTGCCTTATCAAGTATAAACGGGTTGGCTGCATCGTGGTTCGGTAGTCCGAGATCTAATAGATGTTTACGCGCCGACAGCTTCTGATTTTAACTTCTCAGTCTGGTAATGGGTCCGAAGTGTCTCGATAAACTCGTCGAGTTGACCCTCCATAACGAGGTCAAGTTGGTGGACGGTAAGGCCGATCCGGTGATCGGTGACACGGTTTTCTTTGAAATTATACGTTCGGATCTTTTCCGAACGGTCGCCGCTACCGACCATCGATTTACGCTCTGCTGAGAGTGCGTCGTGCTGCTTTTGCTCCTCGAGTTCCTGCAGTCGGGCACGCAAGACCCGCATCGCTTTTTCACGATTCTTTATCTGCGATTTTTCGTCCTGCATCGAAACTACCACTCCGCTCGGCATATGGGTAATTCGGACCGCCGAATAGGTCGTGTTTACCGATTGGCCACCTGGCCCGGATGAGCAGAAAGTGTCGATCCGGAGATCGTTCTGATTGATCTGGACATCGACCTCTTCTGCCTCGGGGAGGATGGCAACCGTGATCGCCGACGTATGGATACGGCCTTGCGTCTCGGTCTGCGGCACACGCTGTACGCGATGCACGCCGGACTCGAAGCGAAGTTTGGAATATACGTTGTCGCCCTCGATGACCGCGACCGCATCCTTTATGCCTCCGACACCGGTATCCGATGTCTCGAGAATATCCATTTTCCAGCCTTGACGCTCACAATAGCGCGCATACATTCGCAATACTTCGGCCGCGAACAAGGTCGCCTCGTCACCGCCGGTTCCGGCCCTGATCTCGAGAATTACGTTCTTTTCGTCGTTCGGATCCTTGGGCAACAGGAGCATTTTGAGCTCTTCTTCGGCGGCAGGCAATTTATCTTCGATCTCCGCGATCTCGACGGCGGCCATCTCACGCATCTCGTCGTCGTCCGCGAGTTCGGCAAGGTCTTTTGCACCTTGCAGATCTTCGGTCATCTTTCTGACTTCGCGATATTTGCCGACGATCTCACCCAAGCTCCGGTGCTGCTTCATCAGCTTGGCATAGACGGACATATCGGACATAAACTCCGGTTGGGAGATCTGGTCCGTCAGTTCGTCATAGCTTTTTTCGATCTGTGCAAGTTTTTCAAACATATTTCAATCTCGGTGTCTTATCGGTACCGCGTCACGCGATCTCGGGTTCTAGCTTTAACGATTCGTCGAGTGCCTTGATGGCAACTTCCAATTGTTCAGCGTCCGGTTCCTGAGTTGTGATATTTTGGAGCCAGAGGCCCGGCAACGTCATAAACTTAAATATCGGCCCGGACTCTTTCTTTGCCGCGTAACGGATAACCTCGTAGGACAAACCGGCCACGAGCGGCATTAAAGCAATTCGCACAACCAGATTCAGCCAGGTGGCCTCAAAGTTGATCACCGAAAACAGTACGATCGCGACCAACATCACGACCATCAGAAACGATGTGCCGCAACGCGGATGCTGACGTTTCTGCTGAGTGGCATTCTCAACCGAAAGGTCGAGGCCCTTTTCCCAGGTAAAGACCGTCTTATGCTCCGCTCCGTGATACTCGAAGACTCGCCTGATGTCCTTTAGAAAAGACATCGAAAAGATCATAAAGATGAAAAACGCCATTCTGATCAATCCGTCGATCAGATTAAACGATACCCACGAGCCGAATGAATCAAGCTTGATCTTCCAAACATACGCCTTTATAAGTGCGAACCAAGTAGCGTCCGCGGCGATAACCGGTGCCTCGGCCCATCCAAGTGCGATAAAGAGCACGTTCGTCAACACAAGCGGTGCAACTATGAATAGCAATACGTTGAAAAGCAGAGCAAATATGATCGAGCCAACAGCACTTGCCGATTGACCGGCTTTCTTGGCCTTTTCGGCCTTTCGCTCCGGCATAATGACCTTGACCGGAGCTTTCAGAAACTGCTCATCCATTGCGCCATCGACCAGTGCCACTGCCGGATCACCGACCTTAACTTTTTCGGCTTCTTCCTTTGCGGCCAGGTCTTCTTCGTAGATCCTTGCCGAGAAATTTAGTGCCTTGACGCCGAGTGCCATCGATTGAATCAACGTCGCTCCACCGCGTAGTACGGGCGTGTTCAGCCATTTGTACTTATCGCTCCACTTCGGCAGCGTTTCGGCCGTTGTGACGATCGTGCCGTCCTGACGACGACACGCGATCGCGTACGCTGACGGCGTACGCATCATTACGCCCTCCATTACAGCCTGGCCGCCGACGATGAGGTCGCGCTCCATTGCAAATACCGTGTGGAGAAATTTAAGTTTACGGGCGGAAAGTCTCTTTTTCATACGTCGAATTTGATTGCACAAGTCCCAAAACAGATGCTTACTGAATTAGAAAGAGTTCGGCGTGCTGTCCCCTATCCCACGATCTCAGAGAGTGCAGCCTAATACACATAATAAACGACTAACGCCGACCCTTTTTCACCTATCGGTGGTGTGAAATACACACCCATATCGATCGGCGCTAGAGGTCGGCGTCAAATTTTAGAGAGCTAATAATTAAAGATTACGATGTTCAATCGAATTCTCGTCTTATTTAGCAGCCTCGGCGGTTCCGCGAGCGTACCGCTTGTTAAAGCGGTCGACGCGTCCGGCGGTGTCAACTAGCTTCTGTTTACCGGTAAAAAACGGGTGACAGGCTGAACAAATTTCAATATGGAGATCTTCGCTCATCGTGGAGCGTGTCTGAAACGTGCTACCGCAAGCACAGATAACCGAAATCTCGTTGTAATTAGGATGAATTTCCTTTTTCATAATCTCACTTCCTTCGCCGTATATAAGCGATGTGCGACTAAACGCAATCGATAATGGTAAGCCAGATCAGTCAACAAGTCAAGGTCCGGACAGCTCAAGCGGGTCGCAATAATCGATGCTGCAAAGAGGCATCTGATAATGGCCGATAAAACGCTTTACCAATACACGGGCAAAGCAACGTGACATTTAGGCGGGACAGTCCGGCGGCATATTTCCAACTTCCGTTGGCTAAACGGCGATTTTCGTGTCGAGCAGCGATTCAAGGTGTTGGTGATCAATTCCGTATAGTTCCTTGATGTCGTCGATCTGGCGTTGGAAACGCTCCGGCGATTTTGGTTCGACGAGACGTGTCGCAGCGAGCATATTGTTTTTTGGCGTGTGCTCGGTATTTACAAACTCAAATAGCTTAGTCGAATATCCGCTTCGTTCGAGTAGAAGCGATCTGAGCCCATCCGTGATCATTTCCGCACAGCGTTCCAACATCACACCGTGTTTTAAGACGTCCTTAAACATCGCCGGCGGCGTGATCTGCGGCCTGATCTCTTGATGACAGCACGGGGCGGCTATGATCAGGCTGGCATTAGCGGAAATGCCCTTGAAAAGAGCCTCATCCGTTGCCGTATTGCAGGCGTGCAGAGCGATCAGAATGTCAGGTGCGGCTACGTTAAGATCGCCGATCTTACCAACAACAAAACTCAGGCCGTCAAAATCGCACGCTTTTGCTACTCCGTTGCAGAGATCGACAAGATCGTTCTTGACGTCGATGCCTGTGATCGTTACGTCGAGGCCCAGGCTGTTCCTAAAATGATCGTAAGCCGCAAATGTCAGGTAGCCCTTTCCCGAACCCATATCGACGATACTCAGAGACTTTTTGTCTTTGAGTTCGGATTTTGCGACAAGGTTGGCCACTACCTCTACAAACTTATTTATCTGTCGCCATTTATCCTGTTGCTTGTCCTTGACCCGGCCCGTGTCATCGGTAATTCCGAGTGCCTTGAGGTAAAAACTGTTCGAATCAACAAGAGCGATCTTTTCGCGATCGTGGCCAAGCGAAGGTGCTTGCTTGAACACGGGCTTTGCACGATTCAGCCGCGTCTTGCCTTTGTGACTGATATCGAGTTGGAGATCGCCTTCGGAAGTGAAAAGGTGGCCGCTGCGAAAACCGTCATCAAGAGCCTCGGCGATCAAGCCAAGTCCGAGGTCGAAATCGTAATTTTTGGCGACGTCGCGCGTTTCACTTCGATACAGAAAGTACAGGCGTACGCCCTTTTTCGTCTCGACCAGACGAATAAGTATCTTTTGCAGATGCGGTTCTGAGCCTTTATAATTTGCAAGCGAGAGCTTAACGAAACTACCTTTCTTAATACTATTTGCGATCTCGCTGATAAAAGTTTCCAAATGTTCGATCATTACAGGGAAAGACTAGCACAACGAGCGGTTTCAACTGAATCTCGCTGATGCCGGATTCCACTTCAGACAAATTATGCTAAATCCATTTCATTTGGCGTTTCCGGTATCGGATCTGGCGTCGACACGAGAGTTCTATCTGGGCGTTTTGGGCTGTACCGAAGGCCGCAGTACTGATCAGTGGGTTGATTTTGACCTCTTTGGCCATCAGATCGTCGCCCATCTCGCGCCCGGACAGACGGGCGTTCGATCGACGAATGATGTTGACCGTGACAATGTGCCGGTCCCGCACTTTGGAGTGATATTACCGATGGATCAATGGGTCGCGTTAGCCGCCGATCTGTCGTCAAAGGACGTTGAGTTCGTGATCGAACCCAAGATCAGATTTGCGGGCGAGGTGGGTGAACAGGCAACAATGTTCTTTCTGGACCCGAGCGGAAACGCCTTGGAATTCAAATCCTTTGCCGATCTCTCGCAGATATTCGCAAAATAACTAGCTCGCCGCTTTGCCGTCGACCATCCGCGAGATCCCGAGTGGATTGCCGTCTCTCAACTCCGCAGGCAATGCGGCTGCAGGGAAATTCTGGTAGCACACCAAACGTGCAAATCGCGTGATCGCGCGTGATCCGACCGCAGTCGAACGGCCATCCGACGTTGCCGGATATGGCCCACCGTGGACCATCGACGGACAAACCTCGACACCGGTCGAAAATCCGTTGAAGATCAGTCGGCCAACCTTGGTCTCGAGGACCGCGACGAGATCGGCGTGATCAAGCAGGTCCTGGTCATCGCCGTGTATCGATGCGGTCAATTGTCCCTCGAGCGAGTGGGCGATACGGAGCAATTCGTCGTGCTCGCTCGAACGGATAAGCAAGGTCGTCGGGCCGAAGATCTCGTCGTTCAGGCTCGGATCATTGAGGAAATCGTCACCCGAAACCTCAAATGCCGACGGATTGACGGCAAAGCCCTCGATGTCCGATTTGTTGTTAAATGCAAAACCAGTGACGTCATCCTTTCGCTTTCGGCTAGCAGACGCGTAGGCGGAACAGATGCCGGAGGTCAAGAGCGGTGCCGGCTCGGTCGACTCGATCATTTGGTTAAAATTGTCGATGAAACGATCCGCCGTATCGCCGGTCGGTAAAAATACGAGGCCCGGTTTGGTACAAAACTGTCCGACGCCGCCTACGACCGCCGCGTGAAGGCCAGCAGCGATGGCGTCACCGCGTTCCCGTATGGCACTCGGCAGGATAAATGTGGGATTCACCGAGCTCATCTCAGTATAGATCGGGATGGGCTCGGGCCGGGCGGCAGCGATGTCCATAAGGGCACGTCCGCCGCGGCGTGAACCTGTAAATCCGACAGCCTTGACCGACGGATGCTTGACCAACGCCTGACCAATATCGTAACCGCTCGAAAATAGCAGACTGAAAACGCCTTCCGGCATTTCGCACTCACGCACCGCCTTTGAGATAGCCGATCCCACCAACTCGGCAGTGCCGGGGTGGGCGATATGGGCGTTCACGATCACCGGGCATCCGGCAGCGAGTGCGGATGCGGTATCGCCGCCGGCGACAGAGTAAGCGAGCGGAAAGTTGCTGGCACAAAACACAGCGACGGTGCCGATGGGCCGCAACATTGAGCGAATATCAGGCTTGGGCAGAGGTTCGCGGTCGGGCATCGCGTTGTCGATCCTCGCATCTACCCACGAACCTTCGTCCAAAACGTCTGCGAACATCCGCAGTTGCGAGCAAGTGCGACCGCGTTCGCCAATAAATCGGGCATTTGGTAAGGATGTCTCAAGCGACGCCCGCTCAATGAGAGCATCGCCGAGAGCCTCTATGTTGTCCGCGATCGCACGCAGAAATCGAGCCTTGTCCGTGCCGGAGACCTTGGCGTATGGAATGCGAGCCATTTCCGCAAGATGCGCGGCCCGATCCAGTTCGTCCGGCGTGGCCGAAGAAAACGGTGGCTCGATGGCGTCACCGGTAGTCGGGTCGAATGCCCGAAATGTGTCTGCCGTCGCGTTGCCGCGGTTAAAACCGATGATCGAACGGCCTGTGAGTTGAATAGTCATATTCAGTTTGAAGAGATGCCCCTTATTCCGTGCGCGATTCCACAAACGCTTACGGGCGTGTCGCTAATGCGTGGTCAATGATCGCCAATGTCTCGTCGAGCTCCGCGCCCATAAGAGCGAGGCGAGGCGGGCGGACGCGGGTGCTGCCCCAACCGACCCTTTCCTGAATCAGCTTGATCAATTGGACAAATTTTGGGACAGTGTCGAGCCGGAGCAATGGCAGAAGCCACTCATAAAGTTCTCTTGCCTTTTCCGTTTCGCCATTCATCGCATAATTATAAAGATCGACCGACTCTTTGGGGAATGCACCGACAACACCGGCGATCCAGCCTGAGGCTCCGGCATTGATCCCTTCAACAATTACATCGTCAACACCTACGAATATCTTGAGCCGATCGCCGCATAACGCTCGGATCGCGGTCACTCGGCGGACGTCCGTCGACGATTCCTTGACCGAGTGTAGATTTGGCAGTTCACCGGCAAGTTCCGCCATTTGTTCGGGTAGAAAGTCTGTTCCGTACGCCACCGGATTGTTGTAAAGCATACACGAGAGCGGTGTCGAGTTTACGATCTGCGATATATGCTGTTTCATCTCCCGCCAGTCTCCGCGATAGATATAGGGCGGCAGCACCATCAATCCGCGGCATCCTGCGGCCTCGGCAGATTTGGCCTGGGCGATCGCATCTGCGGTCGTCATCGACGCGATGGCGGCCACTATCGGGACGCGGTCGCCAACTGACGAAACGCACGTCTTCCACAGAGCGACCTTTTCGTCGAGTGTGAATGTGCCGCCCTCGCCGATCGAACCGTTGGTAACGATGCCCGTACAGCCGTGATCGACCAACCAACTGACGTGACGCGCAGTAAATTCGTGGTCAATGTTTAGATTATCGTCGAAGCAGGTGGTGATCGCAGGCATTACGCCCGTCCAATTTATATTCATAGATTCTCCATTTTAACCGGAAATATCGGTGGGCGCACGGTGCCGGGACGCCATCCGAATAAAAACTCATTTGCCGCACCGCAAATACGGCCCTGACACGCACCCATTCCGCATCTGGTCTGTAATTTTGCGTCGGCGGTATTTCTAAATTCAGTTAAAGTTCCATAAGACACATCCTCACAGCGACAGACGATGGTGTTAAGATCGGCAAGTGTTTTGAGCTCATCGCGAAGTGCAAAGGCGTTATTGAGTCCATCGCCAAACCGCCGTGCCCTGTCACGTTTAGCGAATTGCCGCCGCGCTTTATCAATATCTCCGGAAGCGGCACATCCCGCGATGCTGCCCTCGACGAGTGACGACTCGAGTCCGGCGATGCCGGTCGGTTCGCCAACGCAATAAATATCCTCGAGCGAAGATCGCTGAAATTCATCGACCGAAACCAGTCCGTTGCTGATGCCACATCCGAGCAATGCCGCCAACTCGGTATTTGGCACAAGATGAAATCCACACGCCAGCATATCGCATTCGACATCCCAAGTGCGCCCGCGGCGAGACAGCGTTACGCTCGCTAGTCGATCCACGCCATTTGCGGCAGTTACCCAACAATCGGTCAGATACGGCACATCCAGTAGCCTCGCTTTTAATACCGCGGCTTGAACTAACTTTGATGGTGCACTCCAGAGTCCGATACCGAAGCGGCGTAGTTTGGCCGCTGACGTCTGTTCAACGACCGCGGCGACCTTTGCACCCTTGGCCTTTAAGTATTCGGCGACCGCGATCAGCAGAGGGCCGGTTCCGGAGACAACGATCCGCTTGCCCTTTACCGGTAAACCGCCCTTGGCCAATGCCTGCAAACCTCCCGCGCCAAACACATTCGGCAAGGTCCAGCCCGGAAACGGGAGAAATCGTTCGCGTGCCCCGGTGGCGATAATTAGTTTTTGAAATTCGATCTCAGTGCAGCCTTTGGGAGTCTGTGCGATCAGAGTTCGATCGCCACTCGAGGCAAAGACCTGGGCAGAATTAACTACGGCGATTTCGCCGGAGTCGACCGCGTCGATGATCTGCTTTGCTGCCGGGGACCCCGTCTTTCCAAGTTCCGCTCGCCAGATCTGACCGCCGAGCGTGGCATTATCATCGATGATCGTGACGGCCGCACCGGCCGCCGCCGACAACGCGGCAGAAAGGCCTGCCGGGCCGCCGCCGACAATGAGTATCTCGGTCGAAAGCCTAGCCATCGGTCAAAACCTCCATCCCATCGGCGGCTAGAATATTACAACTGCGTTGGAGCGACACGCCATCGATCGTCACACGACATTCAAAGCAAACGCCCATTCCGCACATCGGTCCGCGAAATTTGCCGCGAACAGAACGCCGAAATGTGTCGGTACCGATGATGAAGATCGCCGCGGCTACTGTCGTGCCATCGGCGACGGAAATCGGTTCATTATTTATCGTTAATGTGATCAATGTTCTTCGAATGTCCTCGCCGGCGAGTACGGTTCGATCGGTATCAATGATTCGCGGCCGAGTATCGCATCGGTGATCAATGCGGCCGTCCCGAGCGAGGTCGTGATGCCCAAGCCTTCGTGACCGGCGGCAATAAATACATTATTGTTCGCGGCCAACTTACCGATGTACGGTAAGTTATCAGGTGTGGCCGGCCTAAATCCGGTCCAAACCCGCGTCACCGATAGAGAGTGAAGGTTCGGCATATATTCAAATGCCCGCTCGGTCATTCGCCGCAGAATATTGTGGTCGATCGCTCCGTCGTCGGCCCCGAATTGACGTGACGAACCAAGCAGGATTTGGCCGGTGCCTCGTGGCTGCGCATTGAATGCGACCGAGTCCGCTCCAGTGCCGTGAGCGGATTTGAGATAGCCGAGTTCGACGAGTTGGTGCCGAGCAAAGCCCGGATAGCGTTCGGTGATCGCGAGATGGCCCTTTCGCTTTGCGATGGCAAGGCCCGGTGAAAATTCTCCTGCTGCAATTCCTGCCGCGTTCACGACGTTGCGGGCCGCGATAAGATCGCCGTTTTCGAGCTTAACGCCGCGACTCGAAATACCCATTGCGCGCGCGCCGATTTTTAATTCGGCTCCGCTCGCCGTCGCACTTTCGATCAAATAACGGGTTGCCCGAGGTTGGTAGACAACACTATCACTTTTGACAAGCAACCCCCCGGCGAGGCCTTGGCGAAGGTTCGGTTCGGCCGCCCGCAGTGAATGCTCGTCAAGTATTTCCGATGCGATGCCTCGTTCGGCGTAAAACTCGTGCTTTCGACGCACCTCTTGCATTTCATCATCATCGGCCGCCACCCAGATCGTTCCGCAGTGTTCAAATTCGGCAGATCCGGGGAGTTTAGGTTCGAGAGCGTTCCAGAGAGCTTGTGAATATCGCGTCAGAGCAAATTGAGCTTCGCTATCGTCCATCACGACGATATGACCCATTCCGGCAGATGTCGTGCCCGAGGCGACGCCGCGTGATTCGATCACGGCGACCTTTAATCCCTCGGCCGCGAGACTCGCGGCACAAGCGGCACCGACGATACCCGCACCGACGATAGCAACGTCAAATGTGGTCATCGGCCGATACCGTAGCGATACGGATCGGCCGCATCCAGAATGAGTTCGAGCTCGGCTGTGACGTGTGCCGTCCCGCTGATGATCGGAATGATCACATCCCCAACGAGTTTGACACTGCCTTCGAAAATGCTGCCGACCAGGCTTTCCTGTCGCCACACGTCGCCCTCCCGGAGTTTGCCGTCGGCGTACAGACAGGCGAGTTTGGCACTCGTTCCGGTTCCGCACGGGGAGCGATCATATTCGAGGCCGGGACAGAGTACGAAATTCCGGCTGTCGGCGTTCGGGCTTGGGGCAAAAAGCTCAATATGATCGATGTCGGCACCGTCAGCACCGGTGATGCCGGCGGCGGTGAGGGCGTTTCGCACCGCGACGGCGAAATCAGTAAGGGGTGCAAGATGTGATGGTTCGACCGATAGGTGATGGTCGCCGATCAGAAAGAACCAGTTGCCGCCATATGCGATATCGCCCGTAACGGGTCCAAAGTCGGGAACATCTACTGCAACGTCTTTGGCGTGACGATAGCTTGCAACATTGGTGATAGTGACCGATTCGTCGCGGTTCAGAGTTGCCTCGACCGCACCGGCGGGGGTTTCGATCAGATGTGTACCGAATGAGATCTTGCCCAAATGTTCGAGTGTCTTGATGAGCCCGATCGTGCCGTGACCGCACATCCCGAGATATCCGACGTTGTTAAAATAGATAACGCCCGCCGCCGCACGTGGATCGACCGGATCGCAGAGCAGCGCACCGACTACCGCATCGTGTCCGCGGGGTTCGCAGACGACTGCCGATCTAAGATGATCGTGATCGCGGCGAAATATCTCGAGTCGATCAGCCATCGACCCACTGCCCAACGAAGGAAAGCCGCCGATCACCACGCGGGTCGGTTCGCCGCCCGTGTGAGAGTCGATCGCAGTCAACCTATTACTTGGTGTGTCTGACATAACATCAATCGAAATATACCATTGAAACGCGGACAGATAAAACGTAAGGCGGACAAGGTCAAAAATGGACCTTCTGATCGGGCTGATCCGAGTGAAATTATGTTAATCTGAGGTTCAATTCTGATATGAAAACCGCATTGATCCATCATCCGATCTACCAAAAACACGATACCGGCCCCGGGCATCCGGAAACGCCGCAGCGATACACCGCGATTATGGAAGCACTGCGCGGCGACACCGAGCTGTGGAAAAGCCTGGCCGAGATCACACCGGAAAAGGCATCGAAAGGCTTGATCCAGGCCGTGCATACCGCACAACATTTCAAGCGTGTCGAGGGCGCGGTCGAAAACGGCCTCGACCGCCTCGATGCCGATACGACCATCTCGATGAAGTCGTTCGATGCCTCGCTGTTTGCCGCCGGCGGAGCGTGTGCCGCTGTCGATGCTGTGATGCAAGGCGTAGCACGCAACGCGTTTGTGGCCGCCAGGCCGCCCGGGCATCACGCAACCGGAGAACACTCAATGGGGTTTTGCATATTCAACAATGTCGCTGTCGCCGCAAGGTACGCTCAAAATAATTACAAAGACGTCGAACGTGTCGCGATCATCGATTGGGACGTGCATCATGGCAATGGGACGCAGGGAATATTCTACGTCGAACCGACCGTCCATTTCTTTTCGATGCACCAATATCCGTGGTATCCCGGGACCGGGGCACGCGGTGAGACCGGTCACGGGCGGGGCCTGGGATCAACACTAAATGTACCGGTCAAAGCTAATACTCAAGCAGAGGAACAGCGAAGAATGTTTGACGGTGCACTCGAGGATATATCGAGGCGATTCACGCCTGATCTGATATTTATCTCAGCCGGGTTTGACGGCCATTTGACCGATCCGCTCGGTCAACTTCGGCTGGAAGATAGTGACTTTGTTTCGATGACCGCCTCTGTAATGCAATGGGCGGACGACGTTTGCGGCGGCCGCGTCGTATCGTGTCTCGAGGGTGGTTACAATCTCTCGACTATTGGTGAGACCGTGCGGAATCACGTCGCTGAACTCAGCCGTTCATAATGAATATGGAATATGCTAAACTTGCCTCACATCAACATTTTGACCAATTGAGAAGGGGGCAATGCCGTGCCGGACATCCAAATTCCTTGTATCCAATGCCGAGAGATATTTGTTTTTTCTGAGAAAGATCAGGATATTTTTTACCAACGCAATATGATGCCGCCGCAACGCTGCACGGCGTGCAGATCTAAGAAGTCGGCGCAACGGGTTGACGCTCCAAGTAAGTTCGACATCGTATGCGATCATTGCGGCAAGCACGATCAGGTGCCGTTTCAGCCAAAGGTAGGACGTTCTGTACTATGCCGGGAATGTCACGAAGCAAGCCGCTCGCGCAACCGCCATTGATCGGCATTGGCGGCCTTTCCGACAGCGATATTGATCAATAACATTCAACTAGTATGGGATTTGAGACCGTAGATTACGCTTTTGACGGCCGCGTCGCGACCGTTACGTTGAATCGGCCCGAGGCACTCAACGCGCTCTCGTTGCAATTGACCGTCGACCTGCTGGCCGCGTGCCGCAAAGCCGCGGACGACCGTGCAAGAGCGGTAGTTTTGACGGGGAACGGGCGGGCATTTTGCTCAGGCGGCGATCTGCGGGAAATGCAGTCTATGTGGCAAAGGGAAGGCCGCATTGAGGCGTTTCTCGAGGATCCGCTGGCTGCACTTCACGGCGTTATCAAATTTATACGCGAGACTCCGGTCCCATTTATTGCGGCCGTAAACGGCGTTTGTGCGGGAGCAGGAACCAACTTTGCGCTTGCTTGTGACCTGATCGTCGCGGCCGATAATGCAACGTTTAACGAGGCATTTGTTCGCATAGGGCTTTCGCCCGACTGCGGGGGCACATTCTTTTTGCCACGGGCTGTAGGCGAAAAGCTTGCGGCGGAGCTATTTATGCTCGGCGGCACTGTCGATGCCGCCCGTGCTCTGCAGATCGGTATGATAAATCGAGTTGTGGCGGACGAAAGTTTATTGGACGAGGCCCATGCCCTCGCCGCCAAACTCGCGGCCGGCCCGACCGGGTCGATCGGCCGGATCAAACGAATGCTGAACGCATCGTATTCGAATGATCTTGACGCTCAACTCGCTCTCGAACACGAATGTCAGCTCGAATCAGGTCGTGCCGACGACTTTCGCGAAGGCGTCACCGCATTTTTCGAAAAGCGCCCGGCCGATTTCCAGGGTAAATAGAATTAAGCCGATTCTGAGCTAAAAACTCTGACAAATTCGATTTCTACGTCTATCCTAAATAAATGCGATCGCTCACCTATGGCGAATTGATCAGAGGGAATCGCAATTTCCGCAATCTACTTGCCGGACAATTCATTTCCGAACTCGGTAACTGGTTTAATTTTATTGCCGGGCTAGGGTTGGTGCGCTACGTTTCGGATGCGTCACCGACGGCGGCCGGATTGTTTTTTGTCGCGAGGCTCATCCCTTTTGCGATTATGTCGCCGATCGCGGGGACGTTCGTTGACCGCTTTTCACGGCGGCAGGTGATGATCGCGACGGATCTGGCCCGCGGCCTGATCGCCCTGGCGTTTCTGCTGGTCACGAGCCCCGAGGATCTCTGGATAGCGTATCTTGCCACGATCTTATTACACACATTTGGAGCATTTTTCGACGGAGCCAAAAATGCCGCCGCTCCAAATTTGACGGGCAAAGAGGGTCTACTGGCCGGTACCGCTCTACTTTTTTCGACGCGGTTTTTGCTGATGGCGGTCGGTTCAGCATTAGGCGGATGGGCCGCCGCGTATCTGGGTTACAAGGCGGCGTTCGTCATCAACGCAGTTTCGTTTATTGCATCCGCATACTCCGTGTGGCTGATACCTGAGGAGGCGACCCGGGACGAAGAAACTGCAGGGCGAATGGCGTCAAAAGCCAATCGTGAGCCTTTTATGGCCGAACTGCGCGAAGGTGTCAAATACGCTCTGACCAACCGATTCGCGGCTACGATCCTGATAATGAACGTAATTTGGGCGGCGGGCGGCGGTTCGATCAACATCATTTATGAGCGACTTGGCGGCGTGTACTTTGCCTCGCGTGAGGGATGGAATCCGGATGCCGCGGTCGGAGCACTTTGGTTTGCGACCGGCCTGGGACTAGCTTTCGGGATGCTGATAGCACACCGTACGTCGGCGTACCTCGACCGCAGAAAGCGCAACCGAGCCTTTATCGGATGGACACTGATCGTTCACGGAGTGGTCTTTTCGTTTGGGGCACTGATGCCAACGCTCTGGTATTTTGCGTTCGTTGCCTTTATTTCAAGGGCGATCGTTGGGGTCGAGTACGCCGTCCAAGAGACGATGTTCCAACGTAGTTTGCCGGATCAGATGCGTGGCCGGATCTCGACACTCGATCGCGGCGCTGAAATGACCGTATTCGGGCTCTCCAGTTTTGCGGCGGGCGAACTGATGTACTACATTACGCCGCAGACGCTGACAGTCATTTCCGGCGTACTTTCGGCGCTTGCGGGCGTTGTTTGGTTCATTCGCCAGTCGGGCGAACATCCGGAACCGACCACCGTCAATTAGGCGGTGATAATGACCGCTTTGGTGCCGGAAAGTTCAGAGAAATCCTTAGTATAGACGGTGTCGACGCGCCGTATCTTGGAGATCGTATCGACAATGTCCTGAGTCGTTATAAAGCCGGTCTCGACATGGGCAATGGCCCAGTGTTCGATATGCGAAGCCTTGCGCAGCAACTCATCGACGAGTCGCAGGTATTGCGACTTTGTTTCGGTCGGGGCACCGAGTCGCCCGGTCATTGAGGACTCAAAGTCATTCCAAAACTCATTTCCTCCGCGGAGCCACTCTTCGGCCCACGCATTTCGTCCCATAAATGCCCTGGTCGTCTGACCGTGGGCGGATGGCAGCCGCAGAAAAAGCAGGTCGGCGAAGCACTCAGCAACAAAATCATCCGGCGACTTATTCGAAGCGGTGTTCCGCGAATGGTTGTCGAACGGCTTGGGCTGGATCGACCATAATCGGCGGAACGCCTGCGAGAGCGGTTGGCGAAATTCGCGATCATTTTCGGTAAATGACATCACGTATTGCCCCGCCGCGATCGCAATGCTGCCGGCGATCGCCCGTGCTGTAGGCGACGATAGCGACGCGATGCGGCCATGAACATTGTCAAACCACCACGCGTCGGTTTCAGAAAACCAAGCCGACAGGCTCGGATTTTTTAATTTGTAGCCCGGAACGTACGCGTCCTCTAACACGGCGTCGACATCATCCGGAGTCAGTTGGACTTCGTTGTTGGCAATGCTTGCTTCGGCCTTAGTTGAGGAGGATATTGTCGGATCGTTGGCAGCAACCCGGACGTTCCAACGCTTTAGATACGCACCCAACGCCGGATTCGATGTGAACGGCAGTACCGCCGAAGTGAATTTGGCGCGGCGAAGTACGTTCAATTCAAACGCGAGCCACGATCTGGGCGAGACTTTGTGTTGAGCCTGCATAATAGGTATCTGCTGCAATTACGATCTTGGGGTGAGAAACGCTTTGATGACCGCCGGATCAAATTCGATCCCGGCCCATTCGACCATATATTGTCGTGCTTCTTCCTGCGACATCGCCGGCCTGAACGGCCGCGAAGTGACCAGTGCTGCGTAGGTGTCCGCAACTCTCAGTATGCGGGCCGCGAGCGGAATTTCTTCGCCGGTCAGAGCGTCCGGGTAGCCCGCCCCGCACCACCATTCGTGGTGCCACCTGACGACCAACTGAGCCGCCCTTGATAGCTCCAATTTGGATGCTGCTTGCTCGCCGATGACCGGATGCCGTTGGAGGTCGACCCGCTCATCGTCGGTCAGAGGCCTCGATGCGGAGATATATTCTCTGCCCATCTGGACCTCGCCGATGTCGTGTATCAGCACCGCCTGCCGCAAAAGCGTCCGGTCGTGAGGTTCGACATTTAGCGTGACAGCGATCGAGTCGGCAAGCGACGCCATACGCTGGGCGTGCGTCTCGGCGTAGCCCTCAAAGGTATCCATTTCGGACGAAACTTTTAGTAATTTCTCTTCGATCTTCGGGTTTTCCGCCGGAGCACTCTGCATTCAATTAGTTTCGTGCTTTCGATTCGAATATTCAAGTGCGAATTTGCCGTCGGCAAACATTATCTATATTTGAAGACTCGCCAAGAGCTCGCGAGCCTCACGGTTGGTTGGCGAGAGAGCCAATAACCGGGTTAGTTCACCCTCGGCTCGTTTCAATAACTTCATTGCAATAAAAAACTCTGCGAGCATAAGCCGGTACTTGGGATTGTTCGGGTCGATCTTTACCGCAGCCTGCATTTCACCTTCTGCCTTGTGCCGCTTTTGGGTATCTGTCGATAGTGCCTTTCCATAATAAGCGTGGTACCTGGCGTTGCCCGGGTCGAAGTGCACAGCACGAGCGAAAAATTGAAGACTGGCCTCGGGTTCCTGATCCAAAAGCAGACTGTAGCCGCGTTCGAAACACTCGGCAGCTTGCTGAAATTGTTGGCTGCTTTGTTGAGTGACGCCTGATTCTTCGACATTCTTGCGGTCGGTAAGTTCCTTTCGTACCTTAAAATCGTACACTTCGCGAGCCTCGGGACTCTTCAGAGCCTCGTGAGCCTGGGTCAATCGTGTAAAAGCGTCCTGTACCCGCTTTAGCATGTCGCCGCCGGTCTTGTGATAGTGATCCGGGTGAAAGTTTTTTGCCAGTGTAAAATACGCCTGTTTCAAAGTTGCGGTCTCAGCTTTCGGGTCGACGCCGAGAATGTCGTAATGCGTCTCGGCCTTCGCAACGCGTGCGAGAAACTCGTCAAGCGTAAGTGGGGTGGCGGGCGTAGTCTCAGCGATCGGTGCGGCCGCGTCCGTCGCTTCGACGGGCTTATCAGCCTGTCCCGGCGATCGATATGCCTTGGCCTCTTGCTTTAATTCCAAAACCGCTCCGAGCATCGAAGTGACCTTAGTATGCGAAAACGCCGGATGCCAATTTGAACGTTTTGCCTTGCCCGAAAGCCAAAGCGAATAGAGAGCCTTGATCGCATCTCCCTCGGTCATCCCCGAACGCTGGATCACGGCCGACAAAGCAGTCGGCACATCATTCAGGTGTGAAGCAATGTTGACCTCATCGGACGTTGGTTCCAATTTGTTCACGTGCTTTTGGACCAACGTAAATGTTTCCTCAAGACTCCGGAATCTTGTCAAGATCATTTCAGTGGGCAGACAGCGAGCGTAATCGGCCAGTATCTTGCCGGCGTTGACATCAAAGGTGAGTCCCTCACGCAAACGTGCAAGGTGCGTGAATGACCATTCGCCGTTTGGCATCGACAAAAGGTCGATGAGTATGCCGTTTATTTGTTCGACATATAGGTCACTTCGGGAATTCGAATCCAGAAATCCGGTCGATTCAAGAAAACCGATAAGTTCGTGGTCGATAGCGAAGTTTTGGATCTTTCGCAGATCGTCCACCGTCAGACGCTTTTGGGTAAGCAGAATGTCAAAAAGGCGCGAAGACCTCGCATTCGATACCGCAAACCGAACGACGCCACGCACAAAATAGACGATAAATTTCTTGTCCGCACCGGAAACCCGCAAACTGCCGGTAAGCTCGGCCTGGTGGATCTCAGCGACGAGTTCGGCAAACGGATTAGTCAGAAAACTACCGTGAATATCTTCTTGAATAGGGGCGGTCATCGGGTTGATCGAGAATACTGCGAGGGTCAGAGTTCCGTGAGGAACAACCGTCATTATAGCAAATCAGCGAGCCAAAAGTTAAGCAAAAAGTTTTGTCCCGAATTTCTCACGGTTGACACCTGAACGACAAATTGCGACAGTTTGATTTAACAATATTGGACACGGATTTTCACCCCTAAATGACCGTTAAACTTGATATTCGCGAATGCACAACGCTTGAGCAATTAGGCGAGTGTGTCGACCTGCAGAGAGAAGTGTTTGCCTTGCCCGAGGTTGAGTTATCTCCCGTTCGTCATTTTGTGGTGACAAAGAATGCGGGCGGTTTCACGCTCGGGGCATTTGACGGCGATCGTCTCGCGGGCTACGTTCTCAGCGTTCCGGCTTTTCTGCGTGGTGAAAAGGCGTTTTATTCGCATATGACCGGCGTTAGGTCTGAATACCAGAGTCTGGGAGTCGGTGCTCGGCTTAAGTGGGCCCAGCGCGAACGGGCGTTGTCGGTGGGCGTCAAGTATATTAAATGGACTTTTGAGCCGGTAAAGGCTCGCAACGGTTATTTCAATCTCGAAAAACTCGGGGCGATCGTCAGCGAGTATCAGCGTAATTTCTACGGGACCGATTACGCGGTCGCTCCTGAAAGCGGGAAACAGATCGGCCTGCAAAGTGATCGGCTCTTTGCCGAATGGGATCTCGAAAGTGAAAAGGTACGGGCACTTGGCAACGGCGAAAAATATGTTACGCCCGGCGAACCGGAGGCTGAGGTAAGGATCATTGACGATTGGCCCACACTTGTTGAGGGCGACCCGGCGGCCGCCTTAGAACTGCAGTTGCGAGTCAGGCGAGAATTCGAGGCGGCATTTGCGGACGGACTGGTGGGGAGGGCATTTCGCCGCGACCCGCATCAACCCGCTTATCTGCTCTACAGAGGATAGCGATGTCGACGTTTGAAATTGATCCTGACATTCGAAAGGCGAGAACGCTGTCGGCTGACTTCTACACCGATGAGCGTTATTTTGAGCTTTCAAAAGAAAAGGTCTTTTCGCGAACGTGGCATTTTCTCGGAAAGGCCGACGATGTCGAGGTGCTCAAGCCCGCGACTATTCTCCCCGGATTTCTTGACGAACCTGTACTGATCGTAAAATCATCCGAATGGCTTTCGTGCCTATCCAACGTCTGCACCCATCGCGGTAAAATTCTGGTCGAGGAACCCTGCAACGCTAATTTGATCCGCTGTTCCTATCACGGCCGCCGATTCTTGCTTAATGGCAGGTGTATCTCAATGCCCGAGTTCGAGGATGTCGAAGGCTTTCCGTCGCCGGAGGATGATCTGCGTAAACTGCCGTTTGCTGCTCGTGCAGGATTCATCTTCGCCTCGATCGATCCGATCGCCCCATTCGGAGATTTTATCAATGATGCGGCGGTGAGGCTTGCGGCAATTGACCCTCACGGGTTGAGGCTCGCCGAAACCCGGGAATATGAGTTTGAGGCGCACTGGGCATTGTATTGCGAAAATTATCTCGAGGGATTTCACATTCCTTACGTACACCACGGCCTCAATGAAGTAGTCGATTACGGCACATATACGACTGAAACGTTTCGTTACTCCAGCATCCAGACCGGCTACGACGATGCCGGCAATGTCGCGGCGAGATACTTATTTGTCTTTCCCAATCTAATGTTCAACTTCTATCCCTGGGGAATCTCGGTCAATATCGTCCGCCCGATCACGCGATCGAGGACAAAGGTGGAGTTTCTGACATACGTGAGTGACGAATCGCTGCGCAAAACCGGTGCCGGTGCCGATCTCCACACGGTGGAAATGGAGGACGAGGCCGTCGTCGAAAGCGTACAAAAGGGCATTAGGTCGCAGTTTTACAGCCGTGGACGATATTCGAACACTCGGGAGCAGGGAACACATCATTTTCATCGCCTGATCGCCGAGTTTATGAAATAATATCTCTTTAATGAACCTCTCAGAAAATGCCCAAGACGAGATCGACCACCTGCGTGCCGAGATAGAACGGCACAACGAACTGTATTACCAAAGAGCCGAACCCGAGATTTCTGATATCGATTTCGACCAACTACTCGAACGGTTAAAGGCGATCGAGACTGAGCATCCGGATCTGATCACGCCCGACAGCCCAACCCAGAGGGTCGGCGGCAAGGCGGACAGTTTGCGCCCATTTACACACACGGTGCCGCTGATGTCGCTCGATAACTCGTATGACCTCAATGAGTTAAAGGCGTTTACAGAACGCTGTGAGAAGCTCGCGGAGGGACGAACGCTCGAATATGTCGCCGAACTGAAGATCGACGGATTGAGCGTTTCGCTCCATTACGATAACGGTATCCTAATGACGGGGGCGACTCGCGGCGACGGACAAACAGGCGACGAGGTGACCCAAAACGTCAAGACGATCCGGACTATACCGCTACGATTGCGCAAGGATGCACCAGAGCGGGCCGAAGTGCGGGGCGAGGTATTTCTCTCTCGGTCACAATTTGCCAGGATCAATAGTGAACTTGAGATGCAGGGCGAGAAAACGTTTGCCAACCCGCGAAACTGTGCCTCGGGGACGCTTCGGATGCTCGATTCTGCGGTCGTCGCTTCGCGGCGACTGGATATGTTCCCCTACGACGCGTACACCGGAAATCAGAAGATGTTCGCGACGCACTGGGAAAATTTCGAGTGGTGCGAACGAAATGGCTTTAACGTCAATCCGAACCGCCGACTTTGCCGTGATTTTGAAGAACTTGCCGCATTTGTCGCTGATATTGAGGCAAAACGCGACAGTTTCGATTACGAGATCGATGGAGTTGTGGTCAAGGTAAATTCGACAGCGTTGCAGGACGAATTCGGCACGACGACCAAGGCCCCACGGTGGGCTATCGCCTACAAATACCCGGCTCGCCAGGCGACGACACGACTTCTCGGGATCGTTATTCAGGTCGGGAGAACCGGTGCTCTAACGCCGGTCGCACATCTCGAACCGACCTTACTTGCCGGCACGACCGTGTCGCGAGCCAGCTTACATAACGAGGACGAGATCAAGCGGCTTGACCTCAGGATCGGCGACTATGTGACCATCGAGAAAAGCGGTGAGATCATCCCGCAGGTTCTCTCGGCAGTTGTGTCAAAACGTAACGGCACCGAGACGGAGTTTGAGTTTCCCCGCGAGTGCCCCGTATGCGGTTTCGAAGCAGTTCGGCCCGAGGGCGAGGCAGTTCGGCGGTGCTCGAATTCGGATTGTCCGGCCAAGATCAAGGCACGCATTCTCTATTTCGCGGCCCGCAAGGCAATGGATATCGAGGGCCTCGGCGAGGTGCTGGTCGAGACGCTTGTCGATAACGGTATGATCCGTGATGTCGCCGGGCTATATTCGCTGACGCTCGATCAAGTTATCGGCCTTGAAAGGATGGCGGAAAAATCCGGCTCAAACCTGATCGACGAGATCGAAGCCAGCAAGGGCCGAGGGTTGCAACGATTATTGTTTGGCATTGATATTCGCCACGTCGGCGAACGGACAGCGAAGATACTCGCGGGCCATTTTCGAAGCATCGATCGGATCGCGGCGGCGTCGGTCGACGAACTCAAGGCCATCTTCGAGATCGGGCAGACGGTCGCCGAGAGCGTGCACGATTGGTTTCGCGATATGGCAAATATCGATCTCGTCGAACGCCTCAAGGCAGCCGGCGTTAAGACCGAGACCGACGCGGCGAGCGTCGAAATGCTCGATGAGCGATTCATTGGCAAGACCTTCGTGCTCACCGGAAAGCTCGAAAATTATACCCGCGACGAAGCCGCCAAGTTCATCGAAGATCGCGGCGGGCGCGTGTCGTCATCCGTCAGCAAAAAGACCGACTACGTCGTCGCTGGCACGGACGCCGGGTCGAAGTTGATCAAGGCGGAGAGCCTCGGTGTCGCGATGCTCGATGAAGAGCAGTTTCGGGAAATGATCAGATAGAATGAAAAAAGGCGTTTCAATGATCGAGACATTGCGTGATTTTATTGCAAAGATCGATAAACTCGGTCTTGAATATATGGTTACGGGTTCGTAACCGATGACCGCTTACGGCGAGATCCGTATGACGCGCGATATCGATATCGTCATTCAGTTGAATGAAGAAAATCTGACGCGCTTTGTCGAGACATTTGACCACGAGTATTACATCAGTCCGGATACCGTGCGTCGTGCAGGCCGAATGCGGAGGATGTTCAACATTATCGATCAAACACACGGCGGGAAGATCATTTGCATAATTCAAAAAGATTCGCCGGTTGCTCGTGAGAGTTTCAGCCGAAGATTTAAGGTTTCGGTTTTGGGAATCGAATTCTGGACGACGACAAAAGAAGATCTGATCGTGGCAAAGCTTATGTGGGCTAGTGAAACACATTCTGAGATGCAGATCCGTGATATTGCTAATCTCACCGAGTCCGAATATGATTCAGAATACGTAGTAAAATGGGTCGCCGCGTTGGACCTACTCGATATTTGGACGGAAGTTGAGCAATGGACAATACTTCGAGACAAAACCGGGCATTAGTTCGCGAGATTTTGATGTCAAAAACGCTCGAAGACCGCTTCCTGATGTGCGCGGAAATGTACGATGATGCGAAGGAATTCGCAAAAATAGCTATTCCGGAGCACCTAACATCTAAAGAACGCGAATTGTATATTTTCAAGCGTATTCACGGGGCAGTTCCGGAGGAACTGATTTAGGATATTTTTACGACGACGGACTAATTTCGATCGTTGAGGATAATGAATAATATGACAAATGCTTTTTTTACAGCAAATATAAACGAAGTCGACCCGATCGTTAGCAACGCTCTTGATAACGAGGTTCGGAGACAGGTTGATGGGCTTGAGTTGATCGCATCGGAGAATTTTGTCTCCGAAGCAGTGCTCGAGACTATGGGCAGCGTTTTGACAAACAAATATGCCGAAGGATATCCGGCCAAGCGATATTACGGCGGATGCGAGTTTGTCGACGTTGTTGAGACTCTGGCGATCGATCGGGCGAAAGAGATGTTCGGAGCAGAGCACGCCAACGTCCAACCGCACTCGGGTGCGCAGGCGAATATGGCGGTTCTGATGACCGCTCTCGATCACGGCGACACGATATTGGGTATGAACCTCTCGCACGGAGGTCACCTGACGCACGGTCATCCGCTTAATTTTTCCGGCATCAACTACAAAGTTGCGGACTATGGCGTCCGTCGTGATACCGAACAGATCGATTACGACGAGATCCTGCAAAAGGCCGAAGAGCATCGTCCAAAACTGATCATCTGCGGAGCGTCCGCGTATGCAAGGACCATCGATTTTGCACGCATCGGCGAGATCGCCCGGAGCGTGGGAGCCAAGGTGATGGCGGACATCGCTCATATCGCGGGTCTCGTGGCGGTTGGATTGCACCCTTCGCCGGTACCGCATTGCGAATTTGTCACCACGACAACACACAAGACTCTGCGCGGACCGCGCGGTGGATTAATACTTTGCCGCGAAGAATTTGCGGCCGATATTAACCGCAGTGTCTTTCCGGGCGTGCAGGGCGGTCCGCTGATGCACATTATCGCGGCCAAGGCTGTGGCGTTCGGCGAGGCTCTTCGCGGAGATTTTAAGGCCTATCAGCAGCAGGTGATCGATAACGCTCACGCCCTCGCCGAGACGCTGGCCGATTCGGGCCTGCGTCTCGTCTCGGGCGGCACCGACAACCACCTCTTGATGGTCGACGTATTTATGGACGGCAAGGGTGTGACCGGCAAGGTTGCCGAGCAGGCGCTAGGTGAAGCTCACATCACGGTCAACAAAAATACGATACCATTCGATACTAACAAGCCATTTATCGCCTCGGGCGTCAGGCTCGGAACTCCCGCGCTGACAACGCGCGGTATGAAAGAGGATGAAATGCGAGCGATCGGAACTATGATCGCCTCTGTCATCCACGAACCGGAATCAGCCGAGGTGAAGAACCGTGTTCGTCGCGAAGTCCTGGAACTGACCGCCAAGTTCCCGATGTATCCGACACGGTTAAAGCAGGATCGTGGCGAATCGGCCTGATCCGCTCTCAACTGCGAATTACAAAAGCACGGACCCGGCGACCTGCCTTGTCCGTGCTTTTTTTAATATCGCAAACTGAAAATCACTTGCTTAAGATCAGGCTCTAACCGTTATCTGAGGTATTTTCGGCATCAAACTGGTCTAGTACATCGCGGGCCTCTTCCGATTCAAATTCAAAAGCCTTCAATTCGAGGGCATTCGCGGCGATGCCGGCATATAGCGGATCATCGAGCAATGGCAATATCGCTCGAACCTGCATCATCGCCAATGTCTCATAGGTGATGGCACGTATTTGCGGGACACTCGTTTGCCGAATTATCTCGGCCATCTCGCTCACCGCAAATCTGTCCGCCAAACGATCGGCGAGTTTGTCGAGATGATCGTAATCGTTTTCCTTTAACGCACGTTCAGCCAACTGGATAAAGACCTCGGCCGACGCCGTCTGATCCTCTAGCACTCGAGCGCAAGTGTCGGCAAGGTGTTCGATCTCGGTCAATTTGGCCGCGTCCTTGCGAACCTCGCCGGCCGAAGATTCCTCGTCAAGGGCAGAGAGCAAACGGCTAAGTTCCCAATCTGCGTGAGCGTCGTAATAGTGTCGTGAGTTGGGGGGAGCAGCGGTCGTAACGCCGGATTGTAATGCTCCTACAAGCATTTTTCGGGTGACGGGGCGGAGGCCTTCCCATACACTTGCAACCCTGCCGCTGAGGTCTTTGATCATCATTTCAATGTCTTAAGTTTGCAGTCGCACCCAAGCGTTGTCAAGCTGATCTTCGCGACGCGACCGCCGCAACAAGACGTTCCTCGACAAGTCTAAGGGCATTTTCAAACTGCGGGTCACCTTCGTCAAGGTGCTCGACCAACGCATACGGGGTGTCCCCGAGGTTTCGGATCTCCCAAGCGATAGTGCCGTCGGCCGGCGGTCTCGAAAACCAGGCCGCATCAAACTCACGTTCAACGACGGGAGCCTCGCCAAGGACCCCGGCAACCTGATCGGCGAGCTTTTGTCGTGTGGATTCAGAAAGTAAAACACGGCGGAGAACCCAGCCGTGCCTTACGTATTGTTCTACTATCGAGCGGAACTCCGCCGCGGTCATCATTTTGACGCATTTGCCGGTTTCGGAACCGGATTGACGCTGTTAGAAACTGAATTGGCCGCAGGTTTTGGCACGATCGGCACGATATTGGCGTTAGCTGACGTATTTGGAGCCGGAGCCTGAACCACGTTGGGATTGGCGACGTTGGCCGCTTCTTTCTCGATCGCGTCACGCCCCTTACCCGGCGATTTGAAAGAGCCTGCAAATAGGTCGCCAACGGCGAGTTTCCATTTACCGTCTTCGAGTACGAACGGCAGGTCTTCCCAACGGCTGTCCTTGGCATTGTAAACCTCGACCGCACCCATATTTTCGGCGATTCGCTGATCCCGGATCTCAGGCAAAGTTGCGTTCATAGTCGTAGCGGTAAAGCCGTTTTCGAATACTTTTTCGATAGGCGTGTTGTTTCGACCGGCTGCCATTTTGGCAAATTCGATCGATTTCACCGATAACTCGGCCTTGATCGCCTCGACGTCCTTCGATTTGACCGCCTTAAAGAGCCGCTTATAAGCTTCCGTTGGCGATTCGCCGCCGCCCGTCAGACTGCCGCTGCCGCTGCCACCGCAGCTAAAAGTTACCGCCAAGACCGCTAACGCGGCGACTAACAAAATAATTCGTTGCATAATTTCGATATATTCGGCCTCAATCGGGCCCAACCTATTTATTACCCTTGAAAGTATATGGTTCGCGCGGCAAAAAGTAAATTTTGTGAAGATCAGCGAGCAAACTTTTGCTAATTTGGGTGCGTCACATATCATTCTAACAGCATTGATGGAGCAGATCTGCAGTAAAACAGAATATGAAAGCACTAAGGTTTACCGGCGGCCGACTCTCGGTGGATGAGATCGATCCTCCGTTCGCGGGCAGCGAGGCATTGATCCGCGTTGTAATGTCCGGAATATGTAACACGGATATCGAGATCGTTCGTGGATACGCGGGTTTTAGCGGGACGATCGGGCACGAATTTGTCGGCATCGTCGAGGAATTGGCCGATCGGACAGATCTGATCGGTAAACGGGTCGTTGGCGAGATCAATGCCGGATGCGGCGTCTGTGCGAATTGCGTAGGCGGCGATCCGCGACATTGCCCGTCGCGTACAGTGCTCGGCATCGTCGGCCGCGACGGCGCACACGCCGAATTTCTGCGTCTGCCGGCAGAAAATCTTGTGGTCGTGCCGGATAACGTCTCGAATGAGCAGGCAGTATTTGCCGAACCGCTCGCCGCAGCGTGGGGGATCCGCGAAATGGCCGACATCAAAAGGGACACGCGTCTTGCCGTGATCGGCGACGGGAAACTCGGCCTGCTGTGTGCAATGAGCCTGCGGCTTGTGAGCGATAATGTCATCAGTATCGGCAAGCATCGATCAAAACTCGATATCGCGTCCGCGGCCGATATCGAAACAATGCTTGTCGATGAAATTACGGGATCCTTGAATGGCTCATTTGACGTCGTGGTCGAGGCGAGCGGGTCTGAGAGTGGATTTGCCACGGCCCTCGACCTCGTTCGGCCCCGCGGGACCATCGTACTTAAATCGACATTTCACGGAACGCCGACGTGGAATGCGTCACGCGTGGTGGTAAATGAAATTTCGGTCGTCGGTTCGAGGTGCGGACGATTTGCCCCCGCTGTCGATCTGCTCGAGTCTGGCCGGATCGATGTAACTCGATTGATCGGCGGCAAGATGCCTTTAAGTGATGGCGTGAGTGCAATGGGCGAGGCATCAAAAAAAGGTGCCTTAAAGATCTTACTTGCACCTTAGTTAGGCCGGTCGGGAAATTGGCGGGGCCATTTGATATAATCTTTCAAAGCGTAATATTGCGTAGTTCTTGTTTTTCCGGAGAAATTGCAATGTACAGAGTCAGGAGTTTCTTTACAATCGGTGCGGCAGTTTTCATCGCCGTGTTGCTCGTCGCATCTGCGGCGACGAAAGTGAGTGCACAGGCGATGCCGAGTCGGGAATCGCTTTCGATCTCGTTTTCGTCGATCGCCAAAAAGGTCGGGCCGGCGGTCGTGAGTATCGAAACAAAGGGCAAGGTTCCGGTGACCGTCGCCACGGGCAACTCGACGCCCGGAGATTCCGAGGATATTCTCGACTTTTTTCGTCGGCAACAGACACGGCGGCCTGCGTTTTCGGTCGGGAGCGGTTTTATAGTCGATAAGGCCGGGTACGTCATAACCAACGCCCACGTGATCGATAACGCATCGCGTATTACTGTCAAACTCGACTCCGGTGAGGAGTTTATCGCCAAGGTCATCGGTGCGGATGAGGAGACGGACATCGCGGTGCTGAAGATCGACGCGGGACGCGAACTTCCGGCACTCGCCTTCGGGGATGCGGACAAGTCCGAGGTTGGCGACTGGGTGCTGGCGATCGGTTCACCGTTTGGGCTTGAGAAAAGCGTTACTGCGGGTATTATCTCGCAGAAAAAGCGTGAAACGCCCGGTACGTCGGCATTTCAGAAGTTTATCCAGACCGATGCTGCCATCAATCGCGGCAACTCCGGCGGACCACTCGTCAACCTCGACGGCGAAGTGATCGGCGTTAATTCGCAGATCGCGACGACGAGCGGCGATTCCAACGGCGTAGGATTTGCCCTGCCGGCGGATGAAACGGAGCGTGTATTTGGTCAGATATTGAAATTCGGCAAGGTCAAGCGTGGTTATCTCGGAGTGCTGCTTGATACCGTAAAAGCCGAATACGCAAAGGTTTACGGACTCGGAGATGAGCGCGGGGCAATAATCACGGAACTCCGCGACAAACAGAGTTCGGCGGCTCTAGCAGGTTTGCAGGTCGGCGATGTGGTGGTCGAATTTAATAAGCAAAAGGTCATAAGTGCTCAGGACCTGATCGCCAAAGTGGCTTCGACGTCGCCGGACACCTCGGTCGAAATGGTCTTTATGCGTGAGTCGGCGAGCGGCGTCGAGAAAAAGTCTATAACGATCAAACTCGCTGAACGTCCGACCGTTACACGGGCGTCTGCGGATGACGATAGCGGCCGCAAGTTGCCGGTCGACGGGGTCAAGCCGCCCGAAAAGCCGTTTGGCCTAACACTCGCGGACCTTACCCCGACGCTCGCCGCGACCTATAAACTTGAGGGCCAAAAAGGTTTACTTGTAAGGGAAGTCAATCCGGCGAGCTACATTGCGGATATTCGCACCAACATCGGCGAACCGGTGCTGAGTGAGGGCGATCTGATCCAGCGGATCAACCGTGTGAGTGTGACTGATACAAAGAGTTTTGGTGAAATAGTGGCAAAATTAAAGGCCGGCGATCCCGTAGTTTTACAGGTGATCTCGTACGATCCGCGGTCAAAGACGGCTCAATTTAAGTTGGTTCAATTTACAGTTAGATAGGATAAATATCCTTAATTTTATGGCAAAAGCAAAACAAGAAACGACTAAGAAGACAGTAAAGAAATATTACAATTACATCGGCGGCGAGTGGGTCAAGTCGTCGTCCGGCGAGTGGTTTGACAACGTTAATCCCGCCGACACATCCGATATTGTCGGGCGATTTCCGGCCTCAAATCAAGATGATGTCAATGCCGCCGTCGCTGCTGCCAAGGGTGCCGCGACGAGGTGGCGCCGCACGCCGGCCCCGAAACGAGCCGAGATACTATTCACACTCGGCGAAATTCTGCGCAAGAATAAGGACACATTTACGCAGCAGATGACCCGCGAGATGGGCAAGGTGCTCAAGGAAGCCGGCGGCGATGTGCAGGAAGCAATAGACTGTACGTACTATACAGCGGGCGAAGGCCGCCGCCTACACGGATTTACCACACCGGCCGAAATGCCCAATAAGTTCGCAATGTGCGTCCGCCAACCGGTTGGCCTGTGCGGGCTGATCACGCCGTTCAATTTCCCGATGGCAATCCCGTCTTGGAAGCTAATACCGGCTCTGGTTTGCGGTAATACGGTCGTTATCAAATCCGGCGAAGATGTGCCGCTTTCGACGATCAATCTTGTTAAGTCGTGCGAGGAGGCCGGCATTCCGGCAGGAGTCGTCAATGTTGTAAATGGATTCGGCGACGCGGGAGCCGCACTTGTCGACCATCAAGACGTTCGGCTGATCTCGTTTACCGGTTCGACATCGACCGGACGCACGATCGCCGAGGCGTGTGCCCGAGATAACAAGATCGTCAGTCTCGAAATGGGCGGCAAAAACGCGATCATCGTGATGGATGACGCCGACATTGATAATGCGGTCGACGGTTCGCTATGGGGAGCGTTCGGCACCAGCGGACAACGCTGCACAGCTTCGTCGCGACTGGTCGTACACAAAAAAGTCTATAAGAAATTCTGCGAAAAGCTCGTCGAACGAGTCAAAAAGCTCCGCGTCGGCAGCGGCCTTGATCCGCGGACAGAGGTCGGACCCGTGATCAACGAGCGGGCGATGGAAAAGATTCGCGGCTACATCGAGATCGGCAAGATCCACGACAAAGCCACGCTCGCCTGCGGCGGCAACATTATGACCAAAGGCGACTTCAAGAATGGCTATTTTATTGAACCGACAGTCTTTACAGACGTGAAGCCGGGCATGCGGATCGGCCAGGAAGAGATCTTCGGCCCGGTCACGAGCGTGATCCCATTCTCGACGCTTGATGAGGCGATCGAGATCGTCAACGGCGTCGCATACGGCCTTTCGTCGGCGATCTATACACAGGATATCAATCAGGCCTTTTACGCGATGCAGGAACTATATACCGGCATTTGCTACGTTAACTCAGCCACCATCGGTGCTGAGGTCCATCTGCCGTTTGGCGGAACCAAGGGTACGGGCAACGGCCACCGCGAAGCCGGAACACAGGTTCTTGACATCTTCACGGAGTGGAAAGCACTGTATATCGATCATTCGGGCAAGTTGCAGAAGGCTCAGATCGATGAGGTGGAAATATAAATATGGCACGGATGGAAGAGGGAGAAATTCTCGATACCTCTGCCCTCCGTTTTGATGGTTACAAGCACTAAGAAATGAAACGTCGCGATCCGAGGTCGACTTGGAATTTTCCCGATCTTTGCGAGCAGATCAAGACGACTAGAGTCTTCCCTGAAGACGAAATGGATTGTCTGGCGGCCTTTTTTGCCGTCAAGTGATATCTCGGAAAGTGGGGAGGCGAGACGCTGTCTCTTCACTCGAAAGAGAATATCGCTTTTTGGTTACTATTCCTTCATTTGTATCGGACCGAGATTCTGGACGAGTTTCGTTTGATGCCTTATTGAAATGATTGGCGAGTTAAATTTCAACTTCGTCGTGAGGAATGTGCAGCCGTAATTCGCAAGACATTTCGTCGACGCGGTCGACCTGCTAAGGTCATTCCATTTAGCGGTGATTGGCAGAATTAATGTCCCTACAGATCATTATTGTTTTGGCCGTTCTGATCTTGGCGGCGTTCCTTTTCGTTACCGAGAAGTTTCGGGTAGACCTTGTGGCTCTGCTCGTTATGGCGTTGTTGCTTATCTCGGGAATAATCACGCCGTCGCAAGGGCTCGCCGGCTTTAGCAACTCGGCGACGATCACGGTCGGGTCAATGTTTGTCTTGGGCGCCGGGTTGTTCAAAACGGGCGCCGTCAATTACCTTGGCGAATTTACAAATAGCGTTTTCAAACGTGGTTTCTGGGTCGGCATTATCGCTGTAATGCTGATCGTCGGCCTTCTGTCAGCCTTTATCAATAACACGCCGGTGATCGCCATCTTCCTGCCAATTTTATTGGGCGTTGCAAAGGAAACCGGCATTAGTGCGTCAAAGATCCTAATGCCGGTTTCGTTCGCCTCGATGTTTGGCGGCGTTTGTACTCTCATTGGCACATCGACAAATATACTTGTCAGTTCCATCGCGGAAAAAAATGGACTCAGAGCATTTACGATGTTTGAGTTTCTGCCTCTGGGGCTCGCGATGTTCGCTGTCGGGGTTGTTTATCTGCTGATCGTCGGAATCCGTTTGATCCCGGAGCGACGCGGTGGTGAGAATTTGGTCGACAATTTCACAATGAGTGAATATTTGACCGAAGTCGTGCTTCTGCCGCATGCGTCATCGGTAGGGAAGATGATCAGGGATGCACCCATCGTTCACGACCTCGATCTCGGCATTGTAAAGATCCAACGAGATGAGCTGATCATTCAACTTCCGACGCCTGACGTGATACTACAGGCCGGCGATATCCTTTTGATCCGCTGTGATCTTGAAAACATTCGCAATCTACAAGAACGCGAAGGTGTACTTTTTCAGCCGCAGACCAAATGGCGTGATGATAACGTCGCTCTCGACAATTACCGCTTGATCGAAGCAGTTATCGAACCAAACTCGAACTTGATTGCCGACACCCTACAAGGCAGTCAGTTTCGGGATCGTTACGGAGCAAATGTTTTGGCGATCCGCCATGGTGGACGCGTCGTGCACGAAAAGCTCTCCAACACTGTGCTCCGCGGCGGCGACGTGCTACTGATGGAGATCGAGCAGAGCCGGATTGCGGCCATCAGGAAGAGTGGTGAGTTTATCATCACCTCCGAAATGGAGACGACAGCATTTCGCCGTGACAAAGCTATCTTTGCGATCCTTATCGTTGCCGGCGTTGTTCTCGCAGCGACCTTTAACTTGGCTCCGATCGTCGTGACCGCTCTGGTCGGAGCGATCGCGATGGTTTTTACACGTTGTATTTCCCTTGAGGAAGCTTACATCGCGATCGAATGGAAGATAATCTTTCTGCTTGCCGGAGTTCTTTCACTCGGCGTTGCGCTGGACAAATCGGGAGCGGCAGGGCTGCTTTCGTCGAATATGCTGCGATATATCGGTGTCTACGGACCGATCGCTCTGGTTTCTGCGTTTTACCTTCTAACGTCGCTTCTCACTGAAACGATGTCGAATAACGCGACGGCGGCGCTTCTGGCTCCGATAGCTATCGCTACTGCAAACACAATGGGAGTCGAGCCAACGCCATTTTTGATGGCCATAACCTTTGCGGCCTCGGCAAGCTTTATGACACCGGTTGGCTATCAGACCAACACAATGATCTACGGGCCGGGCCAATATAAATTCCTTGATTTTGTTAAGGTCGGCACTCCGCTGAACATTATGTTCTGGATAATGGCAACGGTCTTGATACCTATGATTTGGTCGTTTTAGTGAGAATTCAAATCGTAAAACTTATAGCGTCATTAATTGTTTTTGACCGAACGTAATGATATTTTAATGATTCACGAAATACATTGTTGACGATACAAAAATCGCCCTGTTTGGAGACTTTATATATGAATATCGGATTACCAAAAGAAATCAAGGATAACGAATACCGCGTCGGCTTGACGCCCGCGGGAGTTCAGGCATTGACGCACGCTGGCCATACTGTTTTTGTGCAAAAAACTGCGGGCGAAGGCTCGGGTTTTAAGGACGAGCAGTATGCAAAGGCCGGCGGGCAGATGCTGGATACGGCAGACGAGGTCTGGGCTGCCGGCGATATGATCGTCAAGGTCAAAGAACCGGTCGCACCGGAATATCCGCGGATGCGAGAGAATCAACTGCTTTTCACGTATCTGCATCTTGCACCTGAGTTTGAACTGACCAAGCAAATGCTTGAGCGAAAGGTTACGGGCGTCGCGTATGAGACCATCACGAGCGGTCGCCGTTTGCCGCTGCTGATACCGATGTCAGAGGTTGCCGGACGTATGTCGGTGCAGGTCGGTGCAACCTATCTTGAAAAAATGAACGGCGGCCGCGGTATTTTGCTCGGCGGTGTTCCGGGAGTGCCGGCGGCAAACGTCGTCATTCTCGGCGGCGGGATCGTCGGTACCGAGGCGGCGAAAATGGCTGTTGGATTGGGTGCAAAGGTCACGATCATCGACCGCGATCTCGACCGTCTGCGACAGCTCGATGATATCTTTCTGTCAAAGGTTCAAACGCTCGCATCGTCGCGTTATCAGATCGAAGAAGCTATTTCACACGCCGATCTCATCATCGGTGCGGTTTTGGTCGTCGGTGCCGCAGCTCCGAAACTCGTGACCCGCGACATGCTGCAGCTGATCCCGCACGGTGCAGTCCTCGTTGACGTTGCCGTCGATCAAGGCGGATGCTTTGAAACGACGCACGCGACGACGCACTCGAACCCGACCTATTACGAGGAAGGTGTGCTGCACTACTGCGTAGCCAATATGCCGGGTGCCGTGCCGAGAACCTCGACGTTTGCTCTGACAAACGCGACCTTGCCTTACGCTCTTGCTCTTGCTAATAAGGGGTTTGAGCAGGCTATCAAGGACGATGCCGGGCTTGCTGAAGGTGTGAACACATACGCCGGAAAGCTGACCTACGAAGCGGTTGCAACCTCGCAGGATCGCGAGTACACGCCGCTCGATTCGTTGATCGACCTGAGTGCTCAGGCAGCGTAATCTCGGGTATGTTTTGAACGCGGACGACGCGGATCGTTTGGAGCTTTGCAGATCTGGGAGATCAAACTAATTGATCTCCCTCATCTTGCGAAGTTTGCCCGCTCCGTTAAGTCCGCGTTCTTATTTTTGCTTTTATTTGCCAATGCCATTGTCGGAAACATACACTAAGTAAGTTAGATATGTACGAATTTGCCGTTACACCAGCTATTACTCAGCTTCGCCGTCCGGGCGTGATGATCACCGAAGTCACTCCGGCGAGCCTCGCCGAAGAACTTGAGTTAGAACCGAATGACCGGATCGTCAAGGTCAACGGCCGACGTGTGCGTGACTATCTGGATTTTAGATTTCAGACGGCGGGTGAAACGGAATTGACCTTTCAGGTGAAAAAGCCTGATGGCGAGACGATCGAGATCGAATTTGACCGAGACGAATCCGAAGATTTTGGGTTGATGTTCGAGCAGATCGTGCCGCGTCAATGTGCCAATGAATGCCTGTTCTGCTTCTGCAAAGGCAACCCGGACGACGCACGGCCTTCGCTGTTCGTTCGTGACGAAGATATTCGTCTGTCGTTTCTCTACGGCAACTACACCACACTCTCGTCCATCACGGAGGACGAGATGAAGCGGATCATCGAGCAGCGTTTGTCGCCGCAGTATGTCTCGGTCCATGCGACGGATCTCAAAACGCGGGCGTATCTGCTCGGTGTTGACGAATCACGGGCGGATATCTCCGATAAGCTCGAGCGATTGCTGGCGGCGGATATTGAGCTTCACGCTCAGGTTGTCTTATGTCCGGAGATCAACGACGGAGCGATCCTCGAAAAGACGCTTCGCGACCTTGCCGAGCATTATCCAAAGGTTGTTTCGACCGCGGTCGTGCCCGTTGCGTTAACGCGTTACAACACTGACGAACGCCTTACCCGCGTTACGCCGGAATTTTGCCGCCGGACGATCGTACAGGTCGAAGCCCTGCAAGAAGAGTTTCGGTCAACACTCGGCGATACCTTTGCATTTCTCGGCGATGAGATCTACCTCAAAGCGGGGGCGGAGATACCGGCACGCAGTCATTACGGCAATTATCCGCAGATCGAAGACGGAGTCGGAATGATCCGCACTTTTCTCGCCCAATTTGAAACCGTGTTTGAGAATGGTGTGTCCAAAGACCGGCGGTCAGAAGCCGTCGATCTGGCAAAACAATTCTTTAAGAATGTCCGGACACACCCCGAGGCCAAGGTGCCGGTCGAGAAAGAGGGCGTTGCGACGTCACTGGATTATCCGAGCGGCCGATTGTTCGGAACGATCCTGACGGGCGAGATGTTTGCCCCGACGCTCATAGAACAGATCGAACGCTTTAATAGTTCGTCCGGATCCCGGCTAAAGGTCGTCGCCGTACCCAACATTTATTTTGGCGGCGATGTCTCGGTCACCGGATTGCTGGGCGGGCGGGATCTTTTGGCTGTCCAAGATCAGGTCGTCGGCGATTTTGTGATCATACCACGCGTTACGATCAAATCGGATGAGCCGATCTTTATAGACGGAATGGCCTACAGCGAACTCAAACAACAGTTTTCAACGCCGGTATTCGATCTCGATACCGACGGACTTATCAAACTGCTCCGGCATTGAAAAAAGGCAGGCCGTTCGGGCCCGCCTTTCTAAACCGCATATCAGACAAATGCCTTACTGACGGGTGAAGTTATAGGTGATAACGCCGGTCACCTTGATGGGTACGTTCGATAATAGTGTCGGCGTAAATCGTGCGTTTCGGGCGGCCTGTTCGGCGGCGGTCCGGAGCATTGGGTGTCCGCTGACGGCACTAGCTGAGATGACCTTTCCGGTTTCGTCGATCACTACCTGAATATCCACCCTTCCTTGTGCGTTCATAGCGATCGCCGCGGCCGAATACTGTGGTTTCGGCAATGAGGTCGCGCGGCTATTTACGACACCAATCGACTTTGGCGGGCCGGGCTTGGTGACCGGCGGATCGCGTTTGACGGGCGGCGGAGCGTACTCGGGTTCAGGGTCAACGTTTTCGGGCTTCAGATTGGGGCCGCCGATACCGGTCACCGTTCCGCTCGATACACGGCCGGACCCGATCGGATCTGCATCGCGTTTTCCCAGTTGAAAATCGCCGGGCGGGCGGGACATTACCGGATTTCGAGCCACCGATGTAGTTGTCGGCACGATCGTAGGTTCGAACGTCGACGCCATATTTTCCTTGCGAGTCGGCAATTGGGTCGATGTCTGCGTCGGTTCGGCACGGGGACGAGTGGGCTCAGGCTTAGACGCCTCAGCGGCCATTTCGACCGGTGCGATCAACGTGGACGTTTCCAATGACCCGTTTCCGAGGTCAAAGTCTTTGGCGTAGATGCTCACAACAACGGCGGCGAGAAACAGCATTCCTACTACCACCGACGAGGTCATAAAGTAGCTTCGGCGATTTTTTATATCGGCGCTTACGGGTACGGATTCGATCAATCTATCAAACATATTTTCCTCCTACTGGTGCCAAAGGTTCTTTTTGAGAAAGCGATCAATTTGCTTTCCTGGCGAACTTAGACACCGGCGACGGGGAAATGTTCCCGTTGACGAGAAATAAATATTTGAGTTTAGGCGCTGAGTAGCGGGTTATACATCATTATGGCGTGATTTTCGGTTACGAGTTCTTCCGTTAACATCCCGTCGATGAGGCTCGTACTGCGTTTCCAAATTCGATTGTGGCGAGTATAGCCGCCCCACGGCTGCATTTTGATCAAGTGATCCGTTTCGAAGACCTCGTATTCAAATTCGGATGGTTTACTGCCCAGAAGTTCGCCGTTGAGATATTCGTCGTCGATCCAGAGGTCGATGCGAAAATCTTCGGTCGTATTATTTGTAAGCTGAATGTCGATGTAGTTGTATGACAGCGTCGCGCCGCAGGCAAACGGGATCTTGCGGTTGATGTCCGGAAATACGTCAAACCCGTGCCGGTACCGTTCAGTGACGGTCAGAGGCGAATGCAGAGCCATCCAGTAGAGCAGATTGCCAAGTTGGCATAGTCCGCCGCCGATGCCCTTCTCGAGGCGTCCATTGTGAAGAACGAGGCCTTCGAGGTAGCCTTTTGCCGCCGTCGGGCGCCCGACAAGTCGCCACAGCGAGAAGGTTTGGCCGGGTTTGATCACGACTCCGTTGATCGGAGCGATCGCCAGCCTGAGATTGGTGATCTTGTTATGCTGCAGATACATTTCGACATCGCGAAGCGGCCGCAGCATCATCGTTTTGTGCCGAAATATTGAGTGCTCGATACCCGTAATTGGGATCGGACGTGCAAAGCTCGATGCATTGGCAAGCCATTTCAGCCGCCTTTTGGCTATAAAATATTCTCGCCCAAATAGCTTGCGTAAATTACTTCGTTTATTAGGTTTCGGGACGTTCTGATTATTCATTAACTGATTTCGGCGAAGGCGCACATTTATATTAGACGATAATTGCCATCTATCGCTGATCGACAGTTATCACTCAAAGATTCTTAACCGAAATTATCTCAGCTGCTATCGAAACCGCGATCTCTTCGGGGGTCCGACTGTTGATCGGCAGTCCGATGGGGGTACGAATACGACTAAGTTTGTCGGAGGCGAGGCCTTCGTCACTGAGTTCTTTGATCAGCGTCGCCATCTTGGCTTTACTTCCGAGTACTCCAAAATATTTAACCTGATGATCGATAAGCTTGCGTATCACCACTGCGTCACTCAAATATCCCAGAGTCATCACCACGACATAGACGTCATCACCGGGCGGAATATGCTCGGCAATTTTATGGTAAGAGTCCACGATAGTCACACGGTCGGCAAAGCGGTTCTTTTCGATCGTATTCAATTCCGGCCGATCATCAAGAATGTGGATTTGGAAATCCATTCGCGACATCAATTCGCTCAACGCCAGGGCACAGTGCCCACCGCCGATTATGAACAGTCGCTGAGGGCTGTTCAACTCCTCGGAATACTTAAAATCATCTAGATGCCGCTCAAAACTGATCCGTCCGGAGTAGTCCGGATCCATCCGTCTCGTACCGCAAAAGTCGGGTCCGGCACTGAAATACGTCGATCCAAAAAGGAGGAGATAGCCGCCCTCGCCGGTAAGAGCATCGTAGATAATATTGACGGTTTGGAGGTCTTCAGGCGTCAACTCCTTAAGAATTACAGTTTGTTGTCCTGAACAGATCATTCCGCTGGCGTGCTCGGCATTTCGGCGGTGAACTTGCTCTATTAGCGAACCGGTCGCTATCGGTCGCGGTCCTGAAAGGATCGCTCTGGCTTGTTCAACCAATTCGACCTCCATCACGCCACCGCCAATCGAGCCGCAAAGGCCACCGTCAGCGCTTACCGCCATTTTATAGCCTTGTCGCCCGGGGCTGCTGCCGGTGCTCTCGCCGACGACAAGCAGCATCACCTCTTGGTTTTTTGCCAAACGGTCACGGATAAATTGCCATAGCTGGAGGTCTTTTTGCACTGTTGAAATTTTACCGCAAAGGAACTTGAAACCACAGATAAATACGGATAGATACAGATAATAAGCCTGTTGAATCGATCCGTGTTCATCAGCCGTTAATTTTCTACTGCTTTAGTATCAGAGTAAAGATTCATCAGCACTTTTTCCGGAGTGAACGGCAGGTCGAAATCGGGCGAGCAGACGGCAAATGATCTGACAGCATTTCTGATCGCGAAGTATGCGGCGATCCCGTACATTAGCGGGGGTTCGCCGACGGCTTTTGAGTTGAAGATGGCGAGGTTTTCTCTCGTTGTTTCAAGCGGAAGGACGTCGATCTGTTTTGGTACAGAATAGATGTCAGGCACTTTGTAAGTCGAAAGTGCGTTTGAGCGAAGTTTACCGGTTTCGTCGTACACAACCTCTTCCATCGTAACCCAGCCGAGGCCCTGGACGATGCCGCCTTCGATCTGACCGAGATCGACAGCGGTGTTCATCGAGGTGCCGAAATCGTGACAGCACTTCACGTAATCGACCTCGTAACGGCCGCGCAGACAATCGACGGTGACGCCCACGATCGCTGTGCCGTAAACGTGATAGGCGAACGGATGTCCCTTTGCCGCTGTCCAATCAAATCCGATTCCCGGCGTTGCGTAATGACTGTGTTCACTGAGGTTTACGCGTTGGAGATGGGCTTCCATCACGAGTGTTTGCCATTTGAGTGATGTCTTTTCGCCGTTGCGATAGACATATCCGTTTTCGAGCGACAGGTCACTTATGTTGGAGGCCTCGACCAAGTCTTGAGCGATGGCGAAAAGCCGGTCGCGGATCGTTTCACACGCGATCTCCGTTGCCTTGCCGTTAAGATCAGCAGCAGCGGACGCGGCGGTAGGACTTGTGTTAGCGATACGTAACGTGTTGGTTGTATGAACCTTAACCTCGCCGATATCGAGCCCAAAGATCTTCGCCGCGACCTGTGCCATTTTGGTATTAACACCCTGACCCATCTCAACCGCGCCGGTCGAAACCGCGACGCTGCCGTCGGTGTAAACGTGGACCAAGGATCGTGCCTGATTCATCGGCGTTTTGGTAAACGAGATGCCGAAACAGACCGGCATCATCGCCAGGCCTTTTCTGAAATATCTTGAGGTCGCGTTAAACGCGTCAGCGTCGTTTTGCAACGCCGCGAAATCGTATTTTACATCAGCTTGCGTCCACGACGTGACCGCGTCGCTCTCAGCTTTTTGGCCGTAAGGGAATTCGTCTCCGTCGGTGAGCAGGTTCGTTCGCTGAATTTCAGCCGCCGAAAATCCGAGCTTTTCAGCGGCGTGAACGATCGCTGATTCGATCACGAACATTCCCTGCGGCCCGCCGAACCCGCGAAACGCAGTATTCGGCGGCAGATTGGTTCGGCAGCAATAGGCGGTCGCCGTGACGTTTGGAACAAAATACGAGTTTGTGCAGTGAAACAGCGTTCGTTCAAGCACCGCCGGCGAGAGATCGCAACTTGCACCGGCATTCTGATAGAAGCTCGCCTCATACGCGACTATCTTGAGATCGCGGTCGAGACCTATTTTGTAATCTGACGAATACGGATGGCGTTTGCCGGTCATACGCATATCTTCCATTCGATGAAGCGTACATTTTACGGGACGTTTTGTGATCTGTGCGGCAACGGCACAGATGCCGGCCCAGGCGTTGGCCTGATCTTCTTTGCCGCCAAAACCGCCGCCGAGTCGTTGCACATCGACCTCGACCTGATGCATCGCGAGTCCGGTCACACGACAAACCGCACGCTGAACCGCGGTCGGTCCCTGGGTCGAAGAATACACGCGAATGCCGCCGCCCTCCATCGGCACTGCGTATGCACCCTGCGTCTCGATGTATAGATGTTCTTGGCCGTTCTGCTCGGTTCGGCCCTCAAATACGTGTTCGCAATTGGCAAATGCGTCGGCAATGTCGCCCATCACGAATTTCTTTGGCGGCACGATCAGATCACCGTTCGCGGCCGCCTTTCGGGCGTCTGTTACCGCAGTGAGTTCTTCGATATCAATAGTGACCCTTTTTGCCGCTTTGCGGGCAAGTTCCTCGCTCGTTGCCAGCACGATCGCGATCGGCATACCTTGAAAATGAACTTCGCCGTCAGCCAGCAAAGGCTCGTCCGGCACAATGCCGCCGATCTGGTTCTCGCCGATGATGTCTTTCGCGGTAATAACGCGGAAAACGCCTTCGGACGCTTCAGCCTCGGTCGTATCTATCGCGTTCAGTTTCCCGTGGGCGACGGGCGAATCAAAAACGCAAGCATAAAGCGTCCCCTGGACAACGGGAATGTCGTCCAAATAAACAGACTCGCCGCGAACGTGTGATCTTGAATCAATGTTTTTCATTAAAAAAGGAATTTCACCACAGAGACACCGAGGGCACTGAGAAAACGATCTGAAAAAATTCTGAGTTCTCCGTGATGAATCATATGCCAAACAGCTCTACAAAATGAGCTCTAAAAAGCTGCCTTAGCAACAGCCGTTTATATTGCTCCGTTCCGCGTACGTCAGAGATCGGCGAGATCTCGGACTGGATAATTTCGTTTGCTGCGGCGATAGTCTCCAGAGTTACCGGTTTGCCACGCAGGAATTCAGACGTTTGCCGCAGATACATCGGGATCGGGGCGACACCACCCGCTGCGACGTGGGCATTGACGATGGTGTACGCTACGGACTGGCCGGGCTTGGTGCCCGGTTCGGTCAAAACCGGAGGCAGCCAGCTATCGCCCGGCAACGCTCTGACTTCGAGAGAGATCGCCGTGTTGACGGTAGCAATATCGAGATAAGTGCGTTTGCAAACCTTTTCGAAATTGAAGCGAAAATCGCCGGTCGGAATCTTAAACCTGACGGCAGTGATGATCTCGTCAGGATGCTTTGCGAGTTGCTTGTAACCGAGGTAAAGGTCTCGCAAAGGCAATGTCCGGGGATCGTCACTGATGTCTTGCAGACTTGGCCACAGGTCAACTTCGGAATCCAGGCCTAAAAAGAAAACGGTCATATCGCCGATCGGTGAACCGTTGATCAAGTTGCCCGCGAGCGTCGCCATATTCCGGATCGGTGTCGAAGATACGAGTTTTAGATGTTTGTAGAGATCAGGGAATATCTCGTTCATCAGCGGCGATTCGAGCAGATCGGTGACGGTCACCGACGCACCGATCTCGATGTTGTTGCCAATTTTGCGGATATTGCGAAGCTCGTCGGTATAAAGCAAGGGCGTCGATGCGGACTCTGCCATCGCCTCGGGCCGCTGAACGTATAGGTCCGTACCACCGCCAGTCAGAACCGCCTGCGTCAGAGTTCTAATAGATGGCACACTGATATTTTGGAGAACGCTGAGTCGCGACGCGATACCTGAGAAATATGGTGGAACGAACGGAGCTCTGGCACACGCATTTTGGTCGCCCGTTGACGTGGTCTCTTCGGACAAGCGTCCGCTTACGTGACACGCCGCTCGCTCGATCGATCTATATCCCGTGCATCTGCAAATGTTGCCGTCGATAGCGGAGACTGCCATTTCAGGAGTTTTGGCGGTACTGTCGACAGCGAAATTTGTAAGCGACATTACAAAGCCGACGGTGCAAAAACCGCATTGCGTGCCGCTTTCGTCGACCATTGCCTGTTGAACCGGCGTGAGCGACCCATCCGAAGGGTTGATGCCCTCAATGGTGACAATATGCTTTCCGGCCGCATTGGCGAGCGGCATCAGGCACGAGGTCATCGTCCGGTAGCGAACTTCACTGCCGACCAGTTCGCCGACCATTATCGTACACGCTCCGCAGTCGCCTTCACGGCAACCGATCTTAGTGCCTTTGAGATTTTGCCGATAACGAACGAAATCGAGCACGGTGATCCCCGGAGCTATATCGACCGCGATATCCTGATCGTTGAGAATTAAGTTGATCATCAAATAAACTTTCCGTACATCGATGCGGTAAATGCCGCCTAAAACTTTCTTATTAGCAGAACACCTGCGGTTATCAATACGATTCCGGCGACTCTCGCAAAACTTACCTTTGTTTCCGGCACGTCGAGCAGCCCAAAATGGTCGATCACGAGCGTTACGAGCATCTGGCCCGCGATTATCAGGCTAAACGTCAGAGCTACACCGAGTCTCGGTACCAACACGACGGTTGCGGCCACAAAGAATGCTCCGAGCAACCCACCGATCCAAGCGATGGGCGGAGCGTCCTTTGCCGATGCTAAATTACCGAGCGGCGTTCCGGAAATGAGCAGATACGCGAGCAGTGCAAGTGTTCCGATAACAAACGAAACAAACGCTGCCAGCACCGGGCTATCAATGGCAAAAGCCAACTTGTTGTTGATGGCGGCCTGTGTCGGCATCATCGCACCGGCAACGAGAGCTAACAATATAAAAATAAATGTGTTCGACATCGTCGGGTCAATACGCGGTCTTATCGGGCTTTTCGGTCCAGGCTCGAAACACCTTTTGTGCTTCTTCGCGAAGTAGATTCTGCATCGGCAGTTTACGCTCGATATTTGGCCTTTCGATCTCTTTGTAAAATTCCTCGTCGTCAAATCCGGCGCTCGCCGCGTCAACCTGTGTGCCGGCGTAAAAGATGGCGGCGGGACGCGACCAGTAGATCGCTCCGAGGCACATCGGGCACGGTTCGCACGATGTGTAGACAGTGCAGCCGTCAAGCTGAAACGTGCCCAGATTATTGCAGGCGTTACGAATTGCAACGACCTCCGCGTGAGCCGTCGGATCATTGGTCGAGGTGACCTGATTGTTGCCCTCGCCCACTATTTTGCCGTCTTTCACAACGACACAGCCAAAAGGGCCGCCATCGTTGGACTCCATCCCGAGACGGGCGAGTTCGACAGCACGCATCATAAATTGTCGGTCAATATCGTTCATTACTGTTTCGGTGGTGTTATTTTGATCTCGTACAACTTTTTCCAGTTCTTTCCGGTCACAAAGATGCGATCCTTTTCAGCATCATACGCGATGCCGTTCAGAGTATTCTCGGCCTTTGGGTCATACGGATCGTTTGATCTGGGTTGGTCGTCCGGCGAAATGCCGGCGAGGTCGATCCAGCCGAGCAACTTGCCTGTCGCAGGATCGATCCGAGCGATATAGTTTGGTTTGCCGAGTATATTGGACTGTTCGGAATGCCACACGTTCGCCCATATTTCGCCCTTGATGTACTCAAGTTCGTTGATCTGCATCAGCGGTTTGCCGTCCTCTCGCATTACTGAGAGCATACGTTTCGGTTTGAAGGTTTCCGGGTCCACCACACGCATCACGTGTGTGCTGTCCGTCATAAAGATGTCGGTGCCATCCGTCGTCATACCCCAACCCTCGCCGGAATAGCTAAATTCTTTAAGCAGCTTGAGGTCATTCGCATCAAAGACGCGCCCTAACCCCTGCCGCCACGTAAGCATATATATCTTGCCGTTGAGCAGCACGATGCCTTCGCCAAAATCCTCGGGCGGCAGATCAAATTTCTGGACGATCTTGCCGGTCTCGAGTTCGACCTTCCTTATCGAAGACCGCCGCTCTTCGCCGGTGCTCTCGTACAAAAAGCCGTTGTAGTAAAACAGCCCTTCCGTAAACGCTTTGGGATCGTGCGGATACGCCTTAACGATCTCATAACCGTAAACGGGTAACGCAGTACTGACAGTTTTGGTGTTCGTGTTGGTGTTAACGTTCGGTTTAGCCGTATTTGCCGCCCCACCGCACGCAAGCGACAACGAAACCGAAATGATTAAGAATAAAAAACGCATAAAGATCTATCCTGGGATCTATTTGGCTAACGCCTATTTTACCAATGCTTTAGTGATCGCCTTTCTAAATCCAGTGGCCGAAAGTTGCCTAACCCGCACACCGTTCACGAAAACCGTGGGCGTTCCGCCGATACCGTAATTTTCGCCGTCAGACTTATCCTTGAGAACCTCGGCCGCGATCTTTTCGGAGCTAAAGTCTATCTCAAATTGTTTCACATTCAAACCAAGTTCGGCCGCATAGCGTTTGAGCGAAACCGGGTCGAGAGCATCTTGGCGTTGATATAAAAGGTCGGAATACTCAAAAAATTTGCCCTGTGCGGTGGCGGCACCCGCCGCGAGTGCGGCATTGAATGCATTCTCGTGAATCGAGGTCAGCGGAAAATCGCGAACTACGAATCTGATCTTACCCGGAAACTCGGCGATCGCCTTCTTTAATATCGGATGCGTCGCCGAGCACGCGGGGCACTGAAAGTCGCTAAACATCACGATCGTGACCGGAGCGTTTGCAGGGCCCTGAGCAGGGTCGTCATCGACCGAGATATTCTCGACGGGCGGTTCCGGGGCGACCAACTGTATCTTGACGTTGTATTTGGCAAACAGTCGTCCGCTTAGATCATCAACCAACTTCTCACGTTCCTCATCTGAAAAATCCTTGAGTTTGTTGGTGATCTCTGCCGCAAAATAGTCTGCAGTATCGATACCCTTAGCCTTTGCTTCCTCACCGGCGAGCGTCCGAAGGATGAGATCATCCAGCTCGAAAAGCGCCCGGTCGATCGCGTCGGCCTTGAGGTCAAACAGTTCCGCGTGGGTTGCAGCGTCAAACTGCCCGGCGGTGATCACTGTGCCGGCGACGTTGACGAGTATGTCGGCAGGTTTCAGATCGCGGGCGTTCACATCCCGTACAGCTGTGACCTTGTATTTTGCACGTAACCCGGCGATCAACGCCTGAATTTGCTTTTGTTCCGCTTCGCCTTTCAAATATTTGACTATCATCTTTCGAACGTCGGCGAGCGGTTTATTGCCAAGAGCGTCGACGTTGGCTTTATAAACGGTGTTGATCTCGGCTTCCGTCGGTTCGGGGGATTTAGCTCGGATGTCGCCGAGCAGTTTTTCCTTAGTTATTTGTTTTCCGGCGGCCTCGACAGATAGAAGTGCTTCGGCCGTCAACTGCTCGAGCAGTTGGGTGCGGGCCTTGGCGGTATTTGCGGTCAGTCCGACGATCCCGGCCTGAGCCTCTGGCGAGAGTTCGGCCAGCTTGAATGTACGAACCGTCGACGTCGCCAATGGGTCGATCGGTTGCTGGGCCGAGATGGCGGCAGCAAAGAGTAGTAAAAATGCGATGTATATTGGTTTCATGATCGGCTTGATACTGCGATTAGATGAATTCTAACAAAACACGGTTGGATTGGCATTTTGTTGAAAGACAACGTTGTCCGTTCCGTCGATCGTTTGATTGCCAATAGCTTGCTGGGTGGCATCTGCATCTAAGTCGTTGGCCGGTGTGTGGCAGGCCGAGGCCGACCGTCCGAGAGGGCGGTAACAATGGTGATCAGGCAATTGACAGCATTTTTTTAAGGCATCTGTCGGACAACAAGTTCGGTCATCTTAGAGATTTAATGCGAAAACTGCTAATTTATAGAGTATGACCGAACCAAAGCGTATAAAAGTAAAGCCGGACATCCGTGCGATCACTCGCCTCGTGCCGCCAAGCGGTAACCTTGTCCAGGGCCAGTCCGAACTTCCTATAGATCCACAACTCGCTGCCGAAGCGGCGTCTATAATTGCCGCCAGTCAAAACCATTACGGCGGCAGTGAGGGCGATGCCGGCCTTCGCAAAGCGGTCGCCGCCAAGATCGCCAAATATAACGGGATCGAGGTCGATGTGGACGCCCGCCCGTTCGAGGTGATGATCACGAATGGCGGTACGGGCGCATTGATCGGGATCGCTCAGAGTTATCTGCGGGGCAATTCAGCTCTTGTGTTTGAACCGTATTATCCATACCATCGGCGAATTTTAGAGGACTTTGGTTCTAAGACCGAGACCTTTGAGCTTGATGAGAATTTATCCTTTCAAAAGGACGCTCTGATGGCCCGTTGTAAGCAGTTGAAAGACCGCACCGCATTTCCGCTCAAGGTCATCATCGTCTGCTCGCCGGCAAACCCAAGCGGCAAGGTTATGTCGCCCGCCGAACTTGAGGCGATTGCTGACGTCGCCAAAGAATTGGATCTGCTGGTCGTGTCGGATGAGGTTTATGAGCATTACGTTCTGGGCGAAAACCCGCACATACCGATCGCTTCGCTGCCAGGAATGTGGGAGCGTACCATCACGGTCAACTCGTTCTCAAAGTCGTGGAATATCTCAGGCTGGCGCCTTGGTTACGCATACGGCAAGGGCGAACTCATCGCACCAATAAATGCTGTCGCAAATGTCATTTATGTCTGCCCGGTGACACCTTTGCAGGCGGCACTATCAAGGGTTTTGATGGCGGACGCAGGCTACTATCCGGCACTACGCGACAAGTTTGACGGCAAACGCCGCTTTACATCCGAGGTGCTAACAGATCTTGGGTTTGAGATCTACAATTCCGGCTCGTGTTTTTATATTTGGGCCCGAATACCGAGGCAATTTAACGATGCTATCGCATTCAACGAAATGTTGATGCGTGATGCCGGTGTCGGGATGACGCCCGGAAGTGCCTTTGCCGACAACGACGTCTGGGACGCTCACGTCCGTATTTGTATCGCACGGGAAGATACAATTCTTGAAGGTGCCATGGAAAAATTACGAGGAGTATTAGCTTAGGGCTTCGGTCAAATGGTGGGATCAATATGAAACGAATATCTGCAATATTTTTGTTACTCAGCTTTGTGCTCAACGCATCATCGGTCCTTGCCGATGAAGGGATGTGGACGTTCGACAATCCGCCCTTGAAGCAATGGAAGGAACGTTACAACTTTGAGCCTTCCAAGGAATGGCTCGATAACGTCCGGCTCGCATCGCCAAAGGTAAATGGTTCGTCGGCGGGATTTGTCTCGCCCAATGGATTGATCGCGACCAATCACCACGTCGCCGCCGGATATATCGAACGCGTTTCGAGCAAGGAACGCGACCTGCTCAAGACGGGATTCTACGCCGGATCACAAGCGGCCGAACTGAAGATACCGGACGCGAGTGCGTCAGTGCTTGTCGCATTTGACAACGTCACAGACCGCGTCCACTCTGCGGCGACGGCAGGCAAGACCGATGCGGAGATGGCGGCAAAGCGAACGGCAGAAATATCAGCGATCGAAAAGGATTGCACTGCGACTGCGGGCGGACTGAATTGTCAGGTCGTTTCGTTTTACAGCGGCGGCGAATACTGGCTCTATAAGTCTAAGATATATCGCGACATTCGTCTGGTGATGGCACCCGAGGAGCAAGCCGCATTCTTTGGCGGTGATTACGATAATTTTGTGTTTCCGCGGCACGATCTGGATTTCACGTTCCTGCGTGCTTACGAAAATGACAAGCCCGCAGCGACGCCAAACTATTTCAAATGGTCCGAAAAGGGAGCGGCCGACGGCGAGTTCATTCTGGTTTCCGGCTATCCGGGATCGACCGCACGACTTTTGACTGTTTCGCAGCTCACCTATCAGCGTGACATTGGCAACCCGCTTCAAAAGAAAGTCTGGGAACTCCGCCGCAAGGCCCTCGAAAATTATTCGAAGAAGGGAGATGAGCAGCATCGTCAGGCGTGGCCGGGAATGCGTGGTTTTGCCAATTCACTAAAACGCCTCGAGGGTCAGCAGGACGGCCTTTTGAATCCGAGAAATTATGGCCAAAAGGTAGCCGAAGAAAAAGATCTGCGTGACAAACTCGCGGCTAAACCCGAACTCGATAAGCAATTTGCCCCGGCGTGGAAAAATATCGGCGATGCTTATGCAAAACTGCCTGCGATGGCAAACCGTTTGGCGTTCTCAAACATTTCCGCTTCGCGACTTGCGTCGATCGCCCAACAGCTTGTGACCTATTCGATCGAGGCTGCCAAGCCAAATGACTTGAGATATCCGGAATTTCGCGATACTCGCCTCGAAGCCATTAAATCATCGCTCGCGTCACCGGCACCGATCTACCTCGATATGGAAGAAGCTTCGCTTCTTTTTTGGATGGAAGAGGCCGTAAAGACCCTTGGAGTTAACGATTCGTTCGTCAAGGCCGCGATCGGCAACGCCGAGCCGTCGGAGGTTGTAAAACGTGCGATCCGCGAGACCAAGCTGAATGATCCGGCGGCTAGACTAGCCTTGTTCGACGGCGGTGCCGCGGCCATTGCTGCTTCGACCGACCCGATGGTCACATTGGCTCGGCGTGTCGAGCCGGTGATCCGCGAGCTCCGCGAATGGAACGAAAAGACGATACAGAATGTCGAAACCGCCAACGGCACGAAGATCGCCCAAGCACGCTTTGCTGTGTACGGTAAGACGATGCCGCCAGACGCCAATTCGACGCTTCGGATCGAATACGGCAAGGTACTCGGTTATGACGAAGATACGACGCTCGTTCCTTACAAAACGACCTTTTTCGGACTCTATGACCGTGCATTTAGCTTTGGCGAAAAGTCGCCGTTCGAGCTCGCCCCGAGCCTAAAGGCACGCAAAGATAAGATCGATCTTTCCACACCACTGAACTTTGTATATTCGGCCGACACCATCGGCGGAAACAGTGGTTCGCCGGTAATAAATCGAGCCGGCGAGATCGTCGGCCTCAACTTTGACAGCAATAACCAAAAACTGTCGAACCGCTATTGGTACATCGAGGAAAACGAAGGCTCACGCGCCGTCGGGGTCCACACGGCCGGAATACTGGAGGCACTACGTAAGGTTTACGACGCTCCGGGACTGGTGAGAGAGTTGACGGGAAAGTAGGTACATCGGATCGCGGCTAATCTCCGTAACAGAGGTCGCCCATCGAGATCATTCGTTTTTTCGCGGTGAATCCATAGTTCTCGCCGTTCCACTGCCGAAGGTTGTTGGAACGCGTATTCAAGCCATCGCGGGTGTATTCCGGAAAGGCCGTTTTCCATTGGGCACAAGCCCGTTGGCGAACGGCCTTTCGTACATACGGAAAAACGATGGCGGAGAAACCGCTGGGATTCAGAGCTTCGTTGAGATGGTCGGTTATGAATGGCCGAAGCAGATTGGCTTCGTCGATCTCCGAATTAAATTTCCATCTGCCATTGTCGAGAGTAAGTGTTGACGGCCGAGAGCTTTCACCAATCTGCAGCTTTTCCGTCAGCCCTTGGTAAAATCTCATTCCGACATAATTTCCGTAAAGATCGGCATTTGAAAAAACGCCAGAAACAAGAAATCCGTAATATGTTCGTTCCGTAAGTTGCCCCCAACTTACGGCCTTCTGAGTAGCGGCGCGCGGTGTCGCACCTTTGGCTATCTGCCTCGAATAGATCTTGTAATACGAGTAGCCCTGTTGGAAAAGGTGTTCGATCTTATCGATCCCAAACTCGATGCCGTACATCCTGATCGTCGGACTTATCGTCAGATAATTGGTCGGCAGTGTCGCCCAGATCGAATCCGGAAATGACGTCGTGTATCGCGCAGGCTGACCGGAAAATTTGTGCGATTTCAGCCAGGATCCGATGTGGCTCAGCGGGAAAATGCCGTCGCCGAGCAGCTTATAGACGGCACCGGCGGCCGCGTCGTTGGTGCGAAGCTGCGCCAGAGCTTTGCGTTCGGTTTCGATCGAACGGCAACCGTTGCGGCGGGTATTCGTGGCATTCAAACACGCCTCGGCCGCTTCGATCTTCGCATTCAGGTTCGTGACTGCTTTTGAGATCGCATCCGACACATAACCATTTACCTCTTCGCCAATGTCCGCCAGAGGAGTTGGTGGCAGATTGTATTGGTCGGTCTCAAATGCCGGCACTCCGGCAATAAGCATCCCGATCATCCAGCAAGCCGCTATAAATTTTTTTATCGTTGCCTTGATCATCAATATCCGAGACCCGTCTAGATTTCTAAGATAGAAAGTAGCCCGTTGGATTATTTATAGCAAGCGCCTCATATATGCGGCCATTGATCAGAATTAATGACGGCCAAGCGCCATCTGCGACAATTAAAACGGCCGCCGAAATGAGTGAATGTCCCATATCAGCGGCCGCAGGAAAGCGCGAATCAAAAAAACACGCTAAAGGCCGCTATTTGCGGAATTTCAGAGTGACGCGGCTACCTTTCTTGGTCTTGGCGACCGAGTGACCGACATAGCTTCCGCGCTTATTGTAGCCGATGATATATTCGACTTGGCCTTCGAACTGTTCGACGCTCTTGACGGCCTTGATATTCGAGGTTTTGGCGGCAAATGCTTCAGAGATCTTGCACTCCCAGTTGATACCGCGGAGAACAATGCTCTTGAAATAATTGCCGCGTATCTTCAGACGCTTTTCAGAGCCATATTGACTAAAGGGTGGCCGAGCATTCGAGACCTTAAGATCCGGTTCCCGGATAAGGGTGTCGAAGGTGACCGTTTCGAAATTGCCGGACGATGCCTTGGTGACACTTTTTATAGTGCCGGCTTCGGTACATTTTGCCTGAGCCGCAGCCAGGCCTGAGAATATTACCATTGCCGCAAATGCGGCAACGAGGAACAGAGTTTTGCTTTTCATTTTGATTTCTATCGTCTATCGATTTTGACTTTACTTACTGCCGTGACGAGAATGAATATGCCATTGCTGTATGGCAAACGTCAATTATGCACTATCACTTGATCGGAATTTGTGGAACGGCGATGGCGAGCCTTGCCGGAATGCTTCAGTCCGCCGGACATTGCGTCACGGGCTCAGACCAGAACGTCTATCCCCCGATGTCGACTCAACTCGAGTCGCTAGGGATCGAAATAATGAACGGCTATAAGACCGAAAATACGGATATGCCGCGTGACGTCACCGTCGTCGGAAACACGATAATGCGCGGCAATCCGGAACTGGAAGAGGTCCTGAATCGAAAGCTGCTCTATCGGTCGCAAGCCGAGGTCGTCCGCGAAGAATTTATCCGCGGCCGGCGGTCGCTGGTCGTGGCCGGAACGCACGGTAAGACGACAACGACAAGTATCGCCGCTTGGGTCTGCGAGACCGGCGGACTCGACCCGACATTTCTGGTCGGCGGTGTTGTGCAGAACTTCGGGCAGAGCTTTCGTGTGACCGACAGCGACTATTTTGTTATCGAGGGCGACGAGTATGACACGGCATTTTTCGACAAAAAACCCAAATTTATGTCATACCTGCCCGAGATCGCGATCGTGGGCAATATAGAATTTGACCATGCCGATATCTACAAAGATCTCGACGCTATCAAATGGCAATTCTCGCGGCTGATGAATCTTGTGCCGGGAAACGGCCGTCTCATCTGCGGGATCGATTCGCCCGTAGTCGGCGAAGTGCTCGAATCAATGTCCGGGAAACTGCATACGCAGGTCGAAACTTACGGCCTGTCGGAAAATGCGAAATGGCAGGCCCGCGACCTCATATTCGATGCGGAAGGGACGCGATTTAGCGTTTATTGCGAAAATGTAAAGTGGGCCGAATTCTCGACCCATATGATCGGGGAGTTTAACGTCCGAAATTGCCTTGCTGTAATCATTGCGGCCGACGCCTGGGGAATAACGCGTGAAAAGATCCAGGAGGCCTTCGATACTTTCAAATCGGTAAAGCGACGAATGGAGATCCGCGGGGTCGAGGCCGGCGTCACGGTCATTGACGATTTTGCCCATCACCCGACTGCCGTCGATGAAACGCTCAAGGCCCTGCGGCAACGGTACGCCGCCAATCGTTTGATCGCAGTTTTCGAACCGCGTTCAAGGTCGTCGCGGCTTTCGATCTTTGAAGATCGATATCGCGAAGCATTTAGGCACGCTGACAAAGTAATAATTGCCGGCGTGTTTAATCCGGAAGACGCCAAAACGTACGGCGACGTACTTGATGTTGACCGCCTGATCAAAGGCATCGCCGACGGCGGTAAACCGGCAATGACACTGGCCGATGCCGATAGCATAGTCGAGCACCTCGCTCCCGAATTGAAGAGCGGTGATGTGGTCGCGATAATGTCAAACGGCGGATTTGGCGGTATCCACGAAAAGGTGCTCGCCGCATTGAGGGCTTGATCTGATCGAGTGCCTAGATTTATCGTTTCGGCGGGACTGCCAATATGTCGAATTGCACGGATATATGGCTTTAAGATCTTTATTGCAAAACTGCCTAAGAACCGAGCTAGTCCATTGCTACGCTTTTTTCTTGGTTATTGGGGAATAATAGGGAATGGGAACTAAACTTTACGTCGGAAATCTGTCGTTTCGCGTATCCAACGAAGACTTGCAAGAGTATTTTGGTGCCGCCGGCCCGGTTGAATCTGCCAATGTGGTCTATGATCGCGAAACCGGGCGTTCGCGCGGGTTTGGATTTATCGAAATGGGGTCGGACGACGCGGCAGCAGCAGCGATCGCCCAATTTAACGGGCAAGATTATGACGGCCGCAAGATCGTCGTAAACGAAGCCCAACAGCGTGAAGATCGGGGCGGCGAGGGTGGCGGAAACCGCGGCGGTAAACGGGGTGATCACGGCGGCGGAGGTCGCCGGTAGCTATTAGATAACGATTCAAAAAAAGGGAACAGCGTGCCTTAACTCTCCCTTGTTCTGCAATGTTGCGTTCTGACGGCGCCTAGTCTATCTTGCCGTCAAAGTTAGCGAGTTGTACGACGATCTCGTCGATCAGTGAAAGCCGATTGCGGGGTTCGGGGACACCGTTGACCAGGATCGACAGCACAATTTGTTCGCCCCCGGCCGTAGTCATATAGCCCGAAAGTGCGGAAACTTGGTCGATCGTACCGGTCTTGCCGCGAATATTGCCGCTCGCGGCCGTGCCCTTAAATCTATTTCGCAATGTTCCGTCGACTCCGCCTATAGTAAGGCTGTCACGCCAAGCCTGTGAATATCGACTCTGCTTCGCCATATACGTGTAAAGTGCTGTCACCGCCGATGGCGTTATAAGGTCGTGCCGCGAAAGCCCGCTACCGTCGTATTGAACGATCGAGTCGGCGGGGATGCCGACTTCCTTGAGAAACGATCGAACCACTGAAAGTCCGAGTGTCGAACTGTCACCTGTCGGCGTTGAAATGCGGCCGATCTGTTCACCGAGGGTCCAAAGTAGCGTCTCGGTGTACATATTTTGACTGGGCTTCATCGTCTTAGCAGCGATCACACTTAACGGCGGCGATTCGATCTTTGAAACAATTACGGACGGCGGTTGCGGGCAGGTTGGGCAGATCGACCGAAGTGTGTTGTCGGCCATTCGAGCGTTGCCGGTGACGATCACGCCCTTTGACTCTAGTCGTTGTTTGAGGACTGTGATCAGCAACTCGGCGGGTCGCGTAATAGCGACAGATTCTTTGTACTCATTGTCGCCGGCGGCGATCGTTCCCGATACCTCAAAAACATTATCGTCCAGATGTTTGAAAACTGATATGGACCGCTTAGATCCCTTAGCCGAAGTTGTACATTTATTTACAATCCTGATCAGGGTGTTCAAGGGCGAAATACGTACTATGCACTGATTGCCCGCCGAACCGGCAACGACGCTCACATCGACCGCGTTGTCATTAAGCGGCAACGCGGATATGCCGGCACCGTAATATGATTGGAGATCGTCCCATTCCCAGGTAGACGGCAGCGAATATCCGCGAAAATAGCTTTCATCTGCCACGAGGTCGCCCTCGATCCGCTTGACGCCCGTAGTAACGATCGAGGTGACGATCCGGTCGATGCCCCAATATGGGTTTACGACCTGCGGAAATGCAGGGTCGAAGGCGTTTGAGATCGAAATGTCGCCGCCGCCGACAATCGTCAGATTTCCTTTGATCGTGCCGCTGGAGTCAGGCGGCGTCGGTGCCTTGACCGTCGTGATGAAGCGAAAATCCGGCGTGAGTTTTTCGATGGCGGTGGCGACGGTAAAGTTCTTCATATTCGACGCGGGCATAAAATACTTTTCAGAATCGCTTTCGAAAATTACTTTTCCTGAGTTGAGTGAGACGACCTTTATGCCGATGCGACCACGTCTGACCTCGGGAGCAAAGAGCCTCTGTCGGATCTTGGCTTGCAATGTCTCGATGGTTTGGGCCGAAACCGGCGTTGGTGTCGGTGTCGGCGAAACTATCGCTTGCGGGGCGACCGCACGCGGACGTCCGCCGGTTTGTCCGATACCGCTGAGTGGTGCCATCGAAAGTAGCGATAATGAACTGAGAAAACACGTTGCGAGTATTACCAGTGAGCGATTCTTCATTAGCAGGAGTTTATCGCGAAATGTCGCGTAGGCAAAACCAAAATTTGCTCGGCAAGATGTGCTTGGAGCCTATTATTTGTAGTGGTAAACTAAATACTTTCAACGGCGCATTTCTGTATTTTTATTTAAGGCACCAGTTCGCCCGAGAATATCTGGCAAGTTCCGTATGACAAACAGGATCAAAATTTCGATCATTGCAGTCTTTGTATTGTTTGCACTTTTTCTATATCTCGACCTTTCTATTTCAAATCCCGTCTTAGGGGCTAGTTCGTCCGTCACTATTGCCGCCCCGACCGGGGTCACGGCGTCCGATGGCGACTATGTGACAAAGGTCGGTATAAACTGGCACACGATGCGCGGAGCACGTCTCTATCGTATCTACCGCAATACCGCCAACGATCCCGGAACCGCAACGGACATAGGGATCAGCGAAGCCAATTACTATTTTGACGCGGCGGCGGCAGCGGGCCAGAATTACTATTATTGGGTCAGAGCCGAGAATGGTGCCTCGACAAGTCTCTTGAGTACGCCGGATCAGGGCGTCCGAGCGGTAGGCGTGGTTTATCCCGGAATTTTCGATCCGCTCGAACCACCACCCACCTCCGCTGAAAATCCAATAACCGCTTCGAAAGCGTATTTGGGAAAGACACTGTTTTGGGACGAGCAGATGTCGTCAACCCGAACCGTCTCTTGCGGCACGTGTCATCGACCTGCGGCGGGTGGATCAGATCCGCGAAGTGCCATCGCCGGAACCCAAAAGATCAATCCGGGGCCGGACGGAACGTTTGAAACGCTCGACGATGTTTTCGGTTCCCCCGGCGTGCCGCAAAACGAAATCGACGGCACTTATTCGTGGAACGCACTTTTTGGATTTAAGGATCAAGTTACCGGGCGTAAATCGCCGACCTATCTAAATGCCGGATATGCGCCGAACGGACTATTTTGGGATGGCCGTGCAACACCGGAGTTTCGCGATCCGATCTCGAATTCGATCCTGATCGCGACGAACGCCGGTCTGGAAAGCCAGTCACTCGGCCCACCGCTTTCGCCCGGCGAAATGTCACACGGCAACCGCAACTGGACTCAAGTCGCTGCGCGTATGCAGATATCTAAACCTCTCGCGCTTGCGTCTAATGTCCCGGCCGCACTGAATACGTGGATCGGCGGCCGGTCATACCCCGAACTGTTCGAAGAAGTTTACGGCACACCGGACGTGACGCCCGCTCGCATCGCGATGGCGATCGGGACTCACGAACGAACTCTATTTTCGGACAGGACACCGCTTGACCGCGATCTGCAGGGCATAACGCCGTTGACCGAGTCGGAAAACAATGGTCGGGCTGTATTCATTGATCGACAGTGCAATTCGTGTCATAACGGAGCACTGTTGAGCGATCACGCCTTTCATAACATCGGTGTTCGGCCGCAAACAGATGATCTCGGGCGCGGAGGTGTCTCGAGTGAGCCGATAATGAACGGTAGCTTCAAGACACCTAATCTACGAAATCTATCGTTACGCGGACCATTTATGCACAATGGACGGTTTGCGACAGTCGAAGACGTTGTCGAATTTTACAATCGGGGCGGCGATTTTGACGCGGCCAACATCGACCACGATCTTATCCGGCCGCTCAATATGAACGAGCAAGAAAAGGCTGACCTTGCGGCATTTCTTAAGCGTCCGCTAACCGATCTGCGTGTGCAGAACGAACTGCCGCCATTTGATCGCCCGCAATTGTACACGGAATCGAACCGAGTACCGCTGGTCTCCGGCACCGGACGTGCCGGTACGGGCGGAGCGGTTCCGGTAGTTACCGCGATCGAACCGCCATTAGTCGGAAATCCGAGCTTTACGGTTGCAGTCTCAGATGGCCTTGGGTCAGCTCAGGCTGTGCTCGTTATCGATTCAAGCGATCCCGGGATCGGGGCGTCGATACCGTCATCAGGTTCGTTTGCGAGGGTCACAGCTACATTGACAGGCACGGGCGGCGGCAATGGAAATTCGTCCGTCAGTCTGTCGATCCCAAATAACCCGGTGCTGATCGGCCAGACATTTTATGGCCGCTGGTACGTGACGGACGCGGCTGCGGTTAATGGATTTGCTGCATCGAAGGTGTTCCAGTTTACGATCTTCGGATCGTCGATCGGTCAGCGAACTCCTTTTGATTTTGACGGCGATGCTAAGACCGATATGTCGATATTTCGTCCCGCACAGGGCGAATGGTGGTACTTAAAGAGCACCACCGGCGGCAACGGAGCGACGCAATTCGGTTCGGCGACCGATACGATCGTACCGGCAGACTATACGGGCGATGGTAAGACCGATATTGCGTTCTTCAGACCCGCTACCGGCTTCTGGTACGTTTTGCGAAGTGATGATTATTCATTCTACGCGTTTCCGTTCGGTGCTAATGGCGATACACCGGTTTCGGCCGACTATGACGCCGATGGCAAAGCAGACGCCGGAGTATTTCGCTCGTCCAACTCGACCTGGTACATTTCAAATTCAAGCGGCGGCACTACGATCCTGCAATTTGGGGCGGCAGGCGACGTTCCGGTGGCAGCGGACTATGACGGCGACGGAAAAGCCGATATCGGGATCTTTCGACCAAGCCTCGGTCAATGGTGGATACAGCGCAGCACTGTGGGACTCTTGGCAGTGCAGTTTGGGCAAAATGGAGACAGGACGGTGCCGGGTGACTTTACAGGCGACAGCAAGGCGGACATCGCTTATTTCCGGCCGTCCACAGGATTCTGGACCATCTTGAGAAGTGAAGACCTTTCATTTTACGCCTTTCCGTTTGGAACTACGGGCGACATTCCGGTCGCCGGTGATTACGATGGTGACGGCAAGATCGATGCGGCGGTATTCCGCCCGGCTAATTCGACGTGGTTTGCTGCCCGATCCACCGCAGGAACTCTTATCCAACAGTTTGGTCAATCGGGTGATCTGCCGGTTCCGAACGCTTTCGTAAGATAGGTTGGCGTAAGTTGTAAGAGGAAAAGAGCAGGCGGTGTAGTTCGAAAACTACACCGCCTGCTTTTAGACATCCTGAACGAATCGGCTCATTTACATTTTGAGTAGCCGCAGTCGCGGCAGGAATCGCAACCCGATGCGTGCTCGAGTTGTCCCCCGCATTCGGGACACTCGCTGATCATCGTCGACATAGTGGTCTCGGTTGCCTGCGATTTGGCAATTGCCCGATCTGATTCAGGAAGGTTTTTTAGTCTGCGGTCGATCAGCAGCAGACACTCCGCCACGGCCTGCTCGGGCGAGGTCAACAAGCGTTCATTGAACCAAACTGCGTGCGTCGCCGTAACTTTATTGAGGCTCCGAGCAACATCCCTAGCGTCAAATCCACCACGAAGCATTTTTGATGCCAAGAGGCCGACACCGGCACTGATCGGACCCGCAACAAAGATCTCGAGGATCCGCTGGCCGTCGTGATTGACCGTTACGTATAGATTCTGACCCTCGAACGGGATCCGCCACGTTGAGCCTTGTAATTCGCGTGGGCGCTCGACTCTGAGTGATGCGTCGATGCTAGCCACTTGCATTGGGACGTCTGGAGTCGCCTCAGGTGACTTATTCTCGTCGGTCTTGGCCGATGACTTCATACTGTTGAGCACCTGGCCCTCACGGCTACCGTCACGATAATAGCTGACTGCCTTGCAGCCAAGTTTGCGTGCTAAATGGTAAAGTTCGTCGACCGACTCGATGGTGTCATCATTCGAACCGTTGCAGGTCTTCGAGATGGCATTATCAACGTGCTTTTGCGCGGCCGCCAGGACTCGCACGTGGTCGAGCGAACTGATACTCATCGCTGATATGAACTGTGCAGGCAGATCGGATTCGTGCTCGACGACGTGTTCGGCCGCCGCCTTGATCGACGCTTCATCTGTCTGGTCAACGTCGATCCCGAGAGCCTTTGCTGCTGCCGAGTGAACGTAAGTCCGAGTGCCGAGTGTATCCTGACGGACATATGCCCAAGAGAAGTTGGGTTCGATCCCGGATGAAGTCTCCGCGACAAGCGAGATCGTACCGGTCGGGGCGATCGTCGTCACTTCATAATTACGCGGCGTAAGCGGTATGTCACGCGGAATTCCGATCTCGTCATAAATGAACTTCGAATATGCTTCACGATTCGCTTCGAATTCCGGAAACACACCTTTTTCGCGTCCCAGTTCGAGCGATGCGAGCCAGGACTCGCGGCGAACGAAGCCCATCAAGCGTTCCATCAGCACAAGCGATTTGTCGTCGCCATAGGTAACGCCGAGTTTCAGGCAGAGGTCGGCAAATCCCATTATGCCGAGACCGACCGGACGGGTTCGTTTGACGACATCGTCAATTTCCTTGAGCGGAAAATATCCGGCGTCGACCACATTGTCCAGAAAACGCGTGCTCAAATGTATTGCGTGCGAAAGCCTTTCCCAATCGATCGAGCCTTCGCCATCCCGGACGGTGTAAAACTTAGCTACGTCGATCGAACCGAGATTGCAAGAGTTATTAAAATGCAATTGTTGCTCACCACAAGGGTTGCAGGCATAGATCGGGCCCATTGATGCCTTTAGGTGATTGTGCCGGTTAACTTCGTCGATGAAAATGATCCCGGGCTCGGCATATTTGTGAGCCGACGCAATTATGCGGTTCCAGATATCGGGTGCAAACACCATACCCGGCATCGGGGGTTCCTCGATAATACAATCTGAGAGGTCCGCTGTCTCAAACGCAAGTTTGTCCGCGAAGGTGACCGCAGAACCGTCCGGACGGCGGTAGACCGCGTAATCCAAGCCCGTTACGGCATCGTACACTGCGTTTGTCCACGGTTCGCCCTTAAACTCGGTCTGAAACCAAACTCCGCTGTCGACGGCATCCATAAATAAGTCGGTTACTGTCACCGAAATATTAAAATTAGTAAGGCTCGACTGATCATTCTTGGCGTGGATGAATCTAAGGATGTCCGGATGGGACACACTCAAAATACCCATATTGGCACCGCGCCTGACACCACCTTGCTTTACGACCTCAGTCGTCTGATTGACGATGTTCATAAAGCTCACGGGGCCCGACGCCACACCGCGAGTAGAATTGACCATCGAACCCGCCGGCCGCAGAAATTCATAGGTCATTCCGGTGCCGCCGCCTGTCTGATGGATGATCGCGACATTCTGAGCGTGCTCCATGATGCCCTCGATCGAGTCCGGCACATTAAGTACAAAGCACGCCGCAAGCTGGCCCTTCGGTTTGCCGGCGTTTACCAGACACGGCGTGTTGGGCACGAACTCGCGGGCGAGCATAACGGCGGTCATATCGGTATAAAATTTGTGCTGTTTGACGGGGTCGGCTTCCGCCTTTGAAATATGTCCGACTACACGCCGGACGATATCTGACCACGATTCGACCGGATTGCCGTGCTCATCCTTTAGGGAATATCGGAGACTTACGACTTTCTGAGCGTTGAGCCCGAGTGGAGCAATTTCGCGGCTGGCCGCGGCGGCAGTTCCATTACCATTGCTATTTCCATTTTGCTGGATCGAGAGGCCGGTTGACTCGATAACTGTGCTCATTTGCTGAAGGTCTCCTCTATTGACAGGTGTCTAAATATGCGTTGTGATCTGTACTCCAAGTTTAACATTCGAATCCAGAATTCAGAACGTCACAACCGAACAATTAGTGATCGCGGGATGGGTTCAGTTGTTTGGGTTTCGATTTCGAACGTTGCCAATATCTCACATCGAAAACGTAAATGTCAACAATAATCAGACACAATATATAGTGGTAATTTTAGCGGGCACAACAACTACAGGGATAAGTTGATGTAAACTATTAGCTTTGAACGGGTTGAGTGCAGATTTGACAACCAGACTTTGATTTACAGAAACTCATACGTATGGATAAGTTGATTCACGGCACCGCTGCCAGCGGTACGGTTCGAGTTTTGGCAGCGATCACGACGGAGACGATCGCCGAGGCAGTACGCCGCCACGGGACGTCGCCGACCGCGTCGGCGGCACTCGGGAGATTAATGACCGGGACGCTATTGTTGGGCTCGACACTTAAGGGTTGTGACCGCCTGACAACGCGAGTAGAGTGCAACGGATTGATAGGCGGTATCACGGCCGAGGCAAATGCGGAAGGCGAAGTTCGCGGCTATGTCAAAAATCCTTTGGCTGAGTTGCCATTGAAGGAAAATGGTAAATTCGACGTCAGCGGGATCATCGGTGACGGTATGTTTCACATTATTCGCGAGTCGGGGCTAAATATTGGCGTGAAACGAGAACCGTACATCGGATCAGTGCCGATCACGTCGGGTGAGATCGCCGAGGATTTTGCATATTATCTTGCAAAATCGGAGCAGATACCATCGGCCGTGCTTCTCGGAGTTCGATTGAACAACAGAGAACCGTTTGTCGCTGCCTCGGGCGGTGTACTTGTCCAGATGATGCCGGGAGCGAATGATCACATCATCACTATGATCGAGGACACGATCATCAATGCTCCGCACATTACCGAGGTAATCGACGCCGGAGCGAAACCCGAGGACCTTGTAAAACTCGCTCTCGGGGAAATAGATTTCGAAATATTGGACGAAAAACCGATACAATTCAAATGCAATTGTTCGTATGATCGAGCATTGAAGACGATCGCGTCACTAGGTCGTGACGAGGTCGAGTCGATGATCGAGCAAGACGGTGATGCGACGATGAATTGTGGTTACTGCAACGAGTCTTTCGTAGTATCCGCCGAAGGTCTAAGGGAAATATTGGCGGGGTACTAGTCCGTTTTGCGGAATTCACTCAGATGTTGATATGAGCCGTCAAAGTAAGCGAGAGGCTCGCCGCTGTTGATGATCGCCTTTTCGATCTCACCGAAAAAGACCGTATGATCACCATTTCTGACCGCGTTTGTGATACGGCACACGAGCGACGCCAATGTCCCGGCTAAAATCGGCACTCCGGAATCAGACAATTCAAATTCGACGCCGTCAAATTTATCCATAAACGGCGTTGCGAATTGTTGTGATACCGAGGCCTGGTCGCTCTTCAGTATATTTACGACAAACATACCCGATTCGTGGAATGCGTAATGGCTAGCGGTGGCGTTATCGATGCAAACCAGTACGAGCGGTGGCTCGAGTGAAACAGATGCAAACGCCGTCACTGTTATCCCGTGCAGGCGTCCTTGAGCGTCGCGGGTTGTAACTACCGTTACCCCACTGGCAAATTTTGAAAGGGCTGCTCGAAACTCGTCGCTTGTGATCGGCATATGAAAGATTTCAGTTCAAAGACTAAAAGCTACCGAAAAAACACCAAACCGTCAACAAAACTGAAGTGAGTAACTTTGCGGCAGAGTGCACTAAAAAGATATTCTTTTAACTTGTGTTAGATCTGGCAAAGTTCATTAACGAATCGCGGCTTCTCGTAGATTCTGAATTAGACCGATCGGTGCCGGCCGCGGACATCGAACCGGTGCGCCTCCACGAGGCGATCCGATGGAGCTTGTTTGCCGGTGGAAAGCGATTTCGCCCGGCACTTTTGTTTGCCGTCGGGTATGCATTTGGCGCTGTTGCCGAAGATCTGGTGCGGACTGCGGCGGCGATCGAATTGATACATACTTTTTCATTGATCCACGACGACCTTCCTGCGATGGACGATGACGATCTGCGGCGAGGTCGTTTGACTTGTCACAAAAAGTACGGTGACGCGACGGCGATCCTGGCCGGCGATGCACTTCAGACGATCGCGTTCAAATCGCTCGCTGACGATGACCGTCTGAGTTTTGAAACCCGGACAAGGCTGATCTCGATGATCGCAGGAGCTTCGGGTTCGCCGCTTGGGATGGTCGCAGGACAGCAACTCGATCTCGAAGCCGAGGGCCACAGCATCGAGTTCGATCAACTTCAACGCATTCATCTGAGAAAGACAGGGGCACTTATTGCTGCGTCTGCCGCGGCCGGAGCGATCATCGGCGGGGCGGATAACGTGCAGGTAGAGTGTGTGGAACATTACGCAATTAAACTCGGACTGCTGTTTCAGATAACCGATGATCTCATAGATATTACACAGACGACCGAAACGCTCGGCAAGACCGCAGGCAAGGACGTCAATGCTCAAAAGGCCACCTATCCCGGACACTTTGGCACGGAGAGATCTCGTGAATTGGCCTCCGAAACAGCAGATGACGCACGCCGGTTTCTTGATGAACTTGCCGTTGATACCGCGTTGCTGAAGGAACTAGTCGATCACATCGAAAAGCGCACTTTCTGATCGGAAATGCAGTCAAACTCGGAATATTCGGGCAATTCAGCCTTTCCTAACTGAGCGGGCTATGCCAGATTCAAACCCAAACAAGAGTTCAAAATGGATAGTGCCGGCGGCCGTCGTCGGAGCGGTCGGATTCTTGTATTTTTCTGTATTAGCAAAGCTAGGATACGATTGGTGGACTGACGAAAACTATTCGCACGGCCTTCTGGTACCTTTGGTGATCGGAGCGATAATTTGGCTGGAGCGGGACAAGCTTTCCTCTTCGACTGACGCCGGATCACGAATAGCGGGTTCGGGGACGGTGATCACGGCATTCGTGCTTCTATTAGCAGGGACACTAGGCTCCGAACTTTTTACACAGCGGATCTCACTTGTGTTGATGACCGCCGGGATATTGCTCTACTTTTTCGGTCGCCGATTGCTAGTCAATTTGGCAGTGCCGTTTACTCTCTTAATTCTCGCGATTCCAATACCGCAGATCATTTTTAATCGGATCTCTTTTCCGCTCCAACTTTGGGCCTCACAGGTTTCGGTGTGGGGAATACGTTTGGTCGATATACCGGTGGTGCGTAAGGGAAACGTCATAGATATTTTGCCGAAGGGGGCGACGCAGGTACTTTCGCTTGAGGTTGTCGAGGCGTGCAGCGGTATTCGCTCATTGATGACTCTGGTCACCCTCGCCTTGGTACTCGCATATTTCACACGCCGCGATGATGATGGTCCGTTTGGCGGTTTTTCCGCATTTGACCTGATCCGTGCGGTGTCGTTAATGGTGATCGCGGTTCCAATTGCGGTCTTTACCAACGCGGCCAGAGTGATGGGCACGGGCGTGTTGACGTTCTATTACGGCAAGTCGGCGACTGATGGGGTCTGGCACGATGCTTCGGGATGGTTGGTTTATGTCGTCGCCCTTGCACTCTTGATCGCCGCAAACATTATTCTAAGGCGAGTATTGAAAGGAGGTGCTAGGCCGTCGCCGTCCAATGTAGAGCCAAAACCCTGGGCACGCAAAGCCGGGGCGTTACCGCTATTGTTGGCATTGGTCGTAGGCGGGATCGCGGTCAACTGGTTTGTCAGCCGAGGTGAGATACAGGTAAACCGCTCAATGCTCTCTGAACTGCCGAAAACGCTTGGCACTTGGGGCCAGCGTGGCGATGAGATCAAATTCGGCAAAGATATAGAGGCGGTGCTCAAAACCACAGACTACACAATGCGAGAATACTCGGCCCCGGATGGGCGAGTGGCTAATATTTATGTTGGCTATTATTCGACTCAGCGAACCGGAGCAACTTACCACAGTCCGCAAAATTGTCTTCCAGGTGCCGGATGGGTGATGAGCGATCCGAATATCGTCACGATCACCACCGCCAGCGGACGATCATTTAATGCTAATCGATATCTTCTTAAAAACGGCAACTATTATGAGGTGATGATCTACTGGTACCAGGGCCGTGGACGAATCGAAGCAAGTGAGTATGACGACAAAGTGAATACCATCATCGACAGTGTTACGCGGCGACGAACCGATGGTGCAATGGTTCGAGTAATGACAAGCGTCGGCACGGATGAGGACAAAGCAATTAATGCTGCCTATGACCTGTCGGCCCGCTTGGCTGAACAGTTGCCTGCATATATCCCCGAATAATGAAAACAAAAAGCGGCGATCTGTATTTTAAGAGAATTTGATCTGTCCGTTTTGAGCGGTTCACAAAAAAAACTGAAATGCGGCGTTGATTGGCAGTATTTTTCATCAACCGTTCAATTATCGGAATTTGAATAGGTTATGATAATTAATTGATCTTTGCTCGACAATTTCGGTGATTTGCCCCGTCGATATGTAAGAGCAGCGAAACGCGGTGCCTTTTTGATATGACGAACGCCAATGCCCCGGCGAACGTTTTCAAAAGGACGGTCAAGCGTGAATGTGGTTAAGTTATGCGTTACATTGAGTGCCCCAATTTTCGGATCCGCGTTGGACAGATGACTGTGCTGTTTTTCGTGGGTCTTTTTATGTTCGGCTGCGGCCAGTCGAGCGAAAAATATATTGCGAAAGGTGAGGAGTATCTTAAAAAGCGCAAATTTTATGATGCAATGATGCAGTTCCGTTCGGCCGCCGAGTACGACAAGGATTCTGCCAAGGCTCATTGGGGACTTGCTCGGTCGTACGAGAATCTCGGAAGGTTTAACGACACGTTAGATGAATTGCGTAAAACCGTTGAACTGGATCCTAAGCACCTGGACGCCAAAGCACGACTCGGAAACTACTTTTTGCTCGTACAGCCACCATTGATTGACGAATCAGAGAAGGTCCAGCAGGAGATCTTGTCGATAGACCCTAATTTTATTGAGGGCCACATTCTTAAAGCATCAATTCTGGCCGTCCAAAATCGTCCGGAGTCGGAGATCGTCGCAAAGATAAACGAAGCGATAGCGATAGACCCAAAGCGGACCGAGACGTATTTGAGCCTGGCTCGCTACTATATGAGCCGTGATATGGCTCGCGAGGCCGAAGAATCGATAAAAAAGGGCATAAACGCAAACCCCGGTTCCGCTATCGGTTTGATCGAATATGGCCGCTTTTTGATGTACTCCGCTCGAAATCCGGAGGCTGAAACGCAATTCCGTGGAGCGATCGCCGCTGAACCGTCGAATATTGAGGCTCACGAGGCACTTGCGAATTTCTATGTCAGCACTCGGCAATTCGACAAGGCCGAAATTGCCTTCCAGGAACTTGTCAATATCCAGGAGAATAGTCCGGAGAGCCGACTAGACCTTGCTGAGTTCTATATAAACTCCAATCGGACGGATGCTGCCGAGGCAACGTTGCTGCAAATAATCAATGAGTCACCCGAATATACCAGGGCTCGCTATCGTCTCGGCCAGATATATTTGGAAGCGAAGGATTCTGCCAAGGTTAACGAGCAGGTCGAGGCACTACTAAAGATCAATAATAACGATGTCGAGGCACTTATGCTTCGTGCTCGCGGACGAATGCTCGATAATCGGCCAGATGACGCGATCAAGGATCTCGAAGACATCCTTAAAAAACAACCGACCGAACGCGACGCCTTATTTTTCATTGCTCAAGCCAAGATCTCGATCGGTCAACTCGATCAGGCACGGGCGTTCATAGCTGACCTCGAGCGTTTTCATCCGTCGTTTATCAAAGTCGGTTTACTAAAGATCCAGGCATCATTGGCCGGCGGTGACTCTGCGGGTGCGCTGAAACAAGCGTCTGACTTGTATGCAAAGGCCGTTTCGGCAACTCCGAATGCGGAATATACTGTCGGTAAACTGCAGGATCTGCAACTGCGTGCCCTTTCAGCCAGGGGATTGGCATATCTCGATCTGGGCCGCTTGGCCGAGTCCAGGGCCGATCTCGGCGAGATCCTCCGTATTTCGCCGAATTCAATATCTGGAATGATCAATCTGGCAAAGGTTTCCATTGCCGAAAAGAAACCGGCTGAGGCTCTCGCCCTTTATGAACGGGCACTTACCGCTGATGCTCGGAATTTTGATGCGTTAAGCGGGATCGTGAGCGTTTCGATAGGGGCCGGACAAACAAAGCAGGCTCATACAAAAGTCGACAACTCAATTGCTAATAATATAGGAAACAATGGATTGCTGGCGGCGCTTCACTATTTGAAATCCGGTATCTATACCGCCGAAAGGGATCAGGCTTCCGCCGAAAGCGAACTCCGGGCCGCAATCGAACTCGATAGCGAATATCTCCCGGCGTATTCGTCATATGCGGCGCTGCTCGTTGCCAGAAATGAAACCGATGCTGCAGTTCAGCAGTACAGGACGATAGTAGAAAAGAATCCGACGGCACCTATTTATACCCTGCTCGGCATCTTAGAAGATTCGCGTAGTAACGTGGCGGAGGCCGAACGGTCCTATCGACGTGCTCTTGAATTGTCGCCTAACTCACCGATCGCCGCGAATAACCTCGCTTGGCTGATCGCGGAAAATCAGGGAAACCTGGACGAGGCTCTGCAACTTGCCTCCGCGTCGGTGAATCGAAACCCGGAGGTCGCTGGATTTTACGACACCTTGGGCTATGTGTACCTCAAAAAGGGTCTATATTTGCCGGCGGTCGAACAACTTCGCAAGGCGGTCGTAATGGATGAAAAGTCCGGCAACAAGGCCGCATCCGGTTATCGCGTGCGTTTGGCGATGGCACTTGCATCTGCCGGCGACAAGGCCGGAGCGCGCCGCGAGGCGGAAGCATCGCTTCGAAATCAAGCCGCACTTAGTATGAGCGAGGCGAATGACGCAAAGCTCGTATTGGAATCACTTTGAAAAGTTCGTTATAGAAAGATGTTTTTAGTTTTAGCAGTATCGTTATTTGATCGCGCGACCATTGAGGGATTCGTGACACGTATTCCTGAGGCCGCCGGGTTGATGGTGTTTGGCGTCGTATTGATCGTTGTGGCCGGTGTCTTGCGTTGGGCCCTAAGGACGAAAGACGCGGCTGCGAGCGAAGAAGGGACGGGAGATTCGATCTCGTAAAATCAGATCGAAGAGTACGAAAATGAGCATTGAATTTAGACAGAGAAGTGCCGGTGAACTCATCGGTATCGTCAAGCGGCAGAAATGGTTGATCATCTTGCCGATGATCACGATGACGGCGGCTATCGGTTATGTCGTATATAAACTGCCAAGTATTTATGAGTCAACATCGTTGCTGACGGTCAAGCCGCCGACGATCTCGTCTAATCTCGTTCAATCATTGACCAACGAAGACCTTTCACAGCGTTTGCAGACGATCAACCAGGAAGTGCTCAGTCGCTCGTCGCTCGAACCACTGGTCCAGAAATACGATCTCTACAAGGCCGAACGTAATAACGGAATGCCGATGGAGCTCATCATCGACAAAATGTATAAGAACATCAAGGTCGATCTAGAGGAAACGGGTAATGAAAAGGTCGCCGCGTTTCGGATCAGGTATCGTGACCGCGATCCGCAGGCGACGCGCAATGTGACGGCCGAACTTGCAAGCAAATACGTCAATGCCCAAGTCCAGACCCAAACTGAGATCGCCGAATCGACAAAGGATCTGTTTGAACGTCAGCTTAATGAGAAGAAACAGGCGCTCGACGAACTCGAAAAGCAAAGGCTCGACATTATGACCGCGAATGTCGCTACATTGCCTGAGTCCGAACAGGGCCTCGTCGCCCAACTTAGCGGACTTCGTGATCGCGAGTCCAATATTATGAAAGAGAAGGAGTCGCTGATGAACGAACGCGGACGACTCAGCGATGCGATCGGTGCGAACAATCGGCAAATGCGTTTGATCGAGGATTTTGGCGAGAAAGAAACTCAGGATACAGCACGTGCGGCGAGCCAGATCGAAGACACGCCGGCATACGCCCAACTTGTACAGAAACGAGCTGACCTTAACGGGCAACTGGATAATTTGCTTAAGGTCTATAAGGAAAAGCATCCGGCCGTCATTGCGAAACAAAGCGAGATAGCCCGCATCAACGAGGAGATCGAAGGCCTGCGGAAAAGTTCGGATCGCCGCGTTCAGACGGCGACACAGGCGAGCGGCCGAAAGGCAGAGTTGCAGAAGAAAAGTCTTGAGCTCGAAAATCAGCGGATACAAGCTCAGATAAGCCAGATCGAACAGCAGATGACCAACAAGGACGGAGACCTCAGGCAGAATGCGGGTCAGGTCGCCGCACTCGAACAACGTATCAACTCGGTACCCAACGTAAAGGTCGCTCTCGAAGGCATTACGGCACAATACCAATCTGCCAAACAAACTTACGACGAGATCCTAAAGAAAAAGAACGAGGCCGAGACGGTCGTCGGCGTCGAGACCAATGCACAGGGCGAGACGATCCGCGTGCAGGATCCGGCTAATATACCGCAGTCGCCGGTCGCACCAAAACGATTTGTGCTGACACTCGTTGGAACCGGTGTCGGCTTGTTTCTCGGCCTGCTTTTGGCAGCTTTCTTTGAGATCCCGCGTCTGTTCAAGATCCAGAATATTGCAGACGCCAAGCATTACACGGGGCTGCCGGTTTTGGCGTCCATTCCGCCACTACTGACCCACGCGGAACGGACCTGGATCAACCGCACAAGTTGGTTGAAGTTGGCCGGCGGGGCAATCGCGGCAATCGCGATAGTTCCGATCATTGTTCTGCTCCTGCAAGTAACACGAATATTGGAAAGATTGGTCTCATAAGGTAGAGCGAAGATCGAGACGCTTTTATATCAAAAGAGGAAAGTATGTACAGAGAATTTTTTGGCTTGGATGATACGCCATTTACACTGACGCCCGATCCGCGATTCATTGTCTTTACGCCGAGTTATAACGAGGTGCTTGCGAGTTTGTACTACGGACTCGAGAGTGCCAAGGGCTTGATCGTGCTTACCGGTGAGGTCGGGACCGGTAAAACGACCGCCCTTCGCTGGATACTCCGTCGCCTCGACTCGAGTGTCCTGGCCGCGTATGTATTTAATCCGCGATTGTCGATCGACGAGTTTTATCACCACGTCACCCAGATGCTGGGGCTCAAGGGATGGAATAACAAGGCAGAGTTACTCAGTCTGATGGGAAAGGTGCTCGACGAGCGCCATCGACGCGGACTTCGCACGGTAATAATCATCGACGAAGCTCACGAACTTTCTGACTATGTGTTGGAAGAGATCAGACTGCTGCTGAATTTTGAATCTGATAATGCCAAGCACCTGCAGATCGTTCTGACGGGCCAACCGGAACTTCGGGAAAAATTGAATCAGCCGAATCTGCGGCAATTGAAACAGCGGGTCGCACTGAGGTGTAATATGCACGCTTACCCCAATATCGACGAGGTGGAAAGGTATATAACCGAACGCCTGCTCATTGCTGGGTCGACTCATCCGAATGTCTTTACCAAAGATGCGATCGATCTGATCTATCAATGTTCGGAGGGAATTCCGCGAAATATTAACAATCTATGCGACAACGCAATGTTAACCGCCTATGGTGCCGGAATGCAGAAGATCGGACGAAAGATCGTCGAAGAGGTCGCAGAAAATCTCGACCTGCTTCCGCCTGGAACTGCTTTGTCAAAGCCTGCCGAGCCGGCGCCCTCGCCGCCGGGCATCAGTAGCGATCCGGTAGAAGAGTTGTGGAAAGTGGGCCAGGCAGGTGCGGCCGCGATCAAGCCGCGGATGTTTAAGCCGGGTGCGGATGACACGAATATCATCGGTGATAGATCGGTCAAAACAGCGCGTAAGCCGCTACGAGAACCTGATTATTTCGAACTCGACATCGACGAACTCGAACGAGAATTTGAAATTGACGGCAAAGAGGTAGGGGGCTATCACTAGGACGATCACGGCCCCGAAAGTCGTTAAAGACGTAGCTACACCGTTAATACGGAGTATTTGAATATGAGTATCCTTAAAGCACTGCAAAAGAAACGAGCCGAAGATCCTAATGGAACGGACTTGTTTGCGAATCCGAACGTCGTACCATTCGACGCGAGTAACCGCCGGCCGAATACGCCGCCGGAACTCTTTTCGCAATCAGACCTCAGGATCGGTGGTTCAGATTCGTCGTTCAATGGGCAGCCGAATTCTATGATCGGGACGGCACTCCCTGATTTGGAAACTGGATTAACTGCCGGGGCAAAATTGAACGTCGAAAGCTCAGCGCGCTCGATCGTCAAACAGCTTCCTGACTTTGTCAGTTGGAGCATTGACGCCGAGCGCGTTGAGCCTCGTCTTGTTGCCATCACTCATCCCAACTCGTCGTATTGCGAGGAATACCGCAGCCTTAGAACTCACGTTCTGCATAAGAGCCAGCGAAAAAAACTGCAGTCGATCGTGGTCGCGAGCGTTAACCCCAGTGAGGGCAAATCGATCACCGCGTTAAACCTCTCGTGGCTTCTGGCGCAAACGGACGGTGTTAGGTGTTTGGTCATCGACTGTGACCTTCGGATGCCGAGTTTGGTTGATTATCTGGGGATCGAGGCAGACAAGGGACTTTCGGATATACTCACTGCCGATGCAACCCTCGCCGAAACTATCATTAAGCTCGAGCCATCAGGCCTACACATTTTGCCGGGCGGTGAGGCGAGGAGTGACGTTGCTGAATTGATCTCCGGTCCTAAATTCAAGCAAATTTTGATCGAGGCCCGCGAGATGTTTGATTACGTGATCATTGACGCACCACCGCTAGCTATTTTTACGGACGCGACGGTATTGATCAATCACGCCGATGGGGCAATGCTGGTCGTGCGTGCAAATCGTACCAAATATGCCTCGCTGGAGCGTGTTCTCGAGCAATTGCCCAAAGAGAGAATGTTAGGGGTCGTCCTCAATCAGAGCGAAGACGTTTTGGATGAATCACACTATAACTACGGCTATTACAATTACAATCGTATTCAGGATCCGAACGGATCATAGGTAAGAAATGAGTGCCGCTCGGCTCAGTCCTCGTAAATTCTCGTTGATACTCGCCGACGCGGCCATCATATATGGCGGCGTCATTCTAGCGATGTATCTGCGATTGGGTTTGGACGGCCCGCCGTATGAGTTGAATGAACGAAACGGATGGCTCAAGATCGGCCTCGTCTCTCTCGTTTGCATCATCAATCTCTATTTTTACGATCTTTACGACTACATCGTAATGACTAACCGCCGCGAGCTATTGCTCCGGATGGTCCAAGCTCTCGGGATCGCGTGGGCATTCCTTGCATTTCTATTTTATCTCGCACCACCGCTGATGGTCGGCCGCGGCGTTTCGATGATCGCGGTGCCGCTCGTACTGGTTCTACTGCTAGCGTGGCGGATCGGCATTCATAGCCTGACGGGTCATCCCGAGATCGGCGAAAAGATACTCGTCGTCGGCACGGGAAAAGCCGCAATGGATACCGCGGAGGCGGTGTGGAAACGCCGCGATGCCGGTTACCGCATTGTCGGTTTTGTGTCGGAAAATGGTGCTAAACCAAAGCAAAAACTGGGCCGATCCGAAATACTAGGCAAGGCAATTGATCTCGAAGAGATAATTCGTGCCGAAAATATCGACCGCGTTGTTATCGCAGTTCGAGAGCGCCGCGGCACATTTCCGACCGAGGCATTGTTGAAGATGAGCCTTGCCGGGAACGTCTCGATCGAAGAGTGTACGTCGTTCTATGAGCGGATCACCGGTAAGGTACACATCGATATGCTTCGTCCGTCGTGGTTGATATTTGCCGGCCGACAACGCGATACAAGATTAAAGTCGGTTTTTCGCGAACTGATCCATCGCGGGTTGGCCCTGATCGGATTGGTCTTTTCATTGCCGATCGCGATCTTGACGGCAATTCTGATCAAACTTACGTCGCGCGGCCCGGTCTTTTATTATCAGGAACGCGTCGGTAAGAACGGCCATCCATTTCACGTGATCAAGTTTCGGTCAATGAACGCAGACGCAGAGGCGGACGGCAAACCGGTCTGGGCGGCCTCAAATGACGAGCGAACAACATTTGTGGGGAAGGTGATACGAAAGATCCGCGTGGACGAGATCCCGCAGTTTTGGAATATAATTAAGGGCGAGATGAGCTTTGTCGGGCCGCGGCCCGAACGGCCGCATTTTGTGCGTCAACTTGCTCAGGAGATCCACTATTATGAACACCGTCATCTCGTCGCTCCGGGACTGACGGGATGGGCACAGGTAAAGTATCCGTACGGCGCATCGGTCGACGATGCGATCCAGAAACTGCAGTACGATCTGTTTTATATCAAAAATCAAAGCTTGACGTTGGACATCGTCATCGTCTTTGACACCATCAAAACGGTTCTCTTTGGCGCCGGGGCACGCTAATTGAAAAAGATGCCGACTGGATATTCGGAGTGATTGTATGTATATACCGATAGCGGGCGAGCGGCCCTTAAACTTAAAAGAGTTTATGAAAATCAAGATTTTTTTGATATTAGCGTTGATTACATTGTCAGGAGTAGTCGCATCGCGGGCTCAGCAGGTAGCGACTGTCCCAACGTCGCCGACCGTCGAGGCTACGGCCAAACCTACGCCGGCGGCATCGCCGATACCTGATACTGATTCTGATGGATCCGCTGAGGCTGACGCTATCCTGCCGTATTACAACAATTATCTCAAAGAATATCGGCTCGGCCCGAACGATGTGATATCGGTCGAGGTATTTGGCCAGTGTCCTGACTACTGCAAGACCGGTATCAATGTGCCACCAACCGCTCGTATTTCGTATCCGCTGGTCCGGGACGGTGTGATGGTCGGCGGCAAGACGGTGGATGAGGTCGCTGCGGAGATCACCAAAAAGCTTGACGAATTTATCATTGACCCGAAGGTGACGGTAACGCTCGAAAAGGCAATGTCGGCGCGTTACAGCGTGCTCGGTAAGGTCGTATCGCCGGGCGTTCGGGTACTGGATCGAAAGGTCAGTGTTTATGAAGCGATCGTTGAGTCCGGCGGCGTTGCCAAGGACGGCGATTCCAAAAAGGTCTTTATATATAGCTATAACGGACAGGGAAAGGTCACTTCGAAATTGATCAATCTTAGAGAGATCCAGGCGGGCCGCGGTGAGATGATATTTCTGAATCCGGGTGATCAGGTTTTTGTCTCGGGCAAGGGCTTTAGCATCGACAAGGTTTTTGAAATTATTTCAAAGGTCAGTGTCGCCCGAATGTTGTTCGGCAGTCCGTTTTAGGCGGGTTAGATCCGCTTCACGATGCGAGTTTTCAGATCAGCAATACTTATCGCATTTGCGATGCTTTTGACCCAAACAGCCAGTGCTGATTGGGTCAAACAGCGTTCGGCGAGCTTCGCCTGGTTTCACGACATAACATTTACCAACGAAAATAACGGCTGGATCGTGGGGTCGGGCGGAACAATGCTGACCACGACCGACGGCGGTACGACCTGGACTCCATTTCCCAGATTTACGAGCGATAATCTCGTCGAGATTCACTTTAGTGAAGCCAAGGTCGGATGGATACTATGCCAACGTGACATCTATAGCCGCGGTAGCAATGCCGTCTCTTACCTACGCAAAACGATCGACGGCGGCCTGACGTGGGAGAATGTAGAGTTTGAAAACGGTGGCCGTGAGCGAGTCGCAAAATTACTATTTGACGGAAAGGGAAGTGCGATCGCGGTCGGTGAAGGTGGAATATTTTACCGTCTGTCAGAGGACGGCAAGTCGTGGAAGCGTTCGATCTCGTCGATCAAATATCTTCTACTAGGCGGTGACTTCGTCGATGGAGCGTTCGGTGCGATCGTGGGAGCGGCGGGGACAGTGATGTTTACGGACGACTACGGCGTGACGTGGCAAAATGCTACCTTGCTCGGAAAAAAAGACGCTAAGTTTACGGCTGTCTTTTTCGCGGAGCAAAAGTATGGGTGGGCGGTCGGTTCCGGCGGGGCGATCATCGCTTCGACCGGCGGCGGCAGGCTCTGGCGGGCACAGGCGTCGGGCGTTGATGCGGATCTTACTGACGTTTTCTTTACCTCAAACCGCGATGGTTGGGCGGTCGGCGATCGCGGAACGATCATTCGGACCACAAACGGCGGCGGGCAATGGACCTTAGAGAACAGCCATACCGATCACCGCCTCGAACGCGTTTATTTTTACAAAGATAAGGGTTGGGCGGTAGGCTTTGGCGGAGTGATATTAAAATACTCCGACGATTACCGGACTTCATCCGAAACAAAGCCCGCGATCAGACCCCGAACCGATCAGTGACAACCTTTCTTCAAGTCATCGACCGTCATTTTCCAGATTAGATATCATCTCTTCGATCCGGCCGATCTTATCGAGCGGAACATTTCTTATCAATTCGTTAAAACTGGTCGCCGTTCCCTCACGTTGGAGGGCCTTCAGCGGGTGCGTCTCCAGGTTCACAGTATTTTTATCGGGCTTCCACTGATACAGGTCATTTGTGTCGGACGCCAAGCTTATTGAGTTCTTCAATTGATTCTTGCGCGACAACCTCATCCGCTCTCAATAAATTGACGAAGAAGCTAGTGTCAAAATATATAGTTAGGCTTTCTTTCATCTATCCTAAGAATAGCCGAACTTTAGCAGAGAGAGAAAAATACCAGAACAGCTACTTTCTTCTTATGTCTTTCAACAATCGTGCTTCAGTCTTTCGACTTCGGCTTCGAGGTCGATGATGCGGCTCCGAAGGGCTTGGGTTCCGGCTTCGATCTCGGCGAGGGTGAAGCGTGGGGTGATGTGTTGGGGGCAGTTCCAGTCGTATGCGGTGACGTGGAGGATCATCGCCCGTTCGTTCTTGGCTTTGTAGTCGGGCATGGTGAGGCTCTGGATCAGTTCAACGTCGTCGGGAGCGTCGATGACCTCCGTCTCGGCAAATATCTTGAGCCGCGTCTGGATAGCGTAATCCATCAGGAGGAGGGCGGCTTTGTTGTTTTTGAAGAGGTTGCCGACGGAGATATATTGGAAATTGCCGCGAAAGTCAGCGTAACCGAGCGTTTTCTCGTCCAGACGTTTAAGAAGCCTGCGTGGCCGCCCCGAAACTGCAGGTATGGATGGCCGTCCTCATTCACAGTCGCAAGATAAGAACCGTCACGTTCGCTGATGAATTGGGCTTCGTTACGAGTCAACTCATCAAGCCGGTCGAGGTTTTCGTGGCGTTCGTTAGCACGGCGTGTGCCGTAATGATCCTGCGTTATCTTGACGCTGTCGGTGAATGCGATCTTTGCAAATGGATTCGGCATGGCTCTCGGTGTGCTCCGATTAAAAATAACCTAACACACTACTAAGACAAGCGTTTTAGCGTTACCGAACAGAAAAAAGGCGGCCGGAACCGCCTTTCTTGATGTCTGCAATAGCTGTTTAGCTAGCGAATATCAAAAGTGTATTCAACGATCGCCACAGTTCCCACCGTTTTTCCGTTCTTGGTAGCCGGTGTGAAGGTGATCTTTCTTGCAGCCGCCATTGATTCCTCAGTAAGTCCGTGAGGCAAGGCTTGCGAAACATAAACGAATCCTATGATTCCGTCGGGGCCGAATTCAACCGCTAGTTTTACCACACCAGATGTAAGATTCTGTCGAGCCATGTCAGTGTAGTGAGGACGCGGCTTTTTGAAACCGCTTACCGGAGAGTCGTCACCCGGAACGAGGTCCTCAATATTTGCTTTTCCTTTCCGAAAGGCCGATCCTGCATCTTTTGACTTCCCACTTTTATAAAGAGAAGCTCCGAGATAAACCCAAGCGATCTGGTCTTTTTTGTCTACAGTCGTAACGGCTTTTAAGACTTCTGCGGATTTTTCAAAATCTCCGGCTCGATACAGATCGATTCCGTATTCTCTGGAAGATTGAGAAAAGGCGGAAATGCTACAGAATATAACGAATAGTAGAAATAATAGATGCTTCATAGTAGTGATTACGCACCTGCGCCATGGCATTTCTTGAACTTCTTGCCCGAACCGCAGTGACACGGATCATTGGGTTTCATTTTGGGGCTATCGCGGACAAAGGGCGTATGTCTCGCGGCCTCGGCACCAGCGGCCTCAGCGGTCGACATTGCTCCCGTGAATGCCATTCCGGCCGCCTGTCGGCGGGCACGCTGCATCTCAAGACGCTCGAGGCGTTCGATCTCCTCCTGCTCGTCGCGCTGGACGATCTCGAGGTTAAATAGTGCCTTGGTGGTATTGGTGTCGATGCGGTCGAGCATATCCTGAAACATATCGAACGACTGTTTTTTATACTCGACGAGCGGATCTTTCTGACCGTATCCCACCAGTCCGATGCCCTGTTTGACGTGGTCGATCGAGAGCAAGTGGTCTTTCCACTGTGAATCGATGATGTTGAGCATAATGTAACGTTCGTATGCCCGAAGCGACTCACCGCCGGCTTGTTTTTCCTTTTCGGCGTAACTTGCAGCGGCCTTTTCCCAAATAGCCTGTTCGATCTGAACGGCGTTCATAGTCTTGAAATCGACATTGGCGTCAACCGCGGGGTCGATCGCGTAAATGCTCTCGATCTCGGCTGCGTATGTCGAAATGTCCCATTTATCGGGCGTCACGGTTGCGGCCAGAAAGCTATGTGTGAGGTCGCTGAGCAGGTCGCGGGCAACACCATTTTCGCCCAGCAGGTACTCGCGATGTTCGGGTTCGAACATCAACTGACGACGTAGACTGTAGATGGTCTCGCGTTGTCGGTTCATCACATCGTCATATTTGAGAACGTGTTTTCGAGTCTCAAAGTTACGGGCTTCAACGGCCTTTTGGGCACGTTCGATCTGTTTTGAAACCGTCTTTGACTCGATCGCGACGCCCTTTTCCATACCGAGCCATTCCATCATCGAGCGGACCTTGTCACCGGCAAAGATACGCATCAGATCGTCCTCTAGCGAGAGAACAAATCGCGACGATCCGGGATCGCCCTGACGACCGGCGCGTCCGCGAAGCTGATTATCGATCCGGCGCGATTCGTGGCGCTCAGTGCCAAGAATGTGTAATCCGCCGGCTTGGACGACCGCGTTATGCTCCTCTTTTACGACGGCTTTTGCCTTTTTGAGTTGCTCCTCAAACTGTTCTTCAGTTGCCTCATCCGGATTGATCTCGAGGTGCTTGAGATAGTCGCGTGCGAGTTCATCAGGATTGCCGCCGAGCAGGATGTCGGTACCGCGGCCCGCCATATTGGTGGCAATCGTCACGGCCCCTTTGCGTCCGGCTTGAGCGATGATCTCGGCTTCCTGCTCGTGATATTTTGCGTTCAAAACTTTGTGCGGCACGCCGATGGCTTTCAGCTTTCCGGCCACCAATTCAGAGTTTTCGACCGAAACGGTACCGACCAGGACGGGACGTCCTTCGGCGTGGAGGTCCTTGATCTCCTCGACGACGGCATCCCATTTTTCGGACAGCGTGCGATAGATCACGTCGGGCGTATCCTTACGAACCATCGGTTGATTGGTCGGGATCATCACGACGTCGAGGCCGTAAACCGATCCGAATTCTTCCGCTTCCGTCTCGGCCGTTCCGGTCATACCGCCGAGCTTTTCGTACATACGAAAATAGTTCTGTAGCGTGATGGTCGCCAGAGTTTGGTTTTCCCGCTCGATCTTGACTCCCTCTTTGGCTTCGACAGCCTGGTGCAGGCCATCCGACCAACGCCGGCCCTGCATCAGGCGGCCTGTAAAGTCATCCACGATTATCACTTCGCCCTCTTGAACCACATAATGATGATCGGCTTTATACAGCGTATGTGCCTTGAGAGCTTGCTCGACGCAATGGAGCAGGTCCATATTTCCGGGATCGTAGAGATTCGAAACGCCCAGCAGGCGTTCGGCCTTTAGCACACCGGCCTCTGTGAGGACGGACGAGTGATTTTTTTCGTCCAGAAGGTAATCACCCGTTGTGACCTTGGTCTCTTCGTCCTTATGCCCGCGTTCGAGTTTCGGGATGATCTCATTGGCTGTAAAATACTTATCAGTCGCCTCGTCCGACGCGCCGGAAATGATCAGCGGCGTACGGGCTTCATCGATCAGGATCGAATCGACTTCGTCGATGATCGCAAAATAGTGGTCGGGCTGAACCAACGAATCGACGTCAAACTTCATATTATCGCGAAGATAATCAAAGCCGAATTCGTTATTTGTTCCGTAGGTGATATCGCACGCGTAGGCTTCCTTGCGTTCGATATCGTCCATATCATTTTGGATACATCCGACTTTGAGACCGAGGAATGTGTGGATCTTGCCCATCCACTCGGCATCGCGTGAGGCGAGGTAATCGTTGACCGTCACGACGTGAACGCCGCGTCCGGTCAGGCCGTTTAGATAGCTGGGAAGGGTGGCAACAAGTGTCTTACCTTCACCGGTTCGCATCTCAGCGATGCGGCCCTGGTGCAGTGCGATACCGCCGATCATCTGTACATCAAAGTGCCGCATTCCGGTGACGCGGCGTGATCCCTCGCGAACGGTTGCAAATGCCTCGGGTAGGATCTGGTTCAGGACTTCCTGTTCCGCCTTGCGCCGTGCTTCTTTGTCTTCGATGCCCTCGATAGCCCGGGCGATCATTTCCTTAAATTTAGGTGTCTGGGCCTGAAGCTCTTCGTCCGTAAGCTTTTCCACCTTTGCTTCCCAATCCTGGATCTGTGTAACGACCGGCTTAACATTTTTCAAAAAAATGTCGCTGCTCGATCCGAAGATTTTCTTGACTAACTTATCTGCAAAACTGTTGACTGCCATTATTTCCTCTTAATTGTCCGACAAACTTTAGTTTGTCGAAACTTGTCGATATCCCGTTGGTCGCGTCGATAAACTGACGTTTATCGGGCATTTGCTCGGCAAACTGAAGTTTGCCGGACATTTGCAATCCCTTAGATTGCAATAAGGTGCCGGAGCACGCAACCCTTGACGGAAAAAATATTGAAGATGGCGGGGACTTGGAATATTGCAATGCCCGCTCGCCGCTACTTTGCGTCAGATATATGCGGAGCGTCGAGGCCGGCACGCGGAAGGTTTGTGATAGTTACAAACTGATCCACTGGTACATCCGGGTTGAGGACGCCGGATATATAATTGGGGATCAAACCCTTACGAAGCGTGGTGAAATCAAAAGCCGAAGTCCGGGGTTCTAGAAAGGCCGCTTCGCTGCTGACCGACTGAAAGTGAGATAGAAACCTCTGCACCGATACGGTGACTTTGCGGCTCGATTCGGTCGCAATGTCGCTGTCTGGGTCGTCGGACGAAGGGTCAGGTTTGGTGTCGAGATCGTCTTTGTATTCGATCTCATCCTTGACGTCGAACTGCCGCGTCATCGCCGCGTGTGCCAACACCTGCGGCGTCGCGCCCACGAGCACTAGGCCAAGATAGACGCCTAGTGTCGCGAGGACGAGGATGGAATTTTGCGGCTTCGGTTTATTCAAAGGTTAATTTTTGGCCGTATTATCTCCGGGTCGAAGTGTGGCGTTGCCGTTGGGCTGTTTCGGGGCCGCCTTTTGTTCGGCAAGTTTTCGCTGGATCATAGGCAGAGCGATCTGCTTAGGAATTACAAATCGGATCACAACCTTCTTGCCGTCCACCTCGATCTTGGCGCCTTCGAGCAGAATCAAGTCGTCCTTGTCGTTCTGATCCGCATTGGCTCCGGTCTTGGCACTTTTCGCGATACCGATCGCGAAATCGAGACTGCTTTTGATCGACCGAGCCCTTGTTTCGCTTTCAAGCTCTGATTGGACGATTCCGGTAATGTTGACATCATCCTGCTGCAGCATCAGCCCAAAATCTTTTCCGCTGAGGCCCGTCAAGTACTGCAGATAACCGCTGTCATTGATCGCCTCGATGGATTCCTTGACCACCTCGAGGATCTTTTCATCATTGCTGGCGGCCTGAACATATCTAAATGATTTCGGATCAAGTCTATTGTCCTTGGTCAGTTTGCCGCTGGCATTAACAATAAATGCCGAATCGAGCTTGACCTGATTCTTGTCGAGCAGGTCATTGACGTTGTTGGCCAAGTCGACAAACGGACGCTTGTTGATAATCGGCGTCCCGTCTGGATTGGTCGTACCGGCCTGAGTGTCGCCCGTTGGATCTTTCTTTGGCCCCGTTCCCGGAATGCCCGGGATCGACCCGTCGGGATTGGTCTGCGGCACATTAGCATTGACCTTGTTTCCGCCGGGACGCTTTTTATTCAACCCGGGTTTGACGTCACCAACGGTCGAGTCATTAATGGTCGGCAGAGCATCATCGTCAACCACATCAGCACGAGCCTTTGGCGGCTTGGGAGTTGTCGCTAACAGTCCGCCGCGCTGTGGAGTCGGAAATGAAACCGGCGGCGGCGGCGTATATGCCGGAATGCCCGGAGCGAGCATGCCATCAGGTAAAGCACCGTTTTGCTGTGACTGCTGGATCATTTCCCATTGGACCGGATTAGCGATCTGAAAATAACCTTCAGGATATGAGAGCGGCGGAGTAACGCCGGTCGCGTCGATAAAAGTGATATCAGCATCGGCAAGATCCGTCTTCTCATAAGCGGCGTCCACGTATTCGCGGTCGGTACCGAACAGCATCGCTCCGACATAGACCGTATCGAGTGCCTGACAAACGCTCCCTACAAGCGGGCTATCGCAACCTTTCATCGTCAAAAGCGATGTCTGGGCAAAAACCAACAATGCGAGAACATTCACGAGTGCTGAAGCTCCGAGAATTTTGTAGATCCGCGGCGAAAACTCCCACGATCTGATCTCATAATGACCGAAGAGTCCAGCCTCGTCGGACTCGACAGGCTTCACGGTCTCGTTGGTCTCAAATAATTGCTGCTCAAACATATAAATATTGCGTCCGGTGAAAATATCACTGAAAAGGCATAACCTGAGAAATTAGACGCATTGTTCGCATAAATCGTTGCGAACCAACTTATGATTTTACCATTATCGCCGCCGAAAATGGAAGGATTAGACAATGCGACTTCAAACATCTAACATTTCGGTAATGACACGTTCCCGAAACAACGGTCCGGGTGGCAAAAACCGCTCTCGGCGGTCGAAAGACAGCCACCATAAGGAACGAAATGGTAAACGCTTTTTTGCAAGAGAAAGTTCCGAACGCTCCACGCCAAAGCCCCAGACGCCGCAGCAATTGCGATCCGTCGAACGACTGCTCTCGGGGATCGGCGTCCCGCCTGAAAAGCCATTTAAGCCCGACGACTTTCAGCTCGAGGCATTGGCTGCTATCGAGACTGAGGATGTGCTCGTAACGGCCCCGACGGGCAGTGGTAAGACTTGGATTGCCCGCGAAGAGATCCGCCGCCTGCTTGCGGCAGGAAAGCAAGCTTGGTATACGACGCCTCTCAAGGCACTCACCAATTCAAAATACGCCGAATTCAGCGAGGAATTCGGTGCCGAAAATGTCGGTATTCTCACCGGTGACCGTAAAGAAAATTCGTCGGCACCGCTCATCGTCGGCACTACGGAGATCTACCGAAATCTGCTATTTGACGCGTTGCGAAATGGAGATGACGTTAAGGCCGACCTTGTAATACTCGATGAGGCTCATTACCTGTCCGACTCCGAGCGCGGACACGTTTGGGAAGAGGCGATCATTCTTTCGCCAAAGCGGATCCGGATGTTGCTATTGTCAGCCACGGTCGGACGTGCAGAGGAGTTTGCGGCTTGGATCGAAGAAGTCAGGGGCGGCACAGTTCGTGTGATCAAGGCAGGTCCGCGACCCGTTGAACTCAGGGCCGCATATCTTTCGGCTGATCTGCAATTATTTCCATTACTCGGCGAGGACGGCAAATTTAATCGAGACCTTGAACAGTTTGACCGAACCAGACCGCAAACGACATTCCGTCGCCGCAAGTAGAGATCGATCGAAAAGGAAATGGCCCCGTATCTTGGTCGAGATACGGGGCCATAATTTTGAGACCTGTCCGACGCTATTTAACAGAAGCCACCAGCACGTCAATATCGGGCTGTGCGACCAATATATCGAGCGAAACGCTGTTTGCGGCGTATTTGATCTTGGCTGACTCGATCATTCGGGCATACACCTTTTGATCGGCCCTTTTTGAACTGCCGAGAAATGTCTTGCCAAGCATCTGAAGCCCTTCGAGCATTTCAGAAAGTGATTTTGCCTGTTCCGGTTTTACCGTTTGGGCTGACACTGCCAGCGAAGTTCCGGCAGGAACTACGTCCATAGAACCGGAGACAAACTTTATCGAGTCAATGTTGGCACCGAGTTCGTCATTATCAAGCGGAATTATTTTAGCCATACCGCCGGGTGCCGCCATCGCAAACGACATTATCGAATTTTCCTTACCGAGCAGTAATGATGACACCTCAGGCGAAACTTTCGTTATGCCTTCGAGCGTCGCACGCACTCGAGCGAGCGACCCGATAGCGATCGTATTGCTGTCGAGCACCGCCACGGCCATTTCCTTTGTAAAACCGTCGAGCGATCGGCCGATCATATCATCAAGGCCGGTTCCAGCGGCTGCTGTTGATTGTTTGACGGCGCCTTTTGCCGAATCGGCCGTAAATATATAGATACTTCGATCGCCGACTTTTTCTTCGCGATACTTGCCATTGGACGCCAATTTGGCGATCGCGAGTAATGCTCCGGTATTGACGTCGCCGCGGGCGATCGCGACAGGGTCAAAATCGAACTCGTTATCCTTAACCTTGGTCATCGTCATCCCGACCGCAACGGAATCAAATTTACGAAGGTCGATCCCGGCCTTGTCCTT
>Ga0209476_10000029_pt1 | contig 104674 bp, 83 predicted proteins | sample KloWWTrecipitate_FD_187179 | JGI IMG/M metagenome (GOLD analysis project Ga0209476, IMG submission 187179) | Active sludge microbial communities from Klosterneuburg, Austria, studying microevolution and ecology of nitrifiers - Klosterneuburg... | ecosystem: Engineered > WWTP > Aerobic digester... | reverse complement strand
CACTTTGAACGACAAACTGAAGTTTGTCGGACATTGTTAAACTTTTATAAAGATTTTCTTGCGGTACAAGAGCCACATCAGGAAAAGCCATAGAAGAATAAAGCAGATCGCGTAGAGCAGCGACGCGTCGACGGGTTGGGCAATCGCCAGGAACACGTTATCAAAGATCCATTTTTGGATCACGACGGGTTGCCCCTCTGCACCTATTACGCGATAGGCACCGATCATTCGGGCAAATATACCCGAAAAGACAAAGAGCGGCAGAGCGTTTACGCCGAATATGACGAACGGCTTGGCCCACTTTTTGTAGCCTTTGATGTCGATCAGCCAGTAGCACGCCCCGAGCGTGAGCAAGGCAAGGCCCGATGTGACCAGAACGTACGAACTTGTCCATAGAGCCTTGTTGAACGGAAAATAGCTATTCCATATGTATCCGGCGGCAAATAATACGACGCCGAAGAAAAACATTCCCGTTGACTTCTGTAGCGTGTCGCGTTTGGAGATCAGCCAAGTTCCGGTCAATACGCCCGAAATGGTAGTTGCGATCGCGGGAAGCGTCGAGAGAATGCCTTCCGGATCGAAGACCTTAGCGGATCGCCAGATATGATCTTCGGTCAATATAGTTCGGTCTAGCCAGGCGGCCAGATTACAGGCTTTGTCGCCGATCGAGGTGACTTCACAACCGGGAACCGGGATCAGGGTCATCATCGCCCAATATCCGAGCAATATCGCGATGGCGATACCAAGTTGTTGCTTCCAGTTTGTATGAAGAAAAATGATCGAGACGACCAAATAGCACACCGCTATTCGCTGCAGCACACCCGAAATCCGCATCGTGCCAAAATTGTATGGTACGACATTGTACCCGCCCAGATTGAGCCCGATAATGCCCGCGATGCTCAAACCTAGCAAAATGCCGGCGATCTTGAAATTGCGGAGTAGCAAGAACAAAAGGCCGCCCGCCATCGCCATCCAGATCAGCATCTTGAGGCTGTCCGGTGCGTCCGTTGCCGCAAACTGAAAAAATGGAATTACGGACATCGAAAGCCCGAGTCCGAATATCATTGCCGATCGCGAGACGATTTTGGAATAGACTCTTCGCGTGACGCCCTCGGCGATCCTTTTACCGAGAGCGATCGAGATCGCAATGCCGACGATGAATAAAAAGAAAGGAAAGATCCAATCCGTCGGCGTCAATCCGTGCCACGGGGCGTGCTCGAGCGGGTCGTAGATATGCGACCAGGTACCCGGGTTATTTACGAGCACCATCGCCGCGATCGTCATTCCGCGGAAAACATCCAGTGATATCAGTCGGTTTGATGGTGCTTCGGTCATAAGCTATACCTTTGCATCAACCGCAGATACACGCCAATGGTCGCAGATCAGGACTTCTATTTACCTAGTTCATATCTGCTTTTTTCGCGTTCATCTGCGGTGAAGATTCCTACCAGCCATTTCGCTCACGCAAATGCGTAATGTGTGCCGTGTGATGCTCGGAGTGCCAGGCGTAAAGAGCCAACGCACCTTCGAGCGGCCAGTTCCCTGTTTCGGGATGAATAAAGCTCTTCTGGAAATCATTGTCGGACATCGATCGGAGAAGTCTTTCCCAGCGCACGTGGATCGCACTAAGCATCGCTATCGATACGTCGATCGGAAGTTTACTATCAGCGAGTTCGGCCCAACGCTCTTCGAAATATGTTTTGATAGTCGGCGGTGTATCCTCGGTCAGAGCCAATTTGAACCGCGTCAGCGAGTTTGAATGGCTGTCGGCAAGATGATGTACGGTTTGACGCACGGTCCAACCCTCCGGGCGATAACGTGTATCGAGTTGATCATCATCCAGTCCGCTAAGCGCTGCGGCAAGCTTTGCCGGGAGTTCATTAATGACCTGGATCCTCGATGCTCTCGCTTTCGACGAGACCTCGTAGTTCCGGTCAAAATCACCTATCGGAAACCGCAAGTCATCTGTCATAAGCTGCCTCCACAAAACGATCTAGCCGCCGTAATAATTCTCGAATCTGGTAAATTCTTTAAGAAATGCAAGCTTAACCGAACCGGTCGGGCCATTACGCTGTTTTGCGATGATCAATTCGGCAAGTCCCTGGTTTTCGTCTGTCGGTTTGTAGTAATCTTCGCGATAGATAAACGCAACAATATCGGCATCCTGCTCGATACTTCCTGATTCGCGAAGATCTGACATAAGTGGTCTGGGAGGAGTTCGAGCCTCAGGAGCCCGCGATAACTGGGAAAGTGCGACTACCGGAACGTCAAGTTCCTTGGCGAGGGCCTTGAGTTCTCGCGAGATCTGCGAAACTTCTTGCTGCCGGGACTCCGAACGCTTACCGCCGGACATAAGTTGGAGATAGTCGACGACGATCAGGTCAAGTTGTTTCTGCTCAGCAGCCAGACGGCGGCATTTTGCACGCATTTCGAGTACAGAGATTCCGGGAGTGTCGTCGATGAACAGTCGAGCCTCGCTCAACTCTCCGATCGCTTGCGATAGTCGTTCCCACTCGGTTTGGACAAGGTGGCCTGTTCGAAAACGATGAGCGTTGATCCGCCCTTCGGAGGCGAGCATACGCGTTACCAACTGTTCCTTCGACATTTCGAGTGAGAATAAAGCTACGACAGCATTCGATTGCAGTGCAGCGTTCTGCGCCAGTGTCAGACAAAGAGCGGTCTTTCCCATCGACGGGCGGGCGGCGACGATCACCAGATCGGTTCGTTGCAGTCCGGACGTCATTTCATCGAGTTCAACAAAACCGGTCGACAGCCCCGTAATGCCGCTGTTTCCTCCTGCCTGATGTTCGCGAACCCGTATCAGGACGCGGTCAGCTATCGGAGCGATCCGCGAAAAACTCTGATTCGTTCTGGCTTCTGCTAAGGCGAAGATCGCCTGTTCGGCACGATCGAGCACGACATCCGCATCTTCTTCTTCGGCGAGTGCCTCACTCGTGATCGAGTTGCACGTGCGGATGAGATTTCGAACGACTGCCTTTTCCCGAACCACATTGATGTACTCTTCTACATTTGAGAAATGATGTAGGCCAAATGTGAGATTAGTGATAGTTGCTGTGCCGCCGATCGATTCGAGCGAACCTTCTTTCTTCAGTTCTTCGCCGATCAGGATCGGATCGATCTGTTTTTGCTTTTCAAAAAGGGCGATCATCGCAGCGAAAACCCGGCGATTAAGCGGCGAATAAAAATCCTCCGGCTTGAGGTGCTCGACCGCCTGAGCGATCACCGAATTATCCAGAAGAATAGCGCCGAGAATTATTCGCTCGCTGTCCTCACTGCTTGGCAACGGTTTCTCTAAAAATTGTTCGCGTCTTACGTCGGGAAATGCACCTGCCATTACGTGTAACTGCTCCAGATAAATGAGTTAAAAAACCGTTTGGATCGTGAGATGGCCACAACGGATGAAAAAAGAGACCGCAAATTTAAGTTTGCAGCCTCTAATCTTACTCTCATACGGATTCCCTTTCAAAGAATCCGAAACGATTTATCCAACTCACATTAAATGGCTTATGCCGCGTCGGTTTCCGTCGCTTCAACAGCCTCAACTGCAGGTTCAACTGCCGGTTCGGCGGCCTTAGTTTCTTCCTTGACCGGAGCTTCTCCACCTTCTGCACTAACTGTTACCGGCACCGAAAGAGTTACTTCGCGATGAAGTTTGACGTTTACCGTGTATTCTCCGGTTTCTTTGATCGCGTCTTTCAGTACGATTCGGCGACGATCGATCTCATATCCCTTGCCCTTTAGAGCCTCAGCGATATCCATCGATGTGACCGAGCCAAACAGCGTTCCGTGATCGCCTGCTTTGCGCTCGAACTTGAGTGCAATGCTCGACATTTGCTCGAGCTGAGCTTCAGCCGTTGCCTTTTCGATCGCAGCCTTTTTCAAAAGTGCCGCACGCTCCTGTTCGATCTGCTTAACGTTGCCTTTGGTGGCGAGCGTAGCCAACGCCTGAGGCAACAGGTAGTTGCGGGCGTAACCGGCCTTGACCTTTACGATCTCGCCGCGGCCGCCGACATGTTCGATGTCCTCGCGTAATAATATTGTTGTATTTGCCATGATGTTCAATCCTCTTGGTAATGGACCGCGTCGTTGAGCTAAATATTAGCTCTATGCCGAAACAATGATCCGATTAATAATTCCTACTAGTCGGCAACGAACGGCAGCATTGCCATCGAACGCGCTCGCTTGATCGCAGTTGCGATACGACGCTGATCTTTCGCCGAAATGCCCGAAATGCGGCGCGGCATGATCTTGCCACGCTCAGGAACGAACTGCCTCAAATAATCGACATCCTTCCAATCGACATAATCCGGAACCAACTGTCGCGGTCGGCGACGCTGAAAGCGGCGGGGGCGATCACCGATCACGTCCTCACCAACACCGAAACCGCCTCTATCGTCCATCAATTCAATCTCTTTCTCTGCCATAACTTTCTCCTTGTCGGGCGACGCTTAAGCCTCGGCTGACACCTCCGTCGATTCTTCTGTCGGGCGGAATTTTGCGCGTTTCGCAGCTTTCGCCTCACGCTTTGCCAAGCGTTTGTCTGCGGCCTTTCGATCCTCATCGACGCGGACCGTGACGTAGCGCAAGATCAGATCGTTTACGCGCATACGGCGTTCGAGCTCGAGGATCTCCTGACCGGTTCCATTGACCTCAAACAAGACATAGTGGCCTTCCGTCTTTTTCTGGATCGGATAAGCCAGCGTTCTAATGCCGACATTGTCCAAGCGAACGACTTCGCCGCCTTCTTTTTCGATCAATTTACCAACCGCTTCGTTTAGCTTCTCGATCTTCTCGCCTTCCGTCTCCGGATTGACGATATACATAACTTCGTACGTTCTATTTGCCATTTATTTCCTTTCTCCTTTCGGCTAACCAACCTCATTCTCATTTGGAATGAAGTAAGGATCCTGCTGCTCGGGTCAATCGCCAATCGGCCGAACCCCGATATTTCAAACTAATTAAATTTCGCCATCGCGGCATCAACGCCATCAGCGATTATCATTTCGACTGCATCCGCCGCAGTATCCAATATCTCGTCGAGCTTTTCGATATCGCTTTTATAGAAATTCTCCAGAACGAAATTCGATGCACTCGATATCGGGTGTTCCGGTTGGATTCCGATCCTGACCCGGATAAACTCCTGCGTTTTCAAACAATCGATGATCGATCTCAGCCCGTTCTGTCCACCGTGCGACCCTTTTGGCCTGATGCGAATCTTGCCAAACGGTAATGCCAGATCATCTGACACGACGATGAGTTGTGAACCCACTCTTTCGGGCTTTGCGACGAGACAGTTGACTGCCTCACCGCTGAGATTCATAAACGTCTGCGGCTTTATCAATTCCACCGCGTTATCGCCTACTACCCCTCGCCCGATCAATGATCGGCATTCCGCTCTTGAGACCCGTGTCTGAAGTCGGGCGGCGAGACGGTCGACGAGCATAAAACCCGCGTTGTGCCTCGTCCGATCGTATTTGTCGCCCGGGTTACCGAGCCCGACAATGAGCCATTTACTCAACGTCTAACGTCCTCGATTAAGCTTCGCCGCCATCACCGGGCGTTTCACCGACCACTTCGGGTTGTGCTCCGGCTTCGAGCTGCGGTTCAAGCACGACCTCGCTAACCGTCACGATCGTCGCAACTACGGTCTCCGGAGCTTCAAGCAATTCGATTCCGGCTCCGACACTGAGGTCCGAAACGTGAATAGAATGTCCAGCCGCCAGATCGGTCACATCGACATCGATCGACTCAGGCGTGTTCGCCGGTTCGCACAAGACCTTGATCTCGCGCAGAGCCTGCGTCAAAACTGCTCCGGCATCTTGCAATCCGGCCGCTTGGCCTGTCAAGTGGATCTGGACCGTCATTTCGATCTTTTCACCCTTAGAAAAACGGCGAAGATCGGCGTGGATCAGACGACCCCTGACGGCGTCGATCTGACGAGCCTGGAAAATGACATCATTGACGCCCTCTCCCTCAATATCGAGTGAGAAAACGGTGTTGATGCCCGAGTCCGAACGGATGATCGCCGCAAGGTCCTTTAACTCAGCGGTGGCCGCAAGGCTTTCCGATCCGCCGCCGTAAACAACGACCGGGATCTTGCCCAAAGCACGGAGTCGACGGTTTTCGTTTTTGCCGCGCGTATCACGCTTCTCTGCTTTAATTACTATTTTTTCTGCCATAACTCTTTCCTCTGTCCCTGATCGACGTTGCCAATATTGCCGCTTACATCGATGCTTCGACGAATACTAAATAAATAACGAAGAGACACTCGTCTCATCGTGTATCGATCTGATCGCTGACGCCAACAGCTTGGCGACGCTTAAAATTTCGATCTTGCCACCTTCGACCAGCGGTTTACCGTTGTCTTGGATCGGGATCGTATTGGTCACGATCACCTTTTTTAGATGCGAACCGCTAATATTCTCAACTGCTTTGCCGGACAAAACACCGTGCGTAAAGCAAGCAGAGATCTCGTTGGCCCCGGCTTTATGCAATGCCTCTGCAACCTTGCATATCGTACCGCCCGTATCGCACATATCGTCGATAATGAGGCAGTTCTTGCCGTTCACATCGCCGACGATGTTCATCACGTCTGCCACATTGGCACGTTCGCGGCGTTTATCGCAAAGAGCAAGACCGGCATCTAGCCTTTTCGCGTAGGCTCTGGCACGCTCGGCACCACCGGTGTCCGGGGATACAACTATAAGATTCTCGATCGGATTCGCCTTAAAATACTCAACTACGATCGGCGCCGCATAAAGGTGGTCGACCGGAATATCAAAGAAACCTTGTATCTGCGATGCGTGCAGGTCGATCGTCAAAATTCGCTGAGCTCCGGCGGTTGTAAGCAAATTAGCTACCAACTTTGCGGCGATCGGCACTCTCGGCCGATCCTTTTTATCCGAGCGGGCATAGCCAAAATACGGAATTACCGCCGTCACTCTTTCCGCTGACGCCCGAACACAAGTGTCGATCATTATCAGCAGTTCCATCAGGTGCCTATCACTAGGAGGGCACGTCGGCTGCACAATGAAGACGTCTGAGCCGCGGACATTCTCGCCGACCTGGAAATTAAACTCACCGTCCGAAAACCGGTCGGTCGTCGCTTTGCCCAATTCGCAACCAAGTTCCCCGCAGATCTCCTCCGCGAGTTCCTTGTGGGCAGTGCCCGAAAATACTTTGATCTTTCCAGTGACGCTCATTTCAATAAAAAAACGGACGATCTTCGTTAAGAAAGATTGTCCGTTTCGGAATCGAAATTGGCTGGGGCGGGAGGACTCGAACCTACGAATGCCGGATCCAAAGACCGGTGCCTTACCACTTGGCTACGCCCCATTGCGAATTTTTAGAAACTGATCGGAAACAACCTAACACCGAAGTGCTTCGCGGTACTGTGACCCCGAAATAGTTGCTACGGCAAACTTTCGCCAGGTCGATTCGTGATCGAGGGCTTTTATAGCAGCTTGCCGTGTCTCTGTTTTGTCAAATATTGCGAAGACCGAGGCCCCGCTGCCGCTCATTGCGGCATTTACTGCACCTAGCTCGAGCAATGTATCTTTTACACGCTTGACCTCAGGGTAAGCGTCGAAAACGCTTGCTTCAAAATCGTTTTTCAACTCCGAACTAAACAGATCAAGAAGATCGGCCTGGTTTCGGCAAACAGTAAGATTATGTTTTTGATCGTCGGATGTCAAGGTTGATGCATTTAATAATGCAAATGCCCTTGCAGTCGCCACATTTACGTTCGGTGTCACGACAAGTAGGTTTTCAGAGCCAATTTCCCTAAGTAAGGGTGAAACCACATCACCCCGCCCAATACCTAACGCTGTCCCGCCATTCAGAAAGAACGGCACATCCGCACCGAGGTCTTCCGCAATGAGCAATAAGTCCCTTTCTGGTATAGGCCCAAGGCCGCAGAGTTTAATAAAGCCTTTAAGAGCTACTGCGGCATTAGATGAACCGCCACCGAGACCGCCGGGCGACGGAATCCTCTTTGTGAGGTGGACTCTGCCCGTCACACGCTTTCCAAAATGTGTCTCGAGAGCCGCGGCCGCTCGTAGAATAATATTGTGACCGTCGATTGGCACGTTGCCATCGTCGCAAGAAAGTTCGAGTTTGTCGCTTGCTTCGAAAGCGATAGTGTCGTGTAGCGATATAGTCTGAAACACGGTGCAAAGCTCGTGAAACCCATCTTCACGTCTGCCCAATATACGCAGGATCCAATTTATTTTTGCGAATGAAGGCAATGAAAACGGATCTTGCATCGCTAAAGAATAAAGCGAGGCGGACTGAAAGTAAATGAGCGTGCTGAAGTCGTTTGACTTGGGCACGCTCAGATTCGAAAACAGTATTTCAGTCGATTATTTTCGAGTCAGAAACACCTGTGTAAAGTAATATGAACCGTCATCAGCAACCGCGATCCCGACGGCGGATTCGCTCCAGTCCGATTTCAGCAAATTTTGCCGATGTGACGGCGATTTGAGCCATAGCTCGACTGCGACCTCGACCGGGTCCTTGTAGCCGCGATTGAATGCGATATTCTCCCCGATCGATCGCCATTTCTTCAATCCTGAACGATCCGCTCGATCACTCACCATCGAATCGTCAAGCCCGCGATGTCCAAAATACTTGAATTCGGCCATATCGAGCGAATGTTGGCGCGCGATCTTGGCGACGTCTTCGCTCCATTCGAGCTGTTTGAATCCATTCTCGACACGCTTCTTATTGATCAGATCAAAGGCAACGTGCTCGATCGACGCAGTATTTACAATTATCGACGCTTTGACTGCTGCTGCCTTTTCCGGGATAACCCGCGGCCGTGTGAAATCAGAAGGCGCTGAAGTATTTCTAGCGATCTGTTCCTGTAACTTGTCTGTTTGAGCTGAGGCAGAAACCGCTATCGCGAATATCAAACCTATAAAAAGGATGGTTCTATTCTTCATTGGACCCCACTTCGGCAGCCTGACTTTCCGCATCTCCGCGGCTCTAGGCTTTGCGTTCACTCAATTGAGCGATTGCCTTTTCGGTTAAGGTGACAGATCTCATAGATCTATCTACTACTAGAAAATGTCAATTTGGGTGTTTTTCCAGGCTTTTTCGGCGGAATGCGATAAAATGTTTCTATGTCACAGCCAACGGTTCAGTTGGGAATGCGAAAGCCCGACGAAACGGTCGTTGAACCGCACGTCGATCCCGTTTGTAAAATGCTCGTGCTTCCCGATTCGGCGGCGGGCAATTTTGCGTATCATGGAACGGATTACTACTTTTGTGCGATCGGTTGCCGTGACCGTTTTGCGGCAAATCCGGAAAAATATCTGAATCCGCAACCCACCGAGGACCTTCCTCTCGACGTAGAATACACGTGCCCGATGGACCCCGAGATCGTCCAGATCGGTCCGGGAATCTGCCCAAAATGCGGAATGGCACTCGAACCAAAAGAGATCTCGCTGGACGACCGTCCGGACCCTGAGTATTTAGATATAAAACGCCGCTTTACTATCGCGGCAATTTTCACACTGCCGCTGTTCGTATTGGCAATGGCGGAAATGTTTGTAGATCTGAACCGGCTGTTTCCGACATTGCCGCACGGGCGGGCGGCAGTCATTTCATTATGGATACAATTCGTCTTAGCTACTCCGGTGGTTATTTGGTGTGGCCTTCCGTTCTATCAACGAGCGATCGCCTCGATCAAAAATGTCAGCCCGAATATGTTCACGCTGATCGCGATCGGCACGGGAGCAGCGTACTTATTGAGCATCGCGGCATTATTTGTCCCGGGCGTTTTTCCTCCGGCAATGATCGACCCGCACTCCGGCGTTGTGCCGGGATATTTCGAATCGGCCGCAGTGATAACGACACTGGTACTGTTGGGTCAGGTGCTGGAACTCCGGGCTAGATCACAAACGTCAACCGCGATCAAGGAATTGCTCAGGCTCGCACCGGAGACTGCAACGGTGGTACATCACGATGGTAAGGATGAGGCGATCGATCTAAAGCTCGTTCAAGTCGGTCAGTTACTGCTCGTCAGAGCGAATGAAAAGGTGCCTACAGACGGTCGTATAGTCGAAGGCGATACCACGATCGATGAATCAATGGTCACGGGCGAATCGCTCCCTGTCGAAAAGCACACCGGCGACGGTGTTATTGGCGGCACGATCAACGGCAATCGATCGTTTACGATGCGTGCAGAAAAGGTTGGCAGTGCAACTCTGCTCGCTCAGATCGTCAAAATGGTAGGCGAGGCACAACGTAGTCGGGCACCGATCCAAAGGCTGGCAGATGTCGTCTCGGCATATTTCGTCCCGGCAGTAATAATCGCGGCGATAATCGCGTTTATCGTTTGGATCGCCCTAGGCAGTCTGGCCTACGCGATAGTCGCCGCCGTTTCAGTGCTGATCATTGCCTGCCCTTGTGCCCTCGGTCTGGCAACCCCGATGTCGATAATGGTCGGTACCGGACACGGAGCAAAAAACGGCGTTTTGATCAAAAAGGCCGAGGCTTTGGAAACGCTTGAAAAAGTGAACACCATTATTGTGGACAAAACAGGAACTTTGACCGAAGGAAGGCCGAGTGTACAAAGTGTTGTCGCGACTCAAGGATATATTGCTGCAGATGTCGTTAAACTCGCGGCGAGTCTGGAAAGAAATAGCGAACATCCTCTCGCAAATGCGATTCTCGCCCAAGCCGATCTATTGAGCCTTGAATTATTGCCTGTAATACAATTCGAATCAAAAACAGGGATAGGCCTGAGCGGTTTTATTAATGAGCAGATAGTAACGATCGGCAAAGAATCTGGAGAGATCGACGACCAATTGAATGAGACCGTCGGCGTGATGCGGGACGAAGGACAGACCGTTGTATTTGTTACAGTCGGCGGCCAACTTTCCGGCGTGATAGGCATTTCTGACCCGATCAAACCCTCGGCAAAGGCCGCGATCGACGAACTCCATCGCCGAAATATCGAAGTGGTGATGATGACCGGGGATAATCGAACAACCGCCGAGGGTGTCGCGAAACAACTCGGGATCGACCACGTCTTCGCCGAAGTAATGCCCGAGGACAAGGCAGCCAAGGTTAAAGAATTGCAATTACAAGGCAAAATAGTCGCGATGGCAGGCGACGGAGTGAATGACGCTCCGGCATTGGCACAAGCAGATGTCGGCATTGCGTTCGCCAGCGGTACCGACGTTGCCATCGAGTCTGCTGATATTACACTCTTAAAGCCCGAACTTCACGGCATCTTAAAGGCTAGAAACCTGAGTCTGGCAACGATGAAGAACATACGTCAAAATTTGTTCTTCGCGTTCGCCTACAACATTATCGGTGTTCCGATCGCCGCCGGGGTGCTGTTCCCGGTCTTTGGGATCCTGCTTTCACCGATGATCGCGAGCCTTGCAATGACGTTTAGTTCGGTGTCGGTGATCACGAATGCCTTACGATTGAGAAATGCCAAGCTTTGATGGGAGACCTTAGCCGCAGATGGACACAGATCGCTCAGACCCGAAAATAAATGTTTATCTGCGTCATCCACATTTTTTTGTGGTTAAAAACTCCCCGGCTCGGAGTCTTTGCGGTAAAATCTATTTATGAGCAAACCTGCATTAGCTGTTCACGGTGGAGCCGGTACGATTTTTAGATCCGAAATGACGCCCGAACTCGAAGCCCAGTATCGATCCGGCATCGAGAATGCACTGCGTGCCGGTTGGGCAGTGCTTCAGGCAAACGGGAACTCGCTGGACGCGGTTGATGCCGCAGTGCGTCAACTCGAAGATTTCCCGCTTTTCAATGCGGGCCGCGGTTCGGTTTTCACGCACGATGGCCAAAACGAGATGGACGCGGCGATAATGGACGGCCATTCGAAAAAGGCCGGTGCGGTCGCTTTCATCCGCAATGTCAAAAATCCGATCGGGCTCGCCCGTCTCGTAATGGAGCGAACGGAGCACGTACTGCTCGCGGGTGAAGGTGCGATACTTTTTGCGGAAGAAATGAATGTCGAACTTGCCGACAACGCTTATTTTTATACTGATAACCGTTGGAAACAGCTCGAACAAGCGATCGCCGCCGGTCGTGTCCAACTCGATCACGCCGGTGCGGTGCATCCCAAACCCATCGGCACGGTCGGTGCCGTTGCCTGTGACGTAAATGGCCATTTGGCTGCCGCAACATCGACGGGCGGAATGACCAACAAAAAGTTCGGCCGCGTCGGCGACACTCCGATCATCGGGGCCGGAACGTATGCTGACGAATTTTGTGCCGTTTCTTGCACGGGGCACGGCGAATATTTTATGACCAACGTAACGGCTTTCGATGTTGCCGCACGAATGAAATATAGCGGCTTGAGCCTAGAAGATGCGGCTCAAGAGTCGATCGACCACTTGACCAAACTCGAGGGCGAAGGCGGCCTCATCGCGGTCGATGCTCAAGGCAATATCTCGCTGCCATTCAATTCCGAAGGAATGTATCGCGGCTCAGTAAATTCGAAGGGTGAGACGGCGATTGCCATCTACCGTCAATAGAAAAAAGGAATGATGCATCAAAGCATCATTCCCCCAACCTTAAAAGCCTTAAAATTATCTCCTCAGGCTCGCTTCGAAATGACGGGATCTTGTCATTACGATTCTGAAACAACTTCATCCTAATTGCCCGCGAGTCCCGCACATCTCTGATTACGTCAATCGGCAGTGTCACCGCCGAAACAAACCCCTAACAGACAATTTCTACTCGGCCGCTTTCTTTTCATTTACGATGTCCCGATATTCCTGAACGTAGGCGATATCCTTTGGCACGAGGTCGGCGAGCGTAACGACCAATTCGCCCTTTCGAGCGTGTTTGATCGCGTGGTGTATAGCGGTCCGGCCATCAGGAATGATCCTCACGGTCGGGGTTGCTGTGCTCTGTGCAATCCCCTCCTGAAGCAGCGTATGAAGTTCCTCAGGATCGCGGCCCCGAAGGTAATTGCCCGTGCGGATCACGATGCGGTCAAATGTGTCGCCCGCGATCTTACCAAATTCGCGGATATCATCGTCGCGACGATCACCGGTACCATTTAGAACAACAGTTCTGTATTTATTAGGTAGTTTTAGGACGAAGTCAGCCAAACCTCTGAGGCCGGCGGGATTATGGGCATAGTCCATAAGTACTGTCACATCGCCGATCTCAACAAAATTAAGTCGGCCCGGCGTTTGCGCCGTTCCCGCATTGAAAGTCGTCAGTCCAACACGCAGGTCTTCGAGCGAAACGCCGTGGACAAAGCACGCGAGTGTCGCGGCCAGCACGTTCTGGATCATAAATTCGGCACGGCCGCCGTATGTCAACGGTACGTTTACCACTTTTTCGATCCGAACCTTCCACTTGCCTTTCAGTATCGTCACATAGCCATTTTCGTAAACACACGAAACGCGTCCGCGTTCGGCTCGTCGTTTGATATTCGGGTGGTTTTCGTCCATCGAGAAGCAGACGACCTTCCCCTCGACCATTTCCTTCATCGCATAGACGAGGTCATCTTCGGCATTAAGCACCGCGTATCCTTTCCTCGAGACCGCACGCGGCACAACGGACTTGACGCGGGCAAGATCCTCAAGTGTATTTACGTCCTTTAACCCCAAATGGTCGGCGGCGACATTCATCACCACACCAATATCGCAGTAATCAAATCCAAGCCCCGAGCGAATTATACCGCCGCGGGCAGTTTCCAATACCGCAATATCCACGGTCGGATCCTTAAGTACGAGTTGAGCCGAGACCGGGCCCGTATTGTCGCCGGTCACGATCTGCTGATTGCCGATATAAGTACCGTCGGTTGTCGTAAACCCTACATTTCGGCCGCTATTTTTTAAGATATGGGCGATCAGTCGCGTCGTTGTGGTCTTGCCATTCGTGCCCGTGATCGCAAAGATCGGGATCCTTGCCGGCGTCCCGGGCGGAAATAACATATCGATGACGTGTTCAGCCACGTTTCGAGCAATTCCCTCGCTCGGAGCCAAGTGCATTCGGAAACCGGGAGCCGCGTTCACCTCGATGATCCCGCCACCGTTCTCCCGTAAAGGCTCACTTACATTTGGAGCAATAACATCCACGCCGGCAACATCCAGCCCGATAATCTTAGCGATCCTTTCAAACAAGAAGACGTTTGCCGGATGCACCTCGTCGGTACAGTCGATCGCTGTCCCGCCGGTCGATATATTTGCTGTGGTCTTAAGGTGAAGCACCTCGCCGGCCGGCATAATGCTTTCGAGTTCATATCCGGCTTTTCGGATGCACCGCATTGTTTGGCCGTCGATATCGATCTGAGTGAGAACATTTTCGTGCCCGTAACCGCGACGCGGGTCCGCGTTAGTTTTGTCGATCAGATCTTGAATCGAAGTATTACCATCGCCTATGACGTGTGCCGGCACACGCTCGGCGACCGCTATCAAGCGATTATTTACTACCAAAGCCCGAAAATCCGAACCGATCAACTGCTTTTCAACAATAATGTATCGTGAATATTCTTTGGCCTTTTCAAAAGCGACCTGGGCTTCTTCGAGCGAATTGACCCCGACCGTTGCACCTTTGCCGTGATTACCGTCTAGCGGCTTGATAACAACCGGAAAACCAACGCTGTCGAGAGTATCCTCAAGATCTTCAATATCGCGGATTCGATAGCCTTTCGGAACCGGCACGCCCATATCGCCGAGTAGCGTTTTGGTAGCGTGTTTATTCCCCGCGATATCGACCGAGATCATATTTGTATTGACCGTTGTCGTCGCCTGAATACGCTTTTGATAGACGCCGTATCCAAGTTGGACAAGCGATTGATCATTTAGACGAATAAACGGAATGTCGCGATTGTCGGCCTCTTCGACCAATGAACCCGTCGACGGGCCAAAGCGTACGTCTTGGCGGATCTCTCGCATTTCCTGAATCTCTTTTGCGAGTTCATCTTTGATTTCCTGAGTGGACCGTCCTTCGGCAAGATCCAAAAAGAGCCGTACCGCGGCACGACCGACGTATCGACCCACTTCCTCCTCGAGATAGCTAAAAACGACGTTATAGATTCCGCGTTCGTCTGTTTCCCGCGTACGACCGTACCCGGTATCCATCCCTGCGAGCGTCTGCAGTTCCAACGCGAAGTGCTCGATCACGTGTCCGGCCCAAGTGCCTTCCTCCACGCGCTTCAGAAATCCGCCCTCTTCCTGATAACTACAACCGTGGGTCGCAATTGATGGCAAGACATCCCTGAGCCTGTCGTAAAAGCCCTCGATCTTATCGGTCGGCCGTTCCTCATAGTCAGCGATGTCTAATCGCATTATGATCAGCTTTTTCCAATAGCCGCTCCAGTAGTTAGGGCCGCGAAGTGTGCGAATTTCGAGTATTTCCATTGTTTCAATTAGCCAAGGTCAGGCAGCAAGAATTCATTCGGCGGAGGCATCGGATACCGATCGAGATAGTTGTAAACGAGCCCATCACGTAATACGTGAAACTGGACACCACAGATGCTAAACGCTTCGTTATCACCGACTTCCGCTATCTCGTTGAAGGTAATCTCTGAACCGTCAACGATCGTTGTTGACCCCTGCCCGAAGACCTCAAGTATTCCTTTACCATCAAGAATGATCGCAGTATTTTCATCAATGCCGATGCCTAGGTTGTACGGATTGTATGACACTGCGGTTATTAGACGACTGATGCGTCCGCGTTCGCTGAAGTGCTGGTCGATGATGATATTTTTCAGAAAGCCTAGCCCGGGACTAAGCTTTACGGCATTCTTATGGGGATGTGAACTTGCATCGCCGCGGACGATCATCGATGTGCTCATTGCCGCCGCACCCGCGCTCGTACCCGCCATTACAACATTGGTGTCGCGCACCATCTTGCGAAGTTTCTCAGCAAGTTTTGTCCCACCTAGCACCGACACAAGGCGCATCTGGTCACCGCCCGTCATAAATACACCGGTTACGCCGTCCGTAAGCTTTTCGACATCCGCTTGGACAACATCCTGTCGCGAGGTCGCTCGCAAAACCCGTGGATTTGTCACACCGAGATTTCTGAAGGCCTGCGTGTACACGTCTGCAGCAAACTCGGGGAAATCCGATGCAACCGGAACGATCAATATTTCTGCCTTGTCGCCGCCGGCTAGTTCAAGAAATTTCTTAAGTATACGACGCTCATTATACTTATCTTCCGCCCCACCGATAACGAGCAGATGCCCGCCGATGATCTCACGGTCATCTGATTCACTCATTTGTTATTATGGAAAACTATAATTTAGAAAACTTTACACTAAGTTAGTGTAAAGTTCAGGATTGGTCAAGAATTCGATGGGTTTTATGTAATTGATCATCGTATCTCATCCGCCGTCACACTCTTTTCGGCGTGTATTTCTTGCAGACTTCTGACCGTAAGAGTTTCTGATGTGAGTTTTGTCCCTATCGCCTCGATCAATGCTTCCGCTCCCGTGATGGTAGTAACACACGGAACATTGAATTGTAGAGCGGCCTTTCGGATCGCTTTCTCGTCAAAATGTGACACTTTACCAAGCGGCGTGTTGATGATCAGTGCGATCTCGCCTTGCCGGATCAGATCGGCGATATTGGGACGGCCTTCGTTGACCTTAAAAGTCGTCTCGCACTCTAAACCGACCTCGTGTAGACGTTTGGCAGTCCCGAATGTCGCCACTAGATCGAATCCGAGGTTACTCAACCGCCTTGCGAGCAACACCGCCTGCCCCTTATCTACCTCGTTGACCGAGATGAACGCTCGACCGCTTAGCGGCAACCTTAAGCCCGCACCTTCCATCGCCTTTCCGTATGCCTCGCCAAATGTCGCCCCGACTCCCATAACCTCACCCGTCGAGTGCATTTCCGGCCCAAGTATCGGATCAACTCCGGCAAACTTCTTGAAAGGAAAAACAGGTGACTTTACAAATATCTTGGGGACCGGCAGGACATCCGGAAGGTTAAAATCGGCCAGACGCTTGTGGCCCGCCATCACCAATGAAGCGATCTTTGCGATCGGCACGCCCGTGGCCTTCGCGACGAATGGCACCGTCCGGGACGCTCTCGGATTGACCTCAAGAACGTAAACGCGGTCGTCCTTAATGGCATATTGAATGTTCATCAACCCTTTGACCTTGAGTGCCTTCGCCAACAGATTAGTATAATGGCGGATCGTTGCAAGGTGTTCCTGGGCGATCTTCTGCGCCGGTAAGACACTCGACGAGTCGCCCGAGTGAATACCCGCTTCCTCGATATGGCCCTGTATCCCGGCAATTACCACCGTGTCGTCATCGGCGAGTGCGTCGACGTCCACTTCGGCAGCACGTTCAAGAAATTTGTCTATCAGTATCGGTTTTGCCGGCGAAGCATCAACCGCGGAGCGCATATATTCATCTAGTGACTCATCATCGTAAACTATCGCCATCGCTCGCCCGCCGAGCACAAAACTCGGCCTCACGATGATAGGATAACCTATTTTGTTTGCAACACTTTTCGCCTCATCAGCTGATGTGACACTCGAATTATCCGGACACGGAATCTTAAGTTCTGCAAGTAACGCCCCAAACCGTTCACGATCCTCAGCCAGATCGATCGAGTCGGGCGAAGTACCTATGATCGGCACACCCGCGGCGTGCAACCTGTCGGCGAGATTCAAAGGCGTTTGACCACCGAACTGGACAATGACACCCTCCGGTTTCTCGACCTCGACGATATTCATCACGTCTTCGTAGGTCAGGGGCTCAAAATATAATCGGTCCGAAGTGTCGTAATCCGTCGACACCGTCTCCGGATTACAATTGACCATTATCGTCTCGAAGTCCGCTTCTCGCAGTGCAAAACTTGCGTGACAACAGCAATAGTCGAATTCAATGCCCTGGCCGATCCGGTTGGGGCCAGAGCCAAGGATCATTATCTTACGACGCGACGTCGGCTCTGCTTCGCACTCCTCTTCGTAGGTAGAATATAAATACGGCGTAAAGGATTCGAACTCCGCTCCGCAAGTATCGACCCGCTTATAGACCGGCCTTATCTGCAGTGTTTGCCTATAGTTACGAACCTCTACTTCAGGTGAGTCCGTAAGAAATGAGATTCGCCGATCGGACAACCCACACTCTTTCAGACTCAACATTAGGTCACGCGATATCTCCTGTAGCGGAATAGTTCCCATCGCGTCCTGAAGATCCATAACCTGTTTGAGTTGGTCCAGAAACCACGGGTCGATCCTGGTCAGACGGTGTATCTCTTCGAGCGAATATCCAATTTGGACAGCGTACGTCAAATAGGAGAATCGCTGCGAATTCGGCCGAGCTAGTTTGCGTTGTAATTCTGCATCCGGAACATCTACTAAACGCAACGGTTTAACCGCTTCGAGCGAACGTAACCCCTTAAACAGCGATTCCTTGAACGTACGCCCTATCGCCATTACTTCCCCGACCGATTTCATTTGTGTTCCGAGTACGTCTTCGGCCCCGGGGAATTTCTCAAAAGCCCATTTAGGTATTTTAGTTACGACATAGTCGATCGTCGGCTCGAAGGATGCCGGCGTCTTCATTGTAATGTCGTTTGGGATCTCGTCGAGTGTGTAGCCTACCGCCAATTTCGCAGCGATCTTGGCAATCGGAAAGCCGGTGGCCTTAGACGCCAGTGCCGACGATCGCGAAACCCTGGGATTCATTTCGATAATACGAATGTCTCCATTCTCAGGATTAACGGCGAATTGTATGTTCGATCCGCCCGTCTCGACACCGACCTTGCGAATGCAGGCGATCGACATATCACGCAATCGCTGATACTCAACATCCGTTAACGTTTGCGCCGGTGCGACTGTGATCGAATCACCCGTATGGACGCCCATCGGGTCGAAGTTTTCGATCGAGCAGATGATAACGACGTTGTCTTTGAGATCACGCATTACCTCGAGTTCAAACTCTTTCCAACCCAAGATCGACTCTTCGACCAGTATTTGCGAGTTAGGCGAAGCCATTAGTCCGCCTCTGGCGATCTCTTCGAATTCCTCCGGATTATAGGCAGTACCGCCGCCCGTGCCGCCCAGCGTAAAACTCGGCCTGATGATCGCAGGGTAACCCGTCTCTTCAACGATCTTCTTAGCCTCTTCCCACGTGTGAGCAAACCCGCCTCTTGCCGACGGCACACCGATCTCGTCCATCGCGGCCTTAAATAGTTCGCGGTCCTCGCCCACCTTGATCGCGTTGATATTGGCCCCGATCAGCTTTACACCGAATTTATCCAAAACCCCGCGTTCAAACAATTCGACGGAGAGATTAAGTCCGGTTTGTCCACCGACGGTGGGTAATAGTGCATCGGGACGCTCTTTTTCGATAATTGCAGTTACGGTCTCAACGGTTAGCGGTTCGACATAAGTGCGGTCGGCGATCTCGGGGTCCGTCATTATCGTTGCCGGATTTGAGTTGACCAATACGACCTCAAACCCCTCTTCTTTGAGCGCCCGACAGGCTTGCGTTCCCGAATAGTCGAATTCGCACGCCTGACCAATGACAATCGGGCCGGAGCCGATTATTAGGATCTTATGTATATCAGTGCGTTTTGGCATTTGTAAACAACCGATTATACAAAAAAAGTGCGGTCTATATAACCGCACTTTTCAAATTCGATGATCGGGATCGTTTAGAATGGGATCCTCGGAACCTTTGGGATCTTATTTTCGATCTTTTGCTTAGCAGCATCGACTACGATCTTCCCTGATAGTACATTATCGAGTCGTGAGGCAAGCACGGGATTAAGCTTTCTGAGCTTGTCGTTGATCTTTTTAGCTTCTTTTTTGTTCCCGCTCGCATTGTATGCCTCGCCGAGATTAAATAGGCCGAATGAGTTCACTCCGTCCAGGTCTACGACCCGCCGGAATGTCGCCACCGCATTTCCGAGATCATTAAGGCCGCGATAGCCGAGACCGAGCTGATTTATCGCTATCACCCAATTTTGTTTCAGATTTACCGCTACGTTCAGTGCGGTCACTGCTGCCTGATACTCGCCCAGTCCATTATGCGTCGAGCCGAGATTCAAGTACGCTGCATCCAACTTTGGGTCCTTCTCGACGGCTTTTTGTAGAAATGACTTGCCGAGTTCGAAGTCGGCCTTGGCACCTGCCTCGTCTTTGGCCTCCCTTTTTGCAACACCCGAATTATAGTAGGCCCATCCCATATTTGAATCGTCGACTGCCGTCGGGCTCAATTCCCGTGCGGTTGCGAGCCTGGCAACGGATTTATCCCACTCGTTGGTCTTCCCGAGACAGAATCCCCACTCGCTGTAAAGCTCGGGTGTCTTGATCGTTTCCGAGGCGATCTTGTATTCGGCATTTGCGTCGGCGAATCTTCCAAGTTGCCGATAGCAACTTGCGAGATTAGCGTGAGCCTGTGCGTTTGAAGGGTCGTTACGGATCACTGTCTCGTAGGACGTAGCCGATTTAGTGTAATCGCCTGCATTGTAGTACCACACGCCAAGTTCAAATGCCGCCGGCGTAAATTTGGGGTCAATGTCCAGTGTCCGCGTATAAGCGGCGACGATAGCATCATTTTGGCCGATCCGATTCAGTGTATGCCCGCGATAATAGTTTGCCATCAGGTTCCTGCTGTCGAGTTCCAGCACGCGGTCAAATGCGGCGAGGGCGGCGGCATTGTTATTTTGTTTATAAAGCACCAATCCTTTCAGATAACGCATCTCAACGCTGTCCGAACCCGCTGATTCGGCCTTGGCCAGACACGCCTCCGCCTTTGCCAGCTCGCCCGCATCAAGGTACGCCAGGCCTAGTGCGGTATTTATATCGCCAAGGGTCGGATCGATCGCGAGAGCCTTTTCATAGTTGAGTATCGCTTTTGCGGTCTGCTTTTTGCCGTCATAGATCGAGCCCAATTTCGCATAAGCGACGTCATTTTTATTGTCGAGCTTTATCGCTTCGTCAAAGTAGACAATGGCCGATTCGCTGTTTGCATCACCGGCCGCCGCAATGCCTTTTTCAGTGAGAGCATCGCTAAGGCCGTCGCTTGCACGCTTGTTTCGGGGGTTCTGAACTAATGCGGCACGATAATTCGTGATCGCAAGATCTGTTTGTCCGCCGTCGAGATTGGCCTCTGCCTTAGTTGTCAGAGTATTAGACAATGCGATCTTTTTATTTGCCGCCGCTATAGCGGCTTTCTTACGTGCAGCGATCAAGGACGCTCGCCGCCTCTTGGCCGCGGCCGCGATCTGGGCATTGGTACGTTTTGCATTGGCTCCGCCACCCGCGGCCTCACCCAAAAACGAATAAGCCGAGCCGAAACTCGCCTGCGGTTTCTTGCTTCCGTTACGAAATACGAATGCACTCCCGCCACCACCTATGCTCTCAGTGGCAACAAGGTCCTGTGCACGCACCGCAGTCGCTTGCGGCATCAGCGAAAATAGGACAGCAACAACGATCGACGATCTTAATATCGGGGAACGAAATACCATAATAAACCTCAACCTAAACGTAGATTATACCTAAGAAGGACGTAGTTCGGTAAAAAATTTGCATAAGCTAAAAACCGATAAATATGGGTTCAGGCTCAAGCACAATTCCAAATTTTGAACTGACGCTATTTTTGATGAGTTCTTTCAGTTCAATAATGTCGTTTGAACCGGCATCGCCGTTGTTGACGATCGCGAGGGTATGATTGGTCGAGATCCCCGCCCGTCTAAGCTTAAAGCCTTTCACGAAGCCCGCTTTTTCGATAAGCCAGGCTGCCGGAATTTTCACCTTTTCGTTATCTGCCGGATAATTTGGCATATCACCAAATTGTGAAATCAACTCCCGAAATTCCGCTGCGGATATTACCGGATTCTTGAAAAATGACCCTGCACTGCGTGAATTTACATCGGCTGGGTCGATGACCATCGATTTCGACCGGCGGATCGCCAAGATCGCCTCACGAACCTCGCTCAGCTTCGGATCACGGCCCAAAAATCTTTCGATGAGTTCCGTGTACGCTAATTTGGGCACGCCGTCACGGATCAATTCAAATTTGACGTTCGTTACGATGTAGCGGTCTCGGTGGGTCGAGTTAAAAATGCTCTTGCGGTATGAGAATGAACAATCTGCATTCGCCATTTCGATGATTGCACCCGACAGCCTATCCAGACATCGAACAGATACTATCGTCTCACTCACCTCTTGGCCGTAGGCTCCAACATTTTGGATGGGAGTGCCGCCTACCAGTCCCGGTATGCCGCTCAAACACTCGACGCCCGTCAATCCTCGGTCAACTGCAAAAGCGACGAAACTATCCCAGTCCTCGCCCGCACCGACCGAGAGTTCGACCCGCTTCCCTTCTCGTGCGGTCTCGATCATGCCCTTGATCGCGATCTTGACGACCAGTCCGTCAAACCCGCTATCTGATATCACGACATTGCTGCCGCCGCCCAAGATAAACAAGTTAAGGTCGTTTTCTTTCGCGAATCCAAGTGCTTTTATCAGTTCGTCTTCAGAAGATACCTCGACGAAATATCTAGCCGCGCCGCCGACCTTCAGCGTGGTCAACGGGGCGAGCGGCGTATTTGATCGCAATTTGATAGCCGGTGGCACAGAAGACTATTTCTTTACCGCTCCCATCGAGATCAGCTCAAGTTGACCGGCGAGATTCTTTTGACCCATTTTGACAAGCTTCTGATACGCCTGTTTTGCGCCGCTCAGATTGCCGTTTCTAAACTCGGCCTCGCCAAGATTGTAGATAGCGCTTACAAAATTGGGGTCCTTGTCGATCGCCTTCTTAAAGTTATTGATCGCATCCTTATAGTTATTCAGCTTGCGATAGGCGATCCCAAGTTCGTTTAATGCAAAGACCCATTTCGGCTCCTTCCTCACAACCTTAGTCAATGCATCGACCGCACCGCTATAATCGCCGAGATCGGTTAGCGTCATTCCAAGATTAAGCTGAGGTCCCTCAACGAAAACCGGATTTGCCGCAACCGCCTTTTCGAGATTTATCTTTGCTGATTGCAATTTTAACAGCCGATCCGACTCTCGCTTTTCATACTGATCGATACGTGCAGCGTTGTAATACGCCCAACCGAGATTGGCAAAGTCGGCCGCATTTCCGCCGCCGAGTTCGACCGCCTTTTCAAGTGCCTTGATCGCCGCAGGCCATTGGCAAGGAACAAAATTCCTTTGATTGACTTCACATTGACGCCCGATCACGTACCCGACCTTGCTATAAATATCGGCGATCTCATCCTTACCAAAATCTTTACTCCGCGACATAAAGAGCGTCGCCAGGTCATAATTGGATTGCGCTTCGGTAAAATTGCCCATCATACGGTGGGCGTCACCCAGTGCGGCAAAAACTTCGCCGCTGTCGTTCTTGAGTCGAGCGGCTTGCTTATACGCGATGACCGCATCGGCATACTTGTCGGTGCTATAAAATGCCTCGCCGAGGCTAGTCCAGGCCTCAAGGTACTTCGGCTTAAGGCTAACCGCTTTCTGGTAATCGGCGATCGCCTCATTGGTTCGGCCAGTCCGCATTAACGCTTCACCCGAGTTGAAAAATACCTCGGCATTGTTCGGGTCGAGTTGTTTTGCACGTTGAAAGGCCGCCAGTGCCTCGGGGTTTCGGTTTTGCGAAAGTCGGATCATACCGAGAAACAACTGGGTCTCCGCCATATCCGGTGCGATCGCAAGGGCTTTGGTCAATAATTCATCGGCCTTTGCGATCTCGCCTTTTTGGAAATAAAGCACACCTAACGGCAGATATATCTCCGACAGTGCCTTGTCGTTAGCCAGAGCCTTTTCATAACTTGCGATCGCAAGATCGGCCTGATCGAGATCGTTATATACCTCACCGAGCCCAAATAATGCCGCTGCGTTATTAGCATTAAATTTTAGGCCCTCAAGAAAAAACGCCTTTGCCGTCGATGACTGGTCCTTGATAAGAAGGTCGTTACCCTTGGCGGCGAGAGCGTCGCTCAGTCCATCAGCGGCCTTCTTATTTTTAGCGTCAAGCGTGACGGATTCGCGGAAAAACTTCATTGAGTTTTCGAGGTCATTCTGATCAATATAATATTCACCGACGCCGGCAAAAAGACGCGATGCCTGATCCTTGGGCATCGTCCGTACGCTTGGCGGCAGATTGTCCGGATCGACGACCGTCGACCGGGCTCTGCGAGGCTGTACTTTAGCTAGTGTCTCGTATTGGATCTTGATCCGTTTAACCGTTTCCAGGCGTTGAGCCTTAGTGCGTCCTGTGCGCGCGGCAGGCGAGTATTTTTTTGAGGTCTTGGCAGAGTTTCGGAAAACGAAAACGCTTGAACCACCCGTAATGTCGCTCACCGGCACAAGATCCTGTCCAAAAACCTGAATACAAGCTGACGAGACCGACAACATCAACACTATCGATATAGCCGATCGAAAGACACTTAACTTTTTCAACATTAGATTTCCTCTCGCAATCGCGAAGCGATGTAAATAACGGAACGTTTTGCCGAAAGGTTCGATGACCTTTCGAGTGGTAGACGTTTTCCGCGTTTTGTTTTTGCCGGAAGATTAAAGCCCTGAAGCGAATTTTAACACGGAAACGCGCAGATCGGGCCGCCATTTTTCAATTCAGCGGCCCCGTCGATGTTTTTCGATAAACCTGTTTGCAGCCGTTATTGGCTAACGTTGGTTCGGCGAACTTTGATCAATGCTCTTCGCAAAAATCCAAATGGGAATCGGGTGGCAAACCGGCGATATTTGTCCACGTCCTGCAGTGAATAAAGATAAGCATTGTGATTGTCGACCAATCTCTCCATCACTCGTGGGTGACGGTGGATAGGAAAATCACCGATCTCTATGACAAAGACCAGATTCGGCAGGATGTATCCGTGAAACTTGGTCCCATTATCCTGGAGATATTTTACCGCAGTCGCAATGCCGTTATAGGTGATCTGCGAATCGTGAAACATTATCGCCCCGTTTTCCGCCAAGACATCGAGGCAAAATCTAAAGTCGCGAAACACCGCCTCATCGGTGTGCTCGCCATCGATAAAACAAAGATGCATCTTGCCCTCGATGCTTCCCGGCTTGATCGTCGCCGTGTCGCCGTCGATGGTCGTGATCTTTTCGATATTTCCGGCCGCTTCTTTCAAAAGCTCGAGCATCCGCTCGGTCGAGTTATTTTGGTATACCCAATCATAACCACGTGCGTCCGGCTGGCTCTCAGGCCGCTTATCGATCGAAACGACGCGTGAGCATCGGTCATCCAGCAGGTATGGCTGAATACTACCGCCGAGATAAGATCCGATCTCAAGGTAATTGAACCCCGGTGTAAGTTCGCCTACCGCGAGTTCGCACGCGAGCAGCGATGCCCTGTCGTGATCGGTAGATTGGCTCGGGATCTTATCAAAGAGTCCGATATCCAGATTGTTAAGTCGTTCCTGAAAATCACTCATAAAGGAAAAATAGAAAGGCTGATAATACCACACCAACGCAATTGCAGCGGAATTCACACAAAAAGAAAGAGCAGCTTTCGAGGACTGCTCTTTCTAACCCCGATGACACCGACTCCTACGGAATAAACGCATTCTCAGTCGGAATATCAGTGCTGATGCCAAATTGGAATCCCGTGTAACCGGATGTCGACCTCAATAGATGCCAAATCCCGGTTGACGGCCTGAATATCGCGATGTCGGCCTTTCCGTCGCCGTCGTAATCGCCCGCAACGGGCTTATCGCCCGGCGTACCGAATGGGCCGATCAGGAATGAACCATTGTTACTATTGATGATGTACCAGACACCGGTTGACGGACGAAATACAGCAAAATCGGTCTTACCGTCACCGTCAAAATCAGCTGGTGTCGGTATATCACTGTCGATTCCCCAACGGGTCGCCCGCTGAATATTGTCGACACTGCTCTGCCACCACCAATTTCCGTCCGACGGACGATAGATCGCGATGTCGGATTTGCCGTCACCGTCAAAATCACCGGTCACAGGTTTGTCGCCTGCGAGCCCGAAATTCTTGTTGTCGGACGAACCATTAGAGCTACTCATCCTTAGCCACTGATTTGTCGACGGTCTAAATACGATGTAATCGGCCCGGCCGTCGCCAGTATAATCAGACGGTCTTGGAATGTCGCCTGCCGCTCCCCAATGTGCATACTTTTGACCGCCGTCGAGCGTACTCAGCGACCACCAATCGCCGCTCGATGGGCGGAATATAGCGATATCCGTCTTTCCGTCACCGTCATAGTCCGCTGGCACGGGAACATCGCCGGCGATCGCAAATATCTGCTGCGTCAGTCCAAAGTCACTGCTTCGCAAAACGTACCACTTGTTCTCAGACGGCCTGAATACCGACACATCCGCCTTACCGTCGCCGTCAAAATCAAACGGCGTGACCCGCGCGAACAGTCCAGGTATGACCTTTGCGATACCTGCCCTTGTCGAACTGTCGATCCGCGAAAAATCACCGCCAACGACCACATTTCCATCCGGCAAAGCGGCCAGCGTCCGCACCGCCCCGTTTGCACCATACTGCATGAACAATTGATCTAGCTGACCGTCCGCACTCAGCCTGACAAAGTAATTTCGCGATGCCCCGTTGACATAATTAAAGGTTCCGCCGATCAGGATACTGTTATCGGACTGCACCGTTAGAGCTTGGAGCCTGAGGTCTGAGCTATTGTTCGAAGTAAATGTCGGTGCAGCAAAAGTAGTATCCGCCGTACCGTCTGAATTTCGTCTAACGATCGCTGATGGCCAGCCGAAGCCAATAAGACAAAGGAATTTGCCGTCTGCTAAAACTCGTATCGTGTCGACCGATGTGATAGATCCGGGATTGAACGCTTGATCGATAGTCCCATTGTTGTTTAACCGAACAAGATTCGACCTGTTAAAACCATCAACACCGGTAAATGACCCGCCGACGAGATATTTGCCGTCATCTAACTGTACCGCCGCGTAGACTGTACCGCTCGAGATCACGGCCGTGAATGTCGTGTCGAGCGTACCGTCCGAGTTTAGTCGAGCCACACGCTCACGGGTAACACCGTTAACCGTCACGAATCCGCCCGAGACGAGTAATTTCGAATCGCCTTGAATAGAAATGTCATAGACGGAATTGATCAAGGGCACAAATGCCGTATCCAGCGTACCGTCCGAATTGATCCTGGCAAAACCGGCTTTAGGCGTGCCGTTATAACTCGTAAAATCGCCGGCGACGAGTAATTTGCCGTCACTTTGTAACACCATCACGCGAGGAATGACGTCGAAGCCAATTCCCGGATCAAAGCTGTTGTCGATTGTGCCGTCCACATTGATACGCGCAAATGATGGACGCAAAGTGCCGTTCATCCGTGTGAAACTGCCTGCAACGACAAATTTACCGTCACTTTGTCGAACGATCGTCGAAACCGTGCCGAATATGCCGGCGTTCGGATAAAACGAGGCATCGACATTGCCGGCCGAGTTTAGACGGAAATATCGGTCGGTCGAAACATCCGATTGTCCAAAGAATATTATCCGGTCAAGCGGATCGACTGCCCATTTTTTATAAACTAAATTAACGGTGGCGGGATGAATGAACGATGCGTCCGCCGAACCGTCGGAATTGAAACGCATCAGCTTACCGCCCGACGTGATCAGGACCTTGCCGCCCGTTACGACGCCAACTTGTTGAACCGACGAAGTCAACGCCGGCGGGTTAAACGTGAGATCGACATTTCCCGCCGGCAAGATCCTAACAAGATCTTTTTTCGCGACACCGTTAACGGTATCGAACCGTCCGCCGACCACCAAAGCCTGATCTGTCTGCAGGATGATCGACTGGATATCCAATCCGCTTCCAAATGCGCCGGTAATATTCGGGGCCTCGTATGAACTGTCGTTAGTTCCGTCTGCGTTCAGACGGCGCAAACTCGTTCCCGAAGAGCCGCCCGAATAGGTGGTAACCGCCCAATAAATCTTTCCGGCGACGTCGATCGCAATCGACCGAAGGTTTCCGAATATCGTTCGTCCGCCATCATAGCCCGCCGGAGTAAAGGTCGTGTCGGTCGAGCCGTCAGAATTAAGACGAACTAGATATCCGGCGTGAAATCCACTGCCCACACTGCCGGCGGTTGTAACCAGTAGTTTGCCGTCCGGCTGCACTGCAAAAAACTCGGATGCAGAGTACACAAAAGCCAGGGTGAACGCGCTATTGAATGAAAGATCCTGACTTCCATCCGTATTTAGCCGAACCACCTTGGACTGTGAACTAAGCGAAGTTCCGGCGACGATCAATTTCCCATCCGGCTGCAGGCCAACATTTGTAACCCCGCCAAGCAGACACCCGCAATAAGCAAAGGATGTATCGACACTGCCGTCGACGTTCAGTCGAGCGATCTGTCCTTTCGCCTGAGCGTCGACCGCAAAATTTGCACCCCAGATGATCGTTCGCCCGTCCGTTTGCACTATGAGCCCGATCGAACTCTGCGATTGCAATATCCCGGCCGGTACCGGAACGAATCCGGGATCGACGTCCCCCGTCGCGAATGCGACCTGCGAATACAGCAACACCGAGGATAAAACGATAAGAATGGATGCGAATCTATTTCGTAAAGGCATTGTATTTCTCCCTGGGTCTCCTGCCGGATTATTAAACAAGCTATTGCGGTCGGATCACCTTCGTATATCGATATTATAGCCCTTCTTACGCCCGATACGAAGTTTTTACCGGTTCCGGACCTGCTCAAATTGTGTAAAAATGCCACACGCCGACCGCTGTCTTGCTATCTCCGTTATTGTTGTATAAATTACAAATTACACACAACTGATTTCTTCGGGTTGTTGTTGAGGGTTTGCTGTCTTCGCCACAGCCTTGACGATCGCAGGGCGGCCCAAAAATTCCGCACTTTTACAACGAAAGGAGAACTTGCCGAAAATGAAAGCATTTACAACTGATAACATCAGGAATCTCGCTGTCATTGGACACGGCGACGCAGGTAAAACCCAGCTCGTCAGTTCGATGCTCCACGTCGCCGGTGCCGGTGGACGATGGGGTAAGGTCGACGAGGGCACCACGGTCACCGACTATGACGAAGATTCCATAGAACGCAAAATATCCCTTAATAGCAATTTCGCACACGTCGAATACCAAGACACGAAAATAAATTTAATAGACACGCCGGGCTATGCCGCTTTTGTATCACACGCTCGCCCCGCGTTACGCGTCGCCGACTGTGCCCTTGTGGTCGTCGATGGCGTCCACGGCATAGAGGTACAGACCGAAAAGACCTGGAATTACGCTAACGAGTTTATGCTGCCACGATTTATGGTCATCAACAAGATCGACAAGGAAAATGCCGATTTTGACCACGCGATCGAGACCGCAACCGACTCGTTTGCACGTTCGATCGTGCCGTTCACGCTACCGATCGGCAATCAAGTCAATTTTCGCGGCGTCATCGACGTCGTGCATCAAAAGGCGTACGAGTTTGACGCTGATGGCAAGGCCAAGGGGATCGCGATCCCGAGCGAGATGACTGCGGTGCTCAATTCGACACGCGAACGCCTGATCGAGATCGTCGCCGAATCGGATGACGACTTAATGGAGAAATATTTTGAGACCGGCACTCTTCCCGAGGAAGACATCGTGCCGAATCTTGCTCGAGCGATCGCCGCGAGTAAGCTATGTCCCGTTTATGCGGTATCGGCGACCAATCTGATCGGCATTCAGATCCTGCTCGACCACTTGGTCGAATTTGCACCGAATCCGGCGACGCACGAGGCCGAATACGGATTTACGGACTATGATATGAAGGGTGACCGCGTCTCGCGCAAATATAGCAGCGACGAGCCATTTTCCGCATACGTTTTCCGCACGATCGCTGACCCGTTTGCCGGGCGTATCAACGTAATGAAGGTGGTCAGCGGCAAGGTCACTAACGATGCCACCGTCTACAACTCGACGCACGATACAGTGGAGCGCCTCGGTGCACTACACGTCATCGCCGGCAAAAATCTCGACAAGGTCAATGAAGCGGCGACCGGCGACATCATCGCTGTCGTCAAATTAAAGGACACCCAGACCGGCGACACGCTCTGCGACAAAGCAAACCCGATCGTATTTCCGCCCGTCGAGTATCCCGAGGCGGCGATCGCATTTGCCATCGAGCCGAAGTCGCGTGCCGATGAGGACAAGATCTCGTCGGCACTTCACAAGATACTCGAGGAAGATCCGAGTTTGCACTTTGATCGTGACCCGCAGACCAAGGAGTTTATACTCTCGGGTTCCGGTCAGTTGCATATCGAGACCGTAGTCAAAAAACTCGAGCACCGCTATCACGTCGAGGTTACGCTTCATCCGCCTAAGGTCCCCTACAAGGAAACCCTTACGCAAAAGGTGGAAGTACAAGGCCGACATAAGAAGCAGTCCGGCGGCCGAGGCCAGTTCGGCGATTGTAAGTGTATCTTTGAGCCGCTCGAGCGCGGAGGCGGATTTGAGTGGGTCGATAAGATCTTTGGCGGATCCGTTCCTCAAAATTTCCGCCCGGCTATTGAGAAAGGGATCATCGAAGCCGCTGCAACCGGAGCGATCGCCGGCTATCCGCTCGTTGATTTTAAGGTCACATTGATCGACGGCAGTTATCATGCGGTCGATTCGGACGAACACTCGTTTCGGGCGGCCGGCCGTAAGGCGTTTCGCAATGCCATCGACAAGGCAAAGCCGACATTGCTCGAGCCGATAATGGACGTAGAGGTTTTTACACCCCAGGAAGTCTCAGGTGACATTATGGGCGACCTCAACAGCCGACGCGGCCGAGTTGCCGGAATGGAGACGCGCGGTAAGCAGCAAGTGATCAAGGCCAAGGTGCCGCTCTCTGAAATGCTCGACTACCAGTCGAAGCTTAACTCCGTCACGCAGGCTCGCGGGTCGTATCATATGCAGTTCTCGCATTATGATCCGCTGCCCGGCAATCTGGCCCAAAAGGTCATTGACGAAGCGGTCGCCGCAGGTCGTGTAAGGGCACACGAAGAAGATGAATAGGAACTGAGCAGTTTCTAATGACAAAACAAGCACGGGGCGAACAGTAGTTTGCCCCGTGCATTTTTCTAATCTTTACGATCCGGCGATCGTTCGACCTAACAAAAAAAGAGCCCGGAAATAACTTTCCGGACCCCTTGCGGCGTGGGTAAACTGTTAGTTGCCAAATATATTTCCGAAGATGCCGCCACGGTTATTGCGGTTGTTGTTGCGGTATCGATCCATTCCGTCACGGTAGCCTCGGTTATAGCCGTTTTGATACGCTTGTTGAATTTGTGAGCCATATCCGCCGCCGTTGTAGCTTCCGTTACCATAGCGGCCATTGTTGCCGTATTGGCCGTTTCGACGGTTACGGGCATCCATTTTAGCTTGTTTAATTCCCTCTTTGTACCCGCGTTCGTACGCCTTTTTTGTAGCTTTATAATTATTATTCCCACGACCGTTGTACTGTGGGTTGTAATTTCCGTTGTTATAGCGATCCTGGCCATTGTTATAACGATCGTCACGGCGATTATCGTTTTGGCGATTGTCCTGACGTCCGCGGCCCTGAGCACTGACGTCCGTTCCCGTGAGCAGGATGAGGCCGAAACCAAATGCCGCCACCAGCGAGAGTCCCTTCAATGTGCGTTTGAGATTAATATTTTTCATGACTATTTAAGTCCTCCGGGATTTGCTGTCGCAATGCCCGTGCCACGCGACCGATCACGCCATTTGCTGAGCAAAGTGCCGATCCGCCTAATATGCAGACACCATTTGGGATGGCCGTTCAACCATATCAGCCGTTTTTCCGGATGATCGAATGGAGATCTGGCATCTGTAAGTTGAAACTCGCCTACGCGGGCGTCATACTAAGTACGTAACAATACCTTTAGGAGACCAGTAATAATGTCGATGAAACAAATCTTCAATACTATATTTCTGTCCGCTGTCGCTTTAGTGTTTGCTGCGACTATCGCGTCGGCCCAGGCCGGCGCTTTGAAAATGCCTAATGCCAGTCAAAAGGCAAGCGTGACGCAAACGATCGGTGTCACGGATGTGACGATCAATTATTTTCGTCCGGGCGTAAAGGGCCGAAAGGTCTGGGGCGACGCTACGGCCGAACTAAACGCCAAGGGTGAAGCGACGCTTGATAATGGCAATACGCGGGCCGCTGACGCACCGATGGTGCCCTACGGTCACGTTTGGCGCACCGGGGCTAATGATGCGACGCAGTTCATCATTACTGATGATGTGATGATCAACGGTCAACCGCTCGCGGCCGGAGCATACAGTCTGCATACGATCCCGGGCAAGACCGAATGGACGGTTGTCTTTAACTCCGTTGCCAATCAGTGGGGCAGCTTCAGTTACGATGCCAAGAAGGACACACTCCGTGTCAAGGCAAAGCCCCAATCCTCACCACACAGTCAGGAATGGATGCTATTCACCATCGACCCCGTGACCGAGAATTCGGCAACGGTCAATATCCTTTGGGAAAAGATCTGGGTACCTTTCACGATCTCGGTCGATGTGCCGGTAGCGACGCTCAAGAATGCAAAAGCGGTGCTCGCTTCGGCTAAATCCGATGATTGGCGTACGCCGTTCAGGGCGGCACAATACGCGTCGCAAAACAAGCAAAACGACGTTGCCTCAGCTTGGTTCGAACAGGCGCTAAAGGCCGCCGACGAGTCGATCAAAGCTAAAGAGACGTTTGGCAATCTTTCAGGAAAAGCCAACATCCTGTTCGCAATGGGTCGCAGAGAAAGTGGCCTCGCTGTGGCTGATGCCGCGATCGCTAGAGGCAAAGCAGATAAAGCAGACACTGCGTCATTCGAGAAGCGGATCGCTGACATTCGCGCCGGAAAGAATTAGTCCTGCACTCTGAGAAAACGAAAAAAGGGACGGGCGATATTGCCCGTCCCTTTACCTTTGATCGTGTACTAGCTATGCCGACTTCTTATGGCACATCGTGCACTGTGTGGTCGTCGGCCCTTTGGTCGTCGGCACCGTCTTTTTGACCTCAGTGTGGCATCCGGCACACGTTCGATGATATGCCTGCTGATTGTTGAGCGAAATTACCGCTGCGCTTCCTTCGTGTTTGACTTCAGGGATCGCATCCAGCAACTTCGGCTTATCACCGGTGCGTGCGTGACAATCTCGACACGCATTTGCTCCGGCACCGGCAGGATCCTTCGCATAAAGTTCAGCCGTCAATGTTGTCGTTCGATCCGCAGGCCAAGCGGTCTTCAGCGGCGGAAATTTCACGATGTCGGCCGCCGGACGTGCCGTGTGGTGGCACGCTATACACGCTATGGCTCCACTCTGATCGATAGTATAGGTACCACCCGTATGTTTCTTATGGTCGAATGTGACCTGACCGAGCTTTGCTTCTTTAGCTAGCGTAATTACGTCTGGCATAGGCTTTGGATCTGCTTTCTGTGCACTTATCCGAGATCCGGTAAGTCCACTGACCACAAATACAAAGCCGCCTGCCAAAACTACTGCAATGATCGTTAAGATCGAATTTTTCTTCATCGACATATCCTCCAGCCTGATCGAAATTATACTGATTAAACAGTTGACTGCGCCGCCTACACTTCTAGAAAGTTTTCATTTTCATAATACACCGACCTAGTTGGATGTTGAAATGGCCCTGTATGTTGACCCGATAAATCTGAAATGAATCTTGATCTTTGTGACGTACCCGAGTTTCTCTAATTGCTCCAACGATCGCACGCCGCCTTAGCGATCTTTGCGATCACAGCCTCCCTGGTCTTTTCGTCCGCGGGCGAGTCAGATACGAGAACGGCGATCACGATATGTCGGCCGTTGGGCATTGTAATAATGCCGATGTCGTTAGTTGCGGCCGTAATACCGTCCTTTGTCGACGACGTTCCCGTCTTATGTGCAACCACATTTGCCGGCGGCAAAAGACCTTTTAGCCGTTTCGCACCGGTGCCGGTGTCGACCATTAACTTTAACAGCAGCTCACGATTTTCGGCCGAGATCCCATTCCCCTCGTGCAGACTTCTAAGCAATGTTACTGCCGAATTCGGCGTAATAAAATTCAGATACTGAGCTTGCGGATCGCTTGCTAACTCCTTTTCAGTACTGATCACCGCCAGGTCCTTAACGCCGATAGCAGACAAATAAAGCTGGATCTCGTCAGCACCACCGATCAGACGCATCAGGACATCGCTAGCCGTTCCATCGCTTTCGGACACCGCAGATCTGATCAACTCTGAAACGGTGAGAGCGGTTCCGTTGGGAAACTTGTCGCGGATCGGCGAATGCTGATCCGGGCCGACCATATCGACCGGCGTGACGCCGATCTGCTCATCGAGGGCAAACTTTTCGGCATCAACTGTGTATAACATTGCCATCGCAATCGGCAACTTATAGACGCTCTGCATCGGAAACCGCTGATCGCCGTTCAGCGAAACGCTCCTGCCGGATTCAAGTTCGACGGCCGCAACCCCGACCTTGCCCTTTGCCTCGGCAGCGATCGACTCGATCTGCTTTAGCAGTTCCGGGTCAGGCTTAAATTCGATATTACTTAAAGGTTTAGTCGGTGTCACCACTTCGGGTGGAGGCGTCGGAAAGCCCTTTGCGAGCTTCTCTGCCCGCTCACAAGCGGGAACAGCAAGGCACGTAGCGATCAACACACAACTTAGAAACTTATGCATACGCCAAACTGATCACCGGATCCGCAAAACCTCTTATCCAAGCAACACGCCCTCAATTCCGCACGGGATCGAGTAGACGCTGTCATTTGTCGCGACGATCATCTCGCCTTTTCGCGTAAAGCAAAGGCCGACAACATTGTTTCCAGCGACGAAATGCTCGCCGGCAGAGCCATCCGGTAAAATTCGTGTGATGCCGTGATGGCCCCTGTAACAGCCTGCAACGTAGAGATTTCCCGCTTTGTCGAATGCCAGGCCTTGCGGGCGACCGAGCCCGCGGAAAAATCGCTCGTCAAATCCCTCGTGGTCGATCACGTGAACAGCATCAAAACTAGCGAGTCCGGGTGCCGAGACATACAACTGCTCATCCGGGCCAAAAGCCAGATGATATGCCGCAACAGACGGCTCAATAACGGCGAAAGTTTCGACGATACCTAATTCCTTAACCCTATGTATCGTCCCTGAGCGGTCGCCGACATACATCTCGCCGTTTTTGTCGAAGGCGATCCCCGTCGCTACCCCTAACCCGGTCGCGTAAACCGAGCTAGTCCCATCACGGTCCATCAGATAAACCTCGCCGCGGGCTCGATTTGTCACAAACATTCTGCCCTCGCGGTCAAAAGCGATACCGGTCGGATTAAGTATCTCGTAGGGCATATCATCGAGAAATCCATCCGGCTCAAGCCGAAACAGTGTTTCATCGAGTTGTTGGCCGCGAGAACCTGAACGCGTAAGTATTAGTGCATCATCCAGCGGATCAACGGCGGGATTGGCGACTATATGCATCCCGCCGGCTAGTTTCTTGCCGATCACAATTGGGAATGGTTCGCTTTGCCTGCCCTCGACCTCTAAATGGATCTGAGTATGTATCGACCCGACAATGTCGGGAACGACGGCCAACACCCTGGACGATGATGCCGCAACAATCCGGCACTTTTCCCCTCCGACAAATACTCCATTGCCGCCACGCATATTTGCCGAAAAACCATCGATTTCGATGGCAATCTCCGCTCCAGGTATCGCGTATTTAGGCTCGACCGACTTGATTGTTCCTGATTGATTCATTTTATAAACTGATTTTACGCTGACCGGGAACGTGTGTCGAATTACGCTCCGCAGCATATTTGAGCAAAAAAGCACGGCAACCCGTGTGAGGCTGCCGTGCTCCTGACTTCTGCAGTCTGACGTTAGTTATTATCGTTCGGCGATCGGTACGTATTTGAGATCGCGTGCTCCAATATACTCAGCACGCGGCCGAATGAGTTTGTTATTAGCGTACTGCTCGAGAATGTGGCCCGTCCAGCCTGAAATTCGGCTGACGGCGAAGATGGGAGTGTACATATCGAGAGCGATCCCCATCAGGTAATACGTCGATGCCGAGTAAAAATCGACATTCGGGTGCATTCCCTTTTTCTCAAGCATAAGGTGCTCAATCCGCTGCGACATCTCGTACCACTTCATCTCGCCCTTTTTCTCGCCCATATGACGCGAATATTTGCGAAGCCATGTAGCACGCGGATCTTCAGTCTTGTACACGGCGTGTCCGATGCCCATTATCTTACGTTTCTCTTCGAGTGCCTTGTCGAGCCATCCGTCCACGGCTTCAGGGCTGCCGATCTCGAGCAGCATCTTCATAACATTGGTGTTGGCTCCGCCGTGCAGTGGTCCGGCGAGGGCGGCGATGCCTGCAGTCACAGCACCGTACATTCCGGCCAGTGTTCCGGAAACGACGCGTGTCGTAAATGTCGAAGCGTTTAGCTCGTGATCGGCGTGGAGAATGAGGCAGACGTCGAACATCCTTTCTTCATCGGCGTCCGCACGCTCACCGCGGGTCATATACAAGTAGTTGGCCGCGATGCTAAGGTCGTGATCCGGCGCGATTACTTCCTTTCCATTACGGATCCGATCCCAGGCCGCGGCGATGGTTCCGATCTGCCCGGTAAGTTTGGTCGCCGCCTTGGTCGCTCTCGCCCGGTCGGTCCCGTGTCCGTCCTTGTCGTAAAAATCCAGCGCCGAGACCACCGTCCGAAGTACGTCCATCGGATCAGCGTCTTTCGGAAATTGCTTCATTAACGCGATAACCTCAGCCGGAGCCTCATAGTTTGCTCGCAGCTCGGCTTTCAGTCCATCAAGCTCATCCTGTTTCGGCAGTCTTCCGTGCCACAAGAGATATATGACCTCTTCGAACGTTGAGTGTTCGGCGAGATCGTGTATGTCATAACCCTGATATATAAGAATTCCCTTCTCGCCATCCACGTCGCCGATGGCACTTTGAGCTGCCACGACTCCGCGAAGGCCGGCGGTTGCTGATGATTCGGTTGCTGTACTCATTTTAATATCGACTCTCTATTAAATTTGCGTTTTTATCCAAACAGTCATTTTATAATGAGGTTGGCCGTTGTTACAAGTAAGGCGGGGGCCTACCGTAAATTTGCGAGAGCTGATGTCAGTACTTCATCACCCCAAAGAGCCGAAATTTCAAAAGCACCAATTCCCGTGTGAAGATCGTTTCCGCTGTCGACCACGTTGAGGAAGTATAAAAAAATTACCCACGATTCGAAGCAAGCCTCCAAAGGAGAACCACACAAGGCTTGCTTCGAATTCGTGGATAAAACCTTACAAAATAGAGATGCTCTTACACTCACAAATGGTTTGCCGGTAAGTAAAACTTTATCTATCTGATCTGAGTTTCGTACGCGGTCTTGATACGCAGCTGTTGATTTCGATTCAACTTGATGTGCTTTCCGCGCTCGATAACGACGGCTCCGACACCAAAAGCTGCTCCGAGCCCTGCTCCGACCGCCGCACCGACCGGCCCTGCCACTACTGCACCGACGACAAGCCCCGCACCGGTTGCCCCGCCGATCTTGATGCCATCGCTCTTATATGAGCTCTTGCCCACGGCCGTACCTTCAGTGTTAACGACCTTGATATTGTCGCCCTTGACCGGCATTACTTCGGTAAGGGTCGCATTAAAGTTGCTCCATCGCGTTTCATTTAACAAAATGCGGTCGAATGAAAGCTGTAGCTCTGAACGCCGTTTGATCCTACCCGGAGATTTGATCCTCGACACACGCCCCTCGATGATCGCTCCTGCGATCTCGGACGGCGACACGACCTTTGCCGTAAATTTCTCCCCCTCACGACTTTTGTCGGTGCTAAGATCCTCTTGCAATTCGAGCAAAAGCTCGGTGTCGCGCGGAATGATCACTATCGCTCCGCTTTGTGTCACAAAGGTATTAACGGGCGAATCACTGACAGCGTAGTTAACTTCGGTCTGGGTTGCGGCAGTTGTCGCGACACGATTCTCTGCAACATTGTTTTCAGGGATCACGCTATTGCTTTGCGAACCGGTCGGGATCATCCCTCGCTTTTTGATATTCGTAGGCAAGGCTGATTCAAATGAACGCTTTTCAAATCCCGTGTTATAGCCCGACTCAAACCCCTGTTGGTATCCGTCGCGGTAATCCTCGACCGTTCCATAATCGCGGTTAAACGCCCGGTCGGCCTTTGTGTAGTCGGCGTGACGCGAATAGTTTTTGGCGAGGCTGTCGATCGTGTCACGGTAACCGGACATATATCCGTCAGAATAACCTGTCCGATATCCACGCTGGAGGGCGATGTTCAGATCCTTGGCCTGTGCGTTTACCGGGGTGACCAGAGCCAATGCTAGTAAGACATTGCTTAAGGCCAATCCCAAAAACACCACGAGAATACTCTTTGCGATTTTCATAAGAACTCCTTTGCTTTTGTTGTGGTAGAGAACGTAAACCAATTTTTCTAGAGTAAGTTATACAGCAATACTTGAATTAATACAAGAGATTTTTTACAGAATTTTAATCGATTTTTTCACAGGCATACTTAAGAGCTCGCATAACGTGTTATGCGTATTTTGTGGATTCTTAGGCCGAGGTTGTACAGCACGAAAAAGGGCGACAGGAAATTTGCCCTGTCGCCCGACCTATCGATGTTTAAGTTAGATCAAAAGCTTTTACGGAAAAGGTACGATGCTCGTAAGAAAAATGTCCGGCTGTTTCTTTCAAATCCGGGCTCGAACTGCCCGGTAAATGGGCTGTATCCCTTGTAGTTGAAGTTATCGTTATACCCGACGTAGAAAGCCGTACCCGGATTCGGGTTCCAGCCAAAGAGAAACTGGCCGCTGGCATTCGAATTTAGCGTGTCGTAGTCCCAACGTGCCTTGACATAAATAAAGCGAGTGAACTGATACGTAGATCGCACGGTAAAGATATTCGTATCGTATGCCGTTTTCTTATTATCATTTCGCGTTAGACGACTCTTAGTGTAATCCATCGAAATTCTCAGCGGTTCAGACGGCTTATACTCAAATCCCACGTTTGCATCAAATTGCCATCCGCTACCCGGATCAAGTTGTGGCGGTTCGGCAAAATTCGGATATGGATTGTTTATCGGATCCGCTTGGTATGCATAAAGCCCGGCGATGTAGGTCTGATATTCGGGGCCGCCTAGATAAGTCGAAAACGCGGGACTCGAACGCGGATATCTCGGTCCGGCGCCAAAATCGTAGTCGAACGCGTTGAAGATAGACCCAACAAATCCGTAGATCGAAAACTGCTTACTGACCGTCTTGTTGGCGTTTATGCTGACATAAGGCTGAGTCGCTGAACGCGTAGGATCACCAAAAAATGCACCGAGCCGATTATTTGCTGGATTTCGAGTTGGACCAAATTCGTGCTCATAGATTTTTTCATATTGAACGCCGAATTCGGCGTGAATTGACATATTGCCCTGCAAACTCAGATCCACATTATTTCCGACCAACCCGAATTGCGTGCGGCCCTTCCAGTCCAGTCCATACTTCGCGAACTGAACCCAATTGGCTCGGATGATGGTCGCATTGGGGTTGGACTTTGTGCTAACCCGATTGGCAAAAAAGAACGAGTTTGTATCGGTGCGGCTCGTAAATCCGGCATCCGTACGATAATCAGCGGTGGTGCCTTCGGCTTCGAGGAACCAACCGTGACGGTCGGTCGTGTAATCGATATTGAATGAATAGCCAAACCCATTTCCGGTCCGATATTTTGCTCGATCGAGATTTGGGTCATAAAAGAATTTTCGCGAATGGGTCCCGAGAACCTGAAACTTCATGACCGTCTTCGGATCAAGCTTAAAGGTGCCGTCGAAGCCACCGGTAAAGTTCCGATTTTTAGGGAATGTTCGAGCTGTCGCATAGAATCCGACGTTGTTTTCTTTCCCAAAATCACGCTTAAGGCGAAGCACGCCGAAAAATGCGTTTTTGTCGATAAACTCTTCTATGCCACATCGGCGTTTATTATTCGGCGGATCAAACTCTCTCGCCCGTTGGCAGTTCAGCAATTCGCCGCGCTCATCATCCGAGTAATTGCCGGGGGCATTGTCCGACGCCACTAAAATGCCAAATGTGTTGCGTCCGATCTTGCCAGTTAGTTTGGCCGCCAGATCAGGGTCGACAATTGTCCGCGAATAAAATGGTTGCAGCGGCGAACTGAAAATATCTTTACCTTCGAGAAAAAAAGGCCGCTTTTCCTCAAAGTAGATCGGGAAACGCTGGTTGGCCGAGACCACAGGTGCGTCAGCCTCGATCTCGGCAAAGTCAGGATTCACAGCGGCGTCGAGAGTCACATTCGGCGAAAGATTGTACTTAAGGTTTACGCTTAGGTCGGGCTTGACGGGATCATTGACGAAGCGGCCTGGATCGCGGATGCCGATCGGGTTAAAGACCGGATCATACGGGCCCAGAGTCCCAAATCCTGCATTGTTGATCGTCCTTTTTCGATTTCCGGTTTGGGAAACGGTGATGCTCGGAACGACCTCGAGGGTACGTTCATATTTGACCTCATCGAGCCCTGTGATCTTGCCGTGCTTGATCAACGTACCCGAAATATTTCGATCATCCGGCATCCATTGATCAAATTCGTCGTTAAACCGATCTATGTTACGGGCAACATTAAAGCCCCAATACTTACCCTTTCCTGCGGAATACCTCAATGATTTGAAGGGTATCTTAGCTTCGACCGACCATCCCCAGTCGAGTATCACGCCCTTCGACTCCATTACAATATCGACGGTAAAATCAGCCCCTGAACCTTCGGTAAAAATGCCGTCCTGCTGGATCCCAAGCGGATTAAACCCAAGGATGTATGCCCGTCTTTGATCGTCGTAGGTATCGAGCCACATTCTCACGTTGTCTTCGTTAAAGACATTGTCCCGTTTAGCAAGCGTCGCCCTGATCTTGTCCGGTTCATCCCAGCATCGAAAAGCAACGTACAGATTTTTTTCGTCATACATCATCAAAACCTCGGTCGGTTTTGACGGTGCTGTATTATTGCCGGGGTTTGTCTGATAAAAGTCCTTAAATACAGCCGCTTGTTGCCAGGCCGCGTCATCGACCTTACCGTCGATCACGATCGAAGCGGCATTTCGAGGTACGACAATGGGCCTTGTCTTTTCGGCGGGAACCTCGATATTGCCGACTCGCTTCCCCGCTCCGGCAGTCGTTGATGAAGGCCCAGAAGCTGATGTCGACGTCGTCTGCCCGATCGCTAACTGCGAGAATAATAATATTGCAAATACTGCTGCGTAAGATCTCATTACTATATAGGGGATAAAATGCGGTGCACTTCACGCGGCACGTTAATATTAGGCACTGTCTAAAACGATTTGTCAGTCGGAAAGTTTCAATTTTGCGACGGCGGAATGTCTTGTGAGAACTTTATCTATCTTGCAGCACGCAATTCGTTTGAATTGCGGAGGATGATCGCCCCATCAGTGGTGACGGTATAGGTAGGGCCACCGCTACCGATGCGTAGCCGTTTTGACGATTCGCTGCTGCTGAGCGTTGTGGCCAACAGGCCCTGAAGCTTGATCTCCGGTGACTTGGCGTCGATATCTGCGTTTGAAGCGTCAGATAGTGTGACGGTTATGCTTCCCGAATCACCCCGCGCGGTCAATTTATCAAACGAACCTTCGAGATTCAGATCACCATCTTTGGTTTCGGCTGTAAGTTCGCCCTTGAATCCGATCACACGGACGCTGCCGCTCGTATTGCTAAAATGGAGTTTTCCCTCGACATCGCGGACGTTGATAGACTGCTCATCGCCCTTTAGGTCGATCTCACCGTTGATGCCCTCGAGCCTGATCTCACCATCGGTTGAGAGCTTGATCGCGGCTTTTCGCGGGACAAATATCTCGACGATTGAACGCGTAAGCCCACCTTCAAAGGGCCAACTCTCGTTTACCGCTTCATTGAGATCGCGAACCGTAAGCTCTAACCCGGAATCGTCATGTCTTTCGCTGATGTCAAGTAGCTTTCGGCTGCGGGCGCTTGAGAGTTGCGAGATCGAGTATTTGATCTCATCCCGATCCCACCCGGTGATCTTAACGGACGCCCCGCGTACATCGACGATCAGTTTCGGGGTTCCTTTGACCTTGAATGTTTCACTCTTTTTTTCGACCTTCGGTACCGATCGCTCAAACGATGCATCTGACATTCCGGTTAAAATAGCTCCGGCCCGGTCGAGATTTCGTCTGAGTTCATTCTGCACATCGGCCGATTTCATCGCTTCGGTTATTGCCTGCTCGATCTCGGGCCGTGCCTTTTCCATTTCGATTCGGGCCTCCTCTAAGGCCGCTTTCGAGACTTTGGCCGAATCTTTAATTGCTTTTCCGATCTCTTTGTTGACCTTTGCCGTATTGACACGGGGCATCCCGATGGCTCGGTTCGCATCGCTATCCCAGGATTCATCGTCTTTATCCTTCTCCATCAGCAAGTTGGTCGCCGGGCTGGACGTTCGTCCGTCATTCTGCCGCGACACTTTCAGATCACCATTGACGCTGCTCATTTTGACCTTGACGTCACCGCTGCCGATCTTTCCATAAAGATCGCGGCCGACATATTTGCCTTTGTTGACGGGCAAGCCAAAGTCATTCGATATATTACCGTTAAGCGACTCGGCCCTGATGGTCGCACTCGCATCGGACGGTATCCTCAGATTGGCACGACCGTTGACTGTCTCAAGTGAAATCCGGCTTCCGGCGTCCAGCGTTGTAAAGTCGGCATCGACTTCGCCGTTTACGGTTGACAGTTCCGCGGTGCCGCGTAGATTCGTCGCCTTCACCGTGCCGTTGACCGCTGAGACTTTGGTGATATTCACAAAGTCCGAAACGGTAACCGACCCGTTCACCGTTTCGATCTCATTCAATACAGCACCGCGCGGTATCATTAATTGATAGTCAACGACGAGCTTATCGCTATTTTTCCAGCGTTCCCCGCCCTTTTGTTTCCAGCTATCGTATTTGGTTTCGATCGTGATCGAGTCGGGCTTCGCGTCGACCTTGATCTCGACTTCCGAGAGCCTTTCCTTTGAATTGGCGGTCTTTAGGGCCACCAGTTTGAACTCGTCGCGATCCCAAGCCTCAGCGACGATCGATCCGTTTACATTTGAGACCCGGACCTGGCCGTTCGCGGAAAGCGGATACGTCTGTTCAAATCGCTCCGTTTCGTCCTGCCGGGTAGCGTTTGCCGGCGACTCAGGACCGGCCTGGTCAGGTGCCGGAACATTTGTTGTGCTGCCGTTTGAAGAAAATAGTAAACCTGAAAATATGATAGTAAAAATCCAACTCATAATAGCGTCTCCTTGTCCGAATCAATCTGCCTTCTAGACACAAAACACCGCAACCGCAAACTTTGTGACAACTTTTTCGGCTAAAGTTGCACCATTATAAACACAACAGGCGAAGCGTGGTTCGGGACGCATAACGATTGCCTTTACCTGTGTTATTTGTTAGCGTTATATCTTTACGGGGTAGTTATTTCGGCCTCAACTTATGGATTTGAAACGAACAAAATTGAATATTCTCCGAAAAAAGCAGGATCTTTCTGATCGTGCAAAGACCGGCGTTTCTCTCCATTGCCACACCGAATACTCAAAGGAAATGTTGGACTTCGTGCCGCATTATGCCTCAAAATTGCCGATCATCGCGTATTTCTGGCGGAGGGAGCGCGATCGTTATCTCGAACGTGAAGGCCACAGCGTTGACTTTTCATCGGCATATTGGTCACCGCCCCTCACTCCGCAGATGGTTTACGATATCGAGTCCGCACAGATAGGCGACGCCAATCTGGATTCCTTTGTCTCGTTGACGGATCACGATCATATAAATGGAAACTATTCGATCACAGACGGCGACTCGGGCAAATTGATCCCCATTTCGATGGAATGGACCGTCCCGTACGAGTACGGCTATTTTCACCTCGGCGTGCATAATTTGCCTAAGCATTCGGCGACCGAGATCACGAAATTGCTCTTGGACTATACATTTAATGTAGAGGTTCAGAATACGGAACGCCTGAATGAGCTTTTTTCGATGCTTCACGATCTGCCTCACGTTCTGGTGATCTTAAATCACCCGATCTGGGACATCGAGATGGCCGGGGCCGAACGCCACGACCTGCTCTTAAAGGATTTTCTCCGTGTCCACGGGCGTTGGATCCACGCACTTGAGATCAACGGATTCCGCAGTTGGTCAGAAAACAAGGCCGTTATTGAAATGGCGGAGGCTCTCGGCATTCCGGTTGCAACCGGTGGTGACCGCCACGGTTGCAAACCAAATACGGTTATCAATCTGACTCGCGCGGAAACATTTGAAGAATTTGTCGAGGAGATCCGAATTGATAAGCGGAGCGAGGTCGCTCTGATGCCGGAGTACGAGCAACCGCTCCACTCACGGCAATTGCAATCATTTTCGGAGATACTGAGTCACTATCCCGATTTTGCCGAACATCGGCAGAGATGGTTCGATCGCGTGTTTTATGACCGAAATGATGGCCAGGGCGTTGTGCCGCTTTCGTCCCACGGATGGGATCGTGGCGGGCCGGCGTGGCTTCGCATCGCGGTGAAAACTCTGGGCTTTTTCGGCAGCCCGGCGGTTCGGCCGGTATTTAGAGCTGTCCGAAAGAAAAAGGACCGTATTCCGTCGAGTCCCGAAGCGACCGAGTTTGAGATTCCTCAACTCGACGATATTTCCGGCGAATTTTCTTCGGAACCGGTTTAGCAAGACATTTTAATTAAATTCAACGGCAGGCCTTCCCGCCGTTGATCGTTATCAGGAATATTTGTGAATGAAATTCCGCGTGTCGCCTTCTTCCCCGATTCCTATTTGGAAGTGAACGGAGCGGCTATGACCTGCCGAAGGCTGGTTGAGTACGCCCGCCGAAATGAGCATCCATACCTCTGCATCCACGCCGGCCCCGATCCCGGCATTAAGGTGGACGGCAGCGTTACGCATTTAGAGCTAAAGCGGTCGCCGCTGTCATTTAAGCTTGACGAAGAGCTTGCATACGACCCACTATTCCAGCGGCATACTCGAAAAGTCCTGCAACAGCTTCGTGAATTTAAGCCCGACATCCTCCATATTACAGGCCTGAACGATGTAAGTATCGTTGGATCGTACCTTGCTTGGAAGCTTAATATCCCGATGCTGGGCTCGTGGCATACCAATATTCACGAGTTTGCGGCCAGCCGCATTACACGTCTGTTACGTTTTTTGCCTAACGGATTCGTAAATCCCCTCGCAAGTTTTGCTGAGCGCAAAATATTTCAGGGTTCGGTATTCTACTACAAGATGCCGAAGGTGATCCTTTCGCCAAATCAGGAATTGGTCAACGAACTTGGCCGGCGAACAAAACGTGAGTCGCGCCTGATGGGCCGCGGTGTAGATACCGATATATTTAGTCCGGCCAAACGTACCGTCAGCGACGGCGTGATCCGCTTCGGTTTTGTCGGACGGCTTCGTGCCGAAAAAAACGTCAGGTCGCTCATCGAGATCGAAAAAGCACTGATCGAGTCTGGGCGAACAAATATTAAAATGCTGATCGTCGGCGAGGGCAACGAGAGAGAATATCTCCAGCAGCACCTTAAGAACGCGGAGTTTACCGGTTTTATTTCAGGTGACGATCTAGCCGAGGCTTACGCGAATATGGACGTATTCCTATTTCCTTCAGAAACGGATGCGTTTGGAAATGTGACGCAGGAATCACACGCGTCGGGTGTGCCGGCGATCGTGTCTGACAAGGGTGGACCTAAATTCATTGTACGCGAGGGCGAGACCGGTTTTGTCGCAAAGTCGTTGGACGATTACGTTACATACGCTTCGATGCTCTATGATAGTCCGGACAAGCTTTTGGAAATGAAAAAAATGTCTCGAGACAGTGCAATGTCAAGCTCGTGGGACTCGATCTTTGAGGGCGTGTACGATGGTTACCGAGAGGCAATCCGATTAACCGACGCGTCGAAGAATCCGGAGGCAAATGCCTGAATCTACACAAGCCGCCGTCGTGGTCGCCCCGCAATTTGAGACAAGTGTCCTCAAGGTTTTATTGAGTCTGCTCCGCCATCCGTTCCAATCACTCATTTTACGTTGGAATTGGAAGGCGGCGGTTCTGAGTGCTCTTCTGCGAGCTCCGATATTCTTTTTTACATACGTTTTTAAGAAGGATGGCCTTAGATTGGCAATTGGTGCCGCTCTAACACAATCATTTTTTCGTCTGATCTTTGGCGGCGTAAACGGATCTATAATTCAATCGTTCAGCCGTGTCGAACCACCTTGGCACGCAGTGCTGACGGTTCCGCTAGTCCTTGCCGCATTCAGCCACGTAGTCGAATATTTTGTACAGACCGCTTACGATCAACAGACCGGAGTCAACGGCAAGGGAAAGGCGATCTCGATCTCGGTACTCGTCTCGGCGATTTCGGCAGTTTTCAATCTGTTTGCAATGCGCCGTGGTGCATTGCTTGTCAGAGACGAGAGTCAGCAGTCACTCTGGCGAGACCTTACCCGGATGCCTTGGATCGCTTTTGAGTTCATTTCATTTCCGCTAGTCTGGCGCCGTCGCCGCAAAGCCCGCAAGGCGACTGATTCCTAGTCCCGCGATCTCTGACATTCACTAAACCGAGCGCCCCTCCGGCAATTTGTATAGATTCACAGAATCTCGCTGCATTGCCGCGTTATTGGCTGCGTGATAGACTCTCAGTTTATCGTTTTTGACGATTTTCACTATATAAACTGAATGCCGCTGAGATCCGTCCACATCACCAATTACTATCACAAGAACTCGGGCGGGATCAGTACGTCGTACAACAATCTACTCGCCGCCGCAGAACGGCATAAGCGATACATACGTCTGATAGTGCCGGGAGAGATCGACGCGGTTGAGGACGTTAACGAATACGCAAAGATCTACTACGTTCCCGCAAAGTACTCGCCTGTTTTCGATAAACGCTATCGAATAATGATGCCGTGGCAGTATATGTTGGCGGATTCGGCGATCCGAAAGATCCTGTTGGACGAAAAGCCCGATCTGATCGAGGTGACCGATAAATACACGCTGAGCATGATCGGCGTAATGGTCCGCGGACATCATTTCCAACAGATTGGCCAGCCCGTAATGGTCCATTTTTCGTGCGAGCGGATGGACGATAATATTGGATCATTTCTAGTCGGCGGCAAGATCGGGGAATGGATCGCACGGCGGGTTATGGGCAATTACAACTTGCCTAGCTTTGACTATCACATCGCAAATTCAGCGTACACGGCCGACGAATTTTACCGTTCGTATCGTGCGGAGGACAATCCGAAGCGGTCTGAGTGGTTTTTTAACAAATGCTGGCAGTTTTTCGGTGCTCCGCGAGTTCCGGTCAAAGACCGGATCCTGGTGTGCCCGCGTGGTGTCGATATTTGGCAATTTTCGCCCGACCGCGGCTCCGACGAGATCGGCATCGAGATGCGACGCAAAACCGGTATCAGCGACGACGCCGTTATGATGCTCTACGCCGGGCGCATCTCACCCGAAAAGAATATTGGCCTGCTCGTAGAAATGATGAAACTGCTTGCCGTTGACCCGGACCACGACTATCGTCTGCTGGTTGCAGGTGCCGGGCCGCAGTCAGAATGGCTGCAGCAGCAGAGCGACAAATATTGTCCGGGACGGATCATCCAACTCGGGCATCTCGATAAAAGTGTTTTGTCCGGTTACTATGCCAAGGCAGACATTTTTGTGCATCCGAATCCGCGTGAGCCTTTTGGCATTGCACCGCTTGAGGCGATGGCATCCGGCGTGCCGACGGTCGCCCCAAATGCCGGTGGAATTTTATCGTATGCGACCAACGACAACGCCTGGCTGGTCGAACCGACGGGCGAAGCTTTTGCCGGAGCGGTTCGCGAAGTCGTTGCCGACCCGGAACTTCGTGCCCGTAAGACCGAGCTTGCTCTTCGCACCGCACTTGCTAACACTCGTGAAGCGTCCACGGACAATCTGATCGCAACTTATGACCGGATATTTGACGATTTTCAAAGCCGTAAAGACCTGTTTACCGACTCAGCAGATTCGAAAAAGTTTAATTACGTCGAACTGACGAAAGATTAAGAACGCACAAATGACCGAGATCGTAATTCAAGAGGCTCCGGCCGTAACGACACCACCGACCATCCGCGAGGCGTGGCTGGCGTTGCTGCACGAACCGAGCTTGTTTATCCGTCATTGGAACTACAAAGGTGCGATACTGAGCTCTGCGTTTCGAGCTCCGATCTTTTTGATAACGTATCTCGCTGCCCGTGAGAGCCTCAAGCTGGCGCTCGCGGCGGCGGCCGTACAGTTTGTTTTTCGATTTCTATTTGCGGGGCTGACGGGATATCTAATACAGGCGATGCGGCGGGTCGAGCCCGCGTGGAAGGCGGCCGTATCGATCCTCTTGGTCGTGCCGCTGGTCAGCCATTTATTTGAGTACGGAGTGCAATCGGGATTTGTCCATTTCACGGAAACGGCCGATTATACTGACAAAGCCATAGTCCGCTCGATCTGCTTTTCGATCTTTTCGTCGCTTTTTGCATTCTATATTATGCGGCGAAACGTGCTGATCGTCGGCGAGCACGAGAGCCGTTCGCTATTTAGCGACATCTCAAGGCTGCCAAAGCTCGTTTGGGATTTTATGGCTTTCATTCCCGACGAGATCCTGGATCTGCTGCGACGCGGAGCCTTTGGGGCGGCGGCGATCGCATTTGTTGCCTGGGGTGTCTTTACTCAAATGGTTTGTTGGGCCGTCGCAAATAGGTCGATCTGGACATACGGCGGCGGAAAGGATCTTGGGATCCTGAAATACTGGGGGATCGACGGCGTGATCCTGATGATGCTGGCCGTGGCTCTGGCCAAGGTGCGGTATTCGTATCGTGAACGCCGCGGGATCAAGAATATTTAGACAATGCTCGAATTGGTTTTTGCAAACTTACGTGTTCGGCCGTTTCGCACCCTGATCAGCGTGATCGGAGTGGCACTCGGCGTCGTTCTTGTCGTTCTTTTCACGGGTCTCGCCCGCGGAATGACCACCGATATGGCCAAACGGGCGACCAACTGGAAGGCCGAGATCGTGTTTTCGCGTGCCGGCGGGATGGAGTTTACGAGTTCGAATATGAACGTCGATACTGCATACGTCGAGAAATTGCGAGGTATCGACGGCGTCGCGTCGGTCGTTCCGGTCGGGCGATACATAACGCCGAATACCAAAGGCCGCTTTGGCGTTTTGCAGCTCGATGGTGTCGATTGGGAACCGTTTGCGGCGATGAACGATATGCACCTGGTCAGCGGACGTGGGGCAGTTGCGGTGGACGAAGTCATACTGGACAACCGTCAGTTTCGCGAAGACAAAGTATCGCTCGGCGACGAGATCGATCTCTTTGGCGGTAAAAAATATAAGGTCGTCGGCGTTTTTGAGCCGCCGTCAGGTTCGCGGATCAAGATGTCGCTCGCAGCGATGCAGGCCGCACTCGGGGCGGCCGACAAATGCACATACATTCTCGTCAAACTAAAAGACGGCTCGGACACGGACGCTGTCGCCGCGGCGATCAACGCCAAACTTCCCGGCAACAAGGTCAATCTCACACGTGAACTCGTGATCGACGCTCAGGAACGCATTCCGGGCCTCAACACGTTTCTGCGGGTCCTGGTCGGGCTCGGGGCATTTGTCTCGACCATCTTCGTGCTGCTCTCGATGTACACGACCATCACCGAACGCCGGAAGGAGATCGGCATCCTCAAATCGCTCGGCGCGTCCAAGAGCTTTATCATCAAGGTGATCGAGGGCGAGGCGTTTATGATCGGGTTGCTGGGCACGATCCTGGGGTTTGCGACATCGTTTATTGCGTCGTGGGCGATCGGTTACAAATTTGAGCTGCCGTTTCAGTTCAATGCTGGTTGGATGATCTCGGCGGTCGTGATCGCCATCGGCGGTAGCCTCTTCGGTGCTCTCTATCCTGCCTGGCGTGCCTCGATGATCGACCCGGTAACTGTAATGGTCAACGAGTAGCAGTAAGGTAAAAGAGATGTGAGCAGATCAGGGTAAATGTGCATTATCCTGATCTGCTTTTTATTGAGCTATCAAATGCGTTTAACTTTCTTCTTCCCTCTTTTCGGGCCGAAGGTGCGGAAAGAGAATAACGTCGCGGATCGAATGTTTGTTAGTCAAAAGCATCACTAAACGGTCGATCCCGATACCGATGCCGGCGGCGGGCGGCATTCCGTACGACAGGGCACGGATATAGTCTTCGTCCAGCACCATCGCCTCTTCGTCACCACCCTCGCGGGCCGTCATCTGATCCACAAAGCGTTCATATTGCTCCTTAGGATCATTCAACTCACTAAAACCATTCGCGACCTCCATCCCATTAATGAACAGCTCAAAACGCTCGGCGATGTTCGGATTCGCAGGCGAGGCTTTCGATAGCGGCGAGATCGACTTTGGGTAATCAACGATAAAAGTTGGTTGAATCAAATCAGGTTCGACGAACTCTTCAAACAGATCAACTAATCCAGTCAGTTGTGCTGCTTCCAAGTTTTTAAATTTCCGCAGAATGCTATCAACTGAAATTTCCCATATCGAATCAGGAACTCGAAACCCCGCTTCTTCGGCTGTCGGCATAGACGTTTCAAAAAGCTTTGTCTTCTCCCAGAGATCAAATCTTTCTTTCTTAATTTTCTCTTCAGCGGCGATGCGGTTCTTTTCCAATTCCTCATCTGACCAACCAGATACATGTAATGAATTAAATTTCCGGACTTTCAGTTCTCTAAGAGCACACAATCGCCTAAGAAAACCTATATCTTCAAGCCAGACTCTTTCAACATCTGAAGACCCATATCTTTTAGCATCACCTGGTAAAACCCGTGCAATAGATTCATTCATCGAAATCCGCTCGAATTTACTGAAGTCGATCTCGTTCCGCTCGTAATTCACGGTCAGGCCGCCAGTCGCTTTCTGGACGCTTTCCTGCATCATTTTTTCGCAGAAATTCATCATTCCCTCGACGTCCATGTAGGCACAGTAGAATTCGAGCATCGTGAATTCGGGGTTGTGTTTGTGCGAGATGCCTTCGTTGCGGAAATTGCGGTTGAGCTCGTAAACCTTTTCAAAACCGCCGACGACGAGGCGTTTGAGGTAAAGCTCAGGCGCGATGCGGGCGAATAGCTTGATGTCGAGCGCGTTGTGATGCGTCTCGAAAGGCTTTGCCGCGGCACCGGTCGCCTTTGGCGTAAGCATCGGCGTCTCGACCTCGACGTAGCCCGCGTCTTCGAGATATCGCCGCATCGAGGAGATGATCTTCGCCCGGCGTTCGAAAACTTCGCGCGTCGTTAGCCCGTCATGCTCGACCATAAGCGACGATCCGATCAGATCGTAATAACGCTGGCGTTGGCGGATCTCGGCGTCCGCGATGCCGTGCATTTTATCGGGCATCGGGAGCATTGCCTTGGCGAGGAATTGTAGCTTTTCGATGTGAACGCTAAGCTCGCCGGTGTTTGTGATAAAGAGATAGCCTTCGACGCCGATGAAATCACCGTGATCGAGCAACTGCCAAGCCGCCCAGCCGTTCTCAGTATCGATCGTGTCGCTGCCGTCGTTTTTAATCAGCGCCGCACCGCCCTTTTTATCGCAATAGACCTGCAATTTGCTGATGCCGTCCGTCAAATGAACAAAATTCCCCCGCGTCGGCGTCGTCAAACGGCCCGAGATGCGGACGTTTCCAAACTCTCGGAGACGCGCGTTCAGAGCATCCTTAATCTCTACCGGCGGACGTTCACGTTCGGCGAGCGTCGCCACGACGGCCTTGATCTCATCCACGATCAAGGCGACCGGCTCAAAGGCCTTAAGAGCGGTGATCGTGTCGTCGCTTCCGCTCACTTTTGAACGGTCAAATTTGTTTGGGTACACATTGCCGACCAATTCACGCAATTCATTTAGCGACGCTAGCCGTGCTTCGGTCTGGTCGTTGGGGACGATGATGTCTTCAAATGCAGTAATGCTCATAATTGAATATCTGATTATAGTTAACCGCCTCGACGACAGCAAACTTCGACCAAATATGGCAAAATATAAATTCCGCAGGAGAACGCATATGCCGGGCAAGCGTTTTCTGCGGATACCTGTGTTTATGGCGGACCAACTCGACGAACTTCAGCGGCAGATCGAACGCGGATCTCGTGTGATCAACCTCAGCGGCGTCACATCCGCGGCAGCGAAGGCGTCAGTACTGGCCCGTCTTCGATCTGCAACGGGCAGAGTTTTTGCAGTCGTCACTAATTCAAATAGCGATATGGAATCGTGGCTCGGCGACCTTTCATATTTCTGCGGTGCTGATGTCAAGGTCATTTCGCTACCCTCATTTGAGGCCGATCCGTATTCGGGCACCTCGCCCCACGCCGAGACTCAGGAGCGAAGGGCTCTAGCTCTCTGGCAAATGCGTGAGCAAAACACGGGATTTATCGTTCTGCCCGCACGTTCGCTGATCCAACGGACGGTCACGCCCAAGGCGATCGCCGGGATGGGCTGCGTGCTTCGCCGTGACGCAGACTTTCCGCCCGAGACCTTGATCGAGACACTGTTTGCCGGCGGCTATGTTCGTGAGGAACCACTGTTTGGCCCCGGTCAATTCTCCGTCCGCGGCGGCATCATAGACGTTTGGTCGCCCGACGCCGACGCTCCGGCCCGGATCGAATTTTTCGGCGACACGGTAGATTCCATCCGAAACTTTGACGCTGACACACAGCTTTCGATCGGCCAGATCAAAGAGGTTGCGATCGCCCCGATGCGTGAGGCCGCCGTCACGCCGCAAGATCTGATCGACTGGGCATTTTTTGCACGCGAACGGTTTTCGGATGATAAATACTTTAGAAACCTAAAAGATCGAACGGATTTTGCGGCCGAGGGCGAAACGTTTTCGGGCTGGGAATTTCTGATGCCGCTCGTAAAACCACTCGACGGCACCGTCTTTGATCATTTACCGGATTGCATACTTGTTATAGACGAACCGTCGTTGATCGAGCTCACGCTCAGTGAGATATACGATCACGTCAACCTCAATTACGTCGCGACCCACGAGTCCGGCGATATCGGGCTTGAACCGAGCGAACTATTCCTCAATGCCGACGAACTGAGGTCTCGGCTAGAGCGACACGCTCGGATCGAGCTGCGGGCTCTCGGCCGCACGGCGGCGGTAATCGACGAGGAATTTGCCGTGGGCGAAGCGGACGCTTCAAAACCGCTCTTCCTATTCCCCTCGGTTGAAAAAGCCGTCGAGATCGAATTGATATCCCGCACAACGCGCCGATTTCACGGCGATATTCCGGCATTTGTCGGGCAATTGACCCTTGCGAATGGGAAAGGTTCAACCAACAAGGCAACCGAGATCGTCGTACTGACTCCCGGAATGGCCGAGCGCGTTCGCGAGATACTTTACGAATACAATTCGCCTCTGCCGCCGGATGCGATCCGCGTCGGCAGGATCTCGGGCGGCTATGAGCTTCCGGCGTTCGGAACCGTCACTTACACCGAGAGCGACATTTTCGGCGAAATCGCGGGCGATGCCGCTTCGGCGGCGGTCACTAAATCCTCGGCATCACGTAAATCAAGGCTTGGTGCCTTCATCTCAGACTTTCGCGACCTCAAGGCAGGCGACTATGTCGTCCACATTGATCACGGCATCGGCCGTTTCGAATCGCTGCAGACCATCTCGTCACAGGGATCCGAACGCGAATTTATGCTTTTGATCTACGGGGACAACACAAAACTGTTTGTGCCGGTAGAGCGGATGGATCTCGTTTCGCGATATTCATCCGGCGAGGCGACATCGCCGACACTCGACCGCCTTGGCGGCATCGGATGGCAAAAAACCAAGGCCAAGGCCAAGCGTGCGATGCGCGATATGGCCGACGAATTGCTCAAGCTCTATGCCGAACGCAAACTCGTGCGGGGTCACGCTTTTCCGCCCGACGCACCTTGGCAGCACGAGTTTGAAGACGCGTTTCCGTATGATCTGACCGTCGATCAGGCGTCGGCGATCGCAGACGTTAAGGGCGATATGGAATCGGAAATGCCGATGGATCGTCTGATCATCGGCGACGTCGGGTACGGCAAGACCGAGGTTGCAATGCGTGCGGCATTTAAGGCCGTGATGGACGGCAAACAGGCTGCAGTTTTGACGCCGACCACAGTGCTCGCGTACCAGCATTTCGAGACGTTCAAGAAACGCTTTGCCGCATTTCCCATCAAGGTTGAGTTGCTTTCACGATTTCGTTCCGGCAAGGATCAAAAGGCGGTCGCTGAACTTGCCGGCAAAGGCGAGGTCGACGTCGTCATCGGCACTCATCGGCTACTTTCTAACGACGTCCAACTGCCAAAACTCGGGCTCGTGATAGTTGACGAAGAGCAGCGGTTCGGCGTCGGCCACAAAGAAAAGCTCAAGCAGCTTAAGAAAAAAGTCGATGTACTGACGCTTTCGGCGACTCCGATCCCGCGTACGCTAAATATGTCTCTGCTCGGAATGCGGGATATGTCGGTGATCGAAACGCCGCCCCGCGACCGTCTGGCGATCAATACGCAGGTCGTACAGTTTTCCGAAGGCGTCATCCGCTCGGCGATCGAACTCGAACTCGCTCGCAATGGCCAGGTCTTCTTCATCCACAATCGTGTCGAATCGATCGAAGCGGTCGCCGCACTTATCAAAAAGATAGTGCCGTCGGCCCGCGTCGCGATCGGCCACGGGCAGATGAATGAAAAGGAAATGGAGGATGCAATGCTTGATTTTATTGATTACAAGTACGACATCCTCGTCGCAACGACAATTATCGAAAATGGGATCGACATTCCGAGGGCGAATACTATCATCATCAATCGAGCGGATAATTACGGCTTGTCACAGTTGTATCAGTTGCGTGGACGGGTCGGCCGCTCGAATCGCAGAGCGTATGCATATCTGTTGATACCGAGCGAACTTGAACTTACACCGATCGCCCGCCGGCGACTTGCCGCGATCCGCGAATTTTCGGATCTCGGCGCCGGCTTTCGGCTTGCCGCTCTCGACCTTGAACTTCGCGGTGCAGGCAACATACTCGGCGGGCAGCAATCCGGACACCTCGACGCACTCGGTTTTGATCTATACACCAAAATGCTCGAGCGAACGATCGCTGAAATACGCGGCGACGACATCGCCGACGAAACCAACGTATCGATCAATCTCGGTGTCGATGTCTCGATCCCCAAGGATTACATCTACGAGACAAGTCAGCGTCTGCGTACTTACAAGCGGATCTCGTCCGCCGAATCCGAAGATGAGATCGGTCGCATCCATCTCGAGATCGAGGATCGGTACGGCCGCATTCCGCGTTCGGTCGAGAACCTTTTTGCATACGCCCGGCTGCGAAAATTGTCCGAGCAGATGGCGATCGTGTCCGTCGACCGAACGGCGGACGGCGTCGCGATCAAACTCGGCGGGACGGCCAAGATCGCACCGGAGAGATTGCTTCTGTTTATTGATGAGAACGAAGGTTCGAGCTTTTCGCCAAGCGGCATTCTGCGGGTGACGGTCAAAAATGCGGATCCGATCGAGACGGCACGCAAAACGCTTGAAAGCGTCCGCGGCTAACGTGTCGTTTCCGTGCAGTCGAGAGCCTCGTTAAATTCGCATACGAATAAGATCGGTACGACTTCGCGGGTCTGATTTCGAGTATTATGCCAGACCGGCGAGTCGCGGTAATATTCACGGGTCCATCCGAGCTGCTCTCTATTTTTCCAGACAAATTCATACGCGTCGTGCTCGTCCTTTCCCTGCAGATGCTTGGCCTCGTGCAGTAGGACCGCGGCACGCTCGACGTCGTCTCGAGGATACGCAAAGAAATCATCGTACAACGTCATTATTTCAAACGGAAAGTTGGTCGCGGCATAGGCGTTCTCTTTTGGTACGGACGCGTTAAGCCAATTGTCCTCGGCCCGGTATGCCGTAACGTGTTCAAGCAAAAAGACCTCGTCCGTAAAACCGCGTTCACGGAGCACGTCGATCGCTCTCGCCACCGTCTGTTTTTGTACAAGCGTCAATCTTTTTGCAGAACCGATCAGTGACAGATAGAATCCGCCGATCACGATAATGATCACCACGACACAGATCCACGCCCGCCGCACTATTGCTCGCCAAAACGTTCGAACACGCGTGGCGGACGGCAGCCCTGCCCCGCACCGGACGCATATCTCCAGTTGCGGGTAATTTACCAGTCGGCAATCAAGGCATTTTTTTTGCATTAGCGGTTAGAGCGAAGTCGGGTACATCCCGTTAATATATAAAAACACCCAATCCGAGCGGATTCCAACCCTTTTATCATCCGAAAGCTATAAATAAACCTTTGCCGCAGGTTCGGCATCAAACCCGACAGTTTGCAAATTCTTGCTTGGAACGATATAAGAGTCTTTGGCATTTTTTAGGAGTCATTAATGAAATTATTCAGGATCGCAGGTCTGATTTGTATGGGCCTGTTGCTTTTTGCTGGGATAACGCCTGCTCAGGAAACTGAGACTAAGGTGATCGACGAGGTAGTCGCTCAGATAAATGACGGCGTGATCACGCTGTCGGGTATCAAGCGCGAAACCAAGAGCATTATCGAACTGGAACTGCAAAAAGGCACCAAACGCGAAGATGCCGAAAAGATGGTCGCAGAAAAGAAAGGCGAACTTATCGCCAATCTGATCAACGAAGAACTGCTCGTCCAAAAAGCAAAGGAACTCGGACTCGAATCCGAGGTTGAGGCGGCGATCAACGCTCGTTTTGTTGACATAATGAAACAAAACGATATGAAGACGCTCGACGGAATGTACGAAGAGATGCGCAAACAGGGCGTCGATCCGGCGGACATTCGCGAAATGTGGCGAAAGCAGATCACGCGTGAACGTGTGATCCAACGCGAAGTGCAGGGCAAGCTCTATTGGAGTTTTAACGGTAAAGACATCAAGGATTATTACGAGAAGAATAAGAGCAAATTTACCAAACCGGAAATGATCGGTCTGAGTGAGATTTTCCTGTCATTTGCCGGTCGTGATCCTGCTACCATTCGCGAACGTGCGAAAAAACTGGTTGCCGAGGCACGCGGAGGGGCGGACTTTGGCAAACTAGTTGCCGCAAACTCGGACCGTCCTGATGCGGCTAAGACATTGGGCAAGTTTGATGCTCTTCCGGTTCGAGACCTTAATCAAGTGTTCGCAAAAGTTTTGGCAGGCGTAAAGGCCGGTTCGATAGCCGAACCGGTCGAGGGCGACGAGACAGGAATCAGTATTCTCCGTGTTGACGAACGAACAGACGCAAGTACTGAGGCAATGTTTGACGAGGGTGCGGTCAGACTCGCGATGACCAATGAAAAGATCGTTGACGAGCAGAAAAAGTTTATGAAAGAGCTTCGCGAGGATGCGTACATCAAGATCAGTGAAAACTATCGCCCGATCGTCTCCCCGATACTTTTCGCGGACGAGCGAACGGAAAAGCCGGGCAATTAACGCCTATCACATTAGCCAAAAAGAGGGCGTATCCCGCAAAGGATACGCCCTTATTTTATTCCGTTTTAGACGATCAACCGAGGATCTCTTTGACCGCAGCAGCATAAAGCTCGACCTTACGCTTCATACGCTTCACCTCGGGATGATCGGCACTGTAAGATCTCAATAGACGCGACAGTTCAGTCTCAAGCTCGACCTTTTTCAGCACCAATTTACCAAGTGCCGAGGTTAGCTTTGTGGTCTCGGACGGCCGTACTGCAAATATCTTGTCGATCTCCTTGTTGAGGGCTGCAAGCTCAAATCGAGCATCGACGACCTTGGGGTTCTGTTCGGTATAGTCGATCAGGAATGACTCGACGTCCGACTGTAACTCCGTTTTACGGAGCAATATCTCGGCATAAGCTGCAGACGAACGGATCGGCCCGACTTCCTTGCCGGCAACTTCGGTCTTGCCGCCTTCCTGAGCCATTATCGACCCCGCAAGTATCAAGACCGCTGTAAAAATAGGGAACAATCTACTGGACATAACCGGTTCCTAAGGTGCCTTAAATGTCGAGGCTTCGAGCTTCTGATTTGCAGCAAACTCGGTCAACGTAAATTTCCACTCGATCTCGGTCGTTCCGCGCTGTCCGCTGGTGGAATAGACGATCCGATAGGTGTGCGGCAGCGTCAGACCGGATTCGGCTCGAAAATCGCCAAATTCCTCTATGATCTTAAATCGTGTCTCGTCATACTTGGTCGAATCTTCGGGCCTGAGGCCGATGCCGGCGGACGACATCCGTTTATACTCCGTCCGAACGTGTCGAAAAGTATCCTTGTCGAAATATAGCGACACATCCACATCACCGCCGCCCTTTTTGGAGTAGCCGAGCACATAAGCCTCTTTACCGTCGATCTTTTTGGTGCCGTCAAACGACAGCTTTCCTTTATTCTCGGCAATATTAGCTATCACCCATGCGGTCGAAAGCGAACCGCCCAAGAGGCCTTGCTCGAGCGTCATCTTGTTTGACTGAACAAAGTTTCCGAGTGCTGACCGATTCCCCTGCCGAGGCAGTCCAACCGACGAATTACTGCCATCAAACGTGTAAAGCTCGTCGGCAAATCGGTTTGATGTTGACTCCAGATTGATCCCCAAAAAGAACTTAGTGCCCTCTGAGGCGATCACGATGCGCCCGTTCGACTGCAGATCGGCATTCGAGAGAAACTTGGCAGTTCCCGTTCCGACAGCGATAAGCGTCTTGGCCGCCGCACGAGCCTCGGGCGTCCCGATCGACTCAAGATTCTTGGCGGCAACTTCCTCCGGTTTCAGCTTTTGCGCGTTAACGAATGCGGTTGCGACCACGACCACCAAGAGGCCGAAAAGCATCGATCTCATAAATTTCATAGGACACCTCATTTTAAGCATATTAACGTAGTTCACGCGTTTGCCGCACTCGTGTCGGCATCGCGGGTCGGGATGACCATTCCGCCGTCACACGAATCCATTTCGAGGTCGCGATCAGCCTCGGTGACGCCGTCGCCAAAAGTTTCGCGGTTTGAGAGCGTTTCAAAATAAATTGTGATGTTATCCAGTATTTCTGCGGCGGAGTGTGAATGGTAGAGCGTCTGTCTAAATTGGGCTCCGCCGACCAGGCCTTTTGTGAACTGTCCCGCGAGTTGCTTCATTTTACCGAGGCTCACGATCTCAGGCATTTCTTCGCGGCACATCGAAAAGAATTCGAGCAACACATCCTTTTTCTCCCGCAGATCGGGCTGATACGGTTCGCGGCCGGCCAGAGCGTCGGCGAACTGTCGAAATATCCACGGATTTTGCATCGCACCACGGCCGATCAGAATGCCATCGACGCCGGATTCGGCCCAACGGTCCATACCGTACTTGATAGTTGTGATGTCGCCGTTACCGGAAACCGGGATGCTGACCGCCTCCTTTACCTGACGTATCAGTTCCCAGTTCGCAAGGCCTTTGTAGCCCTGATCGCGCGTTCGGCCGTGCACCTGGATATGCTCAACGCCGCATTGTTCGGCCATTTTTGCGACGTCCACGACATTTATCGACGATTCTGTGTAACCGGTCCTTAGCTTTAAGGTTAGCGGGATGGTGATGGTCTTTTTAATCTCTTTGAGGATGGTCTCAAGCAATGCCGGTTCGCGAAGCAAGCCCGAACCGCCGCCATTCTTGACGACCTTCGGGGCCGGACAACCACAATTGACGTCGAGAATGTCGGCGCCGACCTCTTGAGCCATTTCGGCGCCCATCGCCATTCGGTCAGGCTTACCGCCAAAGATCTGCACGGCATATGGACGTTCTTCCTGATCGAAACGCATCTGCCGTTTTGATTTGGGATTATGCCGCGTCAGGCCCTCGACCGAAATAAACTCAGACACGACCAGACCAACTCCGCCGCGCCGCTTGATCAACCGGCGAAAGGTATAGTCCGTCACCCCGGCCATAGGCGAGAGGATGAGGGGCGGGTCGATGAGAATATCTCGGATCTTAAACGGTTTCATACAAAAAAAGAGAATCGTATGCGACGAACGTGGTTCCGCCTCATACGATTCTCAGTAAAACTACTTAGTTGCTTTCTTCAGTTCGATCCCGGTAGCCTCAAACGAGACCTCCACGACCGTACCGTCAGCATTACGATTATCAAATTTCGCGCCGTCCTCTTCGATCATATGATCGACCTGTGCCTTGGACAGTGTCTTAACAGCGACAGTGCCCTCGATACGAGCCGACGAACCGGCAGATTCGAGCGGGATGAAAAATGAGTGATCTTTCATCTTGATCCGTAGGCTCTTGCTTTCCTTATTTTCAGCAACCTCGGCCCAACAACCCTCGGACTTGCACGACCGAACTACGACGCCCTCGATTCGTACGGTTTTACCCGTAAATTTAGCCGGGTCTTTCATCAGCTTGTTCAATGAGACCTTTTTAGAATTACCGATCGCCGTTCCGCGTTTCAGATATCCGTCGGACGGAATCGCTTCGGTCTTATCCTTATCCGTGGGCGTGGCCGCCTTTGCACTTTCCTGACCCATCGCCGAGAAAGTAAATGCCGCAAACAATCCAATAAGTGCAATTAATTTTTTCATAATTTAAGTCAAACTCCGATCATTTTCTAGGCCGGCAGATCTTGCGGCCGTAACGTTGCTCTCTACAAATATTCCCGCCGCTTTGACCCGGTAGGAACCTCAATTTTCCGACCGCCTCCGTATTAGATCGTAAGACCCGCATATCGACGTCAGAATATATCATTATATCGCCTACTTGTCCGTTTGCCATCAACTGAAGTCGTATTCTTATATTGCCGCCCTTCTTGATATCCGGAGATCCGCAATTTGGATTCGGTCGGCCATACTCGAACCCAATTTCGGATCATCGCGGCTCGTCGGCCTGATAAACGATCCTGCCGCCGACTATTGTCAATATCACCTTTGATTCGCGGATCTTTCGCGGGGCAATACTAAAGATATTATCCGAAAGCATAACTATGTCGGCCAGTTTGCCTAATTCGATCGTCCCCTTTACGCTCTCTTGAAACTCAGCGTATGCGGCACTGACCGTGTATGCTCGCACTGCCTGATCGACGGTCAGTCCGCTCTCGACCGCCGCATAAATACCAAGCAAAGGGTTGAGATCGGTCATCGACGCGTCGGATCCGAAAGCCATCTGAGCACCGGATGCGAGCAATGTTCGAAATTCAGAATCTCGCCGTCCGGGCTGATAAAAAAGCCAGGGCTGCATCGACGCGATTATCTTCGAGCGTGCAAATCGCGGCAGATCGACTGCTCTGGCCCGGTAAACGTGCTCTATGCGAAATCGACGATCTCGCAGGCCGTTTTTGGCAATGACACGTTCGAAGATCGTAAGTATCTCGTCATTGGCGGCTGGCCCCATTGCGTGGATCATCACTTGCAATCCCGCCTTATCCGCACCCGAAATATCTTCGAAAAGCTCTCGGATGCTTATTTTGTCCCCATCCGAATAGTGCTTGAGACAACCTGTTCGGACCATCGAAACGCCCGATGCGGCCTGAACGCCCTCGTTTGCCAATTTGCGCCAACTCGACAGCGGTACGCAGTCGTAGACTCGTGTTTTAAGCTCACCGCTGGCATCGAGTTGGCGATAGATGTCCCACAATTCGTCCGAATGGACGTCCTGAACGCTTGTCACGCCTAGCGACGCCGCGTAGTTTGATGCCGTCCGGATCAGGTCAGGCCACTGCTGAACGTGTGGCTGCGGTATTTTTCGTGAAAGTACATCGATGGCTCGGCCGCGAAGAATGCCGGTCGGTTCGCCCTGTGCGTCGCGTTCAACGTCCGCCGCAGTTGCGGACAAGCTGCGGATCGGTACCATTGCCAAGGCGACGCTGTTTACCAAAACCGAACGGCCGTCGGCGTTGTAAACCAGCACAGGGTTTTGGGGTGAAATGCTGTCGATCAGAGCCTTGGTCGGTGATGTAGCCGGCGTCCAATTCTGTTCATTCCAACCACGGCCGAGTATCCAACGGCCGGGAGGCATCACTTTCGTGATCAATTCTATTTCGCGGGAAAACTCCTCGGGCGACCGCACTTTCGACAGATCGACCGAGGAGAAAATATTGCCGATCGCTGTAAAATGAACGTGCGAGTCATTAAAACCGGGCAGGACGATTCTCCCGCCGGCATCGATCGTACGAGTATTGGGACCGGCCATTGCGGATATCGCAAGAGTCGTGCCGACCGCCGAGATCTTATTGCCCGAAACCGCGACTGCCTCGGCGACACGGCCGTTCTTATCCAGCGTTCGAACCTTTGCGTTGACGATGATCAGATCAGCAGGCATCTGGGCGAGGTGCTGACTGCATAAGATCAGCACCAACGCCAAACTTCTGCTAAGTAACCTCATTTTTTCTCAAAGACCACGCGGCCGTCCACGATCGTCATCAGCACCTTCGCGTCCTTGATCTTTACCGGGTCGATCGTAAAAATATCGTCTGAAAGGATGACCATATCAGCGAGCTTGCCGATCTCGAGCGTGCCTTTGACGTTTTCCTGAAATTCGCCGTACGCCGAACCCCAAGTGAATGCCCGCACGGCCTCATCGACGGAAATTTTCTGTTCAGGGATCCATCCGTTCGGATTCTTATCATCAAGAGTACGGCGAGTAACCGCGGCGTAAACACCGAAAAGCGGATTTAACGGTGCAACAGGCGAGTCCGACCCAAACGCCAGTACCGCCCCCGTATCGAGCAGAGTGCGAAACGCATATGCACCCCGCAGGCGTTTCTCATCGATTCGCTTCCAAGCCCATCGACCATCGTCGATGATATGAAACGGCTGCATCGACGCAACCACCTTCAGGCTGCCAAATCGCTTAATATCCGCTTGCCGCAAATGTTGCGAATGCTCGATTCGAAACCGGCGGTCGCGCGGGCCGTCTGCGGCCGCGGTCCTTTCATAAATATCAAGAACTGTCGCATTTGCCTTATCGCCGATCGCGTGAATATTGACCTGTAGCCCGGCTTTATCCGCGGCCAAGACGAGTTCGGGCATTTTGGCTATCTCATCGCTCGGCAGGCCGGTCGATTTGGGGTCGTCGAGATACGGTTCGAAAAGCCAAGCGGTTGTCGAACCAAGGCTGCCGTCTGCAAAACCCTTCAGACACCCGACACGCAGCATCGCGTCGCCAAACGCAGATCTGACACCGGTACGCTCCCAACGTTTATAGTCGGCGAGCGTCGAACAACCATAAATGCGTGTCTTGAGCTTGCCCTGCCGCATCAACTGCTGATAGACGCCGATATCGGTACCTGCCGAAACGTCAGTCACGCTCGTCACGCCCAGTGATGCGGCGTGTTCGGTCGCCGCTATGGCGGCATCCGATCTTTCGTCGAACGAAGGATCCGGGACGACTCTATTGATGTACGACATCGCCGCGTCCTTAAAAACGCCCGCGGGATTGCCCGCCGCGTCGCGAACTATCAATCCGCCATCAACCTCTTTCGTGTCTTTGTTTACGCTCGCCAGTTTCATTGCGAGCGAATTGGCAAGTGCCATATGGCCGTCAAGCCGATCGATAAAGACCGGATTGTCCGGCGTCGCCGCGTCGATCATCGCTGCGGTCGGCAATGTGTTCGGCTTCCAGTTCTCGTGATCCCACTTTCCGCCCAATATCCAGCGGCCTTTCGGCAGTTTCGCCGCAAAATCCCTGATCCGGCGGACAAATTCCTCAGGCGTCGGGGCATCCCGCAGCTCGACCAGCGATAGCTGTTGTCCCGTTTCCAAAAAATGGACGTGAGCATCGTTAAACCCCGGAATGACGGTTCGCCCTTTGGCGTCGATAACTCGCGTTTTCGCACCGATCAACGGCTTGGTGTCCGCCTCCGAACCGATCGCAACTATCTTGCCGTTCACCACCGCTACCGATCGTGCGACTGTCCGTTTGGAGTCCATCGTACGAATGTTGGCATTTGTGATGACTAGGTCCGCACTAATACTTTGTGCGAAACCCTGCAATACAAGTACGAAAAATAAGATGGCTGATGTAAGTAATTTCATAAATTAATTAAAAGATAAGAAATGAATATTCAACGGTTTTGGTTACTGAAATCGGTTTGCCGTCAGATTGTTGAGGTAGAAACTTGATTCTGATAGCGGCAAAAAGCGTTTGGCGTAGAAGCCCGCCGTCGAGCTTTTCATAGAGCGAAAGATCAGAGATCCAACCCTCGTCCGAAAATTTTGCGCGAACTCTGATATTCCCCGTTACGCCTTTTTGACGGGCAGCGTTGGTATATGATGGAATCTGCCTATTGACGATGACGAGCTTTTCAATTCCCGTTCCGGAGCTTGTTGTTGCCACCGAGGATTTTGCGTTTGCGGCCGGTTTATCGTCTAAGATCTCGACACGAGGTTCGTCCTGTGGCAGAGACGACATTGCAATGGTCTTATCTGCATCGGGCTTCGTTTTTCCCGGTGTGAACTGGACGGAATCGAGAAAACGCCGCATCGTGGGAGTTTCGCCCGTTCGGGATGCCGCGGTGAGAATGTAAATCTGATCTTTCGAGTTAAAATATCGACGGATCATATAGAATTCGTCGGCTTTCTTTGTTATCTGACGAATTGTATAGCCGGAGGCTTTTGTCTTGGAGGTTACGATGTCGGACTTTCGTAAAGAGTCTCTGTCATAGATCGCATCCAGTGCACCCTCAAAAGCGTTATAAGACTCGACGCTGACTAATGTTCCGTCCGCAAACGCATTGACTAAATTCATATCGGCCATAACGAAGGAATCGCCGAAAGATCTGCCGAGCGTAAATCCGGTTTTGTTGCCGTAGTGCTTGTTCTTTTTAGGAACTTCGATATTGAACTCGCCGTTGTCGCTTCGAACCCGAATCCATTCGGTCGAGGCGGGCTGCGGTGGTTGGGTGGCAACCGTGGCTACCGCAACAAAAAAGAGTATCGGAATTAGAAGTATTCTCAAACGCATTGGACCTGTGTGACGAATGGCAATCGCGAACAAAAAAAGTATAGACTTGTAGTTTACGAAAGGATTATACCAATGAAAGAAAAGTATATCCACATTTCAAGCTTCGCGATCGTCATCTGTGGCTTGGTGCTTGTTGCCTTTCTATACTGGACCGAGCCTAGATCGCTGGCGGAGGTGTCGACCAAGGGGCAAGTCGCGATCGGGACGTACAGCATCGATAAGGCCGAATTCGAACACGGCGTGATGGCATTTCGTACGGAAGACTTTGCCGGAGCGCGTGCCGCACTTGATCGTGCCGATCCCGAAAAACGCGATGCGGCGACACAGTTTTATATTGCGTACAGCTTTTACCGGCAAGGTTGGGGCCGGTTTTCGAATGACGATGCTCTTTTTTCCCAGGGCCTTTCGGCCGCAAACCGCGTTGTCAGCATTGACCCGAATTTTAGGTCGTCTGACGCCGCTTTGGGCTTAAAGACCGCTATCGAATTAAAGTTGGAATTTGACGAAGGCCTAAAACTCACGCCATCAGACCTAAATCCGTTAAAGCTTATGCGGGAGCGAAAATAATGCACGACGACCAACCGGACATAGACGCTGCCACACTCATAGGCGAATCCGACGACGTCCATACGATTGTCGTCGCGCGTCGTTCGCCACTGGCGGTTCGCCCCTCGGCGATGAAGATCTACGTCTTTCTGCCGATACTGTTTTTGGCGGTCACGCTGCTCGGCGGACTTCGACTGGGGGCGGTCGACAGTGCATTTGTATTTCTGAAGCCCGCCCTGATCTGCCTCATTTTTGCGTCGGCTCTGATGATCTTGATCATCCGGGCCGGACTGATTGATCTCAGCGGTTGGTTTTCCGATGATATTCCGACGCTGCAAAATATAGCCAACGGCGGTGTTTTGGTGACGATGTTTGCGGCAACCGTGCAGATCTTCAATTCGCTGATACCGGAAAAGGGATTGCCGTTTTGGGTGATCGGATTTTGCTTTTTGTGGACTATTTGGAACAACCTTTTCCTAGATCTTGACACCAAAAAGCTTTTGCGAAGCCTCGGCGGCCTATTTGCCATAGCGTTTATTGCAAAGTATTTGGTACTCGCTAATCTTACCGCGACCGGTGATGCCGGTTGGCTACAACGATTGATCCAGGACCCGGCGAAAGAAGCCTTTACCTGGCTGCTTGATCTGCCGCGATATTCGGCGGGTACCGGATATCTCCAATTTTTTGCGATCGCTCTATATTTCTTCGGCTTATTTTTGACGCCGCGTCGTACTGATAAATGAAATTTTTAATATCGTTCTCGCTCGCCGTACTACTTTCCGTCGCGGCGTCCGCACAATCTACGTCCGCCGTGCTCAAGCAGGCCGAAAAGGCTCTGGGCAGTCGAAAAACACTTCTGGCGGTTAGCACGACCACGCGTACCGGCACGATCAAACGCGTCTCCGATGGTGTCAGCGGCAAATACATTTATCGATCAGCCCAGCCGAATCTGCTGAATATCGCATACGACCTCGACGGCTTTGAGATCGAATCAGGCTCAAACGGTCGTTCCGGGTGGAAGCGAAATTCGCGTGACGGCCTGCAAACTCTGACCGGGGTCGCGAGCGTTGAATTTCAGGCAAAAGCGGCATTTCGCGGTAGCCTCTGGCTTAACGCCAAGAAAGAAAAATCTAAGATCGTCAGTGGCGGACGCTCGAGCGTGGGCGGCAAGCAGGTTAATGTCGTTAACATCACGACCGCCAAAGGCCTCAATATAAAGCTGTATTTCGATGCATTGTCCGGCCTTTTGCTCCGCGACGAAATGCCCGCGGGTGACGCGATCGAGACGACGGATTATAGCGATTATCGAGCGGTCAGCGGCACGATGCAGCCATTCGAAATGAAGCTTTCATCGGGCGGCGAGGCCTTCGAGATCACGCTGGCCGACATCGCCGTCAATCGCCCGATCGATAGGGCCGAATTTGATTTCCCCACCATTTCCGGTGCACCGCTGCCGGATATCAAGGCTCTTTTGGATGATCTCAGATCTAACGAAGATAGGGTCGAGGAATTGCTCGACAGCTACTCGTACACGCAAAAGAGCATCAAACGCGAACTCGGAAAAGACGGCGTTCTGCGTGAGACGGGCTCGGAAACCTACCAGCTTTCATTCTATAAGGGCAATCGGATCCGCCGTCTGATCGAAAAGAATGGTCGGGCCTTAAATATAAAGGAACAGGCTGATGAGGATAAAGAGGCGGGCAAACGCGTCGAAGAGATCGAACGCGAGATCGCAAAACAGGACGCAAAGATGGGCAAACAGGGTTCCAACGGCGCACCGTCCGAAGAAAGCCGGCGTATTTCTACCGCCGAGGTGCTCAGGGCGTCAAAATTGACCAATCCGCGCCGTGAGCGGTTTCGCGGACGGGATGTGATCGTGTTCGATTTTGAGCCCGACCCCAATTTCGACTTCAAGAACGCCAAGAGTATGCTCAAATTTTTTGGCAAGACTGCGGGCGTAATGTGGATCGACGAAAAGGACAAGCAGGTCGCTCGCCTTGAGGCGGTGCTTGCCGACAGCTTTAAGGTCGGCGGCGGTGTGCTGGCAAAATTGCGAAAGGGAGCGTCGTTCACACTCGAACAGGAACGCGTGAACAACGAGATCTGGCTACCCAGCCAGGCCGATATCAACCTATCTGTTCGCGTACTGCTGGTAAAGGGGATCGAGGTCAATCAGTTGATCCGATCTTATGACTATCGGCAATTCCAGACCGAGGTCAAGGACGCGACTGTCAACGACACTCCCAAGCCCTAGCGGTTTATTTCCGGATCAGGTCGATGACGACGGTCTTGCCCGCTCGTCTGACCTTGATCGAGCGTCCGACAAATTTGCCGCTAAATGTCGTTTTTTCGACAAGTGTCTGATCATTGATCGTTTCGATCACGTCGCCGGGCAGAATGCCGGCATCGCCCGCCTTGCTGTGGTCAGCCACCGATTCGACAGTCCAATTTGACGCTTGATATCGGGCCTTTACGCCGATGACCGTAAGGACTTCGTCAACCGGGATCTTTGTGTTTGTATCAAAGTCACGCGGCCGAATGGGTTGTGCGGCGTTGGGGTCGATGCCCCTCGGCAATATTCGCTTTCCCGGTCTGACCGCCTCGACAAATGACCCGCCACCGGACGTATCCGCGTCACGGCCCGACAGAGTTTCCGTTGGCTTGGGCAATGCCGTATTAGACTTTGGCGGAAGATTATTGGCCCGCGACTCAGTCGGTAGGATGGCTGCAACGGTGTTAGATATCTCAACCGAATTCGCAGGCGGCGGCAGCGGCGTTTCGGCAACCGCTGTTCGGGCTAAGTCCGGATCGCCGGTTTCAACCGGTCGCGTATATCTATCCACAGCAACGTATCCGCCGATCGCGGCCGCTAGCACCAATGGAACAGCGTATCGGGCCCACGATGGCATCCACGTCGCCGCAGACGACGACGGCCGGCCCTGAGCGATCCTGGCTCTGACGCGAACGTCAAAATCCCCCGGAGCTTCGACCTGCTTGAGTGTGCCTAGCAGATCGGAGACTCGTTTCTCGTCGTCAGACAGATCGGGGAACCGTTCTAAATTTTTATTTTCGTTGCTCATCTCACCTAAAAATAATGTTCTAACTTCTCTTTCAACAATCCTCTTCCGCGGCTGATCCGAGACTTGGTCGTGCCGAGCCCAAGTCCCATTATCTCAGCGACCTCATCATACGATTTGCCCTGGATATCCCTCAGGATGATCGGCACTCGATACTTTTCGGGCAGTGCCGCGATCGCCTTGGCGATGGTCCGGTCGCGTTCGTCATCGACCAGTTGCGAGTCCCGCAGTGCGGCAGTGTCGGCCGGTTGATACTCGACGTCACTGTCCTCATCGGACTGGAAAAGCCCGGTCAGTGACAATAGTCGTCGCCGCTTACGCCGTCTGATCTCGCTGATCGCCAGATTGGTCGCGATCCGGTAAACATAGGTCGAAAACGCATATTGCGTATGGTAACGGTCGATCGCAAAATAAACCCGTACGAACGTCTCCTGTGCGAGATCGACCGCTTCTTCGTAGTCGTTCAAAAATCTATAGAGGTAATTTGTTAGCGGATTGCGGTAACGGGCCACGATCTCGGCAAACGCATTTTCGTCACCGTTCTTGGTCGCCTCGATCAGTTGGTGGTCCGACAATTTCTCTTCAGCCACGGTGTTTTTTGATCCCCCCGCGTCCAATGAGCCGATATTGTCCTGAGCCATACATTCATACGTTTTACAATACAATCACGATCAAAACAAAACTAACCCTCGTTTTATAACACGCCGGCGGCGAAATTTAGTTCCCCGAATTTCGTTAGATAGCTACCGGGCCGCCCTAACGGTCAGTATCAAAAACAGAGTTGAGTTATTTTTCGGCAGCGAAAGCGAACCGAGCACGATCGGCTGATCTTCGGGTATTCCGATCCTACCGGTATTCAGACCGATCCACTCATAATTGAATATGGGTACTGACTTGCCGCTTTCTGCGACAAGGCCCGTCGTTTTCACAGCGATCCGTGAGCCAAATCGAAATGACTGAGCATAAATACCTCCGCTACCCATTCGGATACCGTTGAGTGACCACTCGAAGAATGTCGGTGGTTCGCCGTCGGCTACAGGCAACAAACTCTCGGATATGCTTTTGTATTCAAAACCGCCGCTGGTCGAAGTACGGCCGACGTAGGTGCCTGCGAGGCGAAGATTTGCGATTCTGAGCTCGGCTTTTAGGTGCTTTGCGATCGGCAAAAGGTTCGCGGGAATGTCGTTTGTTGCGACCGGATCAGTGGTTGCGGTCAGTACCTGCAGAGTAATATCGAGATCTCTGTCCGGTGTTGGTCGTGTGTCCGACTGTGCTAGTCCCGTGGCGGCGAACATCGCAATCATAAAAAATGACGTCAGCAGCCTTGGCAAAAAAATGGACCGGTTCATAAGTGTTCTCCTTGGCAAATGTCGTTTGCAAGGAGTAACACCAACCGGTCCATTAAAAAGTTGCAAAAAAAGATTATCGGGTTTGTTTGAAAAGCTCTTCGTCGACCTTTTGACCAAATGTGACCGTTCCGATCTCGGTCTCTTCGACCAACTTTTCGTTGGCGGTCAGGGTCGTCCGGTATGGCACCAAAGTCCCTTGGGCGTAATTGTAGTTATAAAACCTACGCTTATAGCTGACGCCACCCTCTTCGTACGTTAGCATCATCACCCGAAAGGATTTAACGCTGACATAATAGCGCGTTTTACGCTGCTTTTTGTCCGTGACGTCAACAAAATAAAATTCAACACCGTATACTTTTTCTTTGCCCGCAAGTTCAATCGTCGACTCGTTTTCTTTGTAACGCAGCATTCCCTCGAGGCCGCGGTACATCGAATTTTCGAATGAAGTGGCAAGGTCCGCCCGCGGAGGAAATACCGTATTGTTAAAGATTCCAAAGATATTGCCCTCGTTATAAACGAGCGAAAATCTCGATCCCGGCGTGTCATAATCGATCCGGACCTTTTCCTTATCGAGTGATTCGCCACGTATGATCCAGCGGTGATAGGTGCCGACATCGAGTTTGCCTTCGGCATTTGCCGCCGTCATCTTGCCGCGCTCCAATGTGGTCTTGCGGATTTGATTAAGCGTCGGCCGCCCTGCCGGAAAACCGTAGAACACGATCGCAGATTCGACCACTTGCTCGGCGGTAACCGGCTTGGTCGGATCACGCGTAACCAACGGCGGAGGCGGCGTGGGCGTGGGCGTGGCTTCGTCCTTTTTGTCAGGCGTTGCCTGACTAAACGCAATGGATGTCGCCATCAAAACGGTCAAAGTGAAGAGAAATAATGATCTTACGTGCAACAACACCAGATAGGTCTCCTGTTTTTGGATCAAAAATCGCAAGAACGGATTGTAACACAAGACGAGCTTATCAGCATCGACAAGGGTTCCAAACACTTTCAATGGATGAGGTTCGTCGGCGAAAGGATGCACATAAGCGTTTTGCCGAGACGCCCGGTACGGCATAAGATTACGATATGTTGCACGTCGCTCTGGTCGAACCGGAAATACCGCCAAACACCGGAAATATTGCACGTCTCTGTGCGGCGGCCAACACATCGCTGCATATCGTCGGCGTTACGGGATTTAGAATGGACGACCGCACGCTCAAGCGCTCGGGGCTGGATTACTGGGAATTTGTCGACCTGCACCGCCATATCGACGTCGACGAACTCTATGCCGCCCTTCCCACGTCAAGATTTGTTTACCTTACTACCAAGTCCGATATCCCCTACTCTTCTTGGCAGTTTCAGGACGGCGATTGCCTTGTATTTGGCCCCGAAACGCGAGGCCTGCCGGAAAGCATACTAGACGCAAATGCCGCCTCGTGCCTGACGATCCCTATGGCAAGCCAAAACGTTCGCAGTCTCAATCTCTCTACGAGTGTCGGCATTGTTCTTTACGAAGCTATACGACAGATCAACCTTTATAAGTAAGGCATTTTGCGTTTCTGGCTTTAATAAGTCATTATACTCGTTTCCTTTTTGGCTCGGGATTACAACTATGATCAGTAAAGAATTTATTCGCAACATCGCAATCATCGCTCACGTCGACCACGGCAAGACCACACTCGTCGACGCGATGTTGGCACAATCCGGCACACATCGCGACAACGAGACGGTCGTCGATCGCGTTATGGACTCAATGGATCTGGAACGCGAACGCGGTATCACGATCATGGCGAAAAACACCTCGGTCCGCTATGGCGACTATAAGATCAACATCCTTGACACGCCGGGCCACGCCGATTTTGGCGGTGAGGTGGAACGAGTTCTGAAGATGGTTGACGGCATTGTGCTGCTCGTTGACGCCGCTGAGGGATGTTTGCCGCAGACGCGTTTTGTGCTGCGAAAGGCACTGGAGCTCAAACTTCCCTGCATCGCTCTGGTCAACAAGATCGACCGTCAGGATTCGCGGCCCGAAGAAGTGCTCGACGAGATCTACGACCTGTTTATTGACCTCGGGGCAAATGACCACCAGATCGAGTTCCCGGTTCTTTATTCGATATCGCGCGACGGCATCGCGAAAAAACAGCTTACGGACGAATCTAAAAATCTAATCCCGCTATTTGACCAGATCATCGAGACGATCCCTGCTCCGCACGCCATTCGCGCCGACTCACTACAATTGCTGGTGGCGAATATCGACTATAATCCTTTTGTCGGACGCTTGGCGATCGGCCGTATTTTCTCAGGCGAGATCTCCAAAAATCAGGAAGTTGCGGTTGCACGCCGTGACGGTTCGATCCAAAAGACGCGTGTCAAAGAGCTTTTCGTTTTTGAAGGCCTCGAACGTAGGACCCAGGACAAAGCAGGCACCGGCGAGATCGTTGCTCTTGCCGGGTTTGACGATATTGAGATCGGCGAGACGATCACGTCGGTCGATAATCCGAAGGCTTTGCCTGTTATTAACGTTGACGAGCCAACGATCGCGATGATCTTTGGTGTCAATACCTCGCCGTTTTCGGGCATCGACGGCAAGTTTGTCACTTCTCGTCAGATTAAAGAACGCCTCGACCGTGAATTGCTTGGAAACGTCGCCCTGCGTGTCGAACAGACCGAAGCCGCTGAACAGTTTAAGGTTTCAGGCCGCGGTGAGTTGCAGCTCGCGATTCTCATCGAAATGATGCGCCGCGAAGGTTATGAGGTTCAGGTCTCAAAACCTGAGGTAATCACCAAAAAGGACGAGAAAACGGGTCAAACGCTCGAACCGATCGAGCTGGTCGTCATCGACGTACCTGACGAATTTATCGGCGTAGTCACCGAAGCGATGGGCCGCCGCAAGGGCCAAATGACCAAGATGGTCAACAACGGCTCGGGCCGCGTGCGTTTGGAATTTGAAGTGCCGTCGCGTGGTTTGATCGGTTTTCGTGGTGAGTTTTTGACGGAAACAAAGGGAACGGGATTGCTCAATACGCTCTTCCTGCGTTTTGACAAACATCAGGGCGAGATGAAATCGCGTCAGACCGGCTCGCTCGTCTCTGATCGTATGGGCGAGACAAACACATACGCCCTCTACAACTTACAAGAACGCGGCGTGCTGTTCGTCAAGCCGCAGATCAAGGTGTACGAAGGCATGATCGTCGGCGAAAATGCCCGTGCGGTCGATCTCGACGTCAATCCGATCAAAGAGAAAAAGCTCTCGAATATGCGTACGACCAGCGCCGACGAAGCTATGCGCCTCGTCCCGCAGCGTGAAATGTCGCTCGAACGAGCCCTCGAATTCATCGCCGATGATGAGTTGATCGAAGTCACGCCGAAGGCTATCCGCCTGCGAAAGCGGGTGCTAAAGGCAAACGAACGGCCGAAGAAATAGAACTTTTTCGAATATTGAGTCTGAAGCGGCAAAGGTTGCGTGATCTTTGCCGCTTTTTATTCTTCGCCGTCCTCGTCTGCTTCGTCTGCCTCCGCGTCCGGATCGTAGGCCTCGTAGCCGTACGCATCATCATAGTAATAACTGCGCTTCCGCTGGTCGGTTTCCCACGTTCGGTCCGCTTCACTCGAATCCGTCTCTTCAATTTCCGTTTCCGTTTTCGTCAATTCGGGCATAGCTAACTTATAATCTTTCCAACCGGCGCAGACAAGAGGTAATTATGAGAACAAAGAAAATTCTGAATACATTCGCAACGATCACACTATCCGTGATATCGACGTATTTTCTGCTTGGCATCCCGGCGTCGACGCAGGGCACCTCGCCGCAGACGAATGCGGTGCTCCAATACCAGGTCGGCGGCACGCTATATATGCAGAAGGCCGCCGAGTACCGCTCGCTCGCATATCAGGCGTTCAATATAGCTCGCCTACGGTTCGACGCCACCCTTGAGAAGAAAAACGTCAAGAAACTGCCTAAAGCCGAGCGTAAGATGCCGCGTGCTATCGTAGTGGACATTGACGAGACCATTCTCGATAATTCACCTGCTCAGGCATACAGTATCGCTAATAACGCGCCGTTCAACCTTAAAGATTGGTACGCCTGGGGCGATATGCGCAAGGCAAAAGCGATTCCCGGAGCCGTTGATTTCTTGAATTACGCGGTCTCCAAGGGTGCCAAGATCTTTTACGTATCAAACCGTGATGGAGTGCAAAAACCGGCCACCATCGACAATCTAAAAAAGGTTGGACTTACCGACATCGCTGACGATAACGTCATCCTCAGGGCATCCGAATCCGGTAAAGAGGCTCGCCGCACAGCCATTGCCAAAACTTTTCGCATCGTTATGCTGATGGGCGATAACCTTGACGACTTTTCTAACGTATTTGAAAAGAAATCGATCGCTGACCGCTTTGCCGAGACCGATAAAGCCCGAGATCAATTCGGCGATCGCTTTATCGTCCTGCCCAATGCAATGTACGGCACCTGGGAAAATGCGATCTACGACTACGGCCGCCTGACCGAGGCTCAGAAAGCAGAAAAACGTGCGGCAGCATTGGAATTGCCGTAAAATAGAGGTATGAAACGAACACCGGAAGAGAAACTTCTCAACCCGCGGCCCGGCAGCAAAATAGCCGAGGCCCGAGATTTTGGGATCGATCTGACCCAGATAGTTGAGAATCTACGTTTGTCTCCGGAAAAACGAATCGAAAAGCTCCAGAATGCAATGATCGGTTTTGAAGATGTTTTACGTGTATCTGAAAAATGGAAAATCTATGACTATGATGTCCAAATTCTTTCGATCGATGGCTTGATCTCCGCAAAGGAATCAGCCGGACGTGAAAAAGACCAACCCGGTCTAAAAATTCTATACGCGCTTCGCGAAGCAAGTCTCGACGAAGAATAATAATCAATGAAATATAACTGCGGTCTCGAACGAGTATTTCCCCTTTTTTCCTTTGTCTTTTTTCTTGTTTTGGGCGTGCAAGCTCAAACCCTTACCGTGCCGCAGATCATGGCTGAGCCTTCGATCGCGGGCACGCGGGTCGAGGGCGAAAAGCTCTCCCCCGACGGGACGTTGGTCATTTACCTTTGGAACGCCGAGGGAAAACTGCCGCGTGACCTCTATCTGTCTTCGACCGCCAGAAATGACGCTAAGGTGATCTTACGGGTCAGCGATCTGCCTAAGCCTGCGGCCACGCCGACACCGGCTAACAAACTCGATTACGGCCTGATCGTCAAAGACGATTTCGTCAAATCCCGCGAAAATCAGCTTGGCAACTTTGAGTGGTCGCCCGACTCCAAGCGGCTCTTGTTTTCGCAGGGCGGCGATATGTATGTTTTGACGCTTGGCGAAAAGGTCCCAAAACGCTACACCAAAACCCAGACTGCTGAGGTTGGAGCACGCTTTGTCGATAACAACCGCATTCTTTACCAGCAGAGCGGTAACCTATTTATTCTCAACATTGCGGACGCAACGACGGTGCAGTTGACCAAAGAGGCCAATCTTGCTCAATACATCGGTGTCGGTGGTGCTGCGGTCTCTAAGGACGGTTCGATGCTCGCCTACACGGTGTCCGATACTTCGAAAAATCGTGCCCTAGTCGTCCCAAATTATCTGGATGAATTTACGGCCGCAGGATCGGTCCGCCGCGGATGGGCGGAGCAGAAACTATTTGTCACGCCGACGGACGGCAGCCGCGACACGCCTTTTGAGGTCAAATTGCCTAAACCGGAAGGTGTCGGCAATTTTCGCCGCTCGGTGTGGGCGGCGGACAACCGCAGTTTGATCGTTGATCGCGTCGACAAGGACACCAAACGCCGTCAGCTCTTTTACGTCTTTCACGCGGGCAGCAAGGACGAACAGATCATCCCGGTCGCAGACGAGACTGATGATAAATGGCAGGCTCCGCTCTCGGCTATTATTGAGGCAAACCCGACGAATGCCGGCCAGCTACTTTTCTGCTCCGAAAAGGATGGCTACAACCATATTTATCTCGCAACGCTCGAAAAGCGTTCGGCTGAGCCCAATCCGTCGGGTGCGGTTCGTCAGGAGAATCCGGCCGATGCCGGTTATACGACCAATGTAAACGTAAAGCAGTTGACCAAAGGCAATTGGCAGGTCGAGTGGGCAAAGTGGACGGCTGGCGGCGATATTGCGTATTCGTCGACCGAGCAATCGGCTGATGAGCGTCAGTTCTACATTTACGAATCCGCGAAAGGCGAAAGCTGGAAACTGACATCTGCCGAAAAAGGAATGAAAACCGGCCCGCAGATGGATGAGAAAAACGCAGTTCCGACACTGATCTACGGCTTTTCGCAATGGGACACGCCCGACGACCTCTACTCACAGCGAGTCTGCTCCGACTGCCGCGAGGGCGAGGCGATCACACGCTTGACCAACACCGTTCCCTCAGCGTTTGCCGCCCGCAAATGGAATGTCGCTCATTTTGTTGATATTCCGTCCCGCGACGGTAAAAAGATCCCGGCGAAGTATTATCTCCCCGCGGGTTTCGACTCCAAGAAAAAATATCCGATGGCCGTCTTTGTCCACGGTGCCGGTTATCTGCAGAACGTCATAAATGGCTGGAACAACTATTACCGCGAGTTTATGTTCAACCAACTGCTGACGCAGAAAGGTTATGTCGTGCTCGACATCGACTATCGCGGCTCGGCCGGTTACGGGCGGGATTGGCGAACCGATGTGTACGATTTTCTCGGTGGCAAGGATATGGACGACCACGTCGATGCGATCGACTTTATGGTCAAAAACTATGCGGTCAATAAGGACAAGGTCGGTGTTTACGGCGGGAGTTACGGTGGGTTTATGGCCGGAATGCTGATCACGCGCGCCCCCGACAAGGTCGCAGCCGCGGCGGCACTTCGCCCCGTTTTCGACTGGAGGAATTACTACGCGTCATCGCCCGGTTACACCGCACAACGCTTAGGATTTCCTGATAAGAATCCCGAGGCGTACAAACGCAGTTCACCGATAACATACGCCGACAAGCTCGAACGCCCTCTGCTCATCCTGCACGGAATGTCCGACGACAACGTCCACGTTCAGGATTCCGTCCAGATGATCGAAAAGCTGATCCGGCTCGGCAAAACGCGATATTTCGAAACGATGCTTTATCCGTCGGAAAATCACGGCTTTGTCCGCCCCGAGAGTTGGACTGATGAATACGAACGCATTTTGGCTTTTTTTGAAAAAAACTTAAAATAAGACTTACTCACCACGGAGACTCAAAGGGCACCGAGAACGCTCTCAAGAATTTGTACCGTAGGTTATTACGCTCTGTGTTCTCCGTGACTCTGTGGTGAAATCAATATGAGAATTCTCGTCACCGGCGGCGCCGGTTTTATTGGATCGCACCTTTGCGAAAGGTTGCTGAACGAAGGCAATGAGGTCATTTGCCTCGACAATTTTTTTACCGGCCGCAAAGCAAATATCGCCCACTTGATGGACAACAAAGCGTTTGAGTTGGTTCGCCACGACGTGACCGAACCGATCTTGCTCGAGGTCGATCAGATCTACAATCTGGCGTGTCCCGCTTCCCCGGTCCATTACCAGTACAATCCTATCAAGACGGTCAAGACCAACGTGATGGGAATGATCAATATGCTCGGGATGGCAAAGCGCGTCAAGGCTCGTATCCTGCAGGCATCGACCAGCGAAGTTTACGGTGACCCGTTCGAGCATCCGCAGACCGAGAGTTACAACGGCAACGTCAATCCGATCGGCCTCCGCAGTTGCTACGACGAAGGCAAGCGTGTCGCTGAGACATTAATGATGGACTATCACCGGCAAAGCGGCGTCGATACGCGTATAGTCCGTATTTTCAATACTTACGGCGAACGAATGCTTGAGAATGACGGTCGGGTCGTGTCAAACTTCATCGTCCAGGCTCTCCGCGGACAAAAGCTGACCATCTACGGTGACGGCACACAGACGCGTTCCTTTTGTTATGTCAGCGACCTCGTTGAGGGCTTTGTCCGATTAATGAATACCGAGGGCGACGACATCCATATGCCGGTCAATATCGGCAATCCCGGCGAATTTACGATGAACGAACTCGCCGCTGAAGTCGGCCTGGCAACGCGCAAGACTGTCGATGTCGAACATCTGCCGCTACCGCAGGACGACCCTAAACAGCGAAAGCCGAATATAGAACGCGCCAAGACTTTGCTGGGTTGGGAACCGAGAGTTCCGCTTCGCGACGGACTGCTCAAAACGGTACAATATTTCGAACGAACTCTCGCAAACTAAGACTATGAAGATACTCATCACCGGCGGCGCCGGATTTATCGGCAGCCATCTCTCCGACAAACTCATCGCCGAGGGCCATCAGATCACCGTCATCGACGATCTCTCGACCGGACGATATTCAAATATCGCCCATTTAGAAGACAAACCCGGTTTTCGCCTGATCATCGACTCGGTGCTCAACGCCGGCCTGATGGAACGCCTGATCCGCGACACCGACCGCGTCTATCATATGGCAAGCGCCGTCGGCGTCCGCCTCATAATGGAGCAGCCCGTCAAGACGATCGAGACCATCTTTCACGGTACCGATGCCGTGCTCAAATATTGTTCGCGGTACCGCAAACGAGTGCTGATCCCCAGCACATCCGAAGTTTACGGCAAGGGCCTTACGATTCCCTTCAGCGAGGATGACGATCTGCTCACCGGCGGCACCGACAAGCACCGCTGGGCATACGCTTGTGCCAAGACGCTTGACGAGTTTCTGGCTCTCGCCCACTGGAAGGAAACGCAGCTTCCGGTCGTCGTCTGCCGACTCTTTAACACTGTCGGCCCGCGTCAGACCGGACAATACGGGATGGTCGTCCCACGATTTGTCCACGCTGCCTTGCGTAACGAGACGATCGAGGTCCACGGCGACGGCAGCCAGTCGCGCTGTTTCGGCCACGTTGCCGACGTCATCGAGGGCCTGACCAAGCTTATCGAGACTCCGGCGTGCTTCGGCACTGTCGTCAATCTCGGCAACAGCGAGGAAGTTTCGATCCTTGGGCTGGCACAGAGGGCCATCGACCTGACCGGCAGTACGAGTGAGGTCAAGTTCATTTCCTATGACGAAGCCTACGGAGCCGGCTTTGAGGATATGCAGCGTCGCGTGCCGAACCTCGAAAAAGCGGAGCGCCTGATCGGCTATCAGCCAACCCGAACACTGGATAACATCATCAATGATGTAGCCGCCGAATATCGCAATGATTCGGCAAACTCTGTTGCCAATGCATAAAGTTAGTAAATTTCAGTTTCGCCCCTCGCTCAGCATTTTGACGGTATTCGCCGCCATTTTGATTTTTGCCGCCTCAGGACTCGCTCAGAGCAGCGGCGGCATCAAGGGCAAAGTCCGTAGTACGCGCGGCGGCGGCATTGCCGGTGCGACCGTGACGGTCCGCCTAGACGGCAAAGACGTTAAGTCCTCAACCGCCAATTCGAAAGGCGAATTTACCATCGATGGCCTTACAGCGGGGGTCTATAATCTAGTTTTCGAGGCCAAAGGCTATTCCAGCGGCGTTCTCTACAAGGTAAATATAAAAGGCGGCAGTATCGGCGACCTTGGTGACAAACTCATACTCTCGCCCGATCAAGGCTCGCTCGTGATCGTTAAGGGCAGCGTATTTTTTAAGGACGGCACCAGCGTCATCGGCGCCAAGGTGGACATCGAACGCGTAAATTCTGACGGTTCGGTCAAAAAACTCGGTAGCGGAACTACCAACATCAGCGGCGAATTTACCTTTCGCCAACCCGAAGGCTCCGCCACAATCCGAATTACCGCCAAATACGAAGGCACCTCCGGCTCAAAAGAGATCGAAGTCGCCGAACCCGCGATCTACCGCCTGGCCATCACCCTCGACCGAAACAGAAACGAGAAATAGCGATCTGCCGCATCCCCGGAAAAGCAAGGGCCGTCGCCCGGCACACGGTCCGCCCGCGAACGCAAGCAACCTCGCCAGCATACGCCCTTTCTCCGGCATAGCGGAGGCTGTGAATTCGCATGCCAACAGCCCAAAAACGTTCCCATAAGCCCGCGAATGCGGGCGGCAGCATAAAGCAACGGGTGACGCCAACGGCGAACCCGTGGTGCTGATTCCGGAATCATCAAACTCCACTCCTTGGTAAGGAGGGGAGTTTTTCGGATCTCAGTTACCTTTACGTCGAGCCTCGTTGCATCTATGCAATGTTGCTGTATCGTTGCAATTTATGATATAATATAAATTAACCAATCAACGGATCTTTGAAAACTTACGACGGAGTCAACAAATACAGCGGTTATGGGATTTCCAAGCACATTTTGTGAACCTGAGGGGAAGGAAATTAATTAGGGACACTTTTCGCCCGTAACTCACAGCAAACGCACGGCTTAGCGTGACAGAGCGTGTAAGGCAACTGTTTCAAATTAAGTTGCCCTAATTTGGGACAGCAGGGGACGATTCGGACAGGCCGGCAAAGCAACTTTGTATGGCCGTTAGTTTATCGTCTCGGAGATCTCGTCCGCCGGGCGCATCGATTCCATACTTGCCGAATCGGCGACGATCAGGGGAAATTCGTCGATCACGCCGCCATTGGCGATCGTCTGGACCCAATATGTGCCGGCATCGGGGAAAACGACATTGACGAAAAAGCTCACGTTATCGGTAAACCCTCCGGCGGCGAGTTCGATGGTCGTCGGTTGCGATGTGACAACGACGTTCGAGCGGTCGGGTGAGAGAATGCGGACCTCGGTCTGGTGATTGCCCTCGCCCCTCCAGTGATTGATCACGGCAAATTTGATTAGTGATACCGGCAATTTTTCGACCATTATGTTTTGAAAAATGCCCATCAGCGATATCTTATTGCCCATCTCGATCCGGACGTCATCGCAGAGCAGTGTGTAATCGAGTGTTAACGTCATTGTTGCCATATCTTAAAATTTAGAAAGCTCTTCGCCGTCTGTTGCCGGTAGTCTTAAAATTCGTAAGCTAATTCTTACTTTTCCTAGTACGGCGGGTCAAGGTTATAATTGTGTAAAGATCAAGTTATAGGAAATTGATCGAGGGGTGATTGCCAAATGCTGATGTATGCTCTGATCGGCCTGCTTTTTGTGCTGATCGGATTAACCGGATTTCAGTTTGCTTATATATTCTACTTTGACCGGATCGACCGCGAACGCAAAAAACACGTCCGCACTGTCGAAAAGCGGGCTTCCCGTCTGGCCGGCAGGCTCGAACGTGCCGAGGCGACCATCGCCAAGCAGAATGCCCTGTTGGCGATATATGAGCCGTCTGCTGATCGATCCAAATCCGCTGACGCCGAAGACGAATCGTGGGCCGAGGTGCTCGATGACGCCTAGTCGAGCTTGAGTTTGACGATGGTCGCTCCCCAACTCCCCGAGAACTCCGGTGCGTTTTTGAATGATTCGACCACGACGGACTCAGCAAGCACGCTGCGAACTATCTCACGCTGGACGCCGACACCCTTGCCGTGAATTATGCGTACGATCGTAAACCTTTTAAGGTGTGCCTCGACCAGATAAGCCTCGACGACCTTTTTCACATCCTTTGGGCTGAACGAGTGCAGATCGATCGAGTCCGTGATCTCGATCTCGAATGGCTCGGGAAACGGGCTTTCGGCGTCGTTCATAGAGTAGTTACTTCGTCTTGGTCTGATACTGAGCAATATCCTCGGGCGGAGTTACCCTCATCCGCGATTTATCCTTAAAGACGACGAATTGTTTAGTATCCATTCGGCCCTCGGCGTTGCGTATTTGTAGAGTGAATGTCTTATTGTCGCCCTTACCCTCGACCTTTAGCGGGAGCGATCCCCACACCTCGGTATTCGGAGCATTGCGCCACACGGTGTAATAACTCTGATCGTACTTGTCGAATGCGAGTACAAGGATGCCGTCAAAATCGGGCTCGACACCGTCGATCGGCTTAACGGCATTAGTCCGGGTCAGGATAACCCAACTGCCGGGAGTCGAACCGCGGCCGACCGTGCCCTTATCGGCAGTCTCGGCGTCAAGCCTTTGCCACGTAATGAATTTGCGGTTGTTTTGCTGGAAAAATACGATATCGCTCGGCACTTGCAGTTCGACCTGGCGACCGAAAAGCCATCCGGCCGGTGCGGGTGAGATCGACGGATCGAGTCTGACCTGATACCAGATGTCGTACTTGTCCTCCAGTTTATCCGGTTCGCCTGCTTCTTTAGCGGATTCGATCTCACTGTTTTTCGAACGCTTTCCGGATTTCTGCTGGCCTTTCGGAGCGTCATCGACATCGGGGACTTCCTGCTTAGGCACGAATTTCCACGACATTATCTCGAAAGTAGAGCCATTAGCTAGTCTGAACAGCACGTTTTCCGGATTCATATCCGGTGCGGATCTGAGGTTTGAAGCCGAACGAATAATGCCGGACGCCTGCGGCGTAGTATTTTGAAACTCTTCCGCCAGCTTTTTAGATTTGCCCAGAGTTTCGCTGGTGATCACATTCTGGGCCTCGATCCAACCCTCGGTTTGGGCTTCGTCGTGGGCACGGACGCGAAACCACGGAACCTTTTCGAAATCGATCTGATCGACGATGTCGAGTTGGTCACCGCGTTTGACCTCGAGCAGATCCGCCGCAACGACGGCGTACGATGTCCGTATCTGAGCAGTTTTGGCGATCACCGTTGCCTTGTCATTGGTGCCAAGCACATTGGTGACGCCGCTTACGGTCGAATCGATAAATGTACAGCTAGCTGTACCTAACGTAAACGCGGCAAGGAGAAATAGGATTGTTAACTTCGTTTTCATTTAAGATTCCCGGTCAGTTTTCGCCAGTTATTATAACCCAACTTGTCCAAGATTTCCTTTTGTCGGCCGGTTGGGGCGGACTTGACCGAAAGTTTTGTCAGCGGAGCGTCGCCGATCGCTTGGATGCCGGCGGCATCGAGATCGGTTTGCCACTCGATGGCTTCCCGGCCCGTTATATACCGATCGATCACCGGTCCGAGCTCTTTTCGGTTTCGCATTATCGTCAGGATCGCCGCATTGCCGTCCACTCTCGGGCCGTCAATGGGATACTTTATGCAGATTTCGCGGATCAGCGATTCGACCGACGCCTTGCCTTTGGCCGATCGCATAAGAGTGATGTCGATGAGAAAGGCAACGAGCATGCCCCGAGCGTACACCGTCGTATTGCCGCCCGAGAAACGCAGCATCGAGGCCTCGATCAGCGACCGACGCTCGGGTTGGATACGGTCAATATTGTAGGCCTGAGCAAGAGTCGAAAGCATATCGTCAAATCGGATCTGATTGGTCGCCACACCGGTCTTGAGCGCCGCGTACTGAGCAAATCCCTCGTAAAACCAGTCGTAATTTCCGCCAAGATTGACGCCATTCGGCAACCAGAGGTGAAACAGCTCGTGCCGCAGTTGCTCGTGAAGCCGCTGGATCGACTGTGCCTTAAACGGCATATCGGCCGACAAAATGGTCACGCTCCGCCCGCGCGTATCGGCCTCCCAGGCTCCAATGCGGGTAGGCACCGGAAATTTGCCTACAAATACGCGGCGCGGTGCTGTGGTCAACTGACCGAATTGACGGCTGTAGGAATCGAAGATCGATCCGGCCATATTTGCGGCTTCGGCGTCGGTAAAGAGCCATTCACCCGAAAGAGCGAGATCCAATGGAGTATCGCCGCCTTGTACGCGTTGACTCCGAAGCTTCGGCCCGATGTAAAAGACCGATCTCTCGACATTATCGACGGCGTACACGCTCGGGGCGATCTCGCTTTCGGCCGCAAACGCCTTCCAGTCCGTCGGCAGTTTGAGTGTGATCTGGGACTTTCGTCCGATCGACTGTGGCAGCAAGTCATCGAGCATCAGCACGCCGCCGCTCGCGTCGGCCCACGATGTATGAGCAGGAGCAGAAGCCGGTCCAAGCGGAGCCAGATCGATCGAGTATCGGAAGCCGCCGATGATATCGCCGTGAACACGCACCGTGCCGTTAAAAACTTGGTTTGCGATGAGATATCCCCACGGATCATAGATCGCGACCGACGAACGCCGCCGAAAAAGGTCTTTGACGCCGGCAATATCATCGAGAAACCACATTTCGCTCGTGGTCTTTGGTTCCGCTGGCGACGAAAATTTACCGCGGATCGTGGCAACGAGACGACCGTTTGCCGCAAGATCGACATCGATCCGGGCCTCCTGAGCAAAGGAAAATGTAAAGAATTGTAAAATCCCTATGGTTGCGGCTAAAATGGCTGGAATTGAAGGGATATTTTTTGACATCGCCAAATGTACGAGACTAAAATAATATTTTGGTTACTTTGCGCGGAACGCATCACTTTAGCATAAAGTCCATTATGAGTCTTATCAAGGTCATTATCTACGCAATGGTTTTCTTGTTAAGCCTGCTGTTACTCGGACGCTATATCTTTTAGGTCCGTGAGCGTGCACCGAGAATACCGATTAGATTTTATACAAAACCGCGTTCTACATTGGACGCACAGATAATATTTTGGGAATAGCGGCGGTCAAAGTGGCCGCTTTTTTGATTTTATGAGCGAATTACGCAAGATCAAACGAGCTCTCTTGAGCGTTTCGGATAAGCAAGGTTTGGCGGACTTTGCCGCATCACTGGCTCGTCACGGCGTCGAGATCGTATCGACGGGCGGCACCGCAAAGACGCTCCGCGACAGCGGCCTTAAGGTAATTGACGTATCGGAAGTCACCGGGTTTCCGGAAATGATGGACGGCCGTGTAAAGACTCTGCACCCCAAGATGCACGGCGCATTTCTCGCTCTTCGCGATAATGCCGGTCACGTTGCGTCAATGAACGAACACGGCATCGAGCCGATCGATATGGTGGTCGTCAATCTTTATCCGTTTGAAGAAACGATCGCAGATGATGGCGTCGATCTCGAAGTTGCGGTCGAGAATATCGATATCGGCGGCCCCGCAATGATCCGCTCGGCTTCCAAAAACTGGCGTGACGTCGCGGTCGTCACGGACGTCCGTTTGTATGACGAGATCATCGGTGAAATGGACGCTAACGAAGGCTCGATATCACTTGAAACGCGTTCGCGGCTCGCGGCTCTCGCATTTACGCGGACGGCCAGCTACGATCTGGCGATTTCATCGTATCTTGCCCGTCAGCTCTCAAACGAAGACCTTGAGCTCCTAGAACCACTCAATCCGCTCGGTGGCCTTATGTTCATCGAAGCCGATGACGAAGAGTCAGAAGCTCCTGCCTCCGTTAGCGGCCAGACATCGGACAACAGCGGAATGCCCGAATTCCAGATCATCGAACTCGCCAAGGTCGCGGACCTGCGTTACGGCGAAAACCCGCATCAGCGTGCCGCATTGTATGACGACGGCACCGGCGGCGGCATTGCCGGAGCGGAGCAACTGCACGGCAAAGAGATGTCGTTCAACAACTATGTCGATGCCGAGGCGGCGTGGAATCTCGTCGCCGATCTCGACACACGCGGCGTCGCGATCATCAAGCACACCAATCCGTCGGGCGTAGGCATCGGCAACGCAAATATCGACGCTTACCGACGGGCGCTCGCGACCGATCCGGTCTCGGCATTCGGCGGCATTGTCGCTTTTAATCGAAAGGTCGACGCGGAAGTTGCACGCTCGGTCATAGAAGTTTTTTCTGAAGTCATCGTCGCCCCCGACTACGATCCCGACGCCCTCGAATTATTCAAGAGTAAAAAGAACCTACGCGTGCTGCGAGTGCACGACTGTAACGGAGTTCGCAGGGAGTATGGCTCAACTCTCGAGTACAAACAGTTGGGTGGAGGATTTCTCGTACAGGACGCCGACGTTCATCAATTAACTACGGCCGATCTTAACGTCGTCACCGATCGACGACCGACCGAGTCAGAATTGATCGCGATGCAATTGGCCTGGACGGTGTGCAAGCACGTCAAATCGAACGCGATCGTCTTTGCCAACGGTGAGCAAACGCTTGGCGTTGGTGCCGGTCAGATGAACCGTGTGGATTCTGTGAGAATCGCCGCGATGCGTGCCGAGCGGTTCAATTTGCCGCTCAAAGGCTCGGCACTCGCGTCTGACGCGTTTTTTCCGTTTCGCGACAATGTCGACGAAGCCGCCGCTTTCGGCGTCTCAGCCATCATCCAACCGGGGGGTTCGATCAAGGACGACGAGTCGATCGCCGCCGCAAACGAGCACGGCATCGCGATGGCATTCACCGGCATCCGGCACTTCAAGCACTGATCGCAGAACTTTCTGCTTGACAATATGTTGTGGCAGTGTTAAAACTATACCCAATTAGGACGACTGAAGGAACGCTCAAGGGGTTTTTGTTACCAAAGATCTTTTGGGCTTTTGTGTTTTGTTAGTTTCTTCGCCAGAAGATTTCAGGAGGACGTTTATGAACAAATTGACCTATACGCTATTAGTCGCAACGATCGCGATGATCGCCGCCGCCTGCGGGGCACCCGCGGAGAATAAGCCGGCAAACGCCGCTAACACCAACGCCAACGCCAACCTGGCGAAACCCGTCGCAACCGCGCCGACCAAGGAAGCCCTGTTCGATATGGACAAAAAGGCGAACGAAGCTTGGTTCAAGGGCGACAAGGCATATTTCGAGGCCAACCTATCCGACAAATTCGTCTCGTTTGAGCAAGGAATGCGTATGAATAAGGCCGAGCTGGCCGGAATGATCGGTTCCGTAAAATGCGACGTCAAGACCTGGAACATCGAAGATCCGCAGATGTTCAAGATCAACGATGACACGTATGTGACGACCTACAAGGGTACCTTTGACGGCAGCTGCACAGGCCCGGACGGAGCGACGATGAAACTGCCGAGCCCGACGCGAGCCTCCAGCATATACATCCGCGACGGTGACCAATGGAAGGGAGCGTTTCACAGCGAGACGCTGATCATCGACCCGAAAGCACCACCACCGGCACCCGCCAAGCAAGAGGCGAAGAAAGTAGAGCCTAAGAAGGACGCCGAGACCGCCGCTAAGGAAGAAGCCAACAAACCGAAGCCGAGCCCAAACACCGACGCCATCGTCAAACTGCATACCGCCGGCTGGGAAGCTTTTAAGAACAAAGATGCCAAGGCGTTCGGCGATATAATGTCAGCAAATATGGCACTCATCGATCCGCTCGGCGGCTATCTGTCGGGGAAGGAAGCGGTCATCAAACAGTGGACTGAAACAATGAAGTGCGAGGGCATCAACAAGGTCGGCGTTGCCGACGGATTTGCCACCGCTCTGTCGCCGACGGTCGAGTTGCTTACGCTCAAGGGTACCGCCGACGGCACTTGCGATGGGCAAACGAACGGCCCGATCTTCCAGTCCGCCGTTTATGTCAAAGAGGGCGATGCCTGGAAACTCGCTTTTATGTTCGAGTCGCCCGCAATGTAACCATTGCGATGCACCCGTAATACGGTAAAGCCGGGGCCATGGGGCTCCGGCCTTTTTGCGCTGTGACTATCGTCGGACCGACACGGAAGATAATTTTCCTTGACTTCCCACATCAATCGGACAACAATTAGCCAACTCAAGCCAAACCAGCTTTACGCCTTACGAGGATTGACTCGAGAACTTTAGGTTTTTCGGATTTCACTAACACATATAGGAGACGATCTATGACCAAGTTCACAACTTTTGCATTGACCACAGCGGCAGCTTTCATCTTGACGGCCTGCGGCGCACCTGCGGGCAACAATGCCCCGGCGACTAACGCCGCACCAAACCCCAACGCCAACACTGCTAAACCGGTCGCAGCAGCACCGACCAAAGAGGCCCTAATGACAATCGAAAAGGCCGGTTGGGAGGCATGGAAAACAAGGGATCCTAAATGGAACCAAGACAACCTTTCGGACAAGTCCGTCGGTTTCAGCATGAAGGACGGCCGTCAGGATAAAGCCGGGATGATGAAAGCCTTCGGCGAAGCGAAGTGCGAGATCAAGAGCTATTCGATGTCGGATGACACAATGCGCATGATCGGCCCCGATGTCGCAGTCCTGACCTTCAAGGGAACTCAAGACGGCACATGTGACGGCACGAAGGTCCCTGCGGCGGTATGGTCTTCGAGCGTTTATGTCCGCGAAGGCGAAAAGTGGAAATCATTGCTCTACTTAGAGAATGAGGTCGTTGACCCCAAGGCAGCCCCGAAACCGGCAGCTGTAGCTAAGAAAGAGGCGGCCCAGGCTGCCGAAGCCAAACCTGATGCTCTGACAGAAGCCCTGATGTCGGTCGAAAAGGCCGGCTGGGACGCATGGGTGAAACGTGACGCTAAAGGCGTCGAATCGGTCATGGGCAAGGACTTTGTTTACCTGTCCGGCATGGGCCCTCTTGATCGTGCCGCGGCATTAAAGAACTGGTCCGAGCCAAAATGCGAGGGTCTCGAATATACATTCAGCGATCCCAAAGCGGTTTCGCTCACCGCAGATGTCGCTCTCGTCACCTACAAAGCCGACGCGAAAGGCAAATGCGACGGCAAACCCGTTACACCTTCCGTCTGGGTCGCTTCGTTTGATATGAAAGAAGGCGATGTGTGGAAGAACGCGTTCTACACAGACATTCCCCGCTAACCGTCTAGGATCCACTTAATAACGAAAGGGCCGGAGTTTCAAGCTTCGGCCTTTTTATTGGCGCTCACCGCACAATGGTTCCGACCTTAAGATCCTTTCCATCCGTCGAGAACGATATCAAAGAAGGCGATGCCTGGAAACTCGCCTTTATGTTCGAGTCGCCCGCGATGTAGATCCGGCGGGTCCGCGAACACGCACCAAAGGGCGTGAGCATCTTAGCTCCGGCCCTTTTCACTTTATGGAATAAACGTTGCGACCTTTAGCTCCCGTCCGTCCGTCGAGATCGAGATCATTCCACGTTCGCCGGTGGTCATCACACCGACACCCGCCGCCTGCCATCGCTCGACGACGTCACGATGGGGATGCCCAAAAGGTGAGCGTCGCCCGACCGAGATCACCGCTTGTGAGGCTTGAACGGCATCAATGAATTCCTGCGTCGAAGATGTGCGGCTGCCGTGATGCGGGACCTTTACGACATCCGCCCGGAGCGTCCCACCGCCGCCCAATAGTTGCCGCTCGGCCACTGCCTCGATGTCGCCGGTCAATAAAAATGAACGGCTGCCCATCGAGATCCGAAGTACTATCGACTGATCGTTGCCCCAGGGTTCATTCAGCCTTTCGTCCGCAAAGGGCAGAAGTACCTCGACCGCCACATCGCCAAAGCGGAACGCTTCCCCGCGTGAAACAAATTCGAACGGGATGCCGCGTTGCCGCACCTTGTCCGCAAACGCCTTAAAATCGGGATCGTCAGAGGGCCAGCGGGCGATCAGTGCCTTACTGACGTGGAAATTGCGGGCAATATCGGTAAGCCCTTGAATATGATCGGCGTCAGCGTGAGTCGCGACAATATAGTCGATATGTGAAAGTCCCTTCTGCCAAAGAACTTCGGAAACGACCGCTTCGCCAATACCGCGTATATCCGGTTCGAAATCGTCGCCCTCGCCGTCCTTTCCGCGATAGTCGAGCCGCCCGCCGCCATCCACCAGCATCGTCGTTCCATTTGGAAACGTCACCAGAGTCGAGTCGCCCTGTCCGACATCCAAAAAGTCGACGTGAAGCCTCCCATCGGGCCTATCCGAACTAAATGGATGTGTGATCAACAAGATAGCGAGCAGTGCGACAGCCGCACCCGCCGCACTGAAAACATTTACGTCGCGTGATTTCGGCGATCGTGTCGCCATCGGATTCCATACCGCAAGCCCATACGCCAAAAGCACGATCGGCACAAAATATATAAAATAGATCACGGTGCCTGTCCCGGAATACGCAGTTAAACGGAAACTTGCCCAGCCATTTTCCGCGAAGATCTCCGGAGCCGATTGCAAAACCACATTAGTTAATTCCGCAGTCTTGAAAAATGGAACCGCTAAGAGCCTGCCGATTGCGAGGAATAGAGATCCAAGTACTGCCGATAAGCTCCCGATCGCGATCCAAAAACCTACCCAAAGATTTAGAAATACCGCCGAGACCGTAACTCTATGAAAGTAAACAATACTAAGCGGCAGCATACATATCTGGACTATCAACGAGACGATCACTCCCTCGGAAATGTAACGTAACCCCCGCTGCAACCCGCCTCGAAGCCACCACTCAGGAAGTTCGGAACGGTAGAGCGAGGCAGACCAAACGTGTTGGTTTATCTCGACCGACCACGCGTCCGGATTCCAAAATACGATCTCGCACGTCCTTCGAAGCCACTTAGGAACATTTGGGGGGAAAGGTGCGTCCTGCGTCGGAGTCCAACTACCGATCTGCCTCAGCTTTTCGATCAACGGATACGCTAAAACGACGATCGATCCCACGCTAACGAATGTCAATTGAAATGATGGGTCAAATAGATCCGATGGCCGCAACACAAGCAAAAAAAGTACACACCCGCCCAGAGAATTCAATGGCGTCCCATTTCTATGTATTACATATGCAAACAGCAATACGGTGAACATTATCGCCGCTCTCGTCACCGGCAGATCGCCCCCGACCGCAAGTGTGTACGACCATATTATGGACGTTGTCACGACAAACTGAATCCAGCGATTTCCGGTGAACAGTCTCACGAAAAACAGCAACAATCCGCCGAAGAATGTGATATGCAGACCTGAAATAACCAGAATGTGAAACGTTCCGCCTTCACGGAAAAGCTCGGCGGTATTTTTGTCGAGAAAATACCGATTGCCGAGAAGCGAGGCGATCATTACTCCTGCCGTGGGTTGCGTCAACTCCCTTTGAAAGATCCTGATCAAATTGGAGCGTACGTCGTAGATCCATTTCAAAGGCAAAAAGACACTCTCAACTGACACCTCTTCGACAAGGAGATCGCTTTTGACGCTACACGTCGCATCGATCCCGATTCTGTCGAGCATTTCCTTTCTGTTCCGAACACCGGGGTTTTGAAACGCATCGTCGCGGGAAATACGGCACGTCACGCGTATTCGCGAACCATAATTCAGATCCCGGATGCTCGATATCGGCTCAGACGTCTGCGGCAGATACAATCGGACACGACCGGCAACCGATCGGTCGGATCCACGATAGATTATATTTGATGTATCAATATCCACGACCATCCCCTCGGATTGAGGTTCCGGTGCCCGAAAAACTACGCCCTCCAATTCAACCGGTGAATCGGTTGCAACTAGGCCGTTGTCGATCAGGCTTCGAATTCGGTTTGATCGGACACCGCTGTTTTCGACTTGCACGGAAATCATCCCGGCCGTGAAAAACGCAATCAGGACTATTGCTGTTGCTATCGGTTTGGTTCGGAGAATAATAGCGGCGATTCCGCTAACGACGCAGATCAAAATCAAAATTGTTGTCGGGAACGCAAAGGAGTTGGCAAACAGGATGCCAGAGACCAAGGCAAAACTGAGCCATAGTAATGGCTGGTGATTGAAAGTTGGAAATCGACGATCGTCAGGCATCGAAAATCGCTCACTCAGTTTTGATCGAATCTCGCAGAACCTTGAAACGGGATTCACTCACCCCGCGGACCTGCAGTATCTGCTCAACGCGACGAAACGGCCCGTTCGCCGTTCGAAACTCGACGATCGCCTCCGCCGTTTTACGACCGATATACGGCAGTTTCTCGAGTTCAGCCACCGTTGCCGTGTTTATGTTTACCGCACTCGGCGATTGAGGAATTCGGTTGGAAGCCTGCTCCACTACTACTCTCGGACTACACGCAACGAGAGATGAAACGAGTATCAACCAACCTGAAAGCCTAAGTAGCATTTCCGCTAATAATAAGTACTATTCAGAGATCCGCCAAGTGCATCAATTGTTTTTTTGGCTTTGAAGGGCGCCGGCTACTGCTCATTCTCCATTTCCGAGAGGTCCTGGAGGTATTCGTAGGCCTTTTCGAGGATCGGTCGGGCACGGGTCGAGCCGTCCATTTCGCCGATATAGCCCTCGCGGACCATTGCGTCGAGTATGGCAGCGGCACGGCCGTAACCGACCCGCAGATGGCGTTGGAGCAAGCTGGTCGAACCGCGTTTGGCCTGGACAACACACTTGAGGGCGTCGTGAAAGAGCGGGTCGCGGCGTCCGGGCAGTTCGCCATCGTCCTCGATTTCCTCCTGTGAGACGGTAATCGTCCGGTCGTATTCGGGGCGGCCCTGTGCCTTGGCAAATTCGACCACCTTCCCGATCTCGTTTTCATCGACATAGGCACCGTGGACCCGCGTGACATTGCTGTTGCCGGGCGGCAAAAATAGCATATCGCCCTGACCGAGCAGAGCCTCAGCCCCATTGCCATCGATGATCGTCCTGCTATCGACCTTGCTGGAGACGCGAAATGAGATACGTGCCGGAAAGTTCGCCTTGATCAGTCCGGTAATGACATCCACCGACGGACGCTGGGTCGCGAGCACCAGATGGATCCCCACCGCGCGAGCCATCTGTGCAAGACGCGTTATCGATTCTTCGACCTCTTTACCGGCAACCATCATCAGATCGGCGAGTTCGTCAATGATGATGACGATGTATGGTAGCTTGCGGTAAGGTTCGCCATTATCATCGAGCCGGCCCTCGGCCTTATATAGCTTGATCTTTTCGTTGTAGCCGTCGATATTACGGACCGCGTAGCCGGCAAGGTCCTTGTAACGGCGTTCCATCTCGGTCACCGCCCAACGCAATGCCGTCGCCGCCTTTTTCGGGTCAGTGATGATCGGCGTCGACAGATGCGGAATGTCGGCATACAGCCCAAGCTCGAGCCGCTTGGGGTCGACCATTATGAACTTTACTTCGTCAGGTTTCGCCTTGTAGAGGATCGACATCACCAGCGTATTGACGCCGACCGATTTGCCAGCCCCGGTCGCTCCCGCGATCAAAAGGTGCGGCATCTTCGCGAGGTCCGTAACGTACTTCGCCCCGTCGATCGTCTTGCCGAGCCCGAGCGTGAGCAGTGACTTAGAGTCGGTAAATTTTGTCGACTCGATCACTTCGCGTAGAAAGATGGTCTCACGCTTGATATTAGGCACCTCGATTCCAACGTACGCCTTGCCCGGGATTCGATCGATACGTATCGACGGAGCTCTCAGAGCCAGACAAAGATCATCCACCAGTCCAGTAACGCGTGAATATTTGACGCCAGCATCAGGCTTGAATTCAAATGTCGTCACGACCGGCCCGGGAGCAATGTGTACGACCTTGCCCGGAACGTTGAACTCAGCCGTCTTTTTCGCAAGCAGAGTCGCAACATCCCGAAGCTCGGATTCCTTATGGGTCAACGCGGGCGGGACTTCCGAGAGAAGCTCCGAACCGGGCAGGATGTAGTTCTCATAGTCCTGAGCCGCCGTCGGCTTGCCCACCCTGGCCACGTTTTCTTGCTCCTCAAATGTGGGATCTTCGTTCGGCTCATCGCGGGCCTTTTTCGCCTTGATAGGAATATTTTCGATCTCGGGGTCAAGTACTTTACGCGTCTCATACTGCTCTTCGCGGGTATCGATGGTCGGGATCGAGTCGATCGGTTCGTCCGCAAACAGCGGCTCTTCTCGCAACGCGGCGGCGGCGGCTTGTGCCTTTGCCATTGCCTCGACATCGCCCACAGAGATCGTCGGTGGCACCGCATCACCGATATGCTCGCGTTTTTCGCGTCGCTTGTCCGCACGCTTTCGTGCCGAATCGTCCGCCGGCTCGCTTGCTCTGCGGTTTGCCCGCCATTCATCAATACGAATTCGCAAGTTTTCCCAAGCAACATCGAAATGGCTAAGGAAACCGTTTAACGTAAAATTGGTGATCAGTAAAATCGAACAGATCAGCACCGCCGAGAGCAATATGCCTGCCCCGATCTTACTAATAAAATACGCAGTGCCGAGAGCCGTCGCCTCGCCGATGATCGCTCCGTATCCGCCTACAAGCGAGATCAGCCCCGATAGCGAGACAGCAAAGAAGATATAACCTGCAACTCGCGAAATACTCGGCACGAGCGTGTCTGATAAAAATACACGCCAGGCCATCAACGTAATGAGTATCGGGATCAGATAAGCCGTCCACCCAAAGCCACTCAACAGAACGGCGGCGATGTTTGCGCCGACGACCCCGACCCAGTTTTTGGTCGATGGCAAACCGACACCGGTCGAGATCAACGAACGGTCATCCGGACTGCTGGTCACCAGTGAAAGGAAAATGAGCACCGCTAAAACCCCGACGATCACCGCGACAACCTCATTGAAGCGCGAATGCTTTGCAGCCTTACCCCCCTTTTTCTTGAGCAGAGTGGTGCCGTCCGCGAGACAAAAATTGATGTCGTCGTCCTTGTAGGTCTCGTTACATGTCGGGCAAACTTTCATTTATTTCGACGTGGATCCACCTTTCTTATACATTAAAAACTCTTTGATAAATTCGTCGATATCGCCATCCAGTACCGCGTCGACGTCCGACGTTTCGTGCTTGGTTCGCGTATCTTTGACCAAACGGTACGGGTGAAGCACGTAATTGCGTATCTGCGAGCCGAACGAAATATCTTGTTTGGTAGCCTCGAGTTCCGACGCCGACTCGCGACGTTTTTCGAGTTCCAGCTCATACAGCTTCGACCTCAGCACCTGCATCGCGACCGCACGATTTTGTATCTGCGAACGCTGGTTCTGACAAGTTACCACAATATTGGTCGGGAGATGCGTGATTCTTACAGCTGAGTCTGTAACATTGACGTGCTGGCCGCCCGCACCGGAGGAGCGATATGTGTCTATGCGGAGATCTTTGTCCTCGATATTGACCTCGATATTCTCATCGATCTCAGGGCTCACGAACATCGAAGCGAACGAAGTCTCGCGGCTGCCGCCCGAGTTGAACGGCGAAATCCGCACCAGCCGATGAACGCCTGCTTCGGTTGCGAGCAATCCATAAGCGTAATCGCCTGCGACGCGAAATGTCGCCGACTTCAGGCCCGCCTCACTTCCCGATTGCTCGTCGATGATCTCGGCCTTAAATCCTTTCTTTTCGCACCAACGCAAATACATCCGGAGCAGCATCTGTGCAAAATCCTGAGCGTCCGTGCCGCCCGCACCGGCCTGGATCGAGCAGATCGCGTTGTTCGCGTCCGTTTCACCGGAAAGAAGGCTCTCGGTCTGGGCGAGATCGACGTCGGACTCAAGCTTGTCGATCAGTTTTACAAGTTCGATCGCCGAATCGGGGTCTTCGGCCGCAAATTCGAACAAAACCTCAGCGTCCGAAACGCCCGTCTCAAACGCCGCGTGCCTGGACAGAGCCTTTTCGAGCAGACTCCGCCGCTGAACGACTTTTTGGGCAGTCGCCTGATCGTCCCAAAAACCGGGCGCGGAAATTAGTTTTTCGGATCGCTCTAACTCAGCAAGCTTTGCAGGTGCGTCAAAGAAACCTCCCAAGTTGTGTAACTTTATCTTTGATGTCGTCGAATTTTGTTTGTAGGTCTGTGAGTTCCATTCTTTGTTTTTCTCAGCGTTCTCCGCGGTCACTGCGTTTAGAATATATTTTAACGCAGAGATTGCTGAGGTCGCAGAGTCAATACTAATTTATTTGGTTAGAAATTCGACACGAAAGTATTTGTGATCAATTGCCATCAATGGTACGAAGATTTTCCAATATCCATTTTGCGGAATGTCGACAACTTCGTAGTAACAACCGTCAGCCTCGCAAGGCGATGTGTTTCGCATTCGAACAATTATGTAACTGCCCAAATACAAAACGACGATTGTGAAAATGACGCAAAATGTCCACTCAAACCGTCGGTTGTCGTCGTCGAAAAATCGCATATCCCAATAATCCAAATGTCGCGACGGTACACAACCACGCGAACCAGTCGCCGTATTTTACATAAAACGTCTGCGAGCCGTCCGATTTACTAACGCTCCAGACGCGGGTGGCTTCGGTGTATGTCGGAGCCGGATCGAGCACCTCGCCGCGTTCGGTTATGTAGGCGGTGACGCCGACATTCGTCACACGCAATACCGGTCGATTTGTCTCGACAGCGCGGAACACAGCGTTTGCCAGGTGCTGCCGCAATACAGGTGTTGGGCCGAGATAGCCGTCGTTGGTCATTTCAATGATCACGTCCGCACCATCCGCCACATATCGCCGTGAAAGCTGTCCGAAATGCGATTCGAAGCAGATCATTACGCCGGCTTTGGCATCGCCGACCGGCAAAATATCGTATTCGCGTCCATACGAAAAATTCCCGACAAATCCCGGTAAAATGCCTTCGAGCGGTGCCGGAACCGCTTCGCCAAACGGCAGAAGGAAGATTTTATCATACTGCGCCGCCTCTTTGCCGTCAGGCCCGACCATCACCGCCGAGTTAAAATATTTCCCATTCGTCGCGTCCGGCTCGGCCGAATTAAACAGCACACTCACATTATTTCGGCGCGCAAAATCCCCAATAAATTGCTGAAACTCACGATCGTCGTTGTACATAAAGTTCATCGGCGATTCGGGCAGAATGACGGTTACCGGTAGCCAATTGTCGGTCGGCAGTTTATTGATCTCGGCTTCGGCGAGGTTGATCTGATGTTGGCGGAGCCGCTGATAGCTCTGATAATCAAGGCCCAACATCGGGACGTTGGGTTGGATCGCCACGACCGTTGCAATACCCCGCGCTCGAGAATCGAGCATCGGTGGATACGCTACCACGTATAGCCCGACCCACAAAAGAAAGCTAACGATTAGGCAACCTAAAAGTAGGTAGGATCGTCGAGTTCGCGTGACAATGGGAAGTATAAATACAGCACTTATAAACAAAATCAAGAAGCCGACAAGCTCCTGCCCGCCAATTCCGACCAACGACTTGGTCAAATCTCCAACTAAAATTACTGCTGAATTGCTACTGAAAGTGAACGCCTGCGAGTACCCAATAGCATTCCAATTGTTCCCCGTCACCCAATACCGCAAAAACTCGCTAAACACCCAAACAAACGGAGCCGCGAGAAATGCCCACGACCCGAATCGTCGTAAAAGTACCGACAATATCGCCGCAAACAAGCCTGGAAACACCCCGACGATGAGTGCGATGAAGACCATCCCCGAATACGCTAGCCACGGCGGAAATCCCGCGTAATGGATCGGCGCGAAAGTCAGCCACCAGCACGTGCCGAAGAAAAAGACCGTCCCAAATATCCAACCAGTGACGAACGAACGAACCACCGAAGCCTTTTCGCGATCAACCGCAAGCATCAACGGGACGAGGGCGAACCACGCCATCCACCACAATTCGAAATCCGGAAAAGCTAGAATCAGAATAATGGCTGACGTGGTTGCCATCATGGCACCTTTCCAACTTGGGAGTATTCGCTTAATAAGCCCGAATGTCATTCAGGTATTCTAGCAGGAATTTGCTTCGGATTTGTGATGCGGGAGGATACAAACACTTGGAAATCAGTTTGACCGTTCATTTTGACTGATAAGACAAATTCCGTCAGCCTCGTAGTGACAAAATCTGTCAATACGACACAGGTGGTGACAAGATTTCGGTCAGACTGCTTGAATGCTGAACGCAGGTCTAATATTGCATTGAGCGATTCAGTTCAGAATGAACGATTACCGTGTATTTATCAGGGCCTCAATGATTTCGGGTGCTTAAACGAAGGAAAGCCCGGCCGATTCGGCCGGGCTCTTAATGGAAGGACAACTGAAGGAACGCTCGGAAGGTGTTCAAGCACAGTGGCAAACTATGCTCGGAGAAGTGATGGCGGCGGGGTCTTGACTAAATTATCAAGCTAGCCGATTTACTCTAATGCATATGGCGTGCCACAGAATTCGCCATTCAGCCAATGCCGAGATATTTAATACTCGCACAATCACAAAAAGCCCATATTAATTGGGCTTTTGGAATATAAATAATTTTGGAATTTCGCAAGTCTTACAACTTGGGCACCTTCCGAAAGTCAATGAAGCGGTAAACGCATACTATTTCGAGCACCTTTCTGACAAACGTTGTAACCCATTGGCTTCTTGATTTTCCGCGTCTATCTCCAACGCAGAGGCGGCATAGTTTTTTGCCTGTAGGCAGTCGCCCTTTTCTACGTAGATCTTGCCAAGCGAAACGTGCGCCTCAATAATACGATTGTCCCAGAATATCGATGTCTTGAACGAACTGATCGCCTGGTCCATATCTCCGCGCCGAAGATGGATCTTCCCGAGCAACAGATAGCTTTCGGCGCTCATCGGTTCGCTTGCCAAAACCCGCCGCAGAACGGCCATCGCCTCGTCGTCCTGACCATTTTTGACCAGCGTTCGTGCCTGGGCAAGCAGTGTGTCGGATTCGTTCATTTGCGGTTGGACGGCCGCGCCCTGCTTGCGGCTCAAGATAACCGCAACGAAATCCTTGCGCGAAGGCTGTTCCACCCTGAGCGGTATTCCTGTTATGGATCTGGATTTGGCCCACTCTGTTTCGAGCGTGGCAAATCGGTTATTGTTTGTCAGGTAGCGTCGAGCCTGGTTGTCCATATCACCCGCTGTCGATTCTTTAAGCTCGCCCAGCGTCTTAGACAAAATATAATACGCTTCACCGTCTCTTGGATTCGAAACTATTGCCGAGCGAAATTGATTTGCAGCATCCTTCAGATTACCGCTTAGGTATAGCGAAACCCCATAATTGAATTTAACATTGCCATCGTCCGTCGCAGCTTCGGCGGCCTTCTTTAGCAATTCGACGCCTTCGTTAAGCAATCCGGCGGCTCGCGCCGGATTCTTCTTTTCGGCCCGCGAGGCTTGAACGACGATCGCACCGAGCGCGTTGTAAACGCTCGTCAATTTCATATCCTCGGCCAATGGTCTCAACACGGCAATTGATCTTTCAAAATTAAACTGCTGTAAATGCACGAGTCCTATATAGAACGATGCTTCGGCATATACATCGTCATTACACTGCGGCACTCGATTTTCGGCCTTGGCCTTGTCACGACATTGTTGCTGGGTATTTATTACTTGTTCAAAGTAATTAATGGCATCAGGAAATTTGCGTTGGCCCAGATACAGATGGGCGAGTTCGAGTGCCGCGTCAGAATAGGTTCCATCCGACGACGCCTCGGCATAAAGCCGGATCGCGTTCTTTAAGAAGTTTTCTCGAGCCTCACCCGGCGGTGTCAGAAGTCCTTTAATATAGGCCTCGAACGCCCGTGCCGGCACCTTGCTAGCTGCTTCGATCAGCTGATTTTGTGAAAACGGAAGCGACTTATCACGCTGGTAGAGTATTTGGTAAGCGATCTGGCCCTGAACTGATTGAAGGTTGCCGAGGGCATCGTTTAGGTTGATGTCCCGTGTGATTCGCCGCCCGTCCGGCATCTCTTCACTCATAAATCGACCCTCATTCACGCGGACGATCTTCGCCGTAACATTGATCGTGGCCGCAGAATCGCCCTGTGCAGGAATGATATTGTAACGGCCGGAAACCAGTATAGTGGCGTTTGTTTCGCGTGCGAGTTTCAGTGACGTCGCGAGACTCGGCAATGTGGTCAGAGGAATCCGAAGCTTTGACTGTACCATCTTTCGCTGATCGTTAGAGATGACGTTCAAATTCGGCACACGCAGAAGATTGGATAGTGAATCAGCAAAACTCTCACCGACCCAATTAAATTCAGCTTTGTCTGACGTATTCTCAAATGGCAAAACCAAAAGAGTGTCGACCTTTGACTGGGCCGCAATTTGGCACCACGCAAACAGAATAAAGCTCAGAACTAACGCGTATCTTTTGACCATTTGACCCCCAAACTAAAAAATTCGCCGATGTGCGGCGAATTCTATTAAAGTTTTAAGATGCAAAACTTTCAAATAAGGATGGTATCCGGTACGGGATTTGAACCCGTGTTGCCGCCGTGAAAGGGCGGTGTCCTAACCCCTAGACGAACCGGACACAAACACTATCGCCCTACTTCAGGCGAACGTAAAGAATAACTCACGTCATAAATTGTGTCAAACGGCCAGCGGTACGCACCCTTTCCGGCTTGAACGGCGATGCGAAGTCGCCATTAGGGAGCGAGGCCCCAGACTCGCAGCAATGTGTAAAACTTGTGTCAACAGGTCGCTTTATATTAAGGTTAAGCCACAATGAAAAGAGTATTTCTGATCGACTCGATGTCTCATATATTCCGTGCTTTCTTTGCTCCGATGGGTATGCGTCAGGAACCTATGCGGAATAGCAAGGGCCAGGTGACCCAGGCGGTATTCGTGTTTACAAATATGCTCCGAAAGCTTTTGAATGACGAAAAGCCTGACTACGTTGCGGCCGTCTTCGATACCGCCGCCCCAACGTTTCGTCACGATTCGTTCGATGCATACAAGGCTAACCGCGAGGCAATGCCCGATGATCTCGCTTCACAACTGCCCTTTATTGTTCGCGTTTGTGAAGCATTTAATATACCGATCCTGAAAATGGACGGATTTGAGGCCGACGATATTATCGGCACGCTTGCTAACGAATGCGCGGCCAAGGGAATGCAGGCTGTCATCGTTTCCAACGACAAGGATCTATGCCAACTCGTACGCGACCCATATGTGGTCGCAATGCGGCAAAACTCACAGAATCTTAAACGCAAAGTGCCTGTTCCACCGATCGAGTGGTGCGACGAAGCTTGGGTCAAAAATAAGTTTGGCTTGCCTCCGGATAAGATCGTCGACCTTCTCGGCCTGATGGGCGATGCGGTCGACAACATTCCCGGTGCTCCGGGAATCGGCGAAAAGGGAGCCCTAAAGCTTGTGCTCGAATACGGCTCGGCACTCGGCGCGATGGAGAACGCTGAAAAGATTACGCACAAGACCTATCGCGAGAGTCTTCAAAACAATCAGGACATCATCCGACAATCGCTCGAGCTAGCCACCGTTCACACATCTGTCCCGATCAGCCTCGACATCGAGGCTCTAAAAGCCCAGAAGCCTAACCGAGATCTCGCGTACGAACTGTTTCGTGAACTCGAATTCAAGACACTGACTAACGAGTTTTCAGGTCCCGACACCGCGTCAAGGATCAAGGCAGCCACGAGTTCTGATGGTGGTCTTTTTGATACGCAGCCGAGGAACTCCTCCGACGTCAGCAGCAAGTATTTGGTTGTGAATAGCAGTAGTTTGTTGGACGAGATGATCGGGCGGCTTATTGAGACGCCGCAATGGAGCTTTCACGTAAATGATTCGAATGCTAACGAAAAAGCCAGTTGCTTTGAAAAACCTGCTCCACACGGGATCGGATTCGGCCTCGGAAACGGCGAGGCATTTTACGTTGATCTTGACGGATTTGCCGGCGGCCGGATCGAAGCTCTCCGTCAGCTTAATTATATTCTGACAAGCGAGAACTACATCAAATCGGTCTATGACGAAAAGCGGAATTTCGGCTCGCTTCTTGGATTGGGGATTCGCCCCGCAGGAGTAAAGGATGACGTTCTGATCGCGGCATATCTACTCGAATCGACGCGGACTAGCTATCCGATCCCATTTCTTGCTCAGATATATTCTGATATCGACGCTCAACATACGGTGCCCGAGGGATTTGACGAGGCCGCATTCCGCACTGCTGAAAATGCGGACTTCGTGGCCCGACTTGCACCGATCCTTAGCGAAAGACTTCGCGAGAACAGCCTCGAAACATTGTACAAAGACGTCGAATTGCCACTGATACCGATCCTCATCGACATCGAACTGACAGGTATGAAGATCGACGGTGAGAGCCTTACTATCTTTTCGGAATTTATTTCGAAAGAGCTTGAATCGCTTCGCGAAAAGATCACGACGATCGCCGGACGCGAATTTAATATCGGATCGCCCAAACAGGTCGGCGAGATATTTAGTGAACTCAATATCGAGACTGGCCGCAAGACCGCGACCGGACAGATTTCGACAAGTCACGACGTCCTCGTCGAACTCGCTGAGACGTACGAGATCGCCCAACACATCATTGATTACCGCGAACTCGATAAACTCCGGGCGACCTACGCTGACGCATTGCCTAAAATGATCGCGTCGGACGGCCGAATTCACGGCTGTCTGAATCAAACCGTGGCCGCGACGGGCAGGCTTAGCTCGACCGAACCCAACCTGCAGAACATTCCTGTTCGCACGGAACTCGGTCAGCGAATTCGCAAGGCGTTTATTCCCGAAGCAGGCAACAAGCTCATCTCCGCCGACTATTCGCAGCTCGAGCTCCGCATCCTTGCCCACATCACGCGAGATCCGCGAATGCTGGAGGCGTATAAGAATAACGAGGACATCCACTCGCAAACCGCACGACTCGTTTTTGGTGCAAAGGACGAAAAAGAGTTAAAAGAAAAGCGTCGTCTGGCTAAGATCGTCAATTTTGGTATAGCTTACGCGGTCGAGGCTTTCGGTCTGTCGCAACGTGTCGGTATCAGTCGATCTGAGGCGAAGCAGGTCATCGCGGACTATTTCGAGACCTACAAGGGCATTCGCGAATATATGGATCGAACCCCGTTGGAAGCTCGTGAAAAGGGATACATCACATCGCTGTTCGGTCGCCGGCGGCACTTCCCTTCGATCAACGACCGCAACTTTGCCGTACGCTCGCGTGCCGAACGCGAAGCCATTAATATGCCCATCCAGGGCACGGCCAGCGACATCGTCAAGATCGCGATGATCCGTGTCGCCGCCGCTCTGAAAGCAGAGAAACTCGCAACAAAGATGATAATGCAGGTTCACGACGAACTTTTGTTTGAGGGCCCGGCCTCGGAGGTCGACGCCGCTAAGGTCTTGATAAAACGCGAAATGGAATCCGCCGCCACCCTCGACGTCCCGCTCGTAGTCGAGATAGGCGTCGGCGACGACTGGATGAGTGCTAAGTAGTACTTAGGTCCGTACAGCTAACACTCGCTTTTGCGGCCAAATTTCGTATGACCCAAACCCCCGTCAAATATCGCTGGGCGATCGTCGTGGTCGCAACGCTCGCTCTCGTTGTCAGCAACGGCCTGGCGATCGGCGGCCTGCCGCCGTTTTACAAGCCGATTCGCGAAGAGTTTGTCGCCATTGGTGCGATCGATGCTGCACGAGCCGAAAGCTTTATCGCAAATGCCGCGAATATCACATTTCTGATGTCGGGCGTCTTCTCTGTGATCGGCGGATGGCTGATCACAAAGTTTCGGCTGAGGCCGATGATGCTGGTCGGTTGCGGATTGTTGGGCACAGGCTTGATCGTTCATTCGCAGGCGTTTACGGCAGAGATGGTGTACGCCGCAAGGCTTCTGATGGGCGCATCGCTGGGGTTTGTCGGCGTTGCACCGTGCGTCGTATTGGTTTCAAACTGGTTCGACAAGGGCCGCGGAACCGCTCTCGGAATTGTGTTGACCGGCACGAGTCTTGGTGGGTTTTTAATACCGCTCGTAGCGGCACCGCTGATCGCCAACTATGGTTGGCGATATGCGATGCTGGCCTTTAGTTCGCTAGTTTGGCTAGCTCTGCTTCCGGCGATCATTCTCTTGGTCAAAGAGCCCGCCGCGAATGCTCAGGTCTCTGACCAAGCAGTTAGTGCCGACGGAATGACTCTTGGGGAAGCGGTACGGACGCCCTTGTTTTGGGCGTTTGCGGCGTGTGCGGCACTTGTCTTTTATCCGATCTTTGCGACCAGCCAGCAGTTTATCTTGTACCTGCAAACGCCGAAGATCGGGGTTTCGGCGGAGACGGCAGCGTTTGCACAGTCGGCATTGTTTGCCATAAGTATCGGCGGCAAATTCCTCGCCGGGTACCTGAGCGATAAGTTTCGTGCGGTTCGCGTTATAGTCGCGTGTTCGCTAGTGATGTTTGCGGCATCGCTGGTGCTTCTGGGATTGACGGCGGCAAACTCGATCTTCTTTTTGCTACCTTTTGCACTCGGTTATGGTGGTACATTCGTGCTGCTCCAACGCCTCGCCGCGGACTTTTTCGGCCGCCGTGAGATCGGCAAGATTCTCGGGCTGATTACTCTGATCGAAGTCACCGGTGCCGCCATCGGAGGCCGCATTACCGGCTACCTCGCCGACCAAAACAACGGCGACTACACCACCGCCTTCTACGGAGTAACCATCGCCGCCGCCCTCGCTTTTATCATGACGATCGCGATTTATTTCTTAAGTAACAATCGTGTGCGGGAGTCAAAATCGTGAACGAATTGGAAAGCTCGGACTGCACTAGTCAAAAGACAAAGGTCGAATGGATCGTCGATTACGTTGCCCTCATCATTGCGGGCACAATGTTTGAAACTAAATGCGCGGCTTTGACGGCTTGTGTTAACGACCTTGAGACAATGACCGGCGAGTCCGCCGCGTTCACCGCCGAAGGCCGCAGTGCCACCGACGCCTGCGACGCTTTCGAAGCGGCATTTGGCCAACAAGACTCAGCCGTCGGCAGCCGCGTCGGCAAAAACGCCGAGATCAACGCCAAAATGGCCGAATTCGTCGCCCTAAAAGCCACCGTCACCAACATGGCCCCAAACTTCTGCTTAGGCGATAAAGGCGCCATCGCCGCCTGGCACTCCGCCGCCCACATCGAAGAAGCACCAAAGAATAAGGATCCACCAACGCCACCAACCCCTTAACCCATCTAAAACCACGCACAAAAAAAGGCCGCACCCGCGGCCTTTTTCCTAATATAAAACTCACTCGACTGTGACCTTGTAAGGATCCCTTAGAATGTAACCACTGGTAAGTGGAGATTTCGGCCTTTGAGATAGGATAGAGAAGGAGGCTGAAGATGAAGAGGAGTAAGTTTAGTGAAGGGCAGGTATTGGGGATATTGAAAG